>Ga0255336_101182_pt1 | contig 22007 bp, 26 predicted proteins | sample MeOH1_35cm_T3_17_FD_189102 | JGI IMG/M metagenome (GOLD analysis project Ga0255336, IMG submission 189102) | Sandy soil microbial communities from University of British Columbia, Vancouver, Canada - MeOH1_35cm_T3_179 | ecosystem: Engineered > Artificial ecosystem > Sand microcosm > Unclassified ...
GCATACCACATTGAATCTTTGCTTAACTTAACAATATCATTATGACACACTTTGTTGTAAAGTATCAATCTTTTTTGTAAAGTGTCAGACTAATTGTCATTGTGTCAAACTTTATTGTTATTTAACATCCTACATTCCGAGAATTTGCCAGATGTACAGCGGCGCGGTTAAAGTAAAGACCAGGCAGGCGAACAGGATGGCGGGGGCGGCCCATTCAAACTGCCCGTGTTTCCGGTAGTCGAAATACGCCGTACCGAGCTTGGCGAAGAAAAACACCGCCAGGATCAAGTCGATTGCCGGGAAGACCACCTTATTCACCACGGTTTTAATCTGTCCGGAGGCGTCGTTCCAGGTGTTTTCAATTGCTCCGGCCACGTCGCCTGTGGGCGCGGCATAGGCAGTCGTGCAGAGCACGCAGCCCAGCAACAAAACCACGAGGAGAACAGGCAGGATTCGCTTAAGTTTCATGAGGATTACCACCTTTCTTGTTTTGATTTTTTTGCAAAGAAAAAGACCGCAAAGCGTTTTTTGGCTCTGCGGTCCCGTTTCTTTTTCTGTTGATTATGGCTTTACCGGCGCGATGTGCCAGTCATCCCAAAGGCTTCCCCGGATAGTCACCGAGTCGGTGAGATTCATGGAAAGCATGCCCGCCGGCGTCCAGCAGTCGATGAGCCAGGTGTACGGCGTGTAGCTTCCGTCAGGGAACCAGATGGGAGTAAAGTGGGTCCGGCGCTTGTAGGTCGAGTATTGGTTGGACTTGAACTCGAATTTGGAGCTGTATCCGGCCTGTGTGCGCTCCAGCAGCCGCCAATAGGTTTCGTACTTGAATTCGGGGAAATATGTCACGGCTGTCTGCGCGTCGGTCACTGCCGAGGATTGGTTGGTGCTGACATTTGCGGTGACGGTCTGATTGATGCCGTATCCGCTTTTCATGGTTTTTCCGGATGCGGTGGGGTCTTTGGCGTCGGGGACAATGCTCATTGCGGTCGAAAGGCTGGCGGTATATGCGAGCCAGTCGAACTCCCACCAGCCTTCGTCTTCCCAATAGCCGGTATCTTCACCCATAGAAATCCATACCCAATTGGAATGCCACCACGGTCGCCATACGCCCCATGAGGCAGAGGTTTTCTGCGCATTGTTGGGCACGGCGGCTACGGAGAAGGAGTTGTTGCGGTCATCGGCCACAGGATTGGGCGGGTCGTTGCCGGACATATCTACAATCCTTGCGGTGATGGTTCCCTGACTTGCCGAGCCGCCGCCCGATACAGACACATGAATGGTCATGGTCTGCGGGGTGGATGGCGTCCTCCAGCGCACCCATACCAGTTGGCTGTCGCCTGACGGATAATATACATTGCTCACCGTATAGGTCTGACCGCCGATTGTGAAACGGACCGTAACCGGATGATCTGGATCTGCCTGGCCGCCGCGAACAGTCACCGATGTGATAACTTCCGTATTGATCCGATATTCATAATCGGTCGTACCGACCTCCGGAGGTTCCGGCTCCGCTTCGTTGAAGCGCACGATACCGAGACCGAGAGAGGAGATGATGTCCGCATCCGACGCGGCGGTGGTTGTGGAGCCACTCCATGCAGGGTAGCCGAGATCAGGCGTTTCCAGGAACATCGCCAGCGGCAGGTTCTTATGACTGAGCGAGACCATCTTGCTCCGCAGGCCGCCGTCCAGCTGCCGGTCAAAAAGCGCGGCTTCGGTGGCGGTCATGGCGTACTTGATTCCGCCAAAGGTCATATATACGATGGGTTCAAGGAGCAGACGGTATTGACCGTTTGTCAGAACATTAAAATCCATGCCGGTGAGGTTTGCAATGCTTCGGATGACCTGTTCGTCGGTGAAATAGCTTTTGATTGCGTCAATATTAGCGTTGCCACCCGAGGTCCCTATGATTTGTGGCAGAGGCTGAGTTGGGTTAATATAATCATAAACATTTGTGTCCGGTGAGAGAGTGCGTCCTCCGTTATATGAGATTTTACATACCTTTTTGAAATTAACGGAAATCACGGGATGTTTGTTGGTAAGATCAATAGGCGTAGTCACAACCGCATGGTCGCTTACTCTAATAACCGTTACTCTCACGCCTTCATCGCCAGGATTCCAATAATCTGTACTTGTACCGCTGCCCATTCCGCCGCCGCCGTTATCTATGTTACCCTCGCCCTCGGTGGCAAGGGCTGTAACAGGCAGAAGCAGAGAAAGCAACAGCACAAGCAAAAGAAAAATGCTGAGTGTTCGTTTCATGGAAACCTCCTTGCAACGCAAAGAACACAGCATCTCTGCTGTGTTCTTCACCCTTGCTTGTTAAATTGTTCAGTCCATATTCCCGATTTTGTTGCCGTTTTCGTACATATCTCCGGCAGTTGTTCCCGAGCCTCCGCCGCCGTTATCGTCGATCCAGCCGAAGCCGGGGACATAGATTTTCCCGTCTTTTTTATCTCCGGATTTCGGCGTTGAGGATGATGCATTGCTCTCCGGTTTTTTATCTTTGTCCACTTTTTCTCCGTCCGGAGTTTTGGACGGGTCGGTCAGTACCTCCCGCGGCGGTTCCGTAGGCTTGGTGACCTCCGCCTGTATGCACTGCTCCGTACCCGTGGAGTCGCCGGTATCTGTGGACTGAGTGGAAGCCGCCGCTGGGTCGATGGGCTGGGCGTTCACCTCCGGCGCCTTGCTTGGCTCCGCGGGCGGAATGCTGGGGTTGACCGCGTCCAATATCGAGGAAAAAGGCTGGACGGTTACGTCTTTGGGCGCCTCTGTTTTAAACTGCGAGGCTATCGCTATGACAAGGACGACGCACACCACGCCGAGTCCGGCGACGGTGAGGCGCTTTTTCGTTTTGTCTGTCAGTTTCATTTCAGGATACCTCCTTTGTGTAAAAGGTTGATAGATCTTTTCAATGACACACCATACTACAGAAATTTCCGGAAGTCTATGGTCAATCCGAAAACAGTCAGAATATCGGCATATATTTGGCCCTCACCCTGAGATTGATCGTCATGGGCGGCAGGCTTTTCCCGCCGAAGGATACCGGAACCTCCAGCTTTATGGCTGCGTCGGCCAGCAAGCCCTTTGAATTATCGGGGCTCGCGGGGGCCAGGGGCATATTGTCAAGGTCGACGGAGAGGCCGGACAGCCGGAATTCCATGTCATCCCCGGCATATTTCACATGATAGCCGTTTTCCTGCCGGAGTCCCAGCAGCTGATCCAGCCTGCCGTACATATCGCCGTAGTCTAGACTTTCCTCGAAATCGGAGGCGCTGGGCCGATACGCTCCGCTGTAGCCTTCCCGCACTCCGTGATACACGTTGTCATAATTGTCGTTGATTGTCGATATAACTGCGGACTGAACCGCGTCACGAACACCCTGGGCGACAATCATCAGCCGGATGGACTCGCTAACACCGCAAAAGAGAATCACGAGCGCGAGGGTAACGGCAACGACAAGCGGGAAGGACGTGCCCTTTTTGCTTCTAAGTATATCACAAATTTTGCCAAACTTCATTTCCAATACACCTCGCTCTTGCCGCTGGCCTCAGCCTTCAGGGTGAGGGGAAAGCTCCCGAAGCCTCCGAACAGGCCGATATCCGCCTGCGTGGTAACGGTTACGGTGAATTCTTGGTTCAGCTGGAGCCTTCCGGTTTTCGACCAAGAGATGCTTGGAGAAAGTCCCGTTTCTTCGGTGAGGACCTGCGCTCGCAGGGTGGTTTCGCTGCCGATGCACCCGGTGATCTCCGCCTCTCGGCAAAGCTCCGAGGCGTAGGTGTCCAGCTTGTTCTTTGTAACGAACACCGGCAGAACGCTCACCGCTACGGCAATGACCAGCATCACACACAGCACCAGCACCGCCACGTCGATGTACCCCTCGCCGCGTTTGCTTCTTAAGAGCTTCAGCACATCCGCACCTCCTGACCCGGAGGGAGGAAGGCTTCATCCAGCTCGTAGTCCTGCTCGGCGTCCCGCGTATCGGCTATCGACCAGAGCGCGTGAGTCATGTCGTCGTCATGCACCATTTCCGAGCCGTTTTCCTCGATCCACTTGTCCCGAACCACCTCCAACGGATTTTTGAAGCGAAGCAGGTACTCCAGATGCTCCGTATCATACCCGCCGTTCTTCAGTTCTTCATATACCAGCTTGGTGGCGGCGATTTCCTCGGCCTTTTCGATGAACTGGAGCGGCTCCAGCTTCAGCCACTCCCGCATAAAGGAGATATAGTTCGCTTCGAGCTTTTCCGAAAGCTCTTTTTCAATTTCCTTGTGCGGCATATCGCACCTCCTTCCTAAAACATCCCGCCGAGGGAGCTTAAAATCTGTATGGCGATGATCGCCAGATAGGTGAGCAGAAAGCACATCAGCATAACAAACGAGAACACTCTGATCTTCGGCGGGATTTTCTGCGCCTGGCTCTTGAGCCTTTGCAGCTCCAGCGCCTTGAAGTCATGCGCCAGCATCTGAAAATACACGGCGCTGTCGTCGCCCCGGAGGACGCCGATAAGCCCTCTGACCACGTCGGAGAGCATGGGCGAATTGAGCCTTGCCTCAAACCGGGTCAGCGACGCCTCATAACTGGAGGAGCGCATGTCGGCCGTCAGCACATCCAGCTCATGGGCAAAGGCGGGGCCGGCGTTCTTCTTGTAGTTTTCCAACATCGCCAGCACGTCGCGGCTGGCTTTGAGGCTCTGTTCAATGGTAGCGACGAACCTTGGCAGCTCGCCTTCGATCTGCTCCCGCTTTGCCTTGAGCTGCTCATCGGCCTTCCGGATTTCCTTGAAATACGTCAGGACCGCAAGAATGATCAGCACCGGCGAGAGCAGCGGAAGCAGGAGCAGGCAGGGTATCGCGCCCAGCAGGATGGCTCCGGCCTTTGTAATGGCATAGGCTGAATAGACCTCCGGCGTCATGTTGAAACCCGCCGCCTTCAGGACTGATGCCTGCCGGCTGCGCTTGTACTCGTCCATCCGGATGTGCTTCGAGAGCTTGACAGCCCCTCTCATCAGCCATACCTCCACGGTTTTGGCCGTCTTTTTGTTCTTTCTTCCGGCGTTCAGCATGGCCTTGGCGGTACCCATGGAAGGCAGCTTCAGCACCTCCGCCAGAATAAAGAACAGCCCCGCGGCAAGGAGGATTCCGGCAAATAACAATTGTGTCATCCTTTCCGTCACCTCCTGTACTCGATGGGTTTGGTCAGCTTGATGACAAACGCGGCGGAGATAAAAATCGCGGCGGCGCAGACCGCCAGAATGATTTGTCCCACCGCCGTGTGCATCAGGGTGTGGTACCAGTCCTTGTTGAGAAAATACATGATCGGGATATTGCCGACCACCAGCAGAGCCATGATGATAAACTCCTTGCGCGGCTCAAACACCAGATATTCCAGCTCGGCGTTCACGATGCGCATATCGCTGAGCTTTGAAACAATCGGCGTCAGTGTGGTCTTGAGGCTGCGGTCATACTGGCAGGCGGCGATGGCGGCGCACCACTCGTGGAACACCTCGTTGTCTATTTTCGGCTTCATATCATTGAGCGCCGCGTCCAGGTCGGGATCGATGAGCTTCACCTGTGCCAGGAATCCGGCAAACACGCTGCGGACGGGCGGGTTCAGGTACTGGACGCTTTCTTCCACGGCCGTCAGTATATCCTCACTTCTTAAGTAAGCCGTGGTGATGATGGAGAGCGCCGTTTCAAGCTCGGCCGCGATGTTTTTCTTGTAATGCGTTGCGGTCAGCCGGATATACCAGAAGGGGATAAACATCATGCCTGCTGCCATGACCGGCACAAGAAATACGTTGCCGATCAGGATGGCAAGGCTGGCGCCCGCTGTGAGGCATAGCAGCGAAGCCGCGCAGATCAGGGAAAAACGGGAGCTTCGCCCGGTGATGGCGAGGATCTCCTGTACCTCGGTAAGCTCCCGGCGCAAGAAGGACGCCTTCCTGCGATGTGTTGCCTCGGTGATCTCTGCCTTGATGCTCTTGTTTTTACGGGTCAGAAATCCGAACAGGCTGTCTGTGAACTCCATCGGGGACAGGCCAAGCAACAGAAAAACGCCAGCAATCATACCGGAACAGGCGAGAAGAAGAACAGCCGTCATGCCGCGGCACCTCCCATCGTGATAATTCTTTTGAGTGTATCCCGCGGCATGCCGTTTGCCATGAGCCGCCTTTGAAGCCCCTGAGAGATGCCCTGGACCGCGTTATGCTGTCCGGTGATAATGAATTTGCCTTCCTCCATGCGGTTTTCGGAGATGTTGTATTGGAACAGCGGGCGGAAGTTTCTTGTGCCATCCGGCATAATCTCGCATTCCATGATCTCCATGACTCTGCGTTGCTTGTTCTCCAGCTGCTTGCAGAAGGCAACGAGCGGATAGGCTTCCGTAACATACGCCATAAGGGTTTCGTCGGACATTTCCACGGCGCGTTTACAAAGCGCCACCATTCTGCGGTAGGCCGCCTCGCAGGAGTTGGCGTGGATGGTGGTCAGAACGCCGATTCCGGTCAGGGCGGCTTCCAGCGCCGCGTATGCTTCCGCGCCGCGCATCTCGCCGACTACGATCAAATCCGGATTAAAGCGGAGGGACATATCCAGCAGAGATGTCTGCGTGATTTGCTGGCGGACGTTTTCACTGTCGCGGGTCAGGGTATGGATGACGCTGTTGCACACCTTTCCTTGCTTCTGCCGCACTAACGCCAGCTCGCGGCTGCCGTTTTCTATGGTAAAAATGCGCTTATTGTCCGGTATGGTGGTTAAAAGCCAGCCTGCCAGCGTGGTCTTGCCGGAGCTGGTGGCTCCCGCCACGCAGGTGGAGATCCCGTAGCGGGCGCACTCCGCCAGAAAGTCCAGCATATCGTCCGTTGCCGTACCGCCCCGGATGAAGTCCTCTTTTTTCATGGACTGAGGGTTGACGATACGGATGCTTACCGCCACGCCGACATCCTCGTCTACCACCGGCGTTTTCAGCACGGCGATGCGGATGTTCTTGGACAGATGCCCCAGCACGGTCGGGCTGGCGTTGTCCAGCACCATGCCGGACACATGAAGCATACGGCGCACCACATTGATGGCGTGCTCCGGACTGTCAAAGTGTTCGTCCAGCTTCCTGGTGGTCCCGTCGCTGTACTGCACCTCAATGTCATTCCAAGCGTTGACGTCTATTTCCTCAATGCCGGAGCCGAAGATGTATTTTGTCAGGAACGAAAACTCCGCCATTTCGGTGTACAATGCGTCCACAAGCTCGGCCTGCGTCATGCTGGCGACAGCGATGCGGTTATCCTGAACATATTTGGTGATATACCGTTTGACCTGCTCCTTAGCTTCCTCTGAGCCGCCCTCGGTGATCAGCGCGGCATATTTACCGGAGATATACTCCTGCACCTCATGTAACACAGAGTTGTATTCCCTGGAGGCGCCTTCGGATGAAAAAAACAGGCTTTGATTGCCTGTCATGCTGACGGTATGCGGTCTGTCGGCTGTCAGCGGCGGGATAATCACAGCCCGCCCACGGTTTTTTCTGCTCATACGCCGAACACCTCCTTTGCGATTGCGGCGATCTCCTTCCGGAAGCCGCGGCTGTCCTTGAGCGACAGTTCTCCCAGCAGGTTTCCCGCAAGGGCCAGGTTCTCCAGCTCGTCCGAGTGAGGGAACCTGAAGGCGACGCTGCCCAGCACCTGCTCGATATGCTCTCCGGCCTGATTGGGCTTCACATTGGAAGCCACCCTGTACTGCTTGTCAGTGTCCCATTTCTGATCCTTCAGCAGCGGAAGCTGGCTGGACAGGTAGCTGACGGATTTCAGGTCGCAGTTGACCAGTCGGAGAACCGAATCAGCTTCCAGCAGGGAGACTGCCGAGAGGATATCATGGGCGATGGCGCTGCCGCAGTCGATGATGATATACGGAGCTATATCCCGCAGATGGTCGATCAGCTCTGTCGCCAATTCCTGGGTATATGGCGGGTAGGTATACACATTCTCGCCCTTGAGCATGCCTATGACGGTCAGATGGTCTAGCTTTTTATGGGTGACGCAGTTCTGCTTGATGAGCAGATCCGTCACATGGGTGGCGGCAAGGATGCTCCCGAGAGACCGCTCACACTCCAGATCGCCGGGTGGACAGATGCAGGGCAGCATGGGCGCGGTCATATCGCACAGCAGCAGGGCCACATTCTTCTTCTGATCCGCCAGGTGTTTGGCAAGGCGTACGCTCACGGTGGTCTTGCCGCTGCCGGGGCTGCCCCATACCGCCAGCACCTGTACCTCTTGCTCCGGCTCATCCGGCACAGGCTCTGCTTGCTTGCGGGAGAAGACGCTCCCTTTCATGAAATTGAGCATCTTACTCACCTCCGGCTTTCTGTACAGGTGTTTCTGGATTGGTCGGTGTATCCGAAGCGGCTGGCGTTTCCGGAACAGCCGTTTGAGCCGCCTGTTCAGTTGTCTGTGCTGCGGGCTTCGGGTACAGGGCCTCAATCAGCTTGTCCTGCAGCTCGGTAAATTTCGCGGCATCCTCCTTGGAGCCCCTGTACACGAGGGACAAATGGAGCTTGCCGTCCGACTCCAGCTCCGCGAGGATTTTGGCCTGCTCCGGTGAGGCCAGCAGGGTGACGGTGGCGGGGAGCTGCTTTTCGTTATCATTCTTTACGGTCGAGTCGGTTTCGGCGTTCTGCTGATTGGTGTCGAAGCCTGTGCTGGCAGTCACACCAATGACCTCCACATAGGTCAGCTCCGGAGGGATCACGGTGGATCCCTGCTTTCTATAGTCGGGCGCGATGACCGACACAATGTCGCCGGAGATCAACTTACCGGACAACCCCTGTGCAAAGCTTTTAATGCTGACGGAGATGGCTTCCTTGCCGCCGCTTAAGTTATACAGGTAGACGTTCTCCGAAGACGGAGTTTCCGACAGCTTGGCCGGAAGGATATAATCGCCGGGCGCGAGATCCGCGGCGGCGTACTTGCCCACGACCGAGTCGGATTGCTTTATTACGCCCTCCGGCAGGTTGTAGCCGCCGACCTCTATGGTCTGAAGCATATCCTTGGTGATGGCGTCGCCGGCTTTGATATCCTTGACGACACGGACGATCTGCGTTTTTTGAGAGACGCTCTGGTTAAAGAGCGGAGTTAATCCGAAGCAGATAATTAATGCCAGCACAATGCAGACAATGCCCAGCACCGTGCGGTTTTTGAGAAAACTCATAGGGTGTTCCTCCTTAGAATATGAAGTAGGCTGCGAGGCAGCCGAGGGAAAGAAAAGGCGCGAGGGGGTATGCCTTCGGAGCATCCCTCCCGCGCCTTTTATGCGTTACGGCATTGATTGCGTGGAATACCAGCAGGACTGTTAACCCTATAACCGTGGCAGCCATGCATTTCTTGAAGCCCAGCACCAGCCCGGCCGCAGCCATGAGCTTGATATCCCCACCCCCCATGCCGCCGAACACAAGTCCGACAAGTAAAAAGACAGCGGCGGCGAGGATACCAAGCAGCTTCGGCGGCTCAAAGGTTAACAATCCGGTCAGGGCTATACCGAGACAAACGGTATCGGGGATAATCTTTTTTTGAATATCCCACAAGGAAGCCGCAGCCAGCAAAGCGGCAAAAAAGCCGCCCTGCACAAACGGCGCTAACGGAGCCAGAACCGCGGGATCAGCCCCCATAGTTGAACATATCCTGGATACGCTGTTTGAGCGTCGGCAGGATCGTTTCGCCGAACAGTGCGTAGAGACCGCCGAGGATGAGTGCGCCGATGACGACGGCCATCAGGATTTTGATGGCGGTGTCCACGAAGCCTTCCCCGCGCTGGGAGTAGAGGATAACCCTCGACTTAAGGAACATTTCCGTTGCTTTGGCGATCACCCTTGTGATCATGTCGTTTGCCTTGCTGATAATCTTTTTTACGAGCTTTTTCATTGTGATTTACCTCCAAAAATTTATTAATTTTATGGTTGAGTGCGGTACCAAAAAGAAAAGGCGGGGCTTAAAGTCCCGCCATCCGCATGCCGGAATTCTGTTCCGGCGCCTGGTTAAAAGTGGGCGACTCCGCCGCTGTCTGCTGCTGGCTCTGGGTGAGAGCCTGCTTGTACGCGTCGATGACCGCGTTGTTGAGCTGCTTCCTGAATTCCTTGGTGACCGGGAAGCAGATGTCCTTGTATTCACCGTTTCCGGCCTTGTAGCTGGGCATGGCTACAAACAGCCCCTTGGTGCTGTCCATCACCTTCACGTTGCGGATGGCAAAGCAGTCATTGAGATTGACGGACGCATAGGCGCGGACGCTGCCCTCCGGACGAATGGAGCCGATTTTGACGTCCACCTTCATGGGCATGGGCTGCTCGGCTGCGGTCTGCTCAGGTATCTGCGGCGCTTTGGCTACGCTTTGTGTTCTGCTCATGGTGTTTCCTCCTTTTTTTGCGCATTAAAAATACAGCCTTCCGGCTGCATGTGATGGAGTTACATGCCCATTGTCGGGCCTTGGTACATTTCCTGCTCCAGGGGCTGGAAGGATACTTCCTTAAAGCCGAAGCGGTCCACATAGTGAAAGCTGCTGCCGGCATTGTCATACAGCTCGACAACATCCGACATAGAGAGGCTGTGCCCTTCGTAGCCGGATGGGTGGTCAAGGTTGAATTTAGCGAAGAGTTCCTCCAAATTGTTGGTGTCCACCTCGCCGTCGTAGACCACACGGTAATTGTCCGGGTCCGGCTCGCCGAAACGCTCCAGCAGCTCGTCATACCCGATGAATTTCATCATAGGGTCAACATCGGGCCTAAGCTGCCAGACACGACACTTCTTCTGTGGCTGTGCGTTCCCTTCCGGGTCGAGCTTTCCCTCGGTCAACCGCTCATAGGTGCCGGATGTCCACTCGATATCGAGTCCCCTGGCGTTTGAGAGGTAGGACTTGAGCTCGTCGTTTTCAAACATGGGGTCTACCACGGCCGTGTCCTTGTCGAGATATCCGGCCGTGTTGCCGTAGTAGAGAATGCGGTTGTTTTTAATCTGAATACCGTTCATGAAAACCTCCTTGTACTACATTCCTCCCATTTTCTGCTCCATTCCGGATTCCTGCGAGGATGGTTCCTGAGACGCCCAGCCGGTCATGGACTTGATGACCATGGCTTCCTCCTGCGCTTTGGATATGCCCAGCTTCTCGTTGTTGAAGTCGGCGAGCTCCCTGTTTTTCACGGGGTCGCCGGTGTCCCAATCCGATTTGTAGTAGTCGGTTTCACCATGCTTGACGCAGATGAGGGAGCCGTCGCTGGGCAGGACGGAGAAGCACATTTCCGGCAAGTCCTGTTCGGACTCAAGGAGTTTGTGGAGCTTTTGCATCTCCTGCTGGTGCTTGTCATAAATGTAAAGGTAGGCGTTATAGTCCCCCTGGACCGGCGTGCAGCGCAGGCAATAGCGGTAGCTCTCGCTTTCTGCGATATACCCGTAGCTGCCTCTTGATCCGTCGTTCAATCTGCCTGCAGTGTGATCGGAGCAGTATTCCAACATGGCTGAGAGGCTTTTGAACGGGCCGGTTTTGCGAAGCTCATCCACGAAGCCCTGGAGCTCTGTTTTGAATTCCGGCGTGTTGAATGTGTCCCCGTTGTGCGGCCACCATGTCGACCAGAATTCACCGCCCTTGCTTCCAAAGTCAGCCCGCAGATGCCCGACCGTACCAAGCTCCGCGTCCTTCTCGTTTTCGGAGTAGAACAGCCCCGCCTCATCAGAAGAAGCGGGACGCAGGACGAATTTTTCTTCTCTGGCGTTTACACTCATAGGCAAATTCTCCTTTCCTGATTATCAAAACGGGCAGGGACAGCCGCATGACTGACATGCGGCTGGTGTCCTGACCGTCGGATGACTACCGTTCCGTTACTCAAAATAGAAGGTAACGGAGTAAGTGATATTGCTCTTGTTGTACATGCAGTCGTGGTTGGTATAGTAGTAGAACTCCAGTTGGCTGTAGATTCCAGGCGACAGGTTGCGGCTGAAGGTGATGCCGTTGGTGGTCGTCGCGTAATCCAGCTGATCCCACTGCCCGGTCAAAATGTTGTAGCCGCGAACACGCCCGAAATCCTGCCCGCTGTGACCTGAAACGGGCGGAACCGTAAAGGTGTAGTTGGTGATGGTCGCTCCCGCGATGCCCTGCTCCAAAATGACCGATTCGGGTCCGGTCAGCGTCATACCGCCGCCGTGATTGGGGTCGGCGATAAAGAATACGATTGCAGCCCAGGGCGATTCGGCTCCGGTGGAGTCCACCGCTTTCACTCGAACCACGTTCTTGCCAAGCGGATATGCTGTACTGGTCTGTGCCGGACGGCCTTCCCAAATGTAAGTAATGGCGTCGCCGTCAGGGTCGGTGCTTGAAGCCGTGATGGTAATCGCCACACCAGGCGCCACGCTGTTGCCGTCCGGAGTACGGGTAATCACAGGCGTTGTCGGTGCGGAGTTTGTTACCGTAAAGGTGATAGCCGTCCAGTCGGAATACAGTCCCCAAGCGTCCTTTGCTCTGACGTAGACGGTGTTTGCGCCAACAGGATAATAGCTGTCCGCACTAGCGCCGGAGTATTCCAGCGTCACGGCGTCACCATCAGGGTCGGTGGCATAGGCCGAGATGTTCACCAGCAGTTTTCCGTTTTGTGCCGTTCTGGTAACTGAGGCGCTGCCGGTAGGCTTGTTCGGCGCGGTATTGGTGACGGTGAAGTTCTGAGAGTAGCTGAATGTCCTGCCTTCACTGTCGGTCGTACTGGCGGTCAGGGTGTAGCTTCCGGTGGCACTAATGGCGATGGTGCCGCCAGTGTTCGAGAGATTTCCGCTGTAGCTTGCCGGAGTTCCACCCTTGGTCAGCGACCATGTGAGGTTTCTGCCCTCCAGTCCGGATGAAGACGGCAGAGATACATTAATATTGCTGCCGATGTGAACAGAGGACGGGACGGAGAACGGAAAACTGGCAATCGGTTTGACGGTGGCGGTATTGGATGTGAAGGTGAATTTCCTGCCATTCATATCCGTCGCCTCGGCAATCAGCTTTACCGCAATGGTTTTATCCATGCTGATGGTAAGACTGCCGCCGCTTGCTCCGACAGTACCGGTGGCATATTGGGTGTAGGGCTTTGCCTGACCGCCATCCACAGAGATGAGCCAATTGAAGCTCGCTCCGTCAAGCTCAGTACCCGAGGCGGTGACTGTCATGGGCTCGCCGCTGTAGGTAAGCGGCGGGACGCCGATGCTCATGGTCGGGATGGGGGATATTGTGAAGATCTGGCTCTTGGTAAAGGTGCGGCCGGTCGGGTCCGTCAGCGTGAGGGTCAGCTCATACTGTCCTTTTGCCGGGAAGGTAACTGTTCCGCCAGCTTTCGCCAGGGTTCCGGCGGCATAGTCTGAATATGGCTTTGCGTCACCGCTGCCCTGACGAATCGTCCAGTCCGCTATGAGGTTCTCCAAGTCCGTGCCGCTGGCACCGACTGTTCCTGCTTCCCCTGCGTACCATGTCTGCGGGATACTGAGCGAAACAGAAGGAATGGGATAGACTGTGAAGCCGCGGCTTTCGGTGAAAGCACGGCCGTTGGTATCCGTCATCGTGAGGATCAGCTGGTACTGTCCTTTCGACGGGAAGGTGATTGAGCCGCCATCCTTGGTCAGAGCGCCGGAAGCATAATCAGAGTAAGGCTTCGCATCGCCGTCCCCTTGTTTGACTGTCCAGCCTACGGTGAGGTTCTCAAGCTCTGTACCGCTGACGCCAACCGTTCCGGCTTCTCCGGCATGCCAGGTCAGCGGGAGGCTCAGCGACATCGACGGGATGGGAAAGACCGTGAAGCTCTGGCTTCGGATAAAGGTGCGGCCGGTGGGGTCCGTCATGGTCAGGGTCAGGATATATTCTCCCTTCGTCGGGAAGGTCAGGCTGCCGCCCTCTTTGGTGAGCGTGCCGGATGCGTAATTGGTATACGGTTCGGCGCCGCCGTCATCCTTGGTGACAGTCCAGTCCGCCGTGAGGTTCGCCAGATCCGTACCGCTGACACCGACTGTTCCGGCTTCACCGGCATACCAGACCTGCGGCACGCTGAGTGAAATCGACGGGATCGGGTAGACCGAGGTGGACGCGCTGAAGGAGAACACTCTGCCCAGCGCATCCGTCATGGAGGCGGTGAGGGTGTAATCTCCGGTCTGCGTAAAGCGTATTTTACCGCCGTAGGCATTCAGGCTTCCCTCCATGACATCCGAAGGCTCAACCTGCGCGCCATCCTTGGCGATGGCCCATTCCACAGGCAGCACGTTGTTGTTGCCGCGGGTTCTCAGATCGACGGTGCGGTCGGTGTGGGTTGATTCGGGAAGCTCGAAGGAGATACTCAGCACCGGCAGGACTTCGATCCTGCCGCCGTTCTCGAACAGGAATACCCGCCCGGTTTCATCGGTAACGCGGGCGATCAGCTCGTAGGTCCCGGCATGCTTGAAGCGTATGGAGCCGCCGCTGTTGTCCAGCGTTCCGTCGACATACGTCCCAAAATCCTGGAATCCGAAGCCGTTCTCCAACAGCCATTCTACCTTCAGGCTGCCCAACTCCGAGATTTCCGGGACTACGTTGACGATGGTATCGGTGTGGGCGGTTTCCGGCAAGGTATATGAAATGCCGGGGACGGGGTACGCCTTAACCGGCGCGGTGTAGCTGTAGGTTCTGCCGGCCGGATCTGTGAAGGCAGCTTTCAGAACATACTCGCCCTTATCTGTGAAGCGGATAGAGCCGCCGTCATTGGCCAGCTCGCCCTGGACCGCGTCCGCAAGAGCGATATCGCTTCCGTCCTTGGTCAGCGACCACTGGATGGCGGCGTCGCCGAGATTTTCAAAACGGGTTTCCACACGGACCGTTTCGTCGGTATGGGTGATCTCTGGCGCATAAAAGCCGATGGCGCCTACGGGGTAAACAGTAACGGTGTCCGAGGCTTCAAAGGTTCTGCCGGTTTCATCCGTAAGCGTCCCGGTGAGCATATACACGCCCTTGTCCTTGAAGCGGACCGTGCCGCCGTCGTCGGTCAGGCTCCCTTCCAGCTCATCGGCAAGCACTGCCGCTTCGCCGTTCTTCGTCAGGCTCCAGTTGACGATCAGGCCGTCCGCTTCAGTCAGCACTGTTGAGACGTCGATGGTCGTATCCGTATGGGAAGCTGACGGGAGGTCAAAAGAAATTCCTGCAACCGGATAGACCTTAGTGGCTTCACTATGGGTGAATACGCGACCGGTATCGTCGGTTATGGACGCTGTGAGTGTATATTCGCCCTTGTTCCTGAACACAAAGGTGCCGCCTTCATTTCCAAACGTTCCATCCAGAATGTCGGCCGGCTGGACGGTTTCGCCGTCCTTCGTCGCCGTCCACACAATGTCGTGGCCATAGAGCTTTTCCAGGGGGTAGGTAAGCGTGACCGATTTGTCGGTATGGGTGGTTTCCGGCAGGTCAAAGCTCAGGTCGATAACCGGGTATATTGAGATCTGTTTGGACAGCACGGTTTCTTTTACTCTGGCGTTTTTCGCCGTGGCGGTCAGAGTGTACTGTCCATCCTCCTTGAATTGAATAGTGCCACCCTCCAGACCGAGGGTTCCGCTGACGGCATCCGCCAGCTCCACAGGCTGCTGAGAGCCGTCCACGGCGGTTTTTGTCAGCGTCCAGATGAAGCTTTTCATGTATTTCCACACAGGCATCACCTGAATATCGCTGTCGGTGTGAGCCGTTTCAGGAAGCTCAAACCGCACCTGCGCGTCCGGGTAGTAATATCCGCCGCCTCTGGAACCGCCGCCCGGATTGCCCGGTGTGGGAGTCGGCGTCGGAGTCGGGGTGGGCTGATCTTCATCCGGATTCGCCGGGGTAGGCGTCGGCTGCTCCGTGGGGTCAGGCGTCGGACTCGGCGTCGGTTCTGTCGGTTTCGGAGGGACCTTGTCGTTCAGATCCTCGGCCTCGCCCTTGGTCACCGGATCATTGGGGTGTATTTTATTATCCTCTGTATCACCAATGATACCGTCCTCGCGGCCGATGATGACATAGCCCTTGTCATCATCCTTGATGTCCGACTGGTCATCATAACCGCTGTGCCCCTGAGTATTTTTTGCTTCTTCGTCCTTGCCCTCCGCTTTCACGAGCATTTTCAATATCTCGGCGCGAGTGATGGGATCGTCAGGATGGAAGCCGTCGGGATAATCGGCGGGGTCAAGGATTCCGGCGTAGATCAGCGCCTCGATGTACTTCTCCGACCAGTGGCCGTCGATATCGGGGAAGCTGGGCAGATCTTTTTCCGCGTTTGTGGTGTCAAGCGAAAGATCCTGCGCCAGAATCGCGGCGTACTCACCGCGGGTGATGATATCGTCCTGCCCGACAAAGCTCTCCGGGTGCAGGCAGTATGCCGTATAGATGCCGCCGCATATAAGGAGAAGGAGAGCAAGGGCAATGAGGACGATGCGCTTTCCTTTCTGTTTCATGAGTTTTCAGTCCTTTCATTTTAATTTTGACAATGAAAAGGCCGGAACCATCTATCTGATTCCGGCCTCAAGTCCATATTGGTTTCATAGCTTCAGCTCCATGCCGCCCAGCTCCTGCTGCTCTTTTAAGAAGGCTTCCAGTGCCTCCGGCGACGGATGGATGAGCTTGCGGTCGATCATCTCGAAGACGCAGAAGTCATCCGGATCGCAGATCATCACCCGGTGCTGATAGTCCTTTTGCATCTCGATGTAGTCCTTTACCTCCTTGGCGCTGCACAACCACACGCCGGAGGTGTATCGTCCATCCGGCAAAAAGCAATAGCCGCTGTACTGCGGCTCATGGCTTTTAAGATCCAGCGCCCCTGCCGGACGGATTTGCGACAGCTGGAGCCGGGCATAGTCGGAAAGGATCTCCGGCTTGGCAATACCGAGGACGTCGCTGCGGTTCCAGCGAACCTGCTCACCGTCCGCGAGGGAAACGGCGAAAACAGACCGGCCGCTGGGATTGGGATTGCTGCCGAAGCCTCCGGTGCAGAAGTACAGCTGATGCTCGGTGTTACGGAATTCCTCCGACAGCACGGAGGATTTGAGAACTATAACCTTGCCGTTGATGGAAAAGTCATATCCGGTCCGCAGGCAACCCTCCTGAGTAAACAACACTTTTTCACTCATGGCGCTGCCCCTTTCTCTGCTCGACCAGTTCCAGCAGTCTTGCGGCGATGCCGATCTGCGTTTCCTCCGGCATGTCTCGGATGGCGGCGCGCACGAACGCTTCCACCGCCTCCGGCGACTGGTCGCCGATTTCGATGAGATCAACCTTCCTGGCAGTGACGACACCTTTCTGGACGCCGAGCCGCACGATATCGCCATGATCCATTTCAGCGGCGGTGCGGAGCGCCTTGGGGATCAGGACGCGACCCTTATCGTCAAGAATTTTGTAAATTGGCTTTGCTTTCATACGAAGTATCCCTCCTTTCTCATAACCTCCCGGACTGTGCCAGGATCAACGCCAAGCATATCGAACAGCTCACGGAGATCATCGGGCAGATTGTCCAGAATATCCGCTTCCATGATGACGATGGCGCCGGCCGCACAGATAATCTCCAAGTCGCTGCCCTCCGGAATCTCCGCCGCTTCCAGCAGATCGTTGGGCAGAGTCAGGTCGATTTCCTCATTGTCCTTCCGCCGGTCGGTCAGCTGTACCGCGACTTCCAGGCCATGAGGCGTGACGACAAGCTCAGGGTGCGGGCTTTCCGTTTCGTCCTGTTTCACAGCAAGAGTGACCTGTACCTCGTCGCCGGGCTTCAGCCCCGCGGGAACGAGCATTCCCGTCTGCAGGGTGATGCGGCCGTGCTTGTCCATGACCGCAACTGTTTTATACAGTTTCATAATGTTGAACCTCCTAATAAATTTGATTTGTTATTCCATGCCGTAAAAACCGGCGAGGTCGAATAACCCCAACTGGGTCGGCATATCCCTCAGCCTTTCGCCGGTATCGTAGTTGGAGATCAGGACTTCGGCGTATTCGCAGCCGTTGTCGTAGCGCTGGGCGAGGTTGTTAAGGCGGCTGACCGATTCGATGTTGAAATCTTTATATAACTCCCGAATGAATTCGCAGTCGTTATAGCTGACCAGCCATTTGCCCTGACAGGCTGCCAGTGTATCCCGCAGACGGTAGTGATCGTCTTTCTTAAATTCCACAGCGTAGTGTCCTTCCGTTTGATAATATGGCGGGTCGCAGTAGATGAAGGCGTTTTCACGGTCGTACTGCTTGATCAGTTCTTCAAAGTCCTTGTTCTCAATGACCGTATCTTTGAGCCTGCGGCTGCCCTGCCAGAGAAGGTGGAAGGTTTTCCGGATGTCGAAGGGCTGGCAGCCATAGCTGGTGCAGCCGCTTCCATAGCTTAAGCGGATGAGCCGGTAAAAGGCGGCGGCGCGTTTGACGTCGTTCATCCGCGCGTTTTCTAAAAGGATGGGCTTGATTTCCTCAAACTGCGGTTCGGTAAGATAACGCTGGGCGATCTCCAGTTCCTCCCGCAGGTACTCGTTTGTGAATTCCTCCTTCTCCAGATATTTTCTTAAGACATTGAATTCATCCCGTCCGTTCAGCGGAAGGAAGTTCAGTTCCTTGAGCAGGGCGAAAGGCCTGTCGCGGACACAGCGGAACAGATTTGCCAGGTCGGAATTGAAATCGTTGTAGACCTCCATAGCGGTATCCGGAGGCCGACCGAACAGCACCCAGCCACCGCCTCCGAATACTTCAATGTACCGCCCGAATTCTTTCGGCATCCGCTGATAAATCATATCCCGCAGCGCCTTTTTGCCGCCCACCCAGCTGATGATGCTGTTCATTCCATCACCTGCCTTTGCTTTGGCGGCTGAATTTCTCAACCTCGGTTCTCAGGCAGGAGCCGTCAGGACTCCAGCAGATAAAGCCGACGCCGGGATAGGGGCAGCCATCACACCGGTCGAGATTGTCAGGCAGGGGTATGGTATATTTTTGGGGAGGGCCGGTTCCTTCCGCACCGTTTTTTACTTCTGAGGATAGATCATTGTTCATACTTCAGCTCCTTTCTCGGAAAAACAAAAAAGGCACTGCTTTTTTTGTAAAGACAGCGCCTCATGTTCAGTTTTGAAATAAAAAAAGCGCCCTTCAGCTTCAAGAGAAACCAAAGAGCGCTACATGTTCATCTGCATTCCTTGATCGGGATAAAGGATTGCGAAGCTGGCAGTTTGCAGATGCGTGACCGCTTCGCTTTTCAAAAATTTGGGATGGGACTTGAGCCAATCCAGATCCTCGGCTGTGGCATCTGCCGGTTCGCCTTCACCATAGCGGAAGGACTTTACCGCCACAGTGATGAATTCGGATTCGCCGCAGTCCTCAACCAGCTCTTTATATAGCTGGGACTTTTGTATGTCCTCCACTTCGGGGATGCCACTCATGAGTCCTACGTCACGGATACCGGTGTTGGTTTCAAGGCCGATGATTGAGAATACCTTGCTCATGACATACCTCCCATCACGGGACCGCTGTATCCAGAATCGGGCGAGTTGTTTTTCATCTTCTGCTCCAGCTTCATGGAGCAATTTCCGCTGTCCCAAAAGCTTACGTAGATTTCACCATCCGGCGTTTTGATAGGGCGCTGCTCGAACCCTTCGCCATAGCCATCACTGTTTTGCCCCTCCACAAAACTTAAGAGCTCTGCGGTTTCTTCTCCAGAGAGGGATTCTTTTAACCCGGCGGTCATGACGCCCCACAGCTCGCCGTCAACGATTTCCACGGATGGGGTTAGGCTATACACCTTCTCTTTGAGAGTGCCTTCGTCAAGATATTCTGCAAGCCCACGATCATTTTCAAAGTGCCGGTTCTCCTTTGCGATGGCGGCGAGGATTTGATCCTCATACATCACCGCCTCCTTGGATGAGATATCCTTCCGGTCGTCCTCCGAGCAGTCATACTGAGGATAGCTGACGATCTTCAGAGGGAAGAAGACACGCATTGTTTCGTTTGCCATTTTGATTTTCTCCATTCTTTTTTAATTTGAGAACCTAAAAAAGGGCATAAAAAAAGCGGGGTATCTTCATTAGAAAATACTCCCCGCTGATTTTCAGGAAACAGTTATATTCCGTAATGTATCATAAATTTATATCTCTGCATTGCTTCGTCTATCTTTTCAGAAAGGACTTGCAGTTCTTTCAAGCCGGTTGAATCAATTATTTTCTTAAATTCGGGCAGCGATGATGGCGGTATTAATGTTATGCCGTAATATACAATTCCCTTGCCTGAGCAGGAAAGAGTGTGAAAATATGTTTCCAGTACATTTAATTCCCCGAGCAAGGGTTCAATGTAATCGTCATGTATTGCAATGCAGTTATATTTTTTAGATTCATAAGTATCATATGAAGCCTCCGGTTTGGGATATGTTTCAAAGATTCCAAATTCATGCTTAGCTATCAGGCCACCACTATCCTCATCAGTTGACTGTTAAATTGGAATTTGTCAGTAGATTCGCCCATACTTCATTATCGCTTTTTGTGTGTATTCACGCACAAACGCTGTCTTGCTTTCCGTATATCCATCCCGATTATATTCAAATGACTTCCAAATAGACAGTTTTAATTTTTCATATACTTTTGCAATCTCCGGATGTTCGTTCAAGTAATCCCTGAAATATAATTCGTCGTTGTCACCATACTTTCTAAGATGCAAATGAAATACCTTTTCAGCAAACCCGTTCGGCGTATAGCCCTTATTGAAATCAATACGGGTTTGGCTCTGCGACATGCAAGTGTAACCATTACTTAACAGCAGGCTTTTTAGTTCATCAAAGTCGCGCAAATCGGCTTCCATTAAAATATCAATAATGGGTTTTGCCCATATACCATCTATCGAAGTGCTGCCAATATGATGAATTTTCACTGTGTCCGGCATAACTAGTGTGAGACGATCTTTCTCCGCCTGATACCAGTCTGGCCAACACCTCTGGTATTCCGTCAACCGAATCGGAAACAGTTCCCATAATTCCGCCAGCGTCATTTCTGACAAAGGTTTTCTCATTGAAACACTCTCCTTCAAATTCTGATTTATTGCTCTGTTGGATTATATAAATAATCCAAAGTCTAAGCTGTGTAACAAATTGGAATTTGTCATCTGGAATTTCAAACCTCAAAAAACTCTTTGGCATACTCGACGATACCATTCAGCTTATCGGAATTTCCTTGTAAATCATATGCCATAAAATTTTCCGTCGGCACTTCAAAGGGAGCTTTTATCCCATATTTTTCTGCTGGTATGTACCCGGTCTTGGGATAATACCTTTCACTGCCCAAGACTACAGAATACTTATAACCCAATTCTGTAGCAATTTCATGTCCTTTTATTATTAAAGCCTGACCGATGCCCCTCTTTTGATATTCTGGCAAAACAGATAACGGTGCTAAAGCAAGCCCAGTTTCGTTACCTATTTTTATCTTTGTAAAAAGAATATGACCTACAATGCGACCAGCTTCCTCTGCAACTAGAGACAGTTCAGGTATAAATGCTTCGCTCTTTCTCAAAGCAGTAACTAAATCCTGCTCGTTACCATCCTTATGTTCTGCACTTGCAAATGCCTTTGCTACAAGCTGATATACTTCCTCATAATCTTTGCTATTTTCAATTCGAATTTGCATCATAATCCTCCATAAATTCCTGTGTATCTGTGTGATATAATATATCTTCTTACTGATGTGCACTTAATAAGTGTATCACAATATCACCAGACGCATATTGTTCTTGAGTGCCATCATCAAAAATATCGAATGTCATCTATATAATGAGTCAAAAAATACCGTTTTTGAGTCCAATTTTGCTTATTTTTAGCTCCAAAACCACTACATATAGTGGTTGACCTGCCTCATTTGCCTTCAGAACCACAATACGTCATCATTATTACGCACTCAACGTGCCTTGAGGATACAAAAAAGATGTCGCTTCAATCTGGTATCCCCTTGGCGGAAGATATATTACAATAACAACGTAATCTAAAGGCGTCGAATTCGACGCCTTTAGAATTATTCCTCGCTCTTAATT
>Ga0255336_101183_pt1 | contig 22006 bp, 19 predicted proteins | sample MeOH1_35cm_T3_17_FD_189102 | JGI IMG/M metagenome (GOLD analysis project Ga0255336, IMG submission 189102) | Sandy soil microbial communities from University of British Columbia, Vancouver, Canada - MeOH1_35cm_T3_179 | ecosystem: Engineered > Artificial ecosystem > Sand microcosm > Unclassified ...
AGGTCAGGATCGTGTCTTCGGCGACAAAGCGGGTGATGTCGTCGATGTGTCCGTGCGTGTCGTCTCCGGCGGTGCCGCGGTGAAGCCAGAGGACCTGATCGATGCCCAGATAGTCGTGGAGGGCTCGCTCGATCTGCTCTTTTGAGACTCCGGGGTTGCGCTGCTGGACCTCGGAGAGGAGGCACTCCTCTGTGGTGAGGAGGATTCCGGCTCCGTTGGTGTCGATGGAGCCGCCTTCGAGGACGAGGCGGTGCTCCTTGCCGTCCTCACCGGTGATTTTGGGTTGGAACTCCTCCATTCCGTAGAGCTTGGCTACGTGGTGGGGGATCTGGTCGTCGCGGTGCCAGTTGGGATACTTTGCCCAGGCGTTGAAGCGCCAGTTGGTGAGGGCCAGCTCGCCCTTGGGGTTCTTGACGAAGATGGGGCCGGAGTCGCGGAGCCACACGCGGTCGGTCTGCCACGGATGGAAGTGAAGACGGGCCATGTTGGCACCGGCGCGGAGAAGGATGCGCTGGGCACGCTTTTCCGCGGCCTCGTCGTTGACGAGGATGTGGACGTCTTCTACCCCGGAGAGATGGCGGACGATCTCGGCGTAGACCCAGGGGATGGGCTGAAACTTTCCGGGCCAGTCCTCGGCGTTATGGGGCCAGGCGATCCAGGTGGCGGTATGAGGAGCCCATTCGGCGGGCATGCGGAAGTTCCGGTCGCGAGGTGTGGTCATCTGGCTCTTCTTTATCTGGAATTTCGGTGCGCCCGACGAGGATACCCCCTCCCCGTCAAAAATGCGCAAAGTCTTCAAAGCAGAGAACTTGGGTGGGTACTTCCGGTTGCAGCCCTGGGTTTATGCTTCTGATTTAAGTATAGCGGGTGGAGGGGAGGAGATCGGCAGATGGATGTGACTGATGAGTTAAGGTTTAGGGCGCGGTTGGGGTTGACAGAGATGTGGGGCGTTGGTGGTTGAGCGATCCCCATTGCGCTTCGCTCAGGTCGGATAACAAAGAATGGTGGGTGCTGTGGAGAGTGGGCATCCTGCAAACCCACTCATGCCGCGATGAAACTGCGTCATGAATGGGGCACCCGGCCTGAGCCTGTAGCCAAGAAAGCGTGGCCCTTACAAGAAGAGGGTAGAGGCCTATGTTCTGGCCGTGAGAACATGGCGGGTATGGGATTTGTTTCTAGAGCCTATGACAAGCTTCCGGACTGGGCGAAAATCATCCTAGGTATCTGCGGGATCGTGGCGATTGTGTACGGCTTGGCCACAGAAGGGCCGATTTTCCTATTGAAAGCGCTCCTCAAGCCTGTTCCATAATTCAAAAACTGAGGCACTACCAAGCCGCAGTACCAGACGTACTCCAAAGGGGTAAGATAACGTGGGCGGATTTGTTCGTTTTGTAACGAACGGCGCCCCCGAGGTTTCGCTGGATTATGGCAATTGGAGCAGGAGCAGCAACGGCTACACAGCACTCCGGGGCGCAGAAGACCGACGTTCGGGCCATGAGCATCGCTACGATGCTCTTTTTCATGTGGGGATTTCTGACGTGTCTCAATGACATCCTCATCCCGCACCTGAAGGGCATCTTCGACCTGAACTACGCACAGGCCATGCTGGTGCAGTTCTGCTTCTTCTCGTCGTATTTCATCTTCGCCCTGCCTGCCGGAAAGCTGGTGGAGTGGCGTGGATATAAAGGCACCATGGTGACCGGGCTGCTGGTGATGGCGACCGGAGCCTTCCTCTTCCTTCCGGCCGCGGGGCTGGCCTCGTTCGGGGTGTTTCTTTCGGCGCTGGTGATTCTGGCTGCGGGCATTACCTGCCTGCAGGTTTCGGCGAATCCTTATGTCGTGAATCTTGGACCGGCGGAGACAGCGGCCTCGCGGTCGAACCTGGCGCAGGCGTTCAACTCCTTTGGGACGTTCGTGGCCCCGTTCTTCGGGGGCGCGCTGATCCTCGGCTCGGCCCCGGTGGCGGTGGAGAAGATGCAGTCGTTTTCTTCGGCGGCGCTGCAGGCGTATCGCGCGGAACAGGCGTCTTCGGTAAGGCTGCCGTACCTGGGCATCGGGCTGATGCTGGTACTGCTGGCGATTGCGCTGGCGCTGGTGAAGCTGCCGACGATGGACTTTACCCGCGACATCAGGCCGGGTGAGATGTCGACGACCTCGGACGACAGTATCTGGAAGCATCCTGTCCTGCTGGCCGGAGCGCTGGGCATCTTTGTGTATGTGGGTGCGGAGGTCTCGATTGGAAGCTTCCTGGTGAACTACTTCGGGCTGCCGGAGATTGCGGGGTTTTCGGAGAGAACGGCGGCACGGTATGTCTCGCTGTACTGGGGCGGGGCGATGGTGGGAAGGTTTATCGGCTCGTGGCTGCTGACGAAGGTGCGGACCAGCCTCGTGCTGGGCACGGCGGCTGTAGTGGCGTGCGGGCTGGTGGCGACGTCGATCCTGACGCACGGGCACACGGCGATGTGGGCGATTCTGGCGGTGGGGCTGTTCAACTCGGTGATGTTTCCGAGCATCTTCGCTGTGGGGCTGTCGGGGCTGGGGCCGCTGACGAGCAAGGGGTCGAGCCTGATGGTGGCAGCAATCGTAGGCGGTGCGCTGCTTCCGCTGGCCGAGGGACATCTGGCCGATGCAATCGGGGTACAGCATGCCTTTGTGATTCCGGCAGTCTGCTACATCTACATCGCCCTGTTCGGATATCTGGGCGGAAGGCGTGCAGAGCGGGAGACGCTGAACGCTGCCTGACGGCCTGTTTTACGGGTACAAGGTGGCTTGCTGTCCCGTGTGGAGTATCGATGCGGCTGGAGCAACATGCCGTTCTTCCTGACGAATAAGGAAGGGGTGTTCTCTTCGCATCAGGATACTTTTACTGTGGGGCTGGTCTGGTGGTATGGAGGGAAACGAGGGGCAGTGGTGAAGATCGTCAGGTTTCGTAGAATGAGTTTATGGAGCTAACTGTCTACACGGCGGCATGGTGCCGCGACTGCCGCGAGGCGAAACGCTTTCTGGCCACGCACAACATTCCCTACAAGGAAGTCGATATCGAGACGACTCCCGGCGCAGCGGATCTGGTTCTGGAGAACGTCGGGAAGCGCGCGATTCCGCAGTTTGTGATCGACGGCAAGTGGGTGCAGCCGTATCGACCCGGCTACGGCTTTCTCCATGATGAGATGTCGGAGCTGTTCGGCGTACAGAACGCCTGAAGTCAGTCTCCCCTGCGATCTGAGGACACGGTTTCGACGTGCTGCGCGCTTTCAAAGGCACGATCGACGAGATGGTCGATGGACGGAGCTGCACTGGATCTTCGTCCGAAGGGCCAGCGCAGACGAAGGACTCGTTGCCGATCGCGATCACGCAGACTGGCCTTGCCACGTGCCTCCAGCAGGTCTTCGATGTTCAGGATTCCGACGAGAACTCCGTGATCTTCGACCACGGGAAAGGATCGCAGCTTCAGCTCCGCCATCTTTTCGGCTGCGGATCGCAGGGTCTCCCATGGCCCGACGACGATCGGGTCGCTGATGCCATGGGTGATAAGCGGAGCGTCAGGTTCGCCGGCTCCCGCAGCGGTGATCATCTGGTCGCGCGTGAGAATTGCCTTCAGACAACCGTCCTCCGCTACCACAGGAAAGATACGCTGCCGGTGCGCCCAGGCCTCTCCACCCCGGTGATTCATCTTCTCGAGCCAGTCCATGGCGTCCTGCCGGGTGGCGTCCTCGGGCAGGGCGAAGACACTGGTGTGCATTACTTCGCGCACCGTTACGGTCTCCAGGGGGTCGACGCCGTACTCGCGGGAGAGGTGCAGCCCCTTGCGGCTTAGCGCCTCGGTCACCATGGATCGCGGCTGCAGAAGCACGCTGATCGCGTAGGAGGTCACGCACGCCAGCAGGACGGGAATCATGAGGCCGCCGTTGTGCGTCAACTCGACCGCGAACATCGCCGAAGTCAGAGGAGCTCCCAGAGCCGCCGAGATCACGGAGGTCATACCGACGACGGCCCAGGCTCCGGGGGAGATGGGCGTCAGCCAGTGGCCTGCGGCCAGTCCCATTGCGCCTCCGATCATCAACAACGGCGCGAAGACTCCGCCCGCGGTCTCGGACCCCAGTGCGACCACCCATATGGTCGTCTTGACGAGGAGGACACCGGCTAGCAGCTTCCATGAGACCGGCCCATTCAGCAGCTGCCGAATGACGTCATAGCCCACGCCGAGCGCCTGCGGAAAGATCAGTCCGCCGAGACCGATGACGATTCCACCCAGAGCCGGCCACCACATCCAGTGGATCGGCAGACGCTCGAACATCGTCTCAAAGAAGTGCATGGCCCGGCTTAGTCCGGTTGCGAGCAGAGCCGCCAACACTCCCACGGCCAGGGCTCCGAGCATCGCGGCATGGTGCATCGGCCCGATTGTCGGTTGCATGGGAAAGATTGGTCCGGGCCCAAGCAGGAGATGGCGTATGGCACCGGCTGTCACGCAGGCGATGGCCACCGGAATCAGGCTTCGCGGGCGCCATTCGAAGAGCAGGATTTCAACCGCCAGAAGAATCGCCGACATGGGACAGCTGAAGGCCGCCGCCATGCCTGCTGAGGCTCCCGCCACCATCAGCACGGTGCGCTCGGAGTCAGTGAATGGAAGCAGCTGTCCCAGAACCGATCCCACAGCCCCACCTGTGATGATTACAGGGCCTTCCGCGCCGAACGGACCTCCTGAGCCGATGGAGATTGCTGTCGCCAGCGGCTTGAGGATTGCGACGCGAGGCTGAACCCGGCCTCCCTGAAAGACGATGACCTCGACCGCCTCCGGCATGCCGTGGCCGCGCACCTTCGGTGAGCCGTACCGTGCGATCAATCCCACGATGAGCCCGCCAATCACCGGGACAAAGACGGCAAGCCATCCCAGATGATGTCCGCTCGCCTCGCTCTCCCTGAATGCAAAGCGGTGATAGTAGAAGAGGTTCGTCGACAGATCGATCATCTTCAACAGGATCCATGCGAGCACGCTGCTCACTGCTCCGAGAACCGCTGCCAACGCACTTACATAGAGCACACGGGCGTCCACCGAGTAGTCGCGAAGCCTGCCTGCCGCAGTGCTCATCGAGTTCCGTTCCTCTTCCCTGCCTGACTGTTGCCGATGAGCCGCTGCAACGCTCGCACGATCTCCGGGCCATCCTCGTCGATCTTCTGAAGATGTGCCTCGACCAGCACTATCAGGAGGCGGCTTCCCTTCTCGGTGACCTCCACCAGCGAACGCCGATGGTCCATCTCATCGGTGACGCGTCGCACCAGACCCGATCGCTCGGCTCGATCGACCAGCTCGACGGCGCTGTTGTGGCGTAACAGCATTCGCTCCGCGATATACGAGATGGAGCAGTCACGCTCTTCCGGAACAGCGGCCACGACCTGAAGCAACTGATACTGCTGCGCTGAGATTCCTGCCTGCTCCGCGGCCATCTCGCTGAAACCGAGAAACCGCCTCAGGTGAAAGCGAAACTCCGCCAGATCAGCTACTCGTTCCAACCGCGTGGTTGCCGATTTCGTTTTCTTAGTCAGGGTCATAAATATGTCGCATTACGATTATATCGTAATGCGATATATATAGAGAAACCCCTGCCAAGCGATGGAAAACCGCATCCCGCAGTAAAATTGAAGAGGAACCTCACTCTCACTCTTCCTGGAGAACCCCGCGTCTTGATTCCCCGTTACACTCGCCCCGCTATGGGCCGCATCTGGTCTGACGAAAACAAGTACCGCTGCTGGCTCAAGGTTGAAGCCGCCGCATCGCAGGCCCTCGCCCGTTTCGGTCTTGTGCCGCAGGAGGCCGCCGACGCCATCCGCGATAAGGGCGACTTCACCGTCGACCGCATCAACGCCATCGAGGCCGAGGTCCGTCACGACGTTATTGCCTTCACAACCACCGTCGCCGAACACATCGGCAACCCCGAGCACTCGCGCTGGCTCCACTACGGCCTTACCTCGACCGACGTCGTCGACACCGCGCAGGCGCTTCAGATCCGCGAGGCCTCTGTCATCATCCGCGACGGAATCGTCGCGCTCTCCGAGGTTCTCAAGCGCCGCGCCCTCGAGTTCAAGAACACTCCCATCATCGGCCGTACGCACGGCATCCACGCGGAGCCATCGACCTTCGGACTCAAGCTTCTGCTCTGGTACTCCGAGATGCAGCGCAATCTCGCCCGCTTCGATGCCGCCGCAGAGGATCTTCGCGTGGGTAAGCTTTCGGGCGCCGTGGGCACCTTCGGCCACCTCAAGCCCAAGCACGAAGAGTCCATCTGCGCTGAGCTCGGCCTCAAGCCCGTCGACATCGCCACACAGGTGGTTCAGCGCGACCGCCACGCAGCCTACATCGGCACGCTTGCGGTGCTTGCCAGCACGCTCGACAAGATCGCCACAGAGATTCGCCATCTTCAACGCACCGAGGTACGCGAGGCCGAGGAGTTCTTCAGCGAGAAGCAGAAGGGCTCGAGCGCAATGCCGCACAAGCGCAACCCCATCACCAGCGAGCAGATCTCCGGCCTGGCCCGCGTGATGCGAGCCAACGCTCAGACCGCGCTCGAGAACGTGGCTCTGTGGCACGAGCGAGATATTTCGCACAGCTCGGCCGAGCGCGTCATCTTCCCCGACTCGACCATTCTTGCGGACTATCTGCTGGCGAAGACGACGAACCTGATCGACAAGCTTCTCGTGTATCCGGCGCGCATGCTGAAGAATCTTGAGTCTACCGGCGGACTTATCTTCTCCGGCCAGCTTCTGCTCGACCTCGCCGAATCCGGCATGAGCCGCGAGGATGCCTATCGCCTTGTGCAGGGCCACGCGATGAACTCCTGGAAGAACGACCTCGTCTTCCGCGACGAGATCGCCAAAGTGCCGGAGATTACTGCTCGGCTTTCACCGGAAAAGCTGGCCCGTGCGTTCGATTACAATCGCCAGCTGGCGAATGTGGATGCAATCTTTGAGAGGGTCTTGAAGATCGCTCGCTAGCATTCTTGCAAGAGCTACCTCAGCTCTCTTTTGTCATTTCGCAGCGTAGCGGAGGAATCTGTTTCTCCTCCGCTACGCTGCGGACACTATACTGAGGCCATGACGGACTGAGAATACCTCCGCTTCGCTACGGAATGACAACAATATGGACAATCGTCATTCACCCGTTCCCCTCATCCAGATCGTAGACACCGCGCTGGCCTCCTCTGCTGAACGCAGTGGATCTCATCTCGTCTGCCACCCTGGTTGCACGCAGTGCTGCCACGGCGTTTTCCCTATCTCACAGCAGGATGCCTGTCGCCTCCGTGAGGGCCTCTCCGAACTTCAGCAGCATGATCCTCAACGTGCCGCCCGCATTCGTTTTCGTGTAGCCGAATCACTTGCACGCATCGGCCCGCTCTTCCCCGGTGATCTCTCCACCGGCATTCTCAGCGAAGACTATGAAGACTCTTCGCTCTTTACCGATGAGACCGAGAACGCCATCGGCGAAAATGAGCCCTGCCCTGTCCTCGATCCTGCCACCGGCACCTGCGATCTTTACGAGCATCGCCCCATCGTCTGCCGCACCTTCGGCCCTCCCATGCGTACCCCCGATGGCGATCTGGCCACCTGCGAGCTCTGCTACATCACCGCCAGCACCGAAGAGATCGCGGCCTGCGAGCTGGACCCGACTATCCCTGCGCAAGAAGCTGCCAGCAACGATGCCTTCAACGCAGCGCATGATGTTCATGGCGAAACTATCGTCGCCTGCGCCCTGCGCAACGCGTAAGCGATAATCTAGAGTTGTGACCGAACCTCGCAAGATCATCCTCGCCGTCACCGGTGCCAGCGGAAGCGTTTATGCCGCCGAGATGCTGCGTTCTCTCGCCGCCGATGATCGCGTTTCACACATCCACTTCGTCGCGTCGGAAGCATCTCTTCGCGTCTTTGCCGAAGAGCTCGGACTGAGCGGGCGCAACGATTTAGCAGAGAAGCTTCTTGGCGCTCCCTGCGCAAAGCTGCGTCAGCACACCGACTCGGACATAGGCGCCAGCATCGCCAGCGGAAGCTATCCCGCCAGCGCCATGATCGTGCTGCCCTGCTCGATGGGAACGCTGGCCGCAATCGCCAACGGCCTTGCCTCGAATCTCATCCAACGCGCGGCGGATGTCTGTCTCAAGGAGCGCCGACCGCTCATCCTCTGCGTGCGCGAGACTCCCTTCAATCGCATTCACCTGCGCAATATGCAGCTCGCGGCCGAAGCCGGAGCGACGATCTTCCCCGCGATTCCGACGCTCTACAACCATCCTCAAAGCACCACGGAGATGGCGCGACAGTTTGTGCATCGCGTGCTGGCCCACATAGGTCTTCCTCAGCCTGGAGCCTATCAATGGGGCACTGACGAAGACCGGTCAATTTAGCTTCAACCTTCGCGCGCAGGAACGAGAGACCGGCAACGAGAGACGCAACCGGTTCTCTTCGTTGACGATCTGCTCTACTATGCTTCCATGCGCGCACTCATCGTTCTTCTCGCCCTGTGCATCGTCTGCCCGCTCGAAGCTCAACAGCAGACCATACTTCTTTGGCCCAACGGCAATCCGGAGCCGTCGAAGATCACCGGCCCTGAGACGGACCCTACCACCGATGCAAACCGCATCGTCTCCGGGAAGGTCACCGTACGCGTGACCAACGTGAGCAAGCCGAATCTGGCGGTCTTTCCGCCGCCGCCCGGTGAAAACACAGGTGCCGCAGCGCTCGTCTTACCCGGCGGATCGTACATTCGTCTGGCGTACAACATCGAGGGAACGGAGGTCTGCGACTGGCTCAACTCAATCGGCATGACCTGCATCCTCGTAAAGTATCGCGTCCCCGAGGAGGGGCATTATCCGGAGAACGTCGAGGATCTCGAGGATGCGCAGCAGGCGATGCGCATCACGCGGGCCCATGCTGCGGAATGGAAGATCGACCCGAATCGAATCGGCGTGATCGGCTTCTCAGCCGGAGCCCATCTGGCGGCTGCGCTGAGCACTCATCCCGACTTTCAGGGAAAGAATGTTCCTGCATCCACGATTGACGCTCGTCCAAACTTCCAGATGATCATCTATCCGGGATGGCTTGGTGGTTCGGATGGCAAGGTGAATCCTTCACTGCTCCCCACGCCTCAGATTCCGCCGACTTTTCTTGTTCAGGCAGAGAACGACTACACCGCGCACGTGGAAAATTCGCTGATCTATTTCCAGGCGCTCAAGGATGCGAAGATTCCCGCGGAGCTTCATCTGTTTACCGAGGGAGGACACGGCTTCGGCTTGCGTCCCACGGATCTTCCTATTTCGCATTGGCCACTGCTCGCAGAGACCTGGCTGCATACGATCCACATCCTGCCCGCCGCAAAGTAATCCTTAGTTTCGACGGCGAATGCTCGTGGGACAGGCTTCGATGTATAAAATGACGTTGGACATAAAGTCCCTGAAACCCAGGCAGTTACTCGGAGCTCAGGGCAGGCCCGGATGGTGAAATCGGCAGACACAGCGGACTTAAAATCCGCAGACCTTAACCGGTCGTGGGGGTTCAAGTCCCCCTCCGGGCACCAGATACCATTCTTTTTCTCTATCCTCGCTACTCCATCTATCTACGCTTTCACCGCTTCCCAGGTAGCTTCTCCATACTCTCCCATGCTCAACGTTCCGGAGATCTGATTGCCCTGCACGGTGCCCTTGAAACGGCAGGTAAGAGGGTATCCCGTTACAGGCAGGACGCTGGTAAGCGCAATCTCGTTGGCGTGGATTGAGCCTGCGACAGTTGTGTTGTAGATCTCGCCGTGATGCTCTCCGGTAAGGGTGTTGCCGTCTTGCTTGAGCACGAAGTGCTGCTCGCCTGTACCTCGCACATAGTGAATGGTGACGGCCCAGTTCCCTGCAACATCGGCAGGAGTCCCCGTGGGGACGACCGGATTTTCGTAGTGCGGAGGATTCTTGAGAGCGTGATAGATCGCGTCTCCAACGATCTTCACCTCAGCGGGGGTCATGATGTAACCGAAGATCGTGACTGAGCTGTCCATGTGGTCGGGACGCATCCCCGTACCGCCCAGCACAATGCGCGGTGTTCCTTCATCGAGCAGTTTGGAAAGTTCGGTGCCGGTAATGCCCGTGACGTTGGCGTCCCATGTAATGCGTACTCCCGGGCTTCTATCGATGGATTCGACCGGCGGAGGCGGCAGAACGGTGGCTTTGACCGAAGGCAGTCCCTGCATGCGGTCCGCGATCGACTGCATCCAGCCGAGCCACATCTTCTGTTCGGCCTCGTGGTCTCGCGTGTGCCAGGCACGCACGGCAGCGAGAAGCCCCATGGTCTCTTCCTTGCTGCACTTCATCGCACGGCCATAGTTGTGGTGCGGCGCTCCCTGAAAATAAGCGGCCTGACAGAGATCTTTCTTTCCGATAAGCAGACCGGAAGACTGCGGTCCACGCATACACTTGCCGCCGGAGTACGCAACCAGATCCGCGCCTGCTTCGATGTGAGAGTTGGGCGTATTCGGCTCGGTGGCCGCAGCATCGACGAAGACGGGAATGCCGTGTTCCTTGCAGATCGCCGCAAGGTTCTTCGTGCTCATGGGCGTGTCATTCCAGCGAGGATTGGCGAGGATGTACAGCATGGCGGTGCGATCGCTGATCTTAGCGCGCAGCTCTTCGGGAGACGAGAACTCGACCATCTCCACGCCGCACATGCGCACGCCGATGTCGTAGGGATTGCGCGAGGTCCTGGGGATAACGACCTGATCTTTCTTCTTGATGTAGGGTAGCGCCTGAGATTTTTCCACGTCAGTACCGGCGATACACGCGACCGTCGCAAGGCAGGTGGCAGCAGCGGTGCCGGTGGTAGCCATGCCCCACTCCGCTCCGCAGAGCTTGCCCAGTTCGGCGCCGACGGCCTCCATCATCTCATCCATGCGAACGTGATAAAGAGAGGCGTTGTACATCGCCTGCTTGACCTCCGGCAGAGAGGTAGAGCCGCTGATAGCCGTGATGGTTCCGCGACAGTTGATGAGAGGACGGATCCCCATCCGGGTGAAGAGGTTGTCGTGGAAGTCGCCGTCGGTATGAGGGACCTCGGCAGCGGTAAGAATCTGACCCGCCTTCAAAGCACCCGCTTTCGTGACGGTACCGTTCGCGGAAGTGGCAGCCAGGGCGCTGATAGCGGGAGAGAGCGTGCCTGCGGCGGAGATAAGCCCCGTCTGCTTCAAAATGTCGCGTCGCGACCAGTTCTTCTTCACTGCCATTTGGGTCCTCTTCTCGTGCGGGATTCTGAATTAATCAGGGTAGTGACCAATGTACGTAATTCAACCGGCTGGGAGCAATTCCGACGGTAAGGAACCGGAACGGGCCGGTCTGCGTATAGAGAGTTGGCGGCGTGCAATAGCCGAGTGACCTCATGCCTATTCGCGAGATTTTGAGACAGACGCTCTCTGCTCTGTGGGAGAGTAAGCTTCGGAGCTTTCTGACGATGTTCGGCATCGTCTGGGGCATCACGTCTGTGATTCTGCTCGTCGGACTTGGCATCGGCTTCAATCTCGATCAAAAGGAACACCTCAAGACCATCGGCACCGACATTGCAATTCTGTTTGGAGGAAAGACTGGTCTTCAGGCCGGAGGATATGCCGCCGGGCGCGACATTCGCCTTACCGTCGACGATGCAATCGCCATTCAGCAGAAGGCCTCGCTGGTGAAGACCGTCAGCCCGGAGCTTCGGCGTACCGTCTCCGAGGTGAGCCAGTGGAATGCCGCGAGCCGTCCGATACGCGGGGTCTGGCCGGAGTATCAGAGATTTCGCTCGCTGACCGTAGAACAGGGAAGGCTGATGAACGAACGCGATGAGGCGGAAGGCGCGCGCGTCGTTCTACTGGGTGCCGAGTCCAATCGCCAGCTCTTCCCCGGCAAGCCCGTCATCGGCCAGCCGCTCATGATTAATGGTTATCGTTACACCGTGATCGGCGTGCTCACCAAAAAGAAGCAGAATGGCAGCTATGGCAGCGGTCCCGATAACACGCAGCTGTTCACGACTTACTCGGCGATGGCCCGCGACTTCCCTCCGCCGGAGAGACCGGGAATTACGAAGGGGTTTGTGAACAACATCGTCGTGGAACCGGTCTCGCCGGAGATGCATGAGAAGGCTCTCGATCAGGTGAAGCGTGTCATCGCGGAGAGACACCATTACAGCGCCGACGACAAAGAGGCGCTTTGGATATGGGATACGCTCGCGGGCTCGAAGTTTACCGAGCGCATCTTCGGCGTGATGACGCTGTTCTTCGGTGCGGTTGCGCTGCTGACGCTCGCGCTGGGAGGCATCGGCGTCATGAATATCATGCTGGTCGCTGTGACCGAGCGAACCCGCGAGATTGGCGTCCGTAAGGCGCTGGGTGCGACCGCGGTCGATATCAAGCGGCAGTTCCTGGTCGAGTCGGCGATTATCACCATCGTCAGCGGCATTGGAGGGCTGGTGTCGGGGATTGGAATCTGCCTGCTCATGCGGTTTGTTCCGCTGCCGGACTTTGTGCCTCATCCTGTCATCTCGCCGATTGCGGTCTTTGCTTCGCTGGCGACGCTGACCGCAATTACGCTCTTCGCCGGAACTTACCCTGCGATGCGCGCCGCCAATCTTAGCCCTATCGAATGCCTGAGGACGGAGTAGCTGAATGAACCTGGGTGAGATCGTTCGCCAGAGTATTGAGTCGCTTCTGCGAAACCGGCTGCGGTCGGGGCTGACGATGCTTGGCATCGTCTGGGGTCTGGTGACGGTGGTTCTGCTGCTGAGTTACGGCAAGAGTCTTGGCACCCAGGTGCTGAACGGCTTCATGGGGCTGGGCAACAACGTCATCATGATGTGGGGCGGACAGACCAGCATGCAGGCCGGCGGCGAGCGGTCCGGCAAGAAGATCAAGTTTCTGGACGGCGACACCGAGGCGGTGCGCGATGCGGTTCCCTTCCTCACCGCGGTCAGCTCGGAGAGCGACGACGGCTTCAGCTTTAAATATGGACCGAAGGTCGTCAATATCTCGACCAAGGCGGTCGAGCTTCCTTATGGAGGGATGCGCAAGCTGAACGTCGTCGAGGGGCGCTACTTCGAGACCGGAGACTTCAGCGAGCACCGGCAGGTGGTGATCTTCGGTCCGCATGCCGCTCAAAAGCTTTTTAACGGTTACCCTCCGGTGGGCGAGTCGGTCCAGATCGAAGGGCATGTCTTTCAGGTCATCGGCGTGCTGGCGACGAAGATTCAGGACTCCTCCAACAATGGGCCGGACAACGAGAACGCCTTTGTTCCCTTCGGCATGATGCGCCTGCTTCGCGATGAGCGCGACCCGGGGAGCATCGTCTTCCAGCCCAGTTCGCCGGATCTTCACGTCAAGGCGATTCAGGCGGTGCGCGCGGTGCTGGCCAGCCGTCATCACTTCGATCCGAAGGATGACAAGGCTACTCCTACGTGGGACACCGTTGAGGACTCGCAGGAGATTATGCAGTTTTCAACCGCGCTGGAGCTTCTGCTGGGAATCATTGGGGCGATGACGCTCGGGGTCGGCGGTGTGGGCGTGATGAACATCATGCTGGTCTCGGTGACCGAGCGGACCCGCGAGATCGGTCTGCTGAAGGCGCTGGGAGCGAGGCGGCGGGATATTTTGACCCAGTTTCTGCTCGAGAGCCTGACCCTGACGTTTATCGCCGGGGTGATCGGGATGGTCGTTGCGGTGACTGTGGGGTACCTGATTCCACCGATGCCGCTGTACTCGGATATCTATAAGACAGCCAACCATGAGGGAGACATCGTTCTGCACGCCTCACCGACGATCATGCTGGCTGCGTTTGGGATTCTGGCTGCCGTCGGAGTGATCTCGGGACTACTGCCTGCAATGAGGGCTGCTCGCATGGACCCGGTTGTGGCGCTGCGGCATGAGTAGGGATACCCCCTCCCCTGCCTTATGCCTGCAAAGTATTCATTTATTGAATCTTAGAGAGGTACTTTGTGCTGGTAGTCCATTTGAGATGGAAGTGCTCTTTTCCCTCTCTCAATTAAGGATAGCTCGGCGGATGGATTAAATCGGCAGAGGTATGTTGCTGATAGATGGATACTTACATGGATTTTGGTTTGACAGCGTGCTGTGACTCCTATGGCGGTCTGGAAAAAATACAGGGATTCTTCGCCTGCGGCTCAGAATGACGACGGAGCATCAGAATGGCGACAGAGTGATGGCTTTGAAGAATAAGTCTGGTTCAGTGCTCAGTTCGGCTGGCTCGGTGCTGAGTCAAGCTGGCGGTATGCTCAGCTTGGCTGGCGATAATAGATGTGCCCGTCGGCCAGGAAGTACTCGGCCGAGCAGGTATCCGATCCACAGATCATCGCTTCCAGCCCCGCGCACTGTTGGCGAGTGATGAGTCCCAGCGCACCACAGGAGGGGCATGCCAGAACGGCCCAGTAGGGATTTTCCGGCTTTCCCAACTCTCCGGCCTTCTCCAACAGAAACATCGTACCCGGCTCCATCTGCTCCGGAATCCACTCTTCAAGGAAGTTCAGCTCTGGGATCATCGATTACCCCTGTTTTTGCGGTTGATGGATGAGCGCCCGGTACAGGAAGCCTGTGCCGGAAGGTGTGGCTTCTCTTTTCCCCTTGTAGAGAATTGCACCAACTATGGTGCAAAGGATATCGGATTTCGGGAGCTTGTCAATGGCCGGAAGGGAGGAGGGATTACAGTTGGTTCCACTTCAGGTTTGGCATCTTGGAGGAAGAGCACTCTCGCCCACCTCCAAGAGGTATCGAGAGCAGTCTCCATGAAAAATTGTGCGTTTTGCCGAATCAGTCCTGTTATCGGTCTACGGTACCGGGGAGAGATCTTTTGTTAACGTCTCCACCGTTCTCGACAAGCGTTTTGCCCTGTGGATGCAGTAAGAGCGGTTGGTACCTGACACAGCCCCGGCCAGCTTTCTTGGCCTCATAGAGACCAATGTCTGCCCTGGCGATCAGGCTCTCCGGCGAATCGGATACTTCCGATTGCGCTACACCAATGCTTGCCGATAGATGTATTTCGTCAAGGATCGTAGACGACAGGATAAGCTCGCAGATCTTCTCTGTCAGAAAGGTCGCCTGATCGCCATTCGTCGATGGCATGATGAGGATCAGTTCGTCTCCGCCCTGCCTCCCGACCGCATCCGAGATTCGGGTGTGAGATGCGATGAGATCCGCGACGAGACGAAGAGCCGCATCTCCAGCGGCATGTCCCCAGGTATCGTTGATCGACTTAAAGTGATCCAGATCGAGAACAGCTATGGAGAAAGCAGAGCCTTCTCTGAAGGAGCGTGCCAGCTCTTCTTTTATCTTTCGCTCGATCGCCCTTCGATTGAGTTTTTGAGTTAATGGGTCGATCAGTGTTTGCTGTTCGACACCATACAGGATTGCGTTTCCAACAAGGAAAAATAAGAGGATTCCCTCAAAGGATGAGCTGATGACATTGATCACCAGAAAAACAGTCTGTAAAGGCAGGCTCGGGAACAGAACAGCGAAGGCGGAACGAACTGAAGAGAGCTTTAAAACAGTTTGATTTATTGAATAGACGGCATAAAACGTCATGAAGAAAGCGAAATTACGGATAAGCCATGATTTGGCGGCGTGACGATATAGCTCCATGACGGTCAGCGTGCGAATCAGACCGAAGGAGACGGCTGCCGATCCGGCAGCGAAAATCGTTTCCCCTCTTGAATAAGCGATCAAAACATTGATTGGAGTCATTATTGCGATGCTGCCCCACGCTATGGCCGGGAAACCAACATCTCCGAAGTGCTCCAGAAGCCCGGCATAGATGAATGCCTCGTTCATCAAGGCAAGACAATTTCCTGCCGATGCCAAAAGAGGTACTTTGAAGATTAAGTTCAGAGCAAACATCAGGCGCGCAAATATCACCACGAAATATGCCCAGGTGAAATATCGAACCCCTTTGATATGGGGATAGGCACGCTGAATGAAAAAGAAGACCGCAGAATAAATAACCGACAGCAGCAATTGACTTACGATAAGGGTCGGATTGTCCAAACCTTGCAGCATAAGCAGGCCCATGTCAGAAGCATGGTCATTATCGGGTAGATTTCTCGTTTCCGACACATAAATCTATGCGTACCGTGCTTTAACGATGCGTCTGGAGGGCAGTTAGCGTTGTCGCGCTGCGCCCTCGCACTCCACGTTTATCGCTTGCTGCCGTAGAGAGCCTGGTAGAGCAGACGGTTGCGCAGGATGGCCTGCACGTACTCGCGGGTTTCGGTGTAGGGGATGGATTCGACGAACTCGGCTATGTCCTTGTAGTCACCGGAGGAGATCCACTGGCGGACAGGCACGTCTCCGGCGTTGTAGGCAGCCAGGGCGTACTCCTGCTGGCCGCCGTAGCGCGAGAGGACCTGACTGAGGTTGAGGGTGCCGAGCTGGATGTTCGTGGTGGGGTTGAGGAGCTGCGCCGTCTTGAAGCCGCGCATGCCCTGCCTTCGCGCCAGCGACTTTCCGACCGAGGGAAGAAGCTGCATGAGGCCGTAGGCGTTGGCCCGGCTGACGGCACCGGCGTTGAACTCGGACTCCTGACGGATGAGCGAGGCGACGAGGAAGGGATCGAGACCATTTTTCTCTGCATTGGCGACGAGCTCGCTCCAGTAGGGCCGGGGAAAGAGGAGCTGCCAGTAGAGGGTGGGAACCTGATCCATGGGGAGGGCGAAGAAGGAGATCTTGCTGCGCTTCAGCGATTGCAGGGCACGGGTGGTCTCGCCATAGGAGTTATAGATGCGGGCTTCGGCGAGGGCTCCCCACTCGGAGGAGTCGGGGCTGGCCTGAATCTCGGGACCGATGTACTCGTTGAGTGCGGCGTTGGCGAGAAGACGGGCCTTGATGAGGTGCGGCTCGTTTTCGGGAAGATCGTCGGTGAGAGGAGGAATCTCGCGCTGCTGCACGGAGGCGAGGACGGGCGAAGCAGGAACGGTCTGCGCCTGCAACCCGATAACGGCGAGGCGCTTGCGGGCGAGCTCGGCGTAGTAGTAGTTGATGTAGTTTGCCTGGAGCACGCGATAGTAGTTCGCGGCCTGTCCGGGATTATGCTCCTCGTCCTCGTAGATGCGGCCTCGCCAGTAGAGCGCGTTGGGGATCTCGATGCCGCCGTCGTAGTGCGCGATCTGATCGTCCATCAGGCGGGCGGCCTCGCCGTAGTTGCGCGTCCGATAGTTCATCCACGCGGCGCGCCAGTGCGCGGAGGGAGCGTAGGAGCTGCGCGGGAACATCTGGACCAGAAGGGTGTAGTGGCGGATGGCCTGCGCCGAATCGTGCTTGAGCAGGTACATGTTTCCGCCGGAGTAGAGAGCCTCTTCCAGCCAGCGGCTGGTGGGGTAACGCTTGATCAACTGATCGAGGGTGGAGGTGTGGGCCTCGGTGTTGTTCTCGCTGCGCGACAGTTCGGCGAGGAGGTAGAGCTTGGCGGCGGCGGTGTCGTCGTTTGTCTCGGGAAGACGCTCGACGTCGTGGCGGCTGATGCGCTTGAGCTTGTAGTCGCAGACGGCGGCGTAGATGGCGAGGGCGTCGCGGTCGGCCTGCGAGAGGCTGGAGTCGTTACGGGCGATCTCGTGGTACTCCTGCCCGGCGTCGTTGTAGCGTTTGGCGTTGAAGAGCTGGTCGGCGTGGGCCTTGCGCTCGGTAGCGTTCAGGGGGACGCCCATGGCGTCGAGCTGCCCCTTCGACTGACCGGCCTCGGAGCTGAAGGGGAACTTCGCGTAGATGCTGCGGTAGATGGGTGCGGCGTGACCGGTGTCTCCCGTGAGCTGATAGGCGCGGGCATAGATGTAGCGGAAGTCGCTGTGGCTGCCTACGGGGGTGTTTTCGAGCGGCTGCAGGGCGGTGAGCGCGCCTTGAGGATTGTTCTGCTGGATGTAGGCGTTGGCCAGAAGGACGGGCGCGTTGGCGATGAAGATGCTGTCGGGGTGGCGCTCGGCGAAGTGATCGAGTAAGGCGTAGGCGTCGTTGCCGCGATTGGCCTGAAGAGCTGCCTGCGCGCCGAGGTAGTCGGCGTAGTCGTCGAGGGCCTTGCCACTGGACTTGGCCTGCTGGAAGGCCGAGTAGGCCTCGTTGTATCGGCGGTCGAGCATGTAGGCGTGGCCGAGGGCGAGCCAGGCGGTGGCAGCGCCTTCGCCGGAGTGCGAGTGGGCGTAGGACTGGACTCCGGAGTATGCGGCGGCGGAGCGGGTGGAGATGAGCTGCTGCGCCATGGGTCGAAGCTGCTCGGTGGCGTGGAAGGCCGTGGTGAGGTGGACGGTCTCGGCGGTGGGCTTCTTCGAGGGGCGCTTTGTCTTTGCGGCGGACTTTGCCGTGGACTTGCGTGTCGACGAAGACTTTGCCGAGGCGGATTTACCGGTCTTCTTTTTGGCCGAGGAGCTCTTGGGGGAGGATTTTTTGGTGGTCTGCGGTGTGGCAGATGCCTCTACGGGCAGGGGGGATAACATGCCAGTCAGCAGAGAACCAAGCAACAAAGCAGTCTGAAATCTGGTGCAAACGTTCAATATTGCCTCTCTTCGCGGAAGCCCACTTCTTTACTGTAAGCTGCGAGTCCGCGCCTGAGAGTTGGACTGAGCAGAGTGGAATCTGGACAGGTACATGAATTCCGGACCATCCTGGCCAAGGCTACTCCCCCTTTGCCCCGAACGGCGGAGGCATTTACTATGGTCGAAGGCGTTAGAGACGGAAAGATCGGGCAGAAAAGCCCGATCCCGATTTGACGCACCTTTTTGCTCATGCCTGCCATCCAATCTCCAGGAACGGAAGAGATCCACCCCGACGTAGCGTTAGTTGCGCGCGCACGGGAGGGGGACACAACTGCTTTCGAGCAGCTGGTTCGACAGTACGAACGTCAGATCTTCCGTGTAGCACAGCATATTACGCAAAACCGTGAAGACGCCGAAGACATCACGCAGGATACTTTCCTCAAGGCTTACGAGAAGCTGGACCAGTTCCAGGGAAACTCCAAGTTTTCGACGTGGCTCGTCCGCATCGCGGTCAACGAGAGCCTTATGCGGCTGCGCAAGCGCAAGACCAGCAAGACTGTCTCCATGGACGAAGACGTCCAGACTGACGAGGGATCGATTCCACGAGACTTCGCCGAGTGGAGACCGAATCCTGAGCAGATCTTCGATCAGAACGAGCTCAACGACATTCTCAAACGGACGATCCAGGGGCTTCCTCCGGGATTCCGCACCGTATTCACGCTGCGAGACATTGAAAATCTCTCTACGGAAGAGACTGCGGAGGCACTCGGCTTGAGCGTTCCCGCGGTCAAATCACGTCTGTTACGCGCTCGTTTACAATTGCGCGAACGTTTGAGCAGGTACTTCCGGCAGCGGAAGGAAGGACAGCCAGCATGAACTGCACCGATTTCCTGAGCCAGCTTACCGATTACTTCGACGGCCAGATCAGCCCCGAGCTTCTGGAAGAGGTTCGCACCCACCTTGCCGGCTGCAAGCACTGCGAAGTCGTGCTCAACACGACACGACAGACGATCGAGGTCTACCGCGGTAACGAGGTCTACGAGATCTCCGATGACCTGCGTGAGCGGTTGCACACGGCGATTATGGCCAAGTGTTTTGAGAAGAAGGGCGCCTAAGCCCGGTCCTGCCCGTTTTTCCCCTGTTGAATATGTGTTCCCGGTGGCCGGGATGAGGGATTCTTCCCACCCTTCGTTTCGCGAAGGAGGGGGTACCCGTGCGTTTTGTGGCGGTTTAGGAGAGAAGCAGATTCCTCCGCTACGCTGCGGAATGACAAATTCAATATTTGCCAGGGAATGACAAATATTTATTGAGGCTGCAATAAGTATTGGGAGCTAGATACGGCCAGCTGCTCTTAGAGCGTGGATCTCTTCGTCCTGAAAGACTCTTGAGCGAATAAGAAACCGCACTCCCTCCGGGCCTTCCAGCGAAAACATCCCTCCCCTGCCCGGCACAACGTCGAGGATGAGCTGCGTGTGCTTCCAGTATTCGAACTGGGGGCGGCTCATGTAGAAGGGAGTTCCTTCGATGTCTCCAAGCTGAACGTCGCTGTCGCCGACGAGGAATTCGCCACGTGGATAGCACATGGGGGAGCTGCCGTCGCAGCAGCCTCCTGACTGATGAAACATCAGCTCCCCATACTTTGCCTTCAATTTGTCGATCAAGGCGACCGCGGCCGGAGTCGCGATCACCTGAAGGGGAAGATTGGCGGTTGTGGTCAATGGGCTCATGAAATGGCTTTGCCGGGCTCGAACGGGGCGAACCGCAGATCCTTCGACTACGTCCGGCGCAAAGAACGCGCCGGACTTCGCTCAGGATGACACCCTTTAAATTCAGGATGACACCTCTTATGAAGACACCTTTTATAAGGAGGACACCTCTTAAAGAGGGTCTGTTTAAAGGAGAGTCTGTGGGAGGAGAAAGCAGCTCCCCCTCCCACAGACGTTCTAGAAGAAGCCGAGGGCCTTGGGGCTGTAGCTGACGAGTTGGTTCTTCGTCTGCTGGTAGTGTTCGAGGATGATCTTATGGGTCTCGCGGCCGATGCCGGACTGCTTGTAACCACCGAAGGCGGCGTGTGCCGGATAGAGATGGTAGCAGTTGGTCCAGACGCGGCCCGCCTGAATGGCGCGGCCAAAGTGATAGGCGCGGTTGAGGTCGCGGGTCCAGATTCCGGCGCCGAGACCGTAGAGAGTGTCGTTGGCGATGCTGAGGGCTTCGTCGTCGTCCTTGAAGGTCGTTACCGAGACGACGGGACCGAAGATCTCCTCCTGGAAGATGCGCATCTTGTTGTTGCCCTTGAAGACGGTCGGCTCAACATAGAAGCCTTCGGACAGGTCTCCTTCGAGTTTGGCGCGCTGGCCTCCGGCCAGAAGCTCGGCTCCCTCCTGACGGCCGATGTCGAGGTAGGAGAGGATCTTCTCCATCTGCTCGGAAGAGGCCTGCGCTCCGATCATCGTGGTCTTGTCGAGCGGGTTGCCCTGACGGATTGCCTTCACCCGCTTGAGCGCGCTCTCCATGAAGCGGTCGTAGATCGACTCGTGAATCAATGCTCGGGAGGGACAGGTGCAGACTTCGCCCTGATTGAGCGCGAACATCGCGAAGCCCTCAAGCGCCTTGTCGAAGAAGTCGTCGTCCTCGCGCATGACATCGCTGAAGAAGATGTTCGGAGATTTGCCGCCCAGCTCGAGCGTGACCGGAATGATGTTCTGCGAGGCGTACTGCATGATGAGGCGGCCCGTCGTCGTTTCGCCGGTGAAGGCCACCTTGTTGATGCGCGGGCTTGAGGCCAGCGGCTTGCCTGCTTCGAGACCGAAGCCGTTGACGATGTTCAGAACTCCGGGAGGAAGGATGTCCTGAATCAGCTCCGCCAGCACGAGGATCGACATCGGCGTCTGTTCCGCGGGCTTGAGCACGACCACATTGCCCGCTGCCAGCGCGGGAGCCAGCTTCCACGCCGCCATCAGTATCGGGAAGTTCCACGGGATGATGAGACCCACGACGCCGAGCGGCTCGTGATAGTGATAGGCGATTGTGGTCTCGTCGATCTCGGCGATGGAGCCTTCCTGCGCGCGGATGACTCCGGCAAAGTAGCGGAAGTGGTCGATGGCAAGGGGAATGTCGGCGGCCATCGTCTCGCGGATGGGCTTGCCGTTGTCCCACGTCTCGACGGTTGCGAGCATCTCGAGGTTCTCTTCCATGCGCAACGCGATCTTTTCGAGCATGCGGCCGCGCTCTGTGGTCGAGGTCTTGCCCCATGCGGCCTTGGCGGCATGGGCCGCATCGAGAGCGCGGTCGACGTCAGCCGCGTTTGAGCGCGGGATCTCGCAGAGCACCTGCCCGGTGATGGGCGTGAGGTTTTCGAAGTACTGTCCTGAGGCGGGAGCCACCCACTCGCCGCCGATGAAGTTGTTGTATCTTGCCCGAATCGATACGGGAAATCCGTAGGCTCCTGGCCGAAGCGCAGTCATCGTCGCCATATCCGTTTACTCCTTCGCAGTCG
>Ga0255336_101185_pt1 | contig 21960 bp, 24 predicted proteins | sample MeOH1_35cm_T3_17_FD_189102 | JGI IMG/M metagenome (GOLD analysis project Ga0255336, IMG submission 189102) | Sandy soil microbial communities from University of British Columbia, Vancouver, Canada - MeOH1_35cm_T3_179 | ecosystem: Engineered > Artificial ecosystem > Sand microcosm > Unclassified ...
CGTGGGTTCCATCAGCTTTCTCCTTAACGGGATATCCCAACGGAGACGATACTCGGGCTCGACATCGTCGCCGGGGTTGCTGCGGCGTCGGTTGGCCCGTTAAGGCGGGAGGCGACCATTCCATCTATAAAGCTACTACAACCACTGATGTTGATTAATATAATTATGACAACCCTAGGAATCCTAATTAGAAATCGCAGACTGTCCATAGACAAACTTGCCGTTGTGGCCGCGCTTCTGGCCACAACGGCCTCTTCCTCTTTTGGCTGGAATCGGCGGGCGAACGTTGGCACCGGTACGTATGTCGAATCAGCCGGGCCAGTGTCGATTTACTCTTCGCCTAACGGTGGCGCTGAACAGGCCATCCTGAATGAGATCGACCATGCACACACGCGCATCCTGGTCGAAGCGTATTCGCTCACGTCCGCACCGATCTATCCAACGCCAAGGCGCGTGGCGTCGACGTCCGCATCCTGGTCGACAAGGATGCCCGGGACGTCGGCTTCAGGGGCGCCCGCGCACGTTACGAGCTGGCACACGGCGTATCGCTGATGGTCGACGAAGTCACCGGCCGCGGCATCGCTTATTCAAAGGTGATGGTGCTTGACGGAGCCACTATCATTACCGGGTCGTTCAATTTGGGGGCGTTTGACGAAAGGGGCTACAAAGTACGCTAAGGCGATGACGGTGGTCGGAATGGCCTGAAGCCGCCTCTTTCGTCAAACGCCCCCCACTGGACCGCTTCACGGAATTCAAGACTCGAGGCTTCGACTCGCACCCGGTCGGCCCCTTTTTTCTGGGCGGCCAAGTGGGGCGCCTCAAATAATTATCACTTTCCGACCGCCAGGGCTCAGCGAGGACCGCTCAACAACACTCTGTTCACGTTTGAAGTAAAGTCTGCGACTGTAAGCTCGTCCGCCTGAAACATATTGAACAAGACATTAAATTGCTGCGCCACCCCATCGCCTCTCGAAACACAAAAATTGCCAGTGTTGCTTAATGCCTCAAAGCAGTTCTGCAAATCGTCATTCAGATCGCTGTATTTCTGGGACACGACCATTCTCCTTTGGTTCGGCGTGGTTGCACAGTGTGCCGGGAGACCGGTAACGTGTAAAGGGTGAAAGTCCCGGACCACGAAGATTTCTCAATTCACGTTGTCCCCGAGTCATGCGCGGTATCTCGTGAGACATGCGGCGAAGCGTTGAGAGGGGTGCATATAGGCCAGCCATTGAGCCACGATAGAACGTCATCCCGGGTGCCGACGCATTTATGCAAACGGAATGGCATTGTCAGGTTAAGCACGGCAATGTATTCGTCATAGCCGGCGACGTCAGTTCTTCTCCACAGCATGATGCCCCTGATAGGTGGTGGTTGGATCTGGGCGCAAAGTCGGCATGCAACAAGGATCAGCGCGACGCCTGCTACGCTCTGTGGCGCCGGATCAGCTCGGACGCTATCCGTGTTTCGCTCTTAGGAGACGAGGATAAGCTCGCTGAATTCGGGCGACTCTTGTCCGCACGGATAGCTGCGTCAAAGAAGTACTGATGCCGATCGCTTCGACCGGCAACTGCACCAGAGCGAATGCGATCTTGCCAAAAAGGAAGCTACGCTGATCGCACAGCAACTCGGTATTTCGGTTGAAGATGCTGAAGGCCGAATCGTTGAGGTGTTGCAGCCAACGTTGATGACGGAGTTTTTCAAGCTAGTTGTCGCCTCAATAAATAGAATTTCAGGCGGCGCTTTCTCTCGTGATTAGGGCGGTGTAGGGCGATACCACTAGTGGTCGATGCGGTCCGGTTTCAGATAAACGGCATCTACACGCTGCCAGTTGTGCGCACGGCCTTTCCATCGAAGCGAATTGCGCTGCCGGGCGCTCTTGTAGAGGAACAGGCTGCTTATTTTGCGCGGCAAGAGTTCATTGCATTGAACTGGCCTGCACAGGCCAAATACAACAACAACGCTCCTCGCGATACGCCCGATAAGACGCTGCCGTTCGGCGACAGTTGGAGTCCCGTTGAGCGAGAACGTCCGTTTCGGAGAAACCTGAAGACTCTTGCGGTGGGTCGCGATCAGGGACGCCAGCGACGCACACCATAACGCATGGCATACAAGAAATCGCCTTTGCTGACGACACACCTGTCAGTGAGTGACGGCGCAGACCCGCAGCGGGGATGAAGCAAGTATCAACCTTTGTTTGCATGCGGGCCGCATAAAAGCGATTATCTGGTATGTAACGTTTTGTAAAAATCGTCCCTGTCGATACGTTAGACAATTTATGGTCTTTCGGATGGACATGTACGAACACGAAGCAATAGACCTGTTCCGGGCGACGTTCGAAACGCTGAGTCCCCGCTGGCAGTTGTCTTTCGATAGCAATGCCCTCGAACTGAGCCCGATTACCGGGCCAGTCGTTGCAGTTGCAAAGCTTTCATCCGAGCAAGCTACGCAGATCCGCACACTTGCCGGGGTCACTTCGAGCGTGACTGTCGACGCACTACTGTTCGAAAGGAAGTTTCGCCTTCACCTGGTCGGACGGAAAGTCGATGGAAACAGGTGGGCCGGGACGGCCTCTCCGAGCATTAATGCGGAAGCTGTGGCGGGTGATCTCGCGCGCGGACTGTCATTTGCAGAGACGGTCCTGTCGGAGGTCAATTCGCTGGTTGTGATCCTGAATCGCGACGGCACCATTCAACGGTTCAACCGGTTCGCCGAAGAGCTTTCGGGCCTCAGCGAAGCTGAGGTAATCGGAAAAAACGCGTGGGACCTATTCATGTCCGACGAAGATAGCAGTGAGTCCCGTCAGAATATCGAAAGGTTCTTCCTGCGCGGCGAAGCGTACGAGGTTGAGCGGACGGTAGAGACGATCAAGGGTCCGCGACTGTTCCAGTTCCGCAACAAGTTCGCCAGAACGGGAGATCGCCCTGACGAAACGTTTCTGATCTGTTCGGGCATCGACATCACAGAAGAACGGCGGGCTCGCGATCGCCTGACCGAGTTGGCGAATACCGATACGTTGACCGGTTTGAGGAACCGGAACTACCTGATGGATCGCCTCGACCATCTGATCGCGACGCCGGAAAGCGCTGGTCGTCTCGCGCTTCTCTTTATCGATCTCGACAACTTCAAACGAATCAATGACTCCCTTGGGCATAGGGACGGAGACCAACTTCTCAGGCAGGTGGCGAAACGCCTCGGGCGCGTCGCCGGTGAGGAGCAGGAAATTATCCGGGTTAGTGGCGACGAATTCGTCATCATCGTTAGCGGCGACTTTGCCCGCTTCACAGCCCAGGAGCTGGCAAACCTCGTCGTGGAAGACTTTGAACTCGTCTACGTACTGCGCGCGAACAGCTATCGGATGCGGGCAAGCATTGGCGTGGTCGAACACGTGAAGCACGGAGACACTGCATTCGATCTTCTTACACGCGCCGATCTCGCAATGTATGCGGCCAAAGCAGTTGGCAAAGGCAGGGATATCAGCGCGTGTCATGTCTATACGCCCGAACTGTCCGAACGCGCTGAGCGCGGCCTGGAGTTCTATCAGGCGCTGCAGTACGGGTTTCTTAGGAAAGAATTCGCGCTGGACTACCGGGACTGCTATACCGTCGACGGAACGGCTCGCGGTCTTCTTGCATCGGTGCGGTGGAATCGCGAAGCCGTGGCCCCCTTGGAGGGCCGCGAGCTTTTCTCGATGGTCGAGTCGTCTGGGTTCGGTGTTCAGCTCGGCGAGTTCCAGTTGACCGAGGCGTGCCGGCAGCTGCAAGAGTGGCGTGCCGCTGGGCAGGCCGTTCAACACGTCACGCTGAGCGTGCCGTACGCGCAACTCGTTGACGGTGACCTTGCTGGCTGCGTATCCGAATGTTTGCGTGAGCACGCGATGGAGCCGTCGTCCCTGCGGCTGATCGTCCAGAGCCGCCTGGATCAGACCGCAGCCCATGTGCTCGACCGGCTGGAGACGATACGTTCCACAGGCGTGCAGATTCTTGCCGCGCTTACTGCCGACTCGGCATTTCCGAATCTGGCGAAGCTGCCTGTTGACGGCCTTTGCATTAACGAAGAGATAGTGGGGCGCGTACCTTCCGAGCCCGTTTCCCGTGCACTCGTTAAAGGCATCGTCGGCGTCTGTAGCGAAATGGAATTGAGCGTCCTCGTTCATGGTGTGGACAGCAGGGAGCAGTTTGCGTGGCTCACGCAATTCCCCGGCGCCGAAGTGCAAGGTCGTTTCGTTACCGATGCCTTTTCCACAACGAGTTCGTCGATGTAGGGGTAGGCGTCGATGCGGGAGAAAGTGATCGAGACGGTTAGATGCGCACCACTGTATGAAGATGAACGTCATATTTTCAACGAATGCGTGAAGTTGAGTCTGTCGCAGGACTGCGTGCTGACGCGCAGGTTACTCCGGAGTGATGGCGCGTCATTCAGTCAGATTGTCGCGATAGACAGCATGGACGATCTGTCGGACTTTGCGACGGCTGATCCATATGAGACCCGCCTGCAGGGGAGTTACGACCATATCCGGCAGAAGTGCGGCGCAGCCATGGCCGGCGATCGCCCGAGGCAGGTCGAAACCGGCGACCCCGTACGATTGATTGGCGAGCTTTCAATGTGCGCGACGGAAGGTGCGCTGCTGTCCAAGATCCGCGCAATCATTGCAGGTCTTGGCGGAATGCAGTTTACTTACCAATGGATCCGTTTTAATGGTGCTAATCCTGCCACGGGCGATACTGTAGAGATCCGCTACCTCGTTGGCTGCAGACCTTCCTGGACACAACAGTACATTGCAAGGCTGTGGTACATGAACGATCCCTACGTGACATACGCCAGGACAAATGTCGCGCCTGCACTTACGTCGCACGTGAATGTGCATCGCGTCGATCACTGGCTGGTGACCGAGGCGCGCATGCACGGTTTTGCGAGTGGCATCGTCGTTCCGGCGCATATCCATGGCCATGGTCTGGTCGGACTACTGCATGTGAGCAATTCGATCCGGGCGCCCGCTGGTGAGGACGCGCTGTGGGACAACCGGGTGCTGTTCCGCGCCATGTCGTCGGAACTGCTGGACTGGCGCGTCTCGCAGGTGCGCGAGAATGCGCTGGCGAAGTACGAGCTCAGCGAACAGGAGACGGAAATCCTGCGGATGCTGCGCGATGGCGCCAGCGCATCCCACGTCGCCGATCAACTGGGAATGTCCAAACATACAGTCTATAAAACGATCTACCAACGGATCACCAGAAAAACGGGCGCAACGAGAATTACAGATGCCGTCGAAAAGGCGGCCGCCCACGGTCTGCTTGACTGAATATGTTGCCGTGATCCGCCATCCCTTGGTCAAAACAAATATCTAGGAATACTGAATATATAGCTTGCGCATACTAATTCGATGGCTTGAATTCGCCATAGCTGCTGCGGCATAGTGTCAATAGCGTTCCAGTGTGATGCGCGGATCGCCGCGTAATGAAATAGTCAGGAAAGAAGGTCAATTGCTTTCTGCGCGACGATCTGATCGACCTGACCGGTCTCGGAGGCGGTTTGATAGACGAGCGCGACAAGTTTGGCCTTCCTCGAAGCATCAAGCGAGCGGCCGGCGCGAGACAGTCCCGTATCGACAGCAACTAGCACATTGCAGAGCAGTTCTTCATGGACGGTGCCATAACGAGGAGGGCGTTCTCCACTTAGCATGTACGGGACATCAAAACCGAGTTTGAGCAGCGTCATCAGGTAGCCTGCATCCGGATAGCGATGATCCCTTTCGTATGCAAACTGGGTTTTCCTGTTGATGCCAGTCGATTCGCAGATGTCTCCCTGTGTCAGGTCGAGACGGTCTCGCTCCTCTATCAAACGTGCTCCAAATGAAGAAGGCATAAATTGGGTAAACATGTTGTGTATGGGGAATAAATGACCCATACTGATGGTGAAATGTCTTTTCTTGATCAGTATACGGTCCCTACTTATGCCCCTGAAAACATTGGAAGAGGTACGTGCAGAGTTCGACCGGTGTGGGATCTCGGTTTCGGGCTGGGCCGCCAGACACGGAATCCCCCGCAACATCGTGAGCGGCGTGCTGCAGGGAAGACTGAAGGGCAGGCGCGGCCATGCGCACAACGCGGCGGTCCTGCTGGGATTGAAGGACGGCGTTGTAAATCGTGAGGAGGCACACGAGCCAGATATTTGCGAGGTACTGCCAGTCAGGGAAGGGTAGGTGAGGGGGTAGGAGCGGTCAGCGTCGATGTAGCGAGCATCGGCGCCGACCTGACCAGTGTTGGAACATGAGAGGTCGACAATGGCTAAAGCCATTATATCGTTCGCGCACAGCCGGCGACATAACGTGGGCGAGAGGGGAAGTCATGCCTGATTTCATCTCGTTAGCCCAGCAATGCGCGCCGAACGTCCACCCCACGACACTTCAGGCGGTCGTGAGGACTGAGTCCGGTTTCAACCCGTACGCGATCGGCGTCGTTGGTAGCCGCCTTGTTCGCCAGCCGCGCGACCGTGCTGAAGCCGTAGCGACGGCGAAGGCGCTCGAAGCGCAAGACATCAACTTCAGCATGGGTCTTGGACAGGTCAACAGGACCAATCTCGCCCGTTACGGACTAACCTACGAAACAGCCTTCGATCCGTGCGAAAACCTGCGCGCAGGCAGTGCCATCCTGCACGACTGCTATCAGCGGGCGGCTGCGGCGATGGGGCAGGGTGCACAGGCGCTGCGTGCCGCGATCAGCTGTTACTACAGCGGCAATTTCACGCGCGGGGAGACAGTCGAAGCCGGCGGCACCAGTTACGTACAGCGCGTGGTGGCCAACGCCCAGACGGTGACAGGTCCAGCCAGTGCCGTTCCTGCGATTCCTGTTGTGATGGACAGTCCGTCGCGCAGGCCACCGCGCGCCGCGGCGCCGGATGCCAGAACTTCTTCCGCGCAGCGCGGCAACTCCAGACAGAGACCGGACGCACCGCATCCGTCATGGGACGCGTTCGGCGATTCCGCCTGCAACGACGATTGCAACTGATCCGAGCCGCGCCGGCGCGGGCGGATCTCGACTACTGAAAGGAGAAGACACATGTATTGCCACAGGAAGCTTTCGACTATGCGGTTAGTACGACTGAACGAATACCCATTTCGCATATTGATGCACCGGATCGAAACCGGTCTGTTCCAGGCGATAACGCTGGGTATTGCTATCGGTCCGGAACTCGCATTCGCGGGTGGCGGGCTCGATTCGGCGACGCAGGGCGCGATGACTTTCAAGATCTGGCTCTATTCGTTCCTGGGAGTCTGCGCGGCCTGCGTGCTGATGTGGAAGGGCGCGGAATGCTGGGCCGATCGCGCGCACTGGAGCGAGTTCATCACCATGTGCGGCAAGGTCGCGGCGGTGGGCTCGGTGGTCGGCGTGCTCGCACCGTATCTGTGGAACATGTTCAGCTGAGCCCGCCATGCCGGACGAAAAAACCCGCTACCCTGGATTCAACGGCCTTGGCCGCACGGCGGCCATCTGGGGTGTCCCCTACATGGCGATGCTGGTTGTCGTCGTCGCGTCGATGTTTGTCGGCGTGCTGGTTTCCTTCTTCGTCGGACCAGGCGGTCTGCTGTTCGTCTTCCTGGGCTTTCCGGTGCTGCTGTATTTCAAGCACATCTGCGAAACCGACGATCAGGGCCTGCGGATCATGTGGCTGGAATTGCGCTGCCGCTTCTACTTCTGGCAGCTGCGGGTGCGCGCGCGGCTAAATGCCGGGCGAGCCGCCCCGCGCTTCGGCAACACCGCGACGCTCGCGCCGTTGCGGTACGGACGGCAACGCCGCGTCTACCGCGATTTCTTCAAACCGTTGTCCAGGGGTGAACGCCGGCTGCGTGAGCTCGATCCGGAGGCATGATGCAGAGCAGACCCGCTGTCTCCAGCGACATACTCGGTGCGATCGGCGCCGTGGAAGACTGGATTCCGAAGTACGGGCATCCGGTCACGAAACACGTACAGCACCTTGAGGGCAACCGGTTCATGGTGACGCTCGCCATGCGCGGCGTACCCTTTGAAGTGCATGAGAACGTCGTGATGGAGCGTATGTTCGATCGCGATACGGAAGCGTACAGCAAGCTGGGTCGCGACCTGTGTGGCCGCCTTGGCTATCACGCAACGTTCGTGCGGCAGCGCGTGAGTTTTGATCGCGTGTACCGGTTCAAACAGCGCTTCATGCAGTGGTTCGTACGCGAGTACATCGGGCGACGTTTTGGATCCGAAAAGTTCTTCGAGAACCGCTATTACCTGTCGCTGATCCTGAAATACGAGGTCTTCGACGACGGGCTGAAGGAAATCGGGTCTCTCGCGCAACAGGCGCTGCTGCAGTTCGGCGAGTATGAAGCCGAGCTGCTTGAAGTGTACGAGCGCAAGCACATGAATGGCACGAAGATGCTGTTCTCGCCCCTGTATGGGCTCGTCAGTTATCTCGTCAATGGGAAGACCGGCGATCTGCCGGTCGCCGCGGAGCCCGGCACCGATGTCATCCCGTCGAGCCATCTGCACTTTGGGTACAACACGCTCGAGCTCGGGGCGAGCGACGTGCCGGCGTACCGGCGCGTTGCAACCTGCCTCGACCTTCGCAGTTGCCCGGAGAAACCGGGCTGGGGCCAGCTCGACCCGTTGATCACGTTGAACATGGAATTCACGATTACGCATACGTTCAACTGCATGACGGGCTTCGAGTCAAACCGGACCATCGATTCGGCCATCAACAAGCTGGAGTCTGCCGGTGACAAGGCGAAGCATCAGGTCAGGGAACTGCGCGACGCTCAGGGGTACGTCAACACGGGCGAGCTGTCGTTCGGCGAGTATCACGGCGCGGCGGTGATCTACGGCGAAACAGCGAAAGAGGCGCTGGAGAACGCCGACAGGTTTGCGTCCCGTTCGCGCAACGAGTGCGGCGTTGAATGGTCACCCGCGACGGGGTCGGCTCCGTTCACGTACTTCTCACAGGTTCCGGGCGCACGGGTCAAACCGCGACCGAAAGTGCAGTCATCGCGCAATTTTGCGGCGATGTACACCTGCCATGACTACTCGTCAGGCAAGGCGGAGGGCAATCCGATCGGAGACGGGTCGGCCGTCATTCCGTTCCGCTCGGATTCGGGCGTCTACAACTTCAGTTCGCACGCGAGCCGGCTGGGGGACATCAATGTGTCGGAAAAGATGGCCGGCCATTTTGAAGGGAAAGGCACGACGGGCGCCGGCAAGTCTACGGTCGTCGCAGCGGTGACCGGCATGCTGTCCCGCTTCGATCCGATGCTGTACGTGCTGGACAAGGGCCGGGGCTGGGAAGTGCTCATCCGGGCGATGGGCGGCGCCTATGTCTATCTGGAGAAAGGCAAGCCGACCGGCTGGGCGCCGTTCGAACTCGCCGACACACCAGACAATCGCGAATTCCTGTATGGGCTCGTCGAACTGTGCGGCCGCAAGAACGGTGTCGACCATCAGGGTAAGCCGATCAGGATCGATCTGACGGCTGGCGAGAAGATTCACTGCCGCAATGCCGTCGATGCGGTAATGGGGGTTGATGATGTTCGGCTGCGCCGCTTCAGCCTGCTACTGGACAGCATTCCGGACGAAGGCGATGACGGCCTGCGCGCCCGTCTGTCGATCTGGTGCAAGTCGGAGGGCGGCCGGTTCTGGTGGGTGTTCGATAACCCGCCCAATCTCGCCCTGAACATGAGCGAGCAACGCTGGATCGGGTTCGATGTGGAAGCGTTTCTCGTCGAGAACTACGAGCCGTCGGAACCGGCGTTTGCCTGGCTGTTCCATCTCAAGAAACTGATGCGTCGGGAGGGCACCCTGATGCAGACCGTGATCGAGGAGTACTGGCTGCCGCTACGCTTTCGCACGATCCGCGAGCAGATCGAGGAAACGCTCGCGAGCGGGCGCAAGGAAGGCGAATTCATGGGCCTGATCACGCAACAGCCTGAACAGGCGCAGCGTGCGGCGGACCTGTTTCCCGCGCTGCGCAGTCTGGTCGCGACGAAGCTCTGGCTCGCTGACCCCGCCGCTGAAGAGGAAGCGTATCTGCGCGATGGCATGACCCGCAAGGAATTCCGGGAGTTCAAAAAGCTCACGCCGCAGTCGCGCCGCTTCCTCATCAAGCAGGGCAACCAGTCGGCGTTTGCCAGTTTCGACCTGTCCGGGCTTGAGGACGCGATTGCGGTGTTCTCCGGTGACCGCGAGAACGTGCTGATCTGCGACGCGGTCCGTGCTGAGGTTGGCGACGATCCGGACGTCTGGTTGCCCGTCTACCTGTATCGCGTGTTCGAACGCAAGCTGCGCACGCGGCTCGCGGCGAAGCACGGCGCCGATGAGCGGCTGTGGTCCGCCGAGCTGCAGCGTGGCCTTGAGCGAAAGCGCGCCGAGCTTGCACAGATCTATCCGCCGCTGCATCAGCCGGTTGACGACGAAATCTTTGCCTAACGTGCTGCAACCCGAGGAGGTCGCCATGAACAGCACCGATGTCTATCCGGCCGTGCGCCGGCCGGTTGACCCGGCGATACGGAATCTTCGCGAGGGACTCCGGGCCCGATCCACGCGCGCGGGCATGAGCCTCGTCCATGTGCCAGGAAAGTCGCTCTGGCCTCGCCGCACGCTGGTCACGCTGCTGTGCGCCTGCGTGTTCTCGCTGGCTCACGCGCAAGGCGTCCCGACGATTTCGCCGGCCGAGCTCGCGCAACAGATGGTGCAGGTCCAGCAGCTGTTCCAGCAGATCCAGAACCAGGAGGCCCAGTATCAGGCGCTGACCGGCAACAGCAGTTTCGGCAACATCATGAACGATGCATCGCTGCGTAACTACCTTCCGGAACAGTGGCAGAACATTTACGACCGGGCGAAGGGCGGCAGTCTCTCGGGTATCAGCTCGTCGATGCGCTCGATCGAGCAGCAGGAGGGCATGACTGGTGCGGGCACGCCGGGTCAGCAGCGCTATTACGACACGCTCGCGACCAACAAGGCGATGAACGAACAGGCGTACAGCGCGACGATGGCACGCATGAACAACATCCAGGCGCTGATGCGGCAGTCAAACCTGACGCTGGATCCGGCGCAGAAAGCGGATCTGCAGAACCGGATGGCCGCAGAAGAGGCGATGGTCACGAATGAGCAGACGCGGATGCAGCTCGCAGCAGAGCTGCAGAAAGCTGAGCTCAAGCTGGCTGAAGAACAGCAGGATCGAGAATTCAAAAATCAATTCCTCGGAGGTTCAAATGGGCAGTAAAGCCTTGCTTGGCGCAATTATCAGTTTGCTGGTCGTAATCGCGGGATACCTTGGATATCTGGCCTGGGACCGTCATCAGCACAACGTTCAGGAGCAGATCGAACATCGGCAGGAGCTGGAATTCAAGGCGCACCTGCTCGGCACAACGCCTGAACAACTGGAGAAAGAGGAAACGCCTGAGCAGCGTCAGCAGGACAAGGAGGCTAGCGAGGTAGTGAAGAAAGCAATGCGATAACTGGCTAGCTTCGGAGGCGTCTTATGTCATACACACCGATCACCACGACCATCTTTTCGGACATGACCGCCGATTTCGATGCCAACGTCGTTTCTACCATCAGTTCAGGTTCAGAGCGCATCATCGGATTGATCTCGCCACTGATGGCAGCATGTTTCAGCATTTATGTGCTGTTGATCTTGTGGACGTACTGGCAGGGGCGCAACGACGAGCCGATCAACGACTTTCTCATGCGTATGGCGACCTGGGCGTTCATCCTGACGTGCGGGATGAACATCCAGTTTTACAGCACGTACATCGTGCCTGCCTTGAACGGACTGGGTGAACAGTTGGCCGGCGCGATCACGGGGCAGGCGAATCCTGTTTCCGGTCTGGATAACCTGCTGAGCTCGTACATCAACGCGTGCGCGCAGATCTACGACAACGCACACAATTTCCAGATCATCGGTGCCGTGTGGGTTATCACGGTGATGCTCATCTTTGCGACGCCTTTCATGGGGTTGGCTGTCGCCTACATCATCGTCGCGAAGTTCGCGCTGGGCCTTCTGCTTGCGCTCGGGCCGCTGTTCATCTCGATGGCGCTCTTTCCACCAGTTCGGCAGTTCTTCTGGAACTGGGCGGGCCAGTGTCTCAACTACGCCCTGCTCGTTGCGCTCTTCGCAGGGGCCGGGGCTATCGAGGTGGGTTTCGCGCAGAAGATTGCACCTTCCGGATCGGTTTTTCCATCGATGAAGCAGGTGGTCGAAATTGATGTAATGGGCGTGGTGTTCTTCATTGTCGCCCTCAACCTGCCGGGTCTCGCATCGGCACTGGCGAGCGGCGTGGGGATTTCCACGATGACCGGCAATCTCGGTGCGGCCGGCAGGGCGCTCGCCGCCGCCTCGAAGATGAAGATGGGTGGCGCGGGTAAGAACACGGGCGGATCCGTGTCGAAAGCGTAAGGAGGGTACATGCCTGATTTTTTTGCGAAGCTGATCCGCTGGTGGCTGCTCGCTGTCTGCTGGGTCACGTTTGCCGGTTTCGCGCTGGCATTGCTGAATAGCATCGGTACGTTCATTTACCACCGCGTGCATTAAGTGCACACAGCAGGAGAGCAGGAATGAAAGCGCAACTTCGCACTGGAAAGGTGGCGACGGCTTTGAAGGGGGCATTGCCTGGGGCTTCGCGGCTCGCAGGAGGCGTCGCATTGCTGGTTTGCACCGTGGCTGTCACCTGGTGGTGGATCGGATCGTTGCAGTCGTATCTTCAGTGGCCCGGCCACGCACGCTCGCCGTTGTTCCTGATCACGAGCCTGTTCATGATCATCGCGGTCGCAGGCTACGTGCTTGTGCAGGGCGTAGCAATCGCCTCGTTTATTGTCTTCCACGGCTGGCGGGCGATGTTCCGGTCGTACCCGGTTGGGACGACAAAAGGGAACCAGTCATGAAAGGCACATTGACACTCGCGCTGCTTGCTCTCGTATTGCAGGCCTGCAGTTCCGCGCCGAAACCACCCGAGCCGACTGGTCAGTGGGTGCCCGTCAACCAGCCATTGGCCCAGCAATCGGGCCATGAATCGAAGTGAGGATGAAAATGGCATCGGCAATCAGGCAATGGTTCGCGGCGGCGGCGCCCGCCCGCAGGCGTGCGAAGTCAGGTGGTGACGTACCTTCGCCGGATCAGGCGGCCGCGCAGGTTGCTAGCATCGGGACCGGCGAGCGCGATGCGGTCAGCTGGTATCTGAAACAGGCGCAGGCCTTCGAAAAGTCGAAGGTCGAAGCCGCGCAGGAGAAGGCCCGTATCGCCGACCGGCGCTCGGTGCTCTCGGGCGTTGTCGCGCTCGCCGCTGTTTCTGGCATGGGGGCTTTAGGACTACTAAAGCGGCCAAACCCGCCCGCCGTGCTGCGCGTGAACGACACGACAGGGAAGGTGGATGTGCTGCCGACGACAGCGAACGGACACGTCACCTTTTCCGAGAAGACCGATCGCGCAGATCTGCACCGTTACGTCGAACTGCGCGAGAGCTACGACTGGGAGACGATTTCGGATACGCACGCTGCAGTGATGTTCATGAGTGACGATCACGAGAAGGAAGCCTATGACGGGCTCGTGCGCGGCCCGGCGGGGCCGCTGAAACTGCTGAAGGATCAGGCGCGGGTGATTGCACACGTCGGCTCGATCACGTTCGTCGGATCGACGGCGCAGGTGTTCTTCTCCCGCCAGCTGCTCTGGCTCAATGCGGCCGTCAAGCGTCCGGATCCGACGTACTGGATTGCGACGGTCGCGTTCACACGCGTGGACGTTCCGGAAAAGAAGGATCAGCAGGATATCAACCCGGACGGTTTTCGCTGCACGAGCTATGAGGTCACGCGCGACTGGACGCGCGCGCCCGCCGATGCCGGGGGGACGTCGGGACCGGCGTCCACCCCTGCCGCATCCGGAGGTCCAGCATGAGGGTAAAAACGTTCCGCAGATCCGCGAGCGCAGCGGCGGTCGCGGCGAGCGTCGCGTTGCTGCCGGTATCCGCTCGTGCCCTCGAAACACCACACAGCTGCGGCCCGGACCGGCATATCCAGTGCGCGACCTACGATCCGGACCAGGCCTATCGCGTGGCGACGATGCCGGGGCGCGTGGTGATGATCCAGTTTGAGCCGGGTGAACACGTGATCAACAGCGGCGAGGGCATTGGGGACGCCAAGGCGTGGCATGTCGCCATCAATGAGAGCGGTGCGTTGCTTAAACCCGGGGCGCTGCAACCGGAAACCAATCTTGTGCTCGTCACCAACCGGCGCACCTATTCGCTGTCGCTTGGCGATGTGTCGGCCGCGCAGCCGGCGACATGGATCCTGCGCTTCGACTATCCGGACACACGCGCGAGAGCAGCGAGCGCACAGCAGCGCCGGCAGGAAGCGGTCAGCGCGGCGCTGGGCGGTCAGACGATCAATCAGCAGGGCAGCGGGCCGGCCCTCCCCGCATCGATCGCAAAAAGCACCGGAGTCGCGAGGGGAATCCCGGTGGCGTCGGTTCCCGCGGCCAATACCCAATACATGATGCGCGGCGATCGTGCACTCGCGCCGACCGCGCTGTGGGACGACGGCCAGTTCACGTACTTCAAGTACTCAACCGCGCGGGACCTGCCGGCAATCTTCACGAAGCTGCCCGACGGCAGCGAGGCGACGACGAACTTCCATATGGAAGGCGACACCGTTGTGGTGCATGAGGTGTCGGGCTCGTTTGTCATCCGCTACGGCCAGTCGGTGCTGGGTATCCGCAACGACGGTTATTCGCCTGATGGCTACTACAACCGTGCGGGCTCGTCGGTGCCGGGCAGCGCGCGCATCGGGCGCATTGGGCGCACTAACACCGATGCGTCGGCGAACTGATGAGGGAGCGCACAGGGCATGACTGAACGGAACGAAATGGAACCTGCGTCGGCGACCGATGCCGGCCCGCAGCCTTCGCTTGACCTGCCAGGCCGCCGCAAGACGCGCGTCGGCAAGCTGCGTCTGGTGCTGGTCGCGCTCGCCGTGATTGCCCTGGGTGCATCGGGCGTCACGATCTATCTGCAGCGCCTGTTCGAGCAGCATCAGGACGCGAAGCAGGCGGCGCTGAACAGGCCGAAAGACAGCGGCGCGAGCGATGCCAGCGGGGATCTGGAAACGCAGAAGGACCGGATCAAAAGTGCGGAAGATCGCGCCCGTGCAGCGTCGGAGGCCGCAGCCGCAGCCGCGGCGAATTCCCGCCTCGCGACGCCGGCTGGCGCGGCGTCGCAGGGTGGTGCGACAAACGGGCAGGCCGCGGCCTCCAGCAACCAGCCGCGGCCACTGACGCCAGCCGAGCGCCGCCTGCAGGGCAGCGTGCTCGTCTCAGGTAGGGCCAGTGACGGGAACAACGATGCTGGCCGCAGCAACGATGGTCCCGTGGCAGCGAATGAAACCGCAGATAGCAGCAATACCAATAGCGGCGGCAATACCGGAACCGGTGGCCGCGACGCCGGCGGTCTGGCCGCCATGGCCAGGTCGATGGGCATGTCAGCGCTGCGCGGCGGCAATGCGGGCGGTGCGTCGGGCTCGACCAGCAGGACGGACGCGGGCGACAGCAGGGGTTCGCCGATCGACCAGTCGTTGCAGCCCTCGAAGCTGCAGCCGATGCAGGCCTCGTTCCGGCCGAACCGGCATTACCTGCTCAGTCGCAACACGATGATCCGCTGCGGCCAGGCGACGGCGATCCGTACCGACCGGCCGGGCCTGATCGGGTGCCCGATCGCGCAGGACGTGTGGTCCGACGATGGCACGACGCTGCTCGTTCGCAAGGGTGCGATGGCGAAGGGCGAGCAGCGCGATGCGGTGATCCAGGGGCAGGGCGTGATCGGCGCGATCTGGGACGAGATCGACGACGGCGACGTGCGTATTCCACTGAATTCGCCCGCGACCGATCCGTTGGGGGCCGCCGGCATCCCGGCCTATATCGACGAGCACTTCTGGCAGCGCTTCAAGGGCGCGCTGATGGTGAGCCTGATTGGCGACTTCGGCCAGGCGCTGGCGAACAAGGCGACCGGCTCCGGCCAGCAGATCACGTTCTCCAACAGTTCGAACGCCACGCAGGACGTGGCCGCGGAGACGCTGCGTAACACCATCAACATTCCGCCGACGGCGTATTCCAACCAGGGCTCGGTCATCAATATCTTTGTGGCGCGCGACGTCGACCTGAGCGGCGTGTATGAAAACGTCGACGCGCAGGGCAACCCCGTTGGCCAGAACGGGCAGCAATGAGGAGGCGACCCATGAACCTGAAGATCACCTACCCGGACGACTTCCCGCTGCATGGGCTCGATCGTGACATGTTCGAGACCAGACTACGCAACGCCCTGCGTTTCTGTTTCTACGGCAACACGGTTCGCCAACTGGCCGAAAGGGTCGATGCACGCCGTGCGCGTGTGGTTCCCGATACCCTGCCCCTGCGTCAGATCGCCGACGAGCATGCGTTCGAAGATTGCATGGCGCTCGATGGCTGCCGGATCGACGACATGTCAGCGCCGCTGCGACGCAACCTGCTGCGTAATGTCGGGGCGCGTATCGGGCTGACCCTCTCGGAATGGGGCGACGGAGCCTTGCCATCCCCCGATGAGCCGGGCAATCACGTGGCCGCTCACGCAATGGACGTGCACGCAACTAATCACCAGCCCGTCGAGACCCCGCCGATTGCCGATCACCAGACGCCACGCATATCACGCATCTGGCTCGTAACGGGGCTATGCGCGGCCGTGGCAATCGGCGGTGCGGGCTGGAAATTGACCCGGCCGGCCGCGCCCCTGAGCGCAACCGTGGTTTCCACGTCGCCGGCGCAAACCCTTCGCGAACTCGCCAGCAGCGTGCCGGATGATCGCCGCCCGTATCGCGTGTCAGTGCAGATTGAGCCGCAGGATACGGGCACCACGCCTCGCTGAACCCGCGCGGCATTTTGATGAACGGAATGTGACCCTAACCCAGAGAGGAGTACTAATGAGCGCAGTCGTAATCGATGTGATCGAGAAAGGCACGATCGCCCGCAGCTTCCTCAAACAGATGGGCATCTCGAACTTCTTTGACGGCAGCCTCACCGAGGTCGCGATCAACCGTCCCGGTGAAATCTGGACACAGGGCAGTGCCGGGTGGCGACGGAACGATGCGCCGGCCTGCTCGCTCGATGCGTGCTTCAAGCTCGCCAACGCGCTGACAGTGATGAAGGGCGGCAAGTTCTCGACGAAGGAGCCGATTCATCCGGTGGTGCTGCCCGAGGGTCAGCGCGGGCATGTGCTGATGCAACCGGCCTGCGAGCAGGACACGATCTCCATCACGATCCGCATCCCGTCGAATGTACGCTTTACCGTTGACGAGTACGAGACCAACGGCTGGTTTGAGGGATATCGCGACGTCTCGCCGCGTCGCGACATACCGGTGTCACTGGACCTGCAGCCGTTCGAGCTCGAAATGCTGGAGGCGAAAGGTCAGCGCAACGTCACGCGCATGCTCGAGCTCGGAGTCGCGAACCGGCTGAACATTGTGCTCGCCGGCGGCACCGGTTCAGGCAAGACGACACTGAACAAGGCGCTCTCGGACCTCGTGCCGTCCGATGAGCGCATCGGCACGATCGAGGACACACCGGAGCTGTCGCTACCGAACCACCCGAACCGCGTGCACCTGTTCTTCAGCGACACGCTGCCGGCGAAGGAACTGGTGCGCTCCACGCTGCGCATGAAGTTTGACCGCGTGTTCCTCGCCGAGCTGCGCGGCGACGAGACGTGGGACTACATGACGCTGCTGAACACGGGCACGCCCGGCGGCATCACGACCGTGCATTGCAACGACGCGCGTTCGGCACACTCGCGCATCGCGACGCTGGTCAAGCAGAGCGCCGTCGGCCAGACGCTCGACTGGCAATTCATCATGGAACAGGTGCGCGTAACGGTAGACCTCGTGCTCTTCATGCGCAACAAGCGGCTCACCGAGATCTGGTATGACCCGATCGGCAAGGCGCAACTTCTGGGGGGTGTCTCATGAGCGCCGATGCCGCAGCGCAGCTGATCGAACAGGTCGTGATCAGCCTGTGCGGTGCGCTCGCCGTGTTCCTGTCGCAGGACCGGCGTGTGCACTGGCGGCGCTGGGCTTGCATCTTCGGACTGGCCGCACAGCCCTTCTGGTTCGACATGGCGTGGCGAGCCCGTCAGTACGGCGTGCTCGCGCTGTGCCTCGTCTACGCGGTGTCGTGGGCGCGGGGCTTCAAGGCGCACTGGCTCATTCGCAGGGAGGACTGTGTATGACCTTCGCGATCAGCGATATCGAGGCGGCGATCAGGGGATGGCGCATGCGTTCGCCGTCAGACGAAGCATTTGCTGCGAGCGCAGAGGCCCGCGCGCTGGCGCGGCTCTACGGCGCGGTGATCGTGCGCGGCTGCGAGGGTAGCATCGACGCCGAACTGGACGACGCGCAGCGCGACGCCCTGCAGATCCTGTCCGCCCATCCACCCGGAGCGTTCCCGCAATGAAGGCAGATCTTCCGGTTCCCGCGGGTGCAACGATCGCCGATGCCGCGCACGCGACCGATGACAGCCAGTGCAAATGGCGGGCGTCGGGCGACTTTGCGCTGGTCCACCCGTCGGGCTGGACGATCGCGCGGTACTCCGTCCATGACCAGTGGCACTACCTGCTGTGGGAGCCGATCGATCGCTGTACGACGACCCGCGGCAACCAGTTTTACGGACCTTTCGATAACGTGCGCGACGCGATGCGCCTGCAGCGCGAGCTGACCGCGCATCCGCAACAACAGGAGATGGCGGCATGACAACGCATCTGAAATTCCGTATCGGCGAGAAGTGGATCTGTGTCGAGGGCGGCAACGGCTATGCGCCGGACCACCCGGATCACGTGACGTTTGCGGTGCGCGACGTCAAGGCGAACGGCAAGCCTGGCAGCCGGGTCGATGCAAACCTGTCGGTGCCGCGGCGGGAGTTGCTGGGAATCGCCCTGTCGATGCTCGAGCTTGCAGACCGCATGACACCGGAGACCACGTGGATGAACAGCGAAACAGTGGGCTGTGCCGGGCAACCGATGCCGTTGCATTTCGGTGACGATCACGCGCGCATGACCGAACGCGTGACGGGCGACCGCCCATTGAACTTCGCGCGCAACGCCTACGCGAAATTCGAACGCCTGCGCGCGCGTATGCCGATCCTGCGCGCTGCGCAAAGCGTGCTCGAACACTGTGACGACGAAACTGCGGCGGGCCTCTATGTGCTGATCGCGGCCGCCGATCAGACCGGCGGGTTGCCCGCAAAACCGATCGTCGGATTTGACGCGGCTGAATCTGAGGTCGAATCGCAGCCCGATAGCGACGCGTCCGCTCACTGAGGACAGACCATGCCGAAACCGCTTCGAATCCTGATCCCCGCCGCGGTTTTCCTCCTGATCCTGTGCGGCTTCGCGTTCCTCGGCCAGTTCGCCGGCGGCCAGCTTTTCGCGAAGATGCAGAAGCTGCCGGAGGGCAGCGCGGGCGTGTTCACGCTGTACGACTACTGGCATGCGTACGGCGACGTGCCGGCGGTGGTGCGCGCGCTCAAGGTGTGCACGCTGCTGTCGGTGGTCATCACCGGCCTGCCCGTGCTCGTGATCACGATGGCGCTCGTGTCGGGCCGCAAGCGCCTCGCGCAGTTTGGCGAGGCCCGGTTCGCCACCCGTCACGACATCGTGAAAGCCGGCCTGCTGGAGAAGAAACAGCCATGACGACCTCACAACATCTGTATCCGCCGTTCATTGTCGGCAAGTACAAGGGTGAATACCTGAAGTATTACGGCCAGGATTTCCTGATGGCGGCGGCCGGCACCCGCTCCGGCAAGGGCACGTCGCTCGTGATCCCGAATCTTCTCACCTATCCCGATTCGGTCGTGGTCGAGGACATCAAGGAAGAGAACTACCTGTATACGTCCGGCTACCGGCGAGCGTGCGGTCACGAAACTTACCTGTGGGCGCCGTTCTCGGAAGACGGCCGCTCGCATGCATACAACCCGCTCGAATATATCCAGCGTCGTGCGCCCTACACGCGGGTGGGCGACGTGATGACGATCGGCGAACACCTGTATCCGTCCAACGTCGACGCGCGTCTGAAGTACTGGAACGACAACGCGCGCAACCTGTTCATCGGGATCGTGCTGTATCTGCTGGAAACGCCCTCGCTGCCATGCACGTTCGGCGAGATGCTGCGGCAGGCCTCCGGCAAGGGCAGGGCGATCCGTGAACACATCTCGTCGATCGTCAGCACGCGCGCCGATGCAGCGCATGCGACTGACGGGCTGCCGGCGCTCAGCTTCGAATGCCTCGATGCGCTGAACCGCTTCCTGTCGCAGTCGAAGGAAGCCTTCGCGAACATCGTATCGACGATGACCGCGCCGCTGAACGTCTTCAGCAATCCGGTTGTCGACGCGGCAACCAGCCGCTCGGACTTTGATCTGGCCGATGTGCGCAAAAAGCGCATGTCGATCTATGTGGGCATCAAGCCGGGCGACCTGAAAGCCGGTGCGCTGCTGGTCAATCTCTTTTTCTCGCAGCTGATCGACCTGAACACGCGCGAGCTGCCCGCCGAGAATCCTGCGCTGAAATACCAGTGCGGGATGCTCATGGACGAGTTTGCAGCGCCCGGCAAGATCGACATCATCGATACGGCCAACGCGTTCATTGCCGGCTACAACCTCAGGCTGATGCTGATCTTCCAGGGCATGTCCCAGATCGAGGATCCGAAACTGTACGGCAGGCATGGCGCCGAAACGCTGGCGATCAACTGCAAGATGAGGAGCCTGTATGCGCCGCGCACGGTGAAGGAGTCGGAAGAATATTCAAAGATGCTGGGGACTTTCACGCATATGGCGCGCTCGAGGAGCCGCAGTCGCGGCCGCAGTTCGTCGACCAGCACGAACGAGTCGGAGCACGGCAGGCCACTGATGTTGCCGCAGGAGCTGCGGGCACTGAAGCACAACAAACAGATCATCACGATCGAAGGGTGCGAGCCGATCCTGTGCGAGAAGGCGTTTTTCTATGAAGACGCTGAGCTCGTCGACCGGCTCGTGCGGCAGAGCCCCTATCTGCAGGGGGTGATGGCGAAGCTGGAAAAGACCAACCGCCGTCGCGCCTGGTTCGGTTTCTCCCCGAAGTTGCCCAACGAAACCCAGATGAAACACGCCGCGTTCGTCGCGCGCGAACTGTGCGCGCCCGTGCCAAAGATCAACGTCGAGCAGTGGTGGCAGACGCAGAACGCGGCCCGCCGCGCGCAGCAGGCATTAGTGGCTGAAGCCGCCGCGGACGCTGGCAGACAGTCGGCCGGTCAGGCGCGCGAGGTTCGCGATGTCCGGGAACATGAAATCGGCGTGCTCGCGCCTGTTCATCTCGCCAACCGTAACAGCATCCGCGCATCGCTATTCCAGCTGATGCCCTATCTGCGCGAAGTCCTGCCCGAAACAGCAGAGGCGGCGGCCGCCGTGTCGGGGCAGACCGCAACCCCTCAATCACAACCTGAACACCAAGGAGTGACGGTATGAACGAAATCGAATTTCCCGCCGACCGGATCGACTACCGCGAACGCGACGCGGCAAACGCCGACGATGCGTCGACCATCCGCGCGCGCGTCACGCCGCCGGCGAACGAGCCGGACGCGGGTGCCGTGCCCGGCAGCCCGGAAACGCCGGTCGATGACGCCGCCGGAGAGCGCCTGAAGAAGGTCCGCGCGGCCGACCGGAAGAGAGTCGAGAAGCTGCTCCAACGTGACTCGTCGCAGAACCTCGCGACCACCACCGCGACGGACGAGGCGGTGAAGCTGGCCGCCGGCACCGGCAAGCCGCTCGGGAAGAAGGGCGAGCAGCCGGAGAATACCATCCGCCCGAAACCGGTTTTCGAGAAGACCGGCTATGACGTGCCGAAGTCCGTCAGTAACCAGTATGTCGCGCATGAGGGCAAGTTTCTCGATCGCAAAAGCGAGACGGTGCACTTCGAGGACA
>Ga0255336_101187_pt1 | contig 21916 bp, 24 predicted proteins | sample MeOH1_35cm_T3_17_FD_189102 | JGI IMG/M metagenome (GOLD analysis project Ga0255336, IMG submission 189102) | Sandy soil microbial communities from University of British Columbia, Vancouver, Canada - MeOH1_35cm_T3_179 | ecosystem: Engineered > Artificial ecosystem > Sand microcosm > Unclassified ...
GCACCGGCTTTGAGCCTTGACGACATCCTGGCGGCAGCGGCCGATGATCTCGCCAATTTCCACACGGCGGCCGGCGGACCGTTCGCCGCCAATCATGGGGCGGTCGGCAGCGGCTTTTTCACGCCTTTCTCGCCGGTTGAAGCCCTGCCGGGCCTGACCGAAATGCATGTTATCAGCGCGCACTGATCGCTCTCCGGCGACCAGCGACCGCTGAGCGCCCCCGGGAGGGTGGACGGCCCGCGCGCTGGCCGACGGCGTCCGAAATCTGTTGACTTGCCGGTCATTTATCGGTGCTTTAGCGCCGCTTCATGACCGTCGAGAGGTAACCGATGATCCCGCGCTATTCCCGCCCCGAAATGACCCGGATCTGGGAACCGGAAAACCGTTTCCGCATCTGGTTCGAGATCGAGGCGCATGCCTGCGACGCCCAAGCGGAGCTCGGTGTCATCCCCCAGGAAGCGGCGGCGGAAGTCTGGGCCAAGGGCAAATGGGAAATCGCCCGGATCGATGAGATCGAGCGCGAGACCAAGCACGACGTCATCGCCTTCCTGACCAATCTCGCCGAATATGTCGGCCCTGCCGCCCGCTTCGTGCACCAGGGCATGACCTCCTCCGACGTGCTCGATACCTGCCTCGCCGTGCAGATGAGGCAGGCGGCTGATCTGCTGCTCGCCGATCTGGACCAGGTTCTCGCTGCCCTCAAGAAGCGCGCCTACGAACATAAGTTCACGCCGACCATGGGCCGCAGCCACGGCATTCATGCCGAGCCGACCACCTTCGGCCTGAAACTCGCCGGCCATTACGCCGCCTTCGACCGGGCCAGGCAGCGCCTGTTGGCGGCCCGCGATGAGATCGCCACCTGCGCCATTTCCGGTGCCGTCGGCACCTTCGCCAATATCGATCCGCGGGTCGAGGAACATGTGGCGGCGAAGCTCGGCCTGAAGGTCGAGCCGGTTTCTACCCAGGTCATTCCGCGCGACCGCCATGCCATGTTCTTCGCGGTGCTGGGCGTCGTCGCCAGCTCGATCGAGAACCTGGCGACGGAAGTGCGCCATCTGCAGCGTTCGGAAGTGCGCGAGGCGGAGGAGTATTTCTCTCCGGGCCAGAAGGGCTCCTCGGCCATGCCGCATAAGCGCAACCCGGTCCTGTCGGAGAACCTGACCGGGCTTGCCCGTGTTGTCCGCGCCGCGGTGACGCCCGCCTTGGAGAACGTCACGTTGTGGCATGAGCGCGATATCTCGCATTCCTCGGTCGAACGCGTCTTCGGTCCCGATGCGACGATCGCGCTTGATTTCGCCCTGATGCGCCTTGCCGGCATGATCGACAAGATGATCGTGTATCCCGAAGACATGCAGAAGAACCTCGACCGCTATGGCGGCCTCGTGCATTCGCAGCGCGTCCTGCTGGCCCTGACCCAGGCGGGCCTCAGCCGTGAAGAGGCCTACCAGGCGGTGCAGCGCAATGCCATGAAGGTCTGGCTGGAAGGGGCGGATTTCCTGGCCGAGCTCAAGAAGGACAAGGCGGTCATGGACCGCATCCCGGCGCGTGACCTCGAGGAATGCTTCGACCTCGGCTATCACACCAAGCATGTCGACACGATCTTCCGCCGCGTCTTCGGCGCCGCCTGAGGCGAAAGCAAAACCGGCGACGCCAAACGCCGCCGGTTTTATTTTAGACTGGGAAATAAAGCGAAGCGATCAGGCTTCCGTCATGATCTGGCTGCGCGCGGATTTCCCGAGGTCGTCCATATGCCGGCGGAGCCGGTGCTCGCTCATGTCAACGCCGCGTGATTTGAAATCCTCGAGGACCCGGGTGATCACCGTGTGATCGCCAGGCGCATGGGTCTCAAGTTCGGCCAGGCTGCGCGCGTAATTTTCCGCTTCGACGCCATGAATGCCAAGGAGCTGCGCTGCCCAAAGTCCCAGGAGCCTGTTGCGGCGCGCGGCAACACGAAACTCCAATTCCCGGTCATGCGTAAATTTGTTCTCGAAGCCTTGTTCGCGCTCGTCGAAGGTGGACATACGGGCCTTCCCCAAACTGTCGGTTACATCGTAAAAATGGTTGGCCCCTGAGGCCGCGTCAAGTGTAATAGAAATCTGAGGCAGATCCGGGGTGAGGAGACCACCGCCGGTCGGCGGCCTATCCTGCGGATGGGCGGCGATCGGTGGCGGTCGGAAGCAATGTCATGTGCAGTGTTATCGTTCTATTGCGGCCGGAGCATGATTGGCCGGTCCTGATCGCCGCCAATCGCGACGAAATGATCGATCGTCCCTGGTCGCCGCCGGGCCGGCACTGGCCCGATCGGCCAGAGGTGGTTGCCGGCCGGGACAATCTCGCCGGCGGGTCCTGGCTTGGCATCAATGAGACCGGTCTCGTGGTCGGTATGCTGAACCGGCGCAATACCCTGGGGCCGCAGGATGGCAAACGCAGCCGCGGCGAACTGGTGCTCGACGCGCTCGATTTTGCCGATGCCGTCGATGCCGTGGAGATGTTGCAGGCGCTCGATCCCGCCGCTTACCGGCCTTTCAACATGGTCGTTGTCGATAATCGGGACGGTTTCTGGTTGCGCAATCTCGGTGACCAGATCGAGGCTCAGCAATTGCCGCCCGGTGTCTCGATGATTACAGCTTCCGATCGCAACGACCCGGGCAGCGCGCGCATCCGTCACTATCTGCCGCTTTGGGAAATCGCCGATGCGCCTGAGCCGGACAGAGGCGATTGGCAGGGTTGGTGCGACTTGCTTGGCTCGCGTCGCGGCGAGCCCGGCAGTGAAGTCTTCGACGCCATGAACATCAAGTCCAATACCGGTTTCGGTACCGTGTCCTCGTCACTGATCGCCCTGCCATCGGTCGCCTTCCAGAACCGCAAGCCGATCTGGCGATTCTGCGCCGGCCATCCGGATAAAGGTACCTGGACCGACGTCGATCTCTGATGGGATCCTGTCAGACTCCCCGCGTCGCTGCGGGTGGCGCTGTGATAGCGCCGCGGTTGACCGCCTAAATCGCGACAATACATGAATTTATCGTAGCGCCGCTTGCGGGGCCTGGATTCCATGCGTAAAGTAGCGCGCTGAGGGGTTGTGCGATCTGAAACGCGGAGAATTCTTATGCTGACGCGCCGGCATCTCTTGTCGGGTATCGCCTTGGGCAGTCTCATGGCCCCGCTATCCCGTCGATCCGCCTTTGCCTTGTCGGCCGAGCCGATGCCAAAGCCGATCAGCGATCTCGCTGCTTTGCGCTGCACGGCCAAGGTGGACAATGTCAGCCTTGCTGGCGTGGTCCCGGATACCTCCGATCACAGCGAGCTTCTCGGCAAGATGAAGGACCTGTTGCGCGAGAAGATCGCCGCCGGCGCCGATCCGGCGACGGCACAGGAAGTTGCCGTCTGTCCGCTTTGCGGCTGCCCGCTGACCGTCACCGCCCAGAACAGCTTCTGATCCCTTGGCGCCGTTGCCTTTTGTCCCGATGCGGGCCTGCGCCCTCGTCGCAATCCTCTCTTTATGTGTTCTTGGCTTCGCGCGCCCGGCGGCGGCGCATCCGCATGTCTTCATCGACAACACGGTCAACTTCGTCTTCGACGCCGGCAAGATCACCGGCTTCCGCCTGACCTGGGTGTTCGACGATGTCTTCAGTGATGAATTGCTGAACGATTTCGACGCCAATCACGACAAGAATTTCGATGCCGGGGAAAGCAAGAAGATCGCCGCCACCATCTGGCCCAATATGCAGCCGTTCCACTATTTCACGTATCTCTGGATCGACAAGAAGGACCAGGGCGAGATCCTGCCCACCGATTTCAAGGCGTCGGCGTCCAAGGGGATCGTCACCTTCGATTTCCTGGTACCTTTGCCGAAGCCGGTCGATCCGAAGACGCAGCCGCTGGCCGTCGAGATCTATGACCACGAATTCTATGTCGAGGTCGATCTGCACAAGACCGAGCCGGTGCGCTTCACCAAGATGGATGGCATCAGTTGCACCCCGCATATTCGCGACGACACGTCGCACGCCTATTTCGGCGGCTATGTCAATCCGCAGGAGATTACGCTGACATGCAAATGAGAGCGCTGCACTTCGCCATCATGTTTCGCGTGTGGCTCGCTTGCGGCCTGCTGGCATTGGGCCTGCTGTCGGGCCCACTGAGCGCCGTCGCGCAGCAGGCGGGTGGTGGCGCCAATCCGCTGACCGGTGGCACGAATGGCTCCACGACCGCGCCCGCCGCCGCCTCGCCCTTTGGCACGCCGGCCCAGCAGGATGCACCGTCCAGTGCGCAACCGGGCGCCGGTGGCGCAAATACCGCCGCGCAAGCGCCGGAAACTGCGCCCAGCGATGTGACCGAAGCGCCGGGCCTGTTGCATCGGCTGGGGAGCTGGCTGCTGACGCAGCAACGCTATGTCAACCGGATCATCAACACGCAATTGGCGGCGATCAAGCGCGGCGCGGATGCGACCGCGCTCTGGGGCGGCCTGGTCATCGCGTTTCTCTACGGCGTCTTTCATGTCCTCGGGCCAGGTCACGGCAAGACCGTGATCGCCGGCTACTTCCTCGGTCATCACGCCAGCTGGAGGCGCGGCATCGCCATGGCCTGCTGGATGGCGATCAGCCATGTGATGGCCGCCATCGGCATCGTCCTGGTGCTGCATATCATCCTGTCGCACAGCTTCGCGACGCCGGTGGATGAGATGATGTGGCTGCGCTTCGTCAGCTACGGCGCGATCGTCCTGATCGGCCTCGCCATGCTGGTCGAAACCTGGCGTGGCAAGGCCGTCCTCGGCTGTGCCCATGATCATGGCGCCCATGACGATGGGACCCATGACCACGCGCATGTTCATCATGACCCCGGGCATCACGACCATGGGCATCACGGCCATAGCCACACCATCAGCCTGAAGGGCGATCAGAGTCTTCTCGCCATTGCCGCCGGCTTCGTCCCCTGTTCGGGGGCGATCCTGATCCTGGTCTTCTGCCTGGCCAACAGCCTGATCTGGCAGGGAATTATGATGACCCTGATGATCGCGCTGGGCATGGCAATCACCCTTTCCGCCATCGGCCTTGCCTCGATTTTCCTGCGCCGTCAAACCCTTGGCCGGGTTTCCGACAGTGCCCGGGCAAGCCGGATCCTGGGCTATGTCGGCCCGGCCCTGATCACCCTGATCGGGGTACTCCTGCTCAGTGGCGCCTTCATCGACCCGACGGCCATGGGATAATCACTCTAACTTGCTGATCTGCCTTGCGTTTTTTTCATGTATTGCGGTGCCGCAAGGAACCCGGCCGTCGTTGTCACGGCGGGCCGCACCTGCTAGAAGGATGCGGATTCGAGCGCGGAGTCTCGGCCGGCCCAGGGCGCATCCAGCGATAACCCCGAAGCGGTTGAGACTGGACCCGCGCCGACCTGTTTTGGGAGAACCGGGATGTCCCGCCGCCGCCGCATCTATGAAGGCAAAGCCAAGGTCCTGTTCGAAGGCCCTGAGCCCGGGACTCTGGTGCAGTACTTCAAGGACGATGCCTCCGCCTTCAACAATCAGAAGAAGGGCACCATTACCGGCAAGGGCGTCCTCAACAACCGCATCTCCGAATACCTGATGACCAAGCTGGGCGAGATCGGCATCCCGACCCATTTCGTCCGCCGCCTCAATATGCGCGAGCAGCTGGTGCGTGAGGTCGAGATCATTCCGCTGGAAGTGGTGGTGCGCAACGTCGCTGCCGGCTCGCTGGCCAAGCGCTTCGGCATCGTCGAAGGCACCCAATTGCCGCGCTCCATCATCGAGTACTACTACAAGTCCGATGAGCTCGGCGATCCGATGGTCTCGGAAGAGCACATCACCGCTTTCGGTTGGGCCCAGCCGCAGGACATCGACGAGATCCTCGCGCTGGCGCTGCGGATCAATGATTTCCTGACCGGACTGCTGCTCGGCGTCGGTTTGCGCCTGGTCGATTTCAAGCTGGAATTCGGCCGGCTCTATGAAAACGAAGAGATGCGCATCGTGCTGGCTGACGAGATCAGTCCGGACAATTGCCGGCTCTGGGATATCAAGACCAACGAAAAGCTGGATAAGGACCGCTTCCGCCGCGACCTCGGCAATGTCGAGGAAGCCTATCAGGAAGTGGCCCGGCGTCTCGGCATCCTGCCGGAAGGAGGGCCCCGCGACATGAAGGGCCCCTCCACCATGCAATGAACAAGCAAGCATTCAACCTGTTGTCACATCGGATCGAGAGAGGACTGAGCTGAGATGAAGGCCCGCGTGCATGTAACCCTGAAGAACGGCGTTCTCGATCCGCAGGGACGGGCCATCGCCCATGCCCTGGGAACCTTGGGCTTCGATGGCGTCAAGGATGTGCGCCAGGGCAAGTATATCGAGCTTGATCTCGGCGAAACCGACAAGGCCAAGGCGAAAGCCGCCGTCGACCAGATGTGCACCAAGCTGCTGGCCAATACGGTGATCGAGAATTACACCATCGATCTCGTCGACTGACGGGGTGACGCCATGAAAGCTGCCATCATCGTCTTCCCCGGCTCCAACCGGGAGTTGGACGCCAAAGCCGCACTTGCCAAGGCCATCGGTTCCGAGCCGATCATGGTTTGGCACCGTGACACCGAACTGCCCAAGGTCGATCTCGTTCTCGTCCCCGGCGGTTTCTCCTACGGCGACTACTTGCGCACTGGTGCCATCGCCGCCCATTCGCCGGTCCTGCGCGAAGTGAAGGCGCGGGCCGACAAGGGCATGGCCGTCATCGGCATCTGTAACGGTTTCCAGATCATCACCGAAGCCGGCCTGTTGCCGGGCGTGCTGCTCAGGAATTCGCATCTCAAATTCGTCTGCCGCAACGTGCACCTCAAGGTCGCTACGACCCAGAACATGTTCACCCTGCGCTATACCAAGGACCAGGTGCTGAGCGTGCCGGTGGCCCATCACGACGGCAATTATTTTGTCGATGAGAAGGGCCTCAATGAGATCGAGGCGAATGACCAGGTGGCGTTCCGCTATTGCGCGCCCGACGGCACCGTCGCGATGGAGCACAATCCCAACGGCTCGCTGCGCAACATCGCCGGCATCTTCAACCGCACGAAGAATGTGCTCGGCATGATGCCGCATCCGGAAAACGCCATCGACAAGCTGCAGGGCTCGACCGATGGTTTCGCGCTGTTCCAAGGCATGGTGGAGGCGCTGTCGTGAGTGCCAATAAGATTACCCCGGAAATCGTCGCCGAACATGGCCTGACGCCGGATGAATACAAGCTGGTCCTGGAGATCATGGGCCGCGAGCCGTCGATGACCGAGCTCGGCATCTTCTCGGTGATGTGGTCGGAGCATTGCTCCTACAAATCCTCCCGTGTCTGGCTCAAGAAGCTGCCAACCAAGGCGCCCTGGGTGATCCAGGGACCGGGCGAGAATGCCGGCGTCATCGATATCGGCGATGGCGAGGCGGCCATCTTCAAGATGGAAAGCCATAACCATCCGAGCTTCATCGAGCCCTATCAGGGTGCGGCGACCGGTGTCGGCGGCATCATGCGTGACGTCTTCACCATGGGTGCCCGGCCGATCGCCAATGTGAACGCCTTGCGTTTCGGCGAACCCAATGACCCGAAGACCCGGCATTTGATCGCCGGCGTCGTCGCCGGGATCGGCGGCTATGGCAATTGCATGGGTGTCCCGACGGTGGCGGGCGAGGTCAATTTCCACGCCAGCTATAACGGCAATATCCTGGTCAATGCGATGACCGTGGGTCTCGCCGATACCGACAAGATCTTCTATTCGGCGGCCGCGGGTGTCGGCAATCCTGTCATCTATGTCGGCGCCAAAACGGGGCGCGATGGCATCCATGGCGCCACCATGGCCTCGGCCGAATTCACCGATGATTCGGAAGAGAAACGCCCGACCGTGCAGGTCGGCGATCCCTTCACCGAGAAGCTGCTCCTCGAAGCCTGTCTCGAATTGATGGCGACCGATGCCATCGTCGCCATCCAGGACATGGGGGCCGCGGGTCTCACCTCGTCCTCGGTCGAGATGTCCGACAAGGGTGGCCTCGGTATTGAGCTCGATCTCGACAAGGTGCCGGTGCGCGAGACCGGTATGACCGCTTATGAGATCATGCTCTCGGAAAGCCAGGAGCGCATGCTCATGGTCTTGAAGCCGAGCGCCATGGAGACGGCGCGGAAGATCTTCGAGAAATGGGAACTGGATTTCGCCGAGATCGGCGTCCTTACCGATACCGGTCATCTGGTCTTGAAGAAGAACGGCAAGGTCGAAGCCGATATGCCGGTCTCGCCGCTGGTCGACAAGGCGCCGGTCTATGAACGTCCCTGGGTGCCGACCCCGAAGCAGCCGGAGATCGCCGCCGCGAGCCTGCCGGTGCCGGCAGATATTCCCGCCGTGCTGCTGCAACTCATCGGCTCGCCTGATCTTTCCAGCCGCCGCTGGGTCTGGGAACAATACGACCATCTGGTCATGGGACGCACCGTGCAGCGCCCGGGCGGTGATGCCGCCATCGTCTCCTTGCCGGGCAAGGCCAAGGGCCTCGCCATCACTAGCGATTGCACGCCGCGTTATTGCTATGCCGATCCCTATCAGGGTGGTGCACAGGCCGTGGCCGAGACCTGGCGCAACATCACCGCATCCGGCGCGAAGCCGCTCGCCATCACCGACAACATGAATTTCGGCAACCCGCAGCGGCCCGAGATCATGGGCCAGTTCGCCGGCTGCATCGAAGGCATGGTCGCCGCCTGCACGGCGCTCGATTATCCGGTCATCTCCGGCAATGTCTCGCTCTATAACGAGACCAACGGCAAGGGCATCTTGCCGACCCCGGCGATCGGTGGCGTCGGCGTCATCGCCGATGTGGCGAAGAGCGTCTCGATCCCCTTCAAGGCGGCGGGTGAGACCATTCTTCTCATCGGCGCGACCAAGGGCCATCTCGGCGCCTCGATCTATTTGCGTGAGATCCATGGCCGCGAAGAAGGCGCGCCACCACCGGTCGACCTCGCCGCCGAACGCCGTAACGGCGATTTCGTGCGCGGCCTGATCGAACAGGGCAAGGTGACGGCGAGCCATGACTGCGCTGATGGCGGCCTGCTCATCACACTGACCGAGATGGCGATCTCCAGCGGCATCGGCGCCAGCCTCGATATCGATATCGAGGTGACCGGCAGCGTGCCGGCCCATGCCTATCTCTTTGGCGAGGACCAGGGCCGCTATGTGCTGACCGTGGCTTCCGCGCAGGCAGGTGCGGTCATCGCCGCGGCCCAGGCAGCCGGCGTGCCGGTGACGCGTCTTGGCACCACCGGCGGCGACCGGCTGGAGCTCGGCAAGCATGGCGCCGTTGCGCTCACTGCCCTTAAGGCAACCCACGAGGCCTTCTTCCCGCGCCTGATGAGCGCTGCGGAATAAGGCGGTAGAAGGAGACAAGCCATGGCAATGGAAGCCAGCGAGATCGCGAAGCTGATCAAGGACGCGATCCCCGACGCCCAGGTGACAATCGAGGATCTGCGCGGCGACGGCGATCACTATGCCGCCCATGTCGTCTCGGCGTCCTTCATCGGCAAGAGCCGCGTCCAGCAGCACCAGATGGTCTATGAAGCCCTGCGTGGCGGCATGGGTGACAAGCTGCACGCGCTTGCCTTGCAGACCTCGGCGCCGAAAGCCGGCTGACGCAGCCGGCGATTGGTAGCTAGCTGCAGCGGCAGGGATAGAAAATAGCGGGTACTATGACGGGCTCCAGCCGCCTCGGGCTTTTGTATGCGCTTTGCGCTTATGTGCTCTGGGGCGCCTTCCCGATCTATTTCAAGGCGGTGGCCGATGTGCCGCCGCTGGAAGTTCTCTCCTACCGTGTCCTCGGTTCGCTGGTCATGACATCGATCGGTGTCGTGGTGTTGCGCGATTGGGCGCCGTTTTTTGCCCTGTTGCGCTCGCGCCGGCGCCTTCTTCAACTGGTGGCGACGGTCGCCATGTTGTCGATCAACTGGCTGATCTATATCTGGGCTGTCGCCGCAGGGCATGTCATCGACAGCAGCCTCGGCTACTACATCTGCCCTTTGCTGAGCGTCCTGCTGGCGGCCCTCATCCTGCGCGAACATATGGGGCTGGGCCAGATCGTCGGCATCGTCTTCGTGGCCGGCGGCGTGCTGTGGCAGATCATCGCTGTCGGCCAGGTGCCTTGGATCGCGCTGGCGCTCGCCACCACCTTCAGCCTCTATGGGCTTGGCCGCAAAGTCCTCAACCTGCCGGCAATGTCAGGCCTGTTCGCGGAGACGCTGGTTCTGGCGCCTTTGGTGTTCTGCTATCTCGCCTGGCGTGAATCGGCCGGCATCGGCCATTTCATCGGCGGCGATTGGCACCACCGATTCCTGCTGCTGCTGGCCGGGCCGGTAACGGCCATTCCCTTGCTGTTCTTCGCCGCGGCCGCCAATCGTCTCGATCTGCAGATCCTCGGCCTGATGCAATATTTCAACCCGACCATGCAGGTCTCTCTCGCGATCTTTCTGTTCGGCGAGCAGATGCTGCCCGGCCAGCCGATCACTTTCACGCTTATCTGGCTCGGCCTCGCCCTCTATTCGATCCTGCCGAGGCTGCGGCGCCGTCTGCTGCGGGGCCGGGCCCCGGTAGAGCCGCGCCAGGCGGCAGCCATCGACTGACACAAACCGGGAAACAAATATTGCTTCGTCGTTAATAAAATTGTTGACAATAAACATAAGACAGTTAACTATCGGCACATGGCAGACGATGAAAAATCCATCCCGACCGTGGCCGCCCTCCGGGAGCATTCCCTGACCGGGGTGGTGCAGCACGAAATCGAGAAGATGATCCTCAGCGGCGAGCTACCTCCCGGGGAGCGGCTCAATGAGAAGGCCATCGCCGATCAACTCTCGGTCAGCCGGGGGCCGGTGCGCGAGGCCTGTCGTGCCCTGGCGGAATTGGGTTTCGTTCATCTCATTCCCAATCGCGGGGTCTTCATCAAGCGCCTGAGCAAAGAGGATGCGATCGAGGTCTATGATTTGCGCGCCGGATTGACGGGGCTCGCCGCCTCCTTGCTGGCGCCGGTCATCACCGCGGACCATGTTGCACATCTCCACCAGTTCGTCACCGAGATGGAACTCGCCGCCGAGAATGGCGATTTCGCCAAGTTCTATCCGATCAATGTCGAGTTCCACGATTACATCGTGCGCGCCACCGGCAACGGCCGGCTGATGAAGCTCTATCGCGGCCTCGTCAAGGAATTCCATCTGTTCCGTTCGCATGGTTTGGTGCAGCGCGATGCCTTGCTGGAATCAAATCGCGAGCACCGCGACATCCTCGCTGCCTTGGAGGCGCGGGATGCCTTGCAAAGCTATGACGTCAGTCAGCGCCATGTGAGCAATGGCAAGCACCGTATGCTGAAGGCGCTCACCGACCTCGCTGAAGAAGCAGTGCCACACCATCATCGCCGGCCAGCCTTGGCAGGCGCGATCGAATAGCAGCCCCGTGATCTGATCGCCGGGCTCGCGGGGCGACGATCCAATCCGGCGCCGGCGGTGCCTGTTATCCGGAGTGTGTGACGTTACCGCCATTTCATGGAAAGGGCGGAGCGGAGAGTATTGCGCCGAAGCGGTTCCATGGCGGGCCGAACGGCGACTTTGACATCGCTTGAAGATTGCCTGAGCAACGCGCCCCTGAAAACGGCTGGGACGCGAACGCCTGCGGCTTGCAAAAAAACAGAGTGCATGATGACGCTTGAATTGTCGCTCGCCTGTCAGAACACGGATCGCACCAGGGCCCTCTTCGACGGCCGGGTGACGATTGAGGGATGCCGCGTCAATCTCATCACCGGGCCGGCGGAAGAGATCTTCCAGCGTGCCTTCCGGCATCAGGAATTCGATATCTCAGAGCTGTCTTTCAGCACCCATCTGCTGACCACGGCACGGGGGCAGGGGCGTTATATCGGCCTACCGGCTTTCGTCTCACGTTCCTTCCGCCACTCGGCCATCTATGTGCGGGCGGATCGCGACATCGATACGCCGGAAGCTCTGCGCGGGCGCCGTGTCGGCGTACCAGACTTCCAGCAGACGGCCGGTGTCTGGGTGCGCGGCATGCTCGCTGACCAATACAATCTGCAGCGCCAGGACATCCATTGGTTCACCGGTGGTTTGGAACAGCCCGGGCGCCAGGTACGCATGCCGCTCGATCTGCCGCGCGACATCAAGGTCGAGGCGATCGGGCCGGCGCAGACGCTTGCCGGCCTGCTGGTGGCGGGTGAGATCGATGCGGTGATCGCACCGCGCGCACCTTCCTGCTTTACGCCGGATGGCGCGGTACAGCGGCTCTTTGCCGATTATCGTACGGCGGAAGAGGACTATTTCCGCGCCACGCGACTCTTTCCCATCATGCATCTCATCGGTATCCGGCGCGAGCTTGCGGAACAACATCCATGGCTGCCGGTCAATGTCTATACCGCCTTCCTGAAGGCGCGTGCCTTGGCCATCAGCGATCTTGCCGTCACCGATACGTTGCGCGTGACGCATCCATGGATTGTCGCAGAGGTCGACCGGGTCAAGGCCCTGATGGGCAAGGACTACTGGTCCTATGGTGTCGAAGAAAACAAGGGCGAACTTAACGCCTTGCTGCGTTATGCCGAAGCGGATGGCCTCACAAGCGGCCCGGTGCCGATGGAGGAGCTGTTCGCCAAGGCGACTTTCGATGGCTTCAATTTCTGAGGAAACGACCAAGGCGGGGAGGGATCTAACCATGTCGTTGTTCAACAAGCGTCAGTTCAAGAAACATCTTTGCGTCGCAGTGTTTTCGGGTGCTGCGCTGATTGCCACCCAGATGAGCGCCACGGCGGCGGATGCCTGGAAGCCGCGGCGGCCGATCGAAGAGGTGGTGCCAAGTGCGCCGGGCGGCGGCCAGGACCTCGCGGCCCGCACCTTGCAGGGGATCGTCGAGCAGCTCAAGCTCTCGAGCAAGCCCTTCACGGTTTTGAATAAGCCGGGCGGCGGCGGCACGGTTGCGATCGCCTATATCAATTCCCATAGCGGCGACGGTCACTATGTGACGGTCCAGGCCTTGCCCCTGATCACCAATCGCCTGACCGGGCAGAGCGAAGTCGGTCTCGACGATGTGACACCGCTGGCGCAACTTCTGACCGAGCCGGTGGTTTTCTCCGTGCCGGCAGATTCACCGATCAAGGATGGCAAGGCACTGGTCGAGCTTTTGAAGAAGGATCCCGGCAGTGTCACGGTCGGTGTCTCCAGCTCACCGGGCGGGCAGAGCCATATTGCGGCCGCCTTGCTCCTGAAGGCAATCGGTCTCGATCCCGCCAAGCTGAAGATCGTCTTCTTCGATTCCGGCGGCGAGGCCGCCACGGCGCTGATGGGCGGTCATATCACGGTTTCCGCCACGCCGGCCCCGGTGGTGATCGGGCCGAGCCAGGGCGGCAAGCTGCGGATGATCGCTGTACCGGCCGTGGAGCGCGAGAAGGGGCCGCTGGCCGATGTGCCGACCTGGAAGGAGCAAGGGGTGGATGTCGAGTTCGCCACCTGGCGCGTGCTGGTCGGGCCGAAAGGCATGACGCCCGAGGAAATTACCTGGTGGGATGATATCCTGGCCAAGGCCATCCAATCGCCGGAATGGGCAAAGGCCGCGCAGACCAATATGTGGACCATCGATTACAAGAACAGCAAGGACCTCAAAGCCTTTCTCGATGGCCAGCAGACTGAGCTCGCTACCTTGCTGAAAGATCTTGGCCTCGCCAAGCAGTAACTGATTTCTGACGCCAATTATCGACTGGAGGTCACTATGTCACGCGTCGTCCACATCGCCTTGAAGGTCACCAATCTCGAAGAGGCGACGAAGTTCTATACCGAGGTCTTCGGCTTCAAGGAAACCAAGACCGGCCGCAGCCGCGGCCATATCTCGCGGCACCTGACCGATGGGCATGTCGATATCGCCCTGATGGTCTATGACGATGAGAATTCCGAGGAAGCGCAACTCGCCGGGCCCGGCCCGCGCCTCCATCACTGGGGCATCTCCGTCGATGACCAGGATGCGGCGGCGGAAAAGATCCGCGCTTATGGCGGCGAGGTCTTTCCACAGCTTGGCAAGGGTGCCCTGAAGTTCCGGGCGCCGGATGGAACCCTGGCCGAAGTCGTCAAGGAAGGCCGCTACGCCACGGACTGAGACTGATCGACATCGTCGCGGCCGGCATTCCTTTCTGGAACGGCCTGATTCCGGATGCCGGCCGCGATCCTGCGCGCAACAGCGCGTCTACAGCACAGCTCAACAATAAGGACGATCAACGTCCAAGATTGAGCCTGGACCGGATCCGCAAGGATTCCGTTGTCGGGGAGGAATGATGAAACCCGTGATGCCTGATGTGGTGCTCGCGATCTGCGTGATCGCCGGTGCGCTCGTCTATCTTTATGCCGATGCCTCGCTGCCTTTGATGCGGATCGGTGATCCTTTGGGCCCCAAGGCCTTTCCGGCATTGGTCGGGATCGGGCTGCTGATATCCGCCCTGCTGCTGCTCTATGAGGCTTGGCAGAAACATCGGACGACGGAAGTGCGGCGGCATCGCGTTGACTTCCGGCAAATTGGCATTCTGTGCGCCATGGTCGTCTGGACAGCGATCTATTACAGCGCTTTCGAATATGCCGGCTACATCATCTCGACCCTGATCTTCCTGTTCGGGCTCTTGAGTTTCTTTCATCGCGGCCACTACCGCGCCAATCTCGCCATCGCGATCGGCTTCACCGCTTGTGTCGATCTGCTGTTCTCGCAAGGCCTCGGCGTGCTGCTGCCGACCGGCCTGTTGCCGATCTAGGAGGGCATGACCCATGGACAGCTTGCACGGAATTCTCCACGGTCTGTCAGTGGCGATGCAGCCAACGCATCTCCTTTACACGCTGATCGGCACCTTCATCGGCACGATGATCAGCCATCTTCCCGGCATCGGTCCGTCGGCGGGTATCGCGCTGCTCATCCCCGTCACCTTTGGCATGGATCCGGCGACGGCCCTGATGATGCTGGCCGGCATCTATTACGGCTGCATGTATGGCGGCGCGGTGACGGCGATCCTGCTCAACACGCCGGGCGATGCCGCGGCGGTCATGACCGTACTCGATGGATATCCATTGGCGCGAAAGGGGCGGGCGGCGTCCACCTTGGCAATTGCGGCGGTGAGCTCCTTCATCGCCGGTACCATGGGCGTCACCGCGCTCGCTTTCGTCGCCGCCCCGCTTGCCGCGATCGCGCTGCATTTCGGCCCGACCGAATATTTCGGCCTGATCTTCTTCGCGCTTTCGACCGTCAGCGCCTTGACCGGCGATTCACTGGCCAAGGGTCTGCTCGCGACTTTTCTCGGCCTGCTGCTGGCAACAATCGGCATCGACCTGCAAAGCGGCGTGCCGCGCTTCACCATGGGCCTCGTCGAATTGCAGGACCGGGTCAACTTCCTGGTCGTGGTGGTCGGTCTCTTCGCCATTGCCGAGGTCAGCCGCATGGTCGAGGGGACGCTGGAAGGAACGCTGCACACCGTCAAGGTCCAGGGCAAGCTGTGGTTCACCCGCGAGGAATGGCGGCGGGCACGACCTGCTATCTTCCGCGGCTCGGCAGTCGGCTTCTTCTGCGGCGCCGCACCCGGCCTTGGCGGCACCATCGCCGCGATGCTCTCCTATATTTTGGAGAAGAAGGTCTCGAAGCATCCGGAACAGTTCGGCCATGGCGCCATCGAAGGTGTCGCGGCACCGGAGGCGGCCACCAATGCCGATACCTGCGGCGCCTTCGTTCACCTCCTGGCGCTGGGCGTGCCGGGATCGGGTGCCACTGCCGTCATCATGGGTGCCTTCATCATGTATGGCATCCAGCCGGGGCCGATGCTGTTCAACAGCCATCCCGATCTGGTCTGGGGCCTGATCGCCAGCATGTATATCGGCAATGCCATGCTGCTGGTACTCAACCTGCCGCTGGTCGGCGTGCTCGCCCGCATCCTCTATGTGCCGCCCGGAGTTCTGCTCTGCATCATTCTCGGCATCGCTTCGGCCGGCGTCTATTCCTTCAACTACGATACCTTCGATCTCTTCATGGCACTGGGTTTCGGCGTGCTGGGTTACGCTTTCCGCAAGCTCGATATCCCGAAGGCGCCCTTGCTGTTCGGCCTCATCCTCGGCCATACGCTGGAGCAATCCTTCCGCCAGGCCATGACGATTTCGAGCGGTGACGTGACGGTCTTCCTGCGCAGTCCAATCGCGGCCGGCCTGCTATTCTGTGCCGCCGTCTCGATCATCATGTCCGCCTGGGCCAAGCGGAAGCCGCGTGAGGTTCTGGGTATCGCCCCAGGTGCAGCAAAGGAGCAATCCGCTGAGGGCTGATTTCTTTCGTTCCCGGAAAACTATACCGTCATTGACGAACCAGGCTCTTCGCTTCCGGCGAGGGGCCTGGGTTTTTGTCGGGGCGAGGCCATGACCGATCGGCAGGAGGCACTTGATACCGCGCCGACGACGCCGCAGGTGCCGTTGTCGCAAATCATCCTGCTCTTCGCCCGCATCGGTCTCACCAGCTTCGGCGGCGGCCTCTCGGCCTGGATCTATCGCGAGGTGGTCGATCGCCATCGCTGGCTGGGCGAGGACGAGTTTCTCGGCGGCCTCACCATGGCGCAGATCCTGCCCGGTCCCAATGTCATCAATCTCTCCATTTATATCGGCCAGCGTTTGCGCGGCGGCATCGGCAGTCTCGCCGCGGTCTGCGCGCTGCTGTTGCCGCCGATGGTGCTGGTGGTCGTCCTGCTGGGGGTTTTCCATCACTTCGGCGATCTTCCCTGGGTGCATGACCTGCTTGAGGGCGTGGCTGCGGCGGCGATCGGCCTCACTTTCTCGGTTGGCCTGCGCACCGCGCGCCGTGCCGCGGCCCGCAGCCGCTGGCCCTTGCTGATGATCCTGGTCCTCTTCGTGACCATCGGCGTGCTGCGCTGGCCGATGCTGCCGGTGGTCCTCTGCCTCGCACCGATCGGCCTCTGGGCCGCCTGGCGGGAGCGTTGACATGCGCGACAATCTTTACTGGCAGCTCTTTGCCGTCTTCGCGCCGCTGTCGCTGATCTCGCTCGGCGGCGGCCAGAGCGTCATCGCCGATATGAACAAGCAGGTGGTGGATGTCTATGGCTGGATGAGCCAGGCGGATTTCGTCGATCTCTTCGCCATTTCCCGGGCGGCACCTGGGCCCGGCTCGCTGCTGGTCACCCTGATCGGCTGGAAAGTGGCCGGCTTTCCCGGTGCGGTGGTCGCTTCTCTGGCGCTATTCCTGCCGGCGGCAGTGCTGGCCTTCTTTGCGGCGCGGATCTGGAACCGGCATCAGGGCCGGAGCTGGCACCGGGCCTGCGAGCGGGGCTTGGCGCCCATTGCCACCGGCCTCCTGATCGCCAGCGCCTTCGCTGTCCTGAGTTCTACTTCCGGCGAGATCTCGCTGTGGGTCATCGCCTTGGCGGTGGCGGCAATTTTCGTCCTGCGGCCCGGGCTCAATCCGCTGCTGGTTCTGGGTTCGGCGGGGGTGGCGCAAATGCTGCTGCAGGCGGTCCTGCGATGACGCTGCATATCAGGCATGAGCGGCCATTGAGGACTTGAGTTGCGGGCGAGGCTGGGCTAAATCCAGCGCCCCGCCTTTCACCACGGTCAAGCCTGGCGCGCTCTACCGCTGCTCGCAGTGCGGTCGGGTTGTGCTGCGGGTTTGCGCGTGGCGCGACGGGGATTGGATCGGATCGGGATTGGATCGGACTGGGAAATGTCACGGCAGTTTTGCGGATTGGACTTCGGTACCTCGAACTCGACGCTGGGGGTGAGCCTCGGCGGCAAGGAGGTGCTCTGTCCGCTGGAAGGATCGTCGGTCACATTGCCCAGCGCGGTGTTCTTCGACTACGAGGAGCACAAGGTCCGCTATGGCCGCGATGCCATCTCATCCTATATCGAGGGTGCGGAAGGCCGTCTCCTGCGCTCGCTGAAAAGTGTCCTCGGCAGTCAGCTGATCAACGAGACGACGCTGATCCAGCGCAAGCATGTCTCCATGCGCAATATCATCGGCATGTTCATGCGCCATGTGAAGGCAACGGCACAGCGCCATCTGGTGGCGCAGGGCGTCAATGGCGAGATCGACAGCGTCGTCCTCGGTCGTCCGGTACGTTTCGTCGATGAAGATGACGAGGCCGATCGCCGGGCCGAAGCGGAACTGATCGAGATCGCCAAGGCCGAAGGTTTTCGCCATGTCGAGACGCAATTGGAGCCGATCGCCGCCGCCCTGGCCTATGAGCAATCGTTGAACCACGAGGAATTATCGCTGATCGTCGATCTCGGCGGCGGTACCTCGGACTTTGTCATCGCCCGCCTGTCACCGGAACGGGCGCGCCAACACGACCGTGCCCGGGATATCCTCGGCCGCAGCGGCGTGCATGTCGGCGGTACCGATTTCGATTGCAGCTTCAGCATCGCGCAGGCCATGCCGTCCCTCGGATACAACGCGCTGATCGGTGAGAAGAAGCTGCCGATGCCGCTGCACCTTTTCCACGATCTCGCGACCTGGCACAAAATCCCCTTCCTCTACACGCCGCAGAACCTCTCTTACCTGCGCTCGATCGTGCATTCGGTCGATCATCCGGAACTGGTGAAGCGTCTGGTCAACGTCCTTTCTCATCGCAAGGGTCATCAGATCGCAAGCGAGGTCGAGACGGCGAAGATCGCTCTCTCCGATGTGGCGGAAACCCATTTGCACCTGCGTACCGAACCGGTCGTTGATTTGCCGGTCAGCCGCGGCGATCTGGAGCGCGCTGTCCATGGCGACACCTCGCGCATCCTCATCGCCATCGATGCCTGCGCGAAGGCGGCTGGAATCGCACTGGCGCAGATCCAATCCATCTTCCTGACCGGCGGTTCGACCGGCATCCCCATCGTCCGCCAGCGCATCCTGGCCCATGTGCCGAAGGCCAAGCCGGTCACCGGCGACATGTTCGGCAGTGTCGGTTTGGGACTTGCCATTGATGCGTCCCGTCGCTTCTCCTGATCGCCGACGCTCACAGCGGGTCTTTTAATATATTGTTATAATTAGATAATTTTTTTGAATCACTGCAGCAAGGCTGCGATCATTCGCGGTCTTTTTCAAAAGTGTTGACACTTTACAGTTTTCAGAAGACAGTTCTGCCATGATCCATGATCTGGAAATCCTGAAGTCGCGGTCGCTGACCACGGTGTTGCAGCACGAGATCGAACGGCTTGTCCTGGCTGGGACGTTCCGCGGTGGTCAGCGGCTCAACGAGAAGGCCCTGGCGGAGCGCTTCAATGTCAGCCGCGGTCCGGTGCGCGAGGCTTGCCGCGCGCTCACCAAGATGGGCTTGCTGGAACTGGTCCCCAATCGCGGCGTGCTGGTGCGGCAGGTGAGCCGGCGCCAGGCGGAAGATCTCTACGACGTGCGGGCGACGTTGTTCGGCCTGGCGGCCCGGTTGTTGGCGGAGCGGATGACGCCTGTCCAATTGGCGACGCTCGATGATCTGCTCGACCAGATGGAAGCCGCGGCGGCGACGCGTTCGCTCGACAGCTACTATCCGCTCAACCTGAAGTTCCACCAGTCGATCCTGGAATTCGCCGGCAATCAGCGACTGATCGATGAATATCTGGGATTGATCAAGGAACTGCATCTGTTCCGCGCCCAAGGCCTGCTGCAAGGCGGCGGCCTGATGGTCTCCAACGCGGAACATCGCAAGATCGTGGATGCGCTTCGCATGCGTGACCCGATCGCCGCTTTCGAGGCGGCGTTCGAACATGTTCAAAACGGCAAAAGCAGAATGCTGGCGGTACCCGAAGCCAGTTGAGAGGTCGCCCGGTCGGTGGTCCCGCATCATCGGCCTGCGATCTCTCGTGATCGACCAGTAACGGCATGGCGGCGGTTGGCGGATGCGCATAAGCGCCTCGGCCGAGGGTCATCATGCCGAGATCAAAGGGAAGAATGGCGACAGCACAAACCGGCGAAGATCGGAACGATGTCGCATGACAAAAAAACAAAACTGAAGGAAACGACCATGAAGTGGAGGCTCACCCATCTGGCTGCCGGCTTTGCCGCGGCCACAATTTCCAGCATTATTTCGGTGGCACTGCCGGTATCCGTTGCCCAGGTGGCAAATGCCTACCCGGCACCGGTCATCAAACTGATCACCCATTCCAGCCCCGGCGGCGGCAGTGACGTCTATCTGCGCGAGATGCTGCCTTACCTGCAGCCCTATCTCGGCTCGACCCTGGTGGTCGAGAATGTGACCGGCGGCAGCGGCGCCAAGGCGATGTCGTTCGTTGCCTCATCGAAGACCGATGGCGGCACCTTCTATGCGACGACGCCGACCTATGTTTACACGTCTCTGCTGAGTACGCCGCAGGCCACCTATCACGATCTCATGCCGTTGGTGAATCTGTTCAACGATCCGGAGGTCATCTACACGGCGTCGGATTCCAGCTTCAACTCCTTGCCGGATGTCATCGCCGCGGCTAAGGCCAATCGCGGCAAATGGGGTGCGGCCAATCCCGCGTCGCTCGAGCGCCAGATCCTGGAGCAGATCAAGCAGAAGACGGGTGTGAACGCCGCGGTCGTCACCTTTGAGGGCGGTGGGGACATGCAGATCAATGTGCTCAACCACACGCTCGATATCGGTGTCGGCGAGATCGGCGAGATCCGCCCGCAGCTCGAAGCGAAGAAGCTCAAGATTCTTGCCGTGGTGGGCGATGACCATCTGACGCTTTTCCCCGATGTGAAGACCGCCAAGGAGCAAGGTGTCGATGTGTCGGCGGTGAAGTTCCGCGGCCTCGCCGGCCCGAAGGATACGCCGCCGGAAGTCATCGCCGCCTGGGAAGCGGCCATTCCGAAGCTGCTCGACGATCCGAAATACAAGCAGATCTATACCGAAAACGGCCTGCAACCGAATTTCATGAAGCATGACGACTATGTCGTCTTCATCAACAAGTTCGGTGACGACACTCAGGCCTTCCTGAAGCAATCAGGGGTCATCAAGTAAGTCGGTGCATGCGCGGGCATGTCTCTTCCCCATGTCCGCGTCTTTCTTGGAAAATCGGTCCGATCATGACACGCGATCTCGTTTCCGGCTGTATCCTTCTCGTCTTCTCCATCGTCTATTATCTCGCCGCTTCGGCGATCCCCATCAGCTTGCTGGCCGATTCCGTCGGTGCGCAAGGCTTGCCGAAAAGCTACGGCATTGCCCTCGGCATTCTCTCGGCCTTGCTGATCGCTCAGGCGCTCTATGCGCGGTGGCGTGGCGCCCCTGTCGTTGATGCTGCCAATGCGGCGGTAGCGCGGCGCAGGGACAAGGCCGGGGCTCTAAGGGCGGCGGGCATGCTGGCGATCGGCATCGGCTATGTCCTGTTGCTGCCCTGGCTCGGCTATGCCCTCTGTCTCGCGCTGCTGATTGCCACCACCGTCTGGTACCAGGAGCGGCATTACCGGCATAAAGTCTGGCCGCTTGCCATCGGCGGTGCCGTGGTCTTCTGGCTCATCTTCGTCCAATTACTGCAGATCGCCGAGCCGTCCGGCTTCTGGCCGTCATTGTTCTGACCGGAGAAGCCCCCATGTCCGATTTCTTCGCATTGTTCTCGCCGCTTTTTACCACGCCGATCATCCCGGCCGCCTTCGCGGGTGTTGCCTGGGGTCTCATCGGCGGTGCCTTGCCCGGCATCTCACCCTCCATCACCATGGCGCTCCTCCTGCCTTTCACCTATGGCATGCACGCGTCGAGCGCCGTCGTCATGCTGGCCTCGACCTATTTCGGTGCCGAATATGGCGGCTCGATCCCTGCCATTCTCATTCGAACGCCGGGTACGAATTCGGCGGCGGCGACTGTGCTCGACGGCTATGCCATGAAGCAGCAGGGCAAGGCCGGCGAGGCGCTCGGCATCTCGCTCTATTCCGGCATCATCGGCGG
>Ga0255336_101188_pt1 | contig 21883 bp, 20 predicted proteins | sample MeOH1_35cm_T3_17_FD_189102 | JGI IMG/M metagenome (GOLD analysis project Ga0255336, IMG submission 189102) | Sandy soil microbial communities from University of British Columbia, Vancouver, Canada - MeOH1_35cm_T3_179 | ecosystem: Engineered > Artificial ecosystem > Sand microcosm > Unclassified ...
TATCTTGAAGGAAAAATATTATCAGACCTTCAATTTAGCCATGAAATGTATGGGGAGGGCTTTTATAATTTCAATCTTGAGGTTCCAAGATTAAGTGATGCTAGGGATATATTATGTATTACAGTTTCTGAAAGGCTTATTGGGGGAATGGAACTTAAAGAAGGAAGTGATGTAATAGTTGAAGGACAATTACGTTCCTATAATAAGTTTGTAGACGGAGCAAATAGACTTATACTTTCTGTTTTTGCAAGAAATGTGGAATTTTGCATTGAAAGAAGCAAAAACCCTAATCAGATATTTCTAGATGGATATATATGCAAACAACCAGTATATAGAACTACTCCCTTTGGGAGAGAAATAGCAGATATGCTACTCGCTGTTAATCGCTCTTATAATAAATCTGATTACATACCAACTATTGCATGGGGCAGAAATTCAAGATTTTGCCAAAGCTTGATGGTAGGTGATAATTTAAGAGTTTGGGGAAGACTTCAAAGCAGAGAATATGAGAAAAAGGTATCTGAAACAGAAACTATTAAAAAGATAGCTTATGAAGTTTCTATTTCTAAAATGGAACGAGTTAATAAGGAATCTGGAGCTATTGAAAGCTCAGACGATGAAAACCTCATAGAGGAAGTATAGGAATAATTAATTTATTATAGGAAATAGCAGAGAAGGTGATTCTCTGCTATTTCCTTAAGTCATCTAATATTTGAGTTTTTCCTTTTGTTTTATCATCTACAACTTTTATTATTTTAGCTGGTGTACCAGCTACAACTACTCCATCAGGGACATCTTCTACCACTACAGACCCAGCCGCAACTACTGAACCTTTTCCAATTTTAACTCCCTCTAGTATCACTGAATTTGCACCTATTAAAACATCATCTCCAATTTCACAGGGTTCTTTGCTGGGTGGTTCTAATACCCCAGCTACCACTGCACCAGCGCCGAGGTGAACTCTATTACCTATTTTGCCTCTGGCTCCAACTACAGCATTCATGTCGATCATAGCTCCCTCGCCAATTTCTGCTCCAATATTTACTACTGCGCCCATCATTATAACAGCACTTTTTCCTATTACTACCTTATCTCTTATTATTGCACCAGGTTCAATTCTAGCATCAATATTAAGAAGGTCCATTAGTGGAATAGCGGAGTTGCGTCTATCATGCTCAATTTTAAATTTATTTATTTTCTTTTTATTATTCATTAAAAAATCTGAAGCTTCATGACTTTCTCCAAAGAAAACATAAAAGTTTCCATCCCCATATACATCTAAGCTTCCAAAATCACAGTTTTTCAGGTTGCCGTCTACATATACTTTTACTGGAGTAGTTTTTTTTGCTTCTTTTATGTACCTAGCTATCTCATAGGGATCTGTCAAATTATATTCCATTGTTTACCTCCTAGTATTATTCCATTTTGTTTGACAATATATTATAAATTATAATAAAAAATAACAAGAAATTAAAGGGGGAATTTAATAAAGCATGGATATATTGTATAATAAATATATTATGTAATTATAAATATCATATAAATAATAAAAGTTTTTGATAATTATGTTGATAAATAAAAGGTAATTGTCATATTTAATGAGTTTAACAGTTAATAATTTTTATCTACAGAATAAGAATACTAGGAGGGCTTTAGTTTGGATAAAATAAAAGATGAAAATGAACTTTTTTCAAGCAATGTAAGAAATATTGAAATTTCAGGTATCAGAAAGTTTTATAATAAAGTTGTAGAAGTACCTGATGCTCTATCTCTTACCTTAGGTCAGCCTGACTTCAATATACCTGAGAAAATAAAAAATGCTATGATAAAAGCTATTTTGGAGAATAAAACTGCCTATACTTTAAATGCTGGAATAATTGAGCTTAGAGAAAAGATTTCAGAGTTTCTAGGAAGTTTTGATATTAACTTTAAAGCAGAGGAAATATGCTTAACCATTGGAGGAAGTGAAGGATTATTATCTGTTTTTGCTGCATTTATTAATAGTGGAGATAAAATTCTTATACCGTCTCCTGCATATCCTGCCTATGAAAGCTGCATAAAACTACTTGGTGGACAGGTAATTGAATATAATTTAAATGAAGATTTTTCTGTTAATTTTAAAGAACTTAAAAAGATTCTAAAAAAAGAAAAACCCAAGTTAATGGTTGTATCCTATCCTTCAAATCCAACAGGAGCTGTATTAACAAAAGAAGATAGAGATAAACTCTATGAGCTTTTAATTGATCATGACACCATAATAATTACAGACGAAATATATAGTTCTCTCTGTTATGAAGAGAATTATTATTCAATTTCCCAATTTAAAGAACTTAAATCAAAAATTGTATTGGTAAGTGGCTTTTCAAAAATGTTTAGCATGACTGGACTTAGACTTGGATATGTATGTGCCAACAAGGAATTTATGGATCAAATAATAAAGGTTCATCAGTATAATGTGTCATGTGCTCCTTCAATAGTTCAATGGGGAGCTTATGAGGGACTTAATACTTGTTTAGAAGATGTAGAAAATATGAAAAATGAATTTGAGAGAAGAAGAGATTACGTATATGAAAGACTTTTAGCTATGGGACTTAATACAGCAAAACCTAAGGGAGCTTTTTATATTTTCCCATCAATAAAAAAATATAATTTAAGTAGTGAAGAATTTTGTGAAAGACTTTTAAGAGAGGGTAAACTTGCAGTTGTACCTGGATCTGCTTTTGGTACCAAGGGAGAAGGTTATATAAGAATTTCGTACTCCTATAGCTTTGAGGTACTAAAAGAAGCACTTAATAGATTAGAACACTGGTTAAAAGGAGCCTTTTAATGAAGGGCTGTGCAAAATATATATTAAAATGAAAAATAGCTACAATATATAAAATATGTTGCATGAGCTTGGAACTTCTAACTCTCACTATATGCTCATTCCACATATTTTATATATTTTCGCAAAATTTCATATAAAATTATATGGAATTTTCAAGCATATTATCCATGGAATAAAGCCCTGGAGATTTACAGCACATAAACTGACAGGCTTTTAAAGCTCCAATTGCAAATACATCTCTTGATACAGCTGAATGTCTAATTTCTATGGTTTCACCTTGACCTGCAAAAATTATTTCATGTTCACCGACAATACTACCTCCACGAACTGCATGAATGCCTATGTCTTTATGCTCTCTTTTGCTTATGCCTTCTCTTCCAAATTTGAAGCTGGTTTCTTCTGTTATGGCATCTTTAATAGTATTTGCTAGTAATAACGCAGTTCCACTAGGTGCGTCTACTTTTTGATTATGATGTTTTTCAATAATTTCTATGTCATAATCCTTATACAAAAGAGCACTTACCTTCTTTAAAATATTATTTACAATATTTACTCCAAGTGACATATTAGCTGAGTGGAAAATTGCAATTTCACTGCTCATTTCTTTTGTTTTTAATAATTGCTCTTCATTATATCCTGTAGTGCACAGAACTAATGAAACTTTATTAGCCTTAGAATAATCTAAAAGACTGTCTAATGATTCTGGCCTGGAAAAATCCAAAATAACATCTATTTTTTCCTTGCAGTCAAAAATGTTATTATAAACAGGGTATTCTATTTCATCTTTTATTCTATCAACACCAGCTACTATTTTAAGCTCATTGAAATTTTCAGATAGTGCTGTAACTGTTCTGCCCATTTTTCCTAAGCAGCCATTTAATAAAACTGTAACCATTTAATCAACTCCATATAAATAATAGTATTCAAAAATCAAATTGTAAACTTTGCCTACAGCTAGAAATTTATAATCATCAATTTCTTATAAATTTATTTTAACCTTCAATTTTTATGCCGTAAGCCTTCAATTCGCTCTTAAGAACCTCAAGATTACTTTCCACCATTTCACACAATGGCAATCTTAAATTTCCAACCTTCATGCCCATAAGGTTCATAGCTGTTTTAACAGGTATAGGATTTGTTTCAATGAAAATTGCATCATTTAAAGCTAAGGTGTCAAGCTGAATTTTTAAAGCCTTTTCATGATTTCCTTTTAAATATTCCATGCACATATCATGCATATCATTAGGTATTACATTTGCAAGCACAGAGATTACACCAATACCTCCAACAGACATAATTGGAATTGTTTGATCATCATTACCGGAATATATATCTATTTTATCACCACAAAGTGCCTTCATTTTAGCAATTTGACTGATATTACCGCTTGCTTCCTTAATTGCAGTAATATTTTTCACATCTGAAAGCTTAAATAAGGTTTTAGGTTCCATGTTCATTCCAGTTCTTGACGGTACATTATAAATGATAATAGGAGTTTCAACGCTACTAGCTATTGCCTTAAAGTGTTCAACTAACCCCTTTTGAGTAGTTTTATTATAATAAGGAGTAATAACTAAAAGTCCATCAACACCAACACCTTCTGCCCATTTACTCATATGAATTGAAGCCTCTGTATTATTTGTTCCTGTACCCGCAATTACTGGAATCCTCTTATTAACCTTATCTACAGTAAATTTAATAGTTGCTTTTCTTTCAGCTTCACTCATAGTTGAAGCTTCTCCTGTGGTTCCACACACTATTATTGCATCAGTACCATTTCTAATTTGCCATTCAATAAGCTCTTCTAATTTTTCAAAATCAACACCTATTTCAGTGAAAGGAGTTATAATAGCTACACCGGAACCTTTGAAAATACTCATTTTAATTCCTCCTATAATAAATTTATTTAATTAGCTTAAATTTAATCAATTCAATACTTTAATTTACTAAATTATTTTAATTTTATTTATTTACCTTCATTTATTATGCATTCTGCAATTTGTACTGCATTTGAAGCAGCACCTTTTCGAATGTTGTCTGCTACTACCCATAAATTAAGGCCATTTTCAAGACTAAAGTCCCTTCTTATTCTTCCAACATAGACTTCGTCATGCCCAGCTGCATCTAAGGGCATAGGATATACTAAGTTTTTTACATCATCCTTTAAGATAATTCCTTTAGAATCACTATAAAGATTAAATATCTCCTTAATATCAAAGTTTTTGTTTAGTTCCACATTTATGCTTTCACTATGACCATAATAAACAGGTACTCTAACTGTAGTAGCTGTTATTTTTAATTTATCATCATGAAGAATTTTTATTGTTTCATTAACCATCTTCATTTCTTCCTTTGTATAGCCATTTTCCATAAAAACATCTATATGAGGAAGAATATTTCCTGCAATTGAATAAGGGAATTTATTTGGCTCAGCTCCCTTTAAGCCTTCCTCTAAATCCTTATAGCCAGGCATACCTGCACCAGAAACTGCTTGATAAGTAGAATATACTATTCTTTTAATGCCATATTTATCATAAAGGGGTTTAAGAGCAACTACAGCTTGTATTGTTGAGCAATTAGGATTTGCAATAATACCTTTGTGCCACTTAATATCTTCAGGGTTAACCTCAGGTACTACAAGGGGAACCTCAGGATTCATTCTCCAAGCACTGCTGTTATCAATTACTACTGCCTTATACTTTGCAAAAATTGGTGCAAATTTAAGACTGGTATCTCCACCTGCAGAAAAAAGAGCAAAGTCAATTTTTTTATTTTTTATATTATCTTCATTAAGCTCTTCAACAGTTATATCAATTCCTTTAAAAGCTATCTGTAAGCCAGCTGATTTTTTAGAAGCATAGAAATATATTTTTTCTATTGGAAAGTTTCTTTCCTCTAATACTTCAATAAACTTTCTTCCAACCATACCAGTGGCTCCTACTACTGCAACATTATAGTTCATATTAAAACCTCCTAAAAAAATCTATACTATATTATATAATTATTATTTATAAAATTATATACTTTTTATATTAAAAAGAGAATCTATTAAAGAAATTAATAAATTAATAAAAAAATGGCTCTAATTAATAAAAACAATGAAATTTTGAATTTATAAATTCATGTATCAGAAAATTGAAAATAGATTTTAAACATAGTTATTAAAATAACAAGACAATATGTGCATTGACAAGCTTTATAAGATTATGCTACTATGTAAAAAATGAAAAAAAGAAAAAGGCTATATTCAATAGTTCAACTATTTTGTCTTTATTTGTTGCATTATGTAGATATAAGCAGTGAATTCACTACTTTAAAAAAGCGCAACAATTTTAAAAATAGAGAAAAAAATAAATTTTCAGCAAATTAAGCAGGAATTTTTAACTTTAAGTTGAATATATTATATAAGCTATTTGAGTTTATTATTTTTTGATGTAATAAGTTGTAATACTTATTATGATAGATACAATAAAAAGGGGGAATTAATAAATGAAAAGTAAAAAAGTGTTAGCAGCAGTGTTAACAGCTGCACTACTAGCAACTTCTGTGTTAGCAGGATGCGCGAGCAAGCCAGCACCAACTCCAGCACCAGCTACTCAAGACAAAAAGGATGCAGACCAAACATTAAACGTTCTTGGTTATGATTTTAAAACTCTAGACCCTGCTCTAGCAAGTGATACTGAAACTTTTACAACCTATACTGCAGTTTATGAAGGTCTTACAAGAGAAGTCATGAAAGATGGTAAGGTTACAACAGAACTTGCTGGCGCAGAAAAAATTGATACAAATTCCGATAAAACAGTATACACCTTCCATTTAAGAAAGGATGCTAAATGGTCAGATGGACAGCCAGTAAAAGCACAAGATTATGTATTTGGCTGGAAGAGACAAGCAGATCCAAAAAACGCAGCTGACTATATGACCTTCCTAGCTGAAATAGGAGTTAAAGGTGCTGATGAGCTCTTAACTGCTGTAAATAAAAACCAAGCAGATAAATATCAACAATTACTTGATAATCTAGGTGTTAAAGCAGTTGATGATTATACTTTTGAGGTTACTTTAAAATCACCAACAGCTTTCTTTGAAAGTGCAATTGCATTTAAGGGCTTAGTTCCAGGAAGAAAAGATATAGCTGATAAATTAGGAGATAAATACGGTTCAGATTTTTCAACCATGGTATATAACGGACCATTTATAATTTCTGACTATCAAAAGACTTCAAAAATAGTTTACAAGAAAAATGATAAATATTGGAATGCTAAAGACATTAGCTTAACAACAGTTAATGCGCCTATAGTTATAGAACCTGCAACTATGGTTAAGATGCTTCAAGGTAAAGAATTAGACCTTTTAACAACTAATATAGTTGGTGACGACTTAGCTACATTAAAGAAAGCAGCTGACGCCGGTGAATATACTTACCAAAATGGATATGATACATCTGCATTCTTCCTATATACAAATGTAGGAAAGACTAAGAATTTTACACCTAGCCCAGCTATGAAGAGTCAAAAGGTAAGAGAAGCATTATCTCTTTCTTTAAACAGACAACAATTCTTAGATGTTGTTTACAAGAGAAACTTCACATCAAATGGTATAGTACCTAATGGAATTATGGCTGGAGACAAGGACTATAGAAAAGATGTTTCAGAACCATTAAAGGCTGTTAAAGAGGATCCAAAAGCATTAATGACTGCTGGACTCGCTGAAGTAGGAATTACAGATCCATCAAAGGTGACTTTAACTTTACTATTAGGTAAATCTACTTCAACTTCAAAAGCTATTGGAGATTATCTACAAAAGACTTATAAAGATACTTTTGGAATAAATATTAAACAAGTATTTAATGTTGACTCACCAACTTACTTTAAAGATAGAACAGATGGAAAATTTGACTTATGTGCAGGCGGTTGGGGAGCAGACTATAACGATGTTCATTCCTTCTTTGCTGTGTTCTTAAGTGACAGTGGAAATAACAACGGTGGTTACAATAACCCAGAATATGATAAATTAGTAAAAGAAGCTGGAGCGTCAACAGATTCAGCTAAGAGAGAAGCTAACTACAAACAGGCTGAAGACTTATTAATAGCAAAAGATGCTGGGATTATACCAACATATTACAGGGATATAAACGCATTTACCCATACTTATGTTAAAGGTCTTTATATTCAAAAGTTTGGTGGTTACTATGATTTCACAAGAGCTTATATATCTGGAAAATAATAAATAACTAATTATACATCAACAGGGCAATTGCTCTGTTGATGTTCATGCTCTAAGCGCGGGGGGAAGATTATGACAAAGTATATATTGAAAAGAATAGGACTGATGATAGTAACTTTGTGGGTAGTAGCTACTTTAACTTTTGTTCTAATTAACAGTATACCTGGAGATCCTATTATGTCAAAGGCAAGAGTGCTGCCTGAAGCAACAATAAAGGTTATAAGAGAAAAATACAAACTTGATCAGCCTATGTATATTAGGTATGGTGATTATATAAAAAATTTAGTAACTGGTAATATGGGAGAATCCATAATTTACCCAGGAAAAAGTGTTAATGATATCATAAAAGCGGAATTTCCAGTAACCGCAAGACTCGGTTTACAAGCTATTACTTTTGGACTTGCAATTGGCTTGTTTTTAGGTATAGTGGCGGGCTTAAAAAGAAATTCATGGATTGATTATTTAGTTATTTTAATTGCAATATTAGGGGTGTCTATTCCAAGCTTTGTAATGGCCCTCTTACTTCAATTTGGATTCGGTGGAAAATACGGGCTGCCAACTGTTGGGTGGGGTTCTCGTACCTACTTCTTTACAGCCTTTAAATATACATTACTGCCATCCTTAGCATTGAGCTTTGCTAGCATTGCAAACTTTGCAAGATTTACAAAGTCTTCAATACTGGATGTAGTAAATCAAGATTATATTTTAACAGCTAAGGCAAAGGGGGTTTCACAAATACCTTTGACCTTAAAGCATATTTTAAGAAATGCTTTAGTTCCAGTTCTTTCAGTTTTAGGGCCTAGAATTGCTGGTGTTTTAATGGGCTCCATTGTTATAGAACAAATATTTGCAGTACCAGGAATAGGCAGAGAACTTGTAAATTCAATAAGCAACAGAGATTATACAGTTATTATGTCTCTTACAGTATTCTTTGCTTTAATTTACATTGTAGCTCAATTATTAGTGGATATTGCTTATGTTATAGTGGATCCAAAAATAAAATTGACTGATTCTAAAGAGTAGAGGTGAAACTTATGTTACTAGATAAAAATAAGTTTGAATTAATTGGAACCATAGATGCAGAAGCAGAAAAAATAAACAGACCAGCTATTACCTATTGGCAGGATGCCTGGAGAAGGCTTAAAAAAAATCCTGTTGCTATGTTATCACTTGGATTTTTAATATTAGTAATTTTATCATGTGTATTTGGTCCTTATATAGTCCCACATAAGTACGATACTCAAGATTATAATCTTCTTGATAAATCACCATTTGGAAACTATTGGTTTGGAACTGATAATGTAGGTAGAGATTTGTTTGCCAGGGTTTTAATTGGAGGAAGAGTTTCCCTTATTATTGGATTTGTAGGAACTGCAGTTGAATTAGTATTTGGCTGCATATATGGCGGTATAAGCGGCTATTTTGGCGGAAAAATCGATACTGTTTTAATGAGAATTGTAGAAGTAATGGCAACTATACCTTATTTAATAATTGTTATATTATTATTGATTGTTTTGCCTGCTGGTATGGGGACATTAATACTTGCATTGGTTATTACTGGCTGGACTAGTATTGCACGTCTTATAAGAGGACAAGTTATGCAGCTTAAAAGTTCAGAATATGTTATGGCTGCTAAAGCCCTTGGTGCAAGCCCAAGCAGAATAATTTTAAAGCATTTAATTCCAAATACAATCGGTGTTATTATAGTATATATGTCAATGGATATACCGGCATATATATTTGATGAAGCCTTTTTAAGCTTTTTAGGTTTAGGCATACAACCTCCAAACACAAGCTGGGGTGCATTGGTATTTGCTGGGCAAGGAGTTATGACAAACCATCCGCATGAACTAATTTTCCCTGCAGTAGCTATAAGTTTAACTATTCTTGCATTTAATTTACTAGGTGATGGTTTAAGAGACGCACTAGATCCAAAGCTTCGTCAGTAAGGAGGAAATAAAATGGACAAAATATTAGAGGTTAAAAACCTTAGGGTTTCATATCATACTTATGCAGGAGAAGTTCAATCAGTTAGAGGTATTGATTTCTATTTAAATAAAGGAGAAACTCTAGCTATAGTTGGAGAATCTGGCTGTGGGAAATCGGTTACATCTAAAGCTATTATGAAATTAATACAAACTCCTCCTGGAGAAATTAAAGAAGGTTCTGAAATACTTTTTAATGGACAAGATGTTTTAAAAATGGATGAAAATGCCTTAAGAGAACTTAGAGGATCAGATATAAGCATGATTTTCCAAGATCCAATGACATCTTTAAACCCAACAATGACAGTAGGTAAGCAAATATCAGAGTCTTTAGTAATACACAGAGGCTTATCTAAAGCAGAAGCCTTTGAAGAAGCAGTTAAAATGCTTAAGCTGGTTAATATACCTAATGCAGATAAAAGAGCAAAGCAATATCCGCATGAATTTTCAGGTGGTATGAGGCAAAGAGCAATGATTGCTATCGCTCTAGCTTGTAACCCTAAAATATTAATAGCTGATGAGCCTACTACAGCTCTAGATGTTACAATACAGGCACAAATTATGGATCTTATGAAAGATCTTCAAGATAAGTTAGGTTCAGCAGTAATTCTTATAACACATGACCTAGGAGTTGTAGCAGACTTTGCAGATAGAATTCAAGTTATGTATTCCGGATTAATAATCGAAAGAGGTACTGTAAATGAAATATTCTATAATCCACAGCACCCTTATACTTGGGCATTATTAAAATCTGTGCCAAGGCTTACAACAGAGCATAAGGATACATTATATTCAATAAAGGGTACACCTCCTGATTTGCTATGTCCACCAGTAGGTTGTCCTTTTGCTGCAAGATGTGAGTATGCAATGGCAGTTTGTAAAGAATCTATGCCAGAAGATACAGTACTTTCTCCAACTCACTCTGTTAATTGCTGGCTTCAACATCCTTATGCACCTAAAGTAGCTAAGCCTGACGGTATTGGAGGTACAGTAAATGAGTCAAAATAATGAAAATAAACCTTTAATAGAGGTTAAAAATTTAAAGAAATATTTTAAATTAGGTCCTAAAGCAATTCTTAAAGCCGTAGATGATGTAAGCTTTACTATTAATAAGGGTGAAACTCTTGGTCTTGTAGGAGAATCAGGCTGTGGTAAAACTACCTGCGGAAGAACTGTTATGGGTTTATATCATGCTACTTCTGGAGAGGTTTTGTTTGATGGAGTAAATATTAATGACTCAAATGCTAAGCAAAAGAAGGACTTTACAAGAAAAGCACAAATAATATTCCAAGACCCATATGCATCCTTAAATCCAAGAATGACGGTTGGAGATATTATTGGTGAAGGAATAGAAATACATGGACTGTATACAGGTCAAGAAAAAATTGATAAAATTTATCATTTACTTGAGCTGGTTGGCCTAAATAAAGAGCATGCCTCCAGATTCCCACATGAATTCTCAGGTGGACAAAGACAGAGAATAGGGATAGCTAGAGCACTTGCTATAGAACCAGAGTTCATTGTTTGTGATGAGCCAATATCCGCGCTGGATGTATCAATACAGGCTCAAGTTGTAAATTTACTTATAAAACTTCAAAGAGAATTAGGACTAACCTATTTGTTTATCGCTCATGACCTTTCAATGGTTAAGCACATATCAGATAGAGTAGGAGTTATGTATTTAGGTACTATGGTGGAGCTTTCCAGCAGTCATGATTTATATGCAAAGCCACTTCATCCATATACTCAAGCTTTACTTTCAGCTATTCCTATTCCAGATCCAGAAACTGAAAAGAATAGAAAGAGAATAATGCTTGAAGGCGAAGTACCAAGCCCAATAAATCCAAAGCCAGGCTGTAGATTTGCTGCAAGATGCAGATATGCAAAACCAATTTGTAGTGAAGTAACACCTGAATTTAAAGAAGTAGAAAAAGAACATTTTGTGGCATGTCATTTATTTTAAAAAGAGGGAATAAACTCCCTCTTTTTAATTTTTATCTATATCTATGTATAATGCTCTCCTTAAAAGTTAAAAATAGAAAGTAGAAACTTAGGGAGGGGAATACAATGGGAAAAACACCTTTAAAAAAAGTAATAAAAGCTAAATTAAAATCAAACAGGGAGCTCACAGGGATAGAAAGACTTAGAGAAGAAATAAAATATGAAATTGCTGAGGAGCTAGGACTTAAAGAAAAGGTTGATAGCCTTGGCTGGAGTGGACTAACAGCAGAAGAAACAGGGCGCATAGGCGGGATTATGACAAAAATAAAAAAGGATATGAAACTTCCAAAGAATAAAGAAATAATAATGAAAAATGGTTATGCTGATTTTAAATTAGAAGATAAAGAGAAATAATATTGACTTGTTTACTAAAAATATATATTATTAGCCTTAGAAATATTGCTAAGATGGGGGGGATACTATGAGTCAATATAAGAACTTAGCACATATTTATGATGAACTTATAAATTGTGATGTTGATTATAAAGCTTGGGCTGATAAAATTATAAGCTTTTGCTCTAGACTAAATGTTGAGAAAAGAGATTACTTAGATTTGGCTTGCGGAACAGGAAATATGACTGAGCTTATTTCTAAGGAATTCAAAGCTACGTGGGCAGTAGATTTATCTAGTTTTATGCTTACAGAAGCTGAAAGCAAGTTAAGAGCCCTTGGTATTAAAGCTAAATTTGTGTGTCAAGATATTAGTAATTTAAAATTAAATCAAAAATTTGATTTAATAACATGCTGCCTAGATGCAACCAATTATATTCTAGAAGAAGCAAATTTGGAAGCCTATTTTATAGGTGTCTTTAAGCATTTAAAAGATAATGGCGTGTTTATATTTGATATAAATTCTTATTACAAACTAACAAACATTTTGGGTGGTAATGTGTTTACCTATGATAACGATAAAGTACTATATGTATGGGACAACTACTTAGAAAATGATATAGTAGATATGAAGCTTACTTTTTTTGTAAAGGAAGAGGAAAACTATAGAAGATTCGATGAAGAGCATACAGAAAGGGCTTACAAGGAAACTGATATAGAAAAACTTATTAAGAAGACTGGCTTTATTATTAAAGGAAAACTTAACAATTATGAAGAAATCCCAATAGATGAAAAGTGCGAAAGAATAACATATATTCTAACTAAATAAACAAAGCAAAGGAGATATTTTTGTGTCAGATAAATTAATAAGAGCTACTGCTCAAGATGGAGCTATAAGAATAGTTGGAGCAATAACTACAGATTTGGTTAATGAAGCAGTTAAAATTCACAATTGTGCTGCTACAGCTGCAGCTGCTTTAGGCAGAATGCTTACAGCAGGAAGTCTAATGGGGGCTATGCTAAAGTCCGAAGGTGAAAGCTTAACCTTACAGATTTCTGGCGGTGGTGAAGCTAAGAGCGTTGTAGTAACGGCCTATCCAAATGCTTCAGTTAAAGGGTATATAGGAAATCCGGAAGTGGATTTACCTGCTAATAGTAAAGGTAAATTAGATGTAGGTGGGGCAATCGGTACAAACGGTAACTTGCTAGTTATAAGAGATATGGGACTTAAAGAGCCTTATGTTGGTCAAGTTCCTATTTATACTGGTGAAATTGGTGATGATTTAGCTTATTATTTCACAGCCTCTGAACAGACACCTTCTGCCGTTGGGCTTGGAGTACTTGTAAATACTGATTTAAGCATAAAAGCTGCTGGAGGATTTATAATTCAAATGCTGCCTGGAGCTAGTGAACTTGTAGCAGATTTAATAACCTATAGACTTCAGGAAGTACCTTCAGTTACAGAATTAATAGAAAAGGGTATGACTATTGAAGGAATTCTTGAATTTATTTTTGAGGATATGAATTTGAATATTTTAGACAGCCTTCAGCCAAAATTCAAATGTGACTGTTCTAGAGAAAGAGTTGAAAAGGCACTAATAAGTATTGGGAGAAAGGACTTAGAAGAAATATATAATGATGGGAAAGAAGAGGAAATTACCTGCCACTTCTGTAATACTACCTATGTATTTTCAAACAAAGATATAGGTGATCTATTAAATAAGTTAAATAGTTAATAAATTCATGGTAACTAAGTTGTAATATAATGGTGTATAAATTGTGGAAAAAGTTATTGACAATTATTAAATAGCAATATATAATTGTAAATGTGTTAAATAACTTTGTGGGCGCATAGCTCAGCTGGGAGAGCATCTGCCTTACAAGCAGAGGGTCACAGGTTCGAGCCCTGTTGTGCCCACCACAAAGTCAATTAAATATGGCCCAGTGGCTCAGTTGGTTAGAGTGCCGGCCTGTCACGCCGGAGGTCGAGGGTTCGAGTCCCTTCTGGGTCGCCAACTTCAATTTTAAATAAGGCCAGATAGCTCAGTCGGTAGAGGTTAAATGTCTAAATGACATTTAACGGGTAATATAGCCGATGGAAATCGGCTGATCCATATTACCCAGTGCTGCTTAATTATATTATTTCTGCTATCTTGTTTGCGGAAACTAAATTAAATATGGCCAGATAGCTCAGTCGGTAGAGCAGAGGACTGAAAATCCTCGTGTCCCTGGTTCGATTCCTGGTCTGGCCACCATAAAACATGCGGAAGTGACTCAATGGTAGAGTGTCACCTTGCCAAGGTGAAGGTCGCGGGTTCGAGTCCCGTCTTCCGCTCCATATGGCGCTATAGCCAAGTGGTAAGGCAGAGGTCTGCAAAACCTCTATTCTCCAGTTCAAATCTGGATGGCGCCTCCAAAAAAGACTTTAGAAATGAAAATTTCTAAAGTCTTTTTTGGTATTTAAAAAATTAATATTTAATTGTTGATTATGAATATGCTTCCTCGATCAATAAGGTTCCCTTTGCTTAAAAAAACAGGTTCTACATTGTGCTTTTTCAAGAATTCCTTTACTTCCCTTCTATAGATATAATTATCTAAATGCCCATAAAAGGCTAATAAGCCTTCTTCTAATAATCCGCAGCAGCCGCCAATAAAACCATAATTTAAACCTGGCAGAATAATATTTCCAGGAGGCAGCAGTAATACATCGATATTTTCTTCACTAAGTGTCTTTGCAATGCCTTTATCACTTGTCATAACAGCGCTGCTGCTAATAATACCAGCTGAACATTTTGTATAACCCTGAGAAACAGATTTTATTTTTTTGTAACTTACGTTTTGCAGTAATGTTTTATCAGTATACTTTACATTATGAAGAAATAAACTTTTTAAATTAACAGCATTTAAAATAATATCAAAAGGATATTTTGATTTAAGGCTATTATCTGAATAAAGTATTTTATAATTATATTTCTCTATTTCCTGTGCAAAATTTATATCCATATCTTTATGCACAATAATAGTATTCTCATTAATTATATTTAACAGCATGTCAGGATGACCACATACAGCTTCATAAAGAAGTTTAAATGGAGGTACAACTATAACTTCCAAATTAAAAGCTCTTAAATTTTCTTCTTCCTCATCACTAATTCTATAATCCACTAAAGCAGCTTTCATTTAAGCACCTACATTCTCTATAATTACTTATACAATACAACTATTTATTAATAGTATCAACTTAATTTACTTTTTTGTCGATAATTGCATTATTTATTTTGCATATACATTTTTCTAAAACACATACTATTTTAAGAAAGGAGTGTGAGCGATGCTACTTTTAACTATTGTATATGAAAATGACAATGAAGATATAATTGATGAAATTAATAAAATGAAAAAATATTTTCTTGATAGAGATATTGTTATAGGTTTTTCTGAAAGTATAGAGTGTAGTACTCACTTCTTAAAGATATTTTGTGAAGATTATTCAGTAAATAAAAGATTTACTGATATATTTAATCTTTATATATCAAATATTCTTTATAACGTGGTGATTAATGAATATTATAAAAAAAATATGCATGGATTTCTTATGGATACATATTTCTTTTTAAAATATGATGAAATCAAGGAGATAAAGAGATTAAGCTTAGAGGCATTTAAAAGCGAAGGTGCAATATTAAATGAATATATGGTGTATTTTAGAAATAGAAAGAATTCAATAATACAAAAGATTATTGAATGTATATCGGTAAATAAGGAAATAAACATTAAAGGTTTTATTACCTTTAGAATGAAGGAGCTTCTAGAGGATCTAGAAAGCATTATCGATAAAGTAGTTGAGAGTTATATGATAGAAAGGGAGTATAATGAATTTATAAATCTATTAAAGTATTTTGTGGAGATACAAGATAGTAAAATAGATAAGGTTAACATATTGATACAAAAGGACGGAAGTTATAAGGTTCAAGATGAGGATGGCAATAATATAATGGATAGCTTGTTTAGCGACTTATCTGAAGTTAAATACAGTGGAACAATAAATATTGAAGATATGTTAATAAGCGGACTTATTACCAATGCACCTAAAACTATAATAATTCATGGCACTGAAAATTGTACCAATAAAGAAGTTTTAGATACAATTAAGAAAGTGTTTGAAAATAGAGCTATTATTTGTAATGAGTGTAATATGTGCAAAAAAATTAAACATGGTATTAAATTATTTAAAGATTAATTAATTTGTTGACAATGAGTAAAATACAGTGTAGAATAATCTATGTTAAGAAGAAACAGCCGTTTCTCACCTTTCAGCTTTGCTAGATAGGTTACGATAGTTATTCTAATAAAGACTATTTAGGGACGGCCATCGCCGTCTTTTTTTATATTCATATAAATTTTACTGACGGATATTAATTACCTTTTAGGAGGTGAAAATTATTAGTAAAGATTTTCTTATTAATGAGGAAATAAGAGAAAAAGAAGTAAGACTAATTGGCAGTGATAACAGCCAATTAGGTATTTTACCTACAAAGGAAGCTTTGAGGATGGCAGAAGAAAAGGAATTAGATTTAGTTCTAATTGCTCCTACTGCAGCTCCACCTGTTTGCAAGATAATGGACCTCGGCAAGTTCATATTTGAGCAGCAAAAAAAGGATAAAGAAGCAAAGAAAAAGCAAAAAGTTGTTAATATTAAAGAAGTTAGATTAAGCCCTAACATAGAAGAACATGATATTTCAATTAAAGCTAACAATGCTAAAAAATTCTTATTAGATGGAGATAAAGTAAAAGTTACAATTAGATTTAGGGGAAGAGAAGCCGAATATTCTCATATAGGCTTTGGAATACTTCAATCTTTCTCAAACAGATTAGACGAGGTTTGCATAATAGAAAAACCATCTAAACTGGAAGGCAAAAATATGATAATGATTTTAGCTCCTAAAAGAGCATAACTGAGAGGAGGAATTTTATTATGCCAAAAATGAAGACACATAGAGGTGCAGCAAAGAGATTTAAGAAAACAGGTTCAGGTAAGCTTAAAAGAGCTAATGCCTTTAAGAGCCATATATTAACTAAGAAGAGTTCAAAGAGAAAAAGAAATCTTAGAAAAACTAGTTACGTAGCAGTTGCACAAGAAAAAGCAATGAAGAAATTATTACCATATCTATAATATGAGATTCTTAAAGGAGGTTAATTAAATGGCAAGAGTTAAAAGGGCTGTAAACGCTCGTAAATATCATAAGAAAATATTAAAGCTAGCGAAGGGCTACTATGGTGGAAAAAGCAAATTATTTAAAACTGCAAATGAAACAGTTATAAGAGCTTTAAGAAATGCATATGTAGGCAGAAAACTTAAAAAGAGAGATTTCAGAAAGCTTTGGATAGCAAGAATAAATGCTGCTACTAGAATGAATGGTCTTTCCTATTCAAGATTTATGAATGGTATAAAGCTTGCAGGAATTGATATAAATAGAAAAATGCTTTCAGAAATAGCTATTAATGATCCAAAGGCTTTTGGAGAATTAGTTGAAGTAGCTAAGAAGCAATTAAACGCTTAATAAAAAATGCAGCTTAAGGCTGCATTTTTTTATTAGAAGTAGGTGAGAGTTTTTGGAGTTAATCCAAAGTAAAGATAATAATATAATTAAAGAGACTAAAAGACTAAAAGAAAAAAGATACAGGGCTTTAACTTCTCAGTTTTTAGTTGAAGGTTTTAGGTTTACAGAAGAAGCTTTAAAATCTTCTTTTAAAGTTTCACAAATATTTATTAACGAGAATAGTTTAGATAAATGGAAAGATTATAATTTAGAAAACTTACAACAAAATTCTACAAAAGTATACATAGTTAAGGAAACAGTATTCAAGCAGCTTTCCGAAACAGAAAGCCCACAAGGCATAATTGCAGTAGTAGATAAAATTAAGGTACCTATATTAAAAAAAGAAGGGTTATATCTTTTAGCAGATAAAATCCAAGATCCGGGAAACCTGGGAACTATAATTAGGAGTGCGCATGCCGCAGGGGCCTTAGGTGTTATAGTTACAAAAGGTACTGTGGATGTATATAATGAAAAGACCCTAAGATCTACTATGGGTTCCATTTTTAACATACCAGTTATAGAAGATGAAGATTTACGTTTCACTAAAGCATTAAAAGAAGACGGGTTTAAACTAATAGTAAGTTCTTTAGAGGATTCCACAGATTTTTATAATGTTAACTTAAATGAAAATTTAATAATAGCTGTAGGTAATGAAGGAAGTGGAATTAGCGAAGAAATTTATAGTTTTGGTGACATAAAGGTTAGAATTCCAATGCCAGGTGGTGCTGAATCCTTAAATGCAGCAGTGGCAGCTTCCATAATGTTATTTGAAGCTGTAAGACAGAAGTTGACATTTAATAATTAGTGACTTATAATAAAATAAGTTTATATTAAACTGTGATAAAGAGAGTAAATATAAAAGTTTTTTTAGGGAGAAAAGGCCATAGACTGAAAGCCTTTTTATAAGGTTTTATGTTGAAGTTCGCTTTTGAGTTCTGACTGTGAAATAAAGTAGCTGTCAGTGGGTAGAACCATTAAATTTATCTAAGAGGACAATTAATTGTCAATTAGGGTGGTAACGCGGAATAAATCCGTCCCTTTTTTGGGACGGATTTTTTTATGTACAAAATTTGAAAGGAGATTAATGATTATGAAAGAAAAGCTTGAAGCTATTATGCAAAATGGTCTTAAGGAGTTAAAGAAAGCAGCTAGCAAGATTGAAATTGAAAATATTAGAGTTAAATATCTTGGTAAAAAGGGAGAACTAACGCAAATACTAAGAGGTATGGGAGGACTGTCTCAAGAGGAAAGACCAATAGTAGGTAAAATGGTGAATGAAGTAAAGGAGTCTCTTGAAAGCTTTATTGAAGAGACTACAAAAAATATTAAAAATAAAGAAAAGGAACTTAAGTTTCAAAAAGAGGTTATTGATATTTCAATGCCGGGACGAAAACAAGAACTCGGAAAGAAACATCCTCTTGTTCAAACAATAGATAATATTCAAGATATATTCTTATCTATGGGTTTTTCAGTAATTGAAGGGCCAGAGGTAGAGCTTGACTACTACAACTTTGAAGCACTTAATATTCCTAAAAACCATCCTGCACGAGGAGAGCAGGATACATTTTATATAAATGATAATATAGTTCTTAGAACCCAAACTTCACCGCTTCAAATAAGAGCTATGGAAAAGCAAAAACCTCCTATAAAGGTTATTGCTCCGGGGAAAGTTTATCGTTCTGATGCTGTAGATGCTTCTCATTCACCAATTTTCTATCAGATGGAAGGCCTCGTGGTAGATAAGGGTATTACTTTTGCAGATTTAAAGGGGACTCTTGATTTATTTGCTAAGAAGATGTTTGGTGAAAAGGTAGTTACAAAATTTAGACCACATCATTTCCCATTTACTGAACCATCAGCAGAAATGGATGCAACTTGCTTTTTATGCGGAGGAGAAGGATGTAAGCTCTGCAAAGGCAGCGGCTGGATTGAAATCCTAGGCTGCGGTATGGTACATCCGCAGGTACTTAGAAATTGCGGTATTGATCCTGAAGTTTACAGCGGCTTTGCATTTGGGCTAGGAATAGATAGAATGGTAATGCTCAAATATGGAATAGAAGACATAAGGCTTCTTTATGAAAGTGATGTTCGATTCTTAAAACAATTTTAATATATAGGAGGATAAATTAATATGAAAGTACCTTATAGATGGCTAAAAGATTATGTAAATGTAAATATATCACCTAAAGAACTTGCTGATAGACTTACCCTTTCAGGTTCTAACGTTGAAGAGGTAATTACTTCAGGAGATGAAATACAGAATGTAGTTACTGGAAAACTTTTAAAGATTGAACCACATCCAGATGCTGAAAAATTAGTAATCTGTAAGCTAGATGTAGCATCAGGTGAAGAGCTTCAAATAGTTACTGGTGCAGATAACATGAAAGTAGGAGATGTTGTTCCTGTTGCTCTTCATGGTTCATCTCTTCCTAATGGGGTGAAAATAAAAAAAGGTAAGCTTAGAGGAATTGCTTCAAATGGAATGATGTGTTCAGAAGAGGAACTGGGTATAGCTGGTGAAGAGCAGGTTCATGGACTAATGATACTTCCTAAGGATACACCAGTTGGAAAAGACATTAAGGAAGCTTTAGGGCTAGATAATGCAGTTATTGATTTTGAGATAACTTCAAATAGAGCTGATTGCTTCAGTATTATAGGAATAGCAAGAGAAACTGCAGCCACCTTAGGACTAAAATATAATATGCCGGAAACTAGCTTTAAAGCAGACTCCAGCGAAAATATCAATAACAGTATTAAGGTGGAAGTAAAAGATACTGTATTATGCAGAAGGTATATAGCTAGAGGCGTAAAAGATATTAAAATTGAGCCTTCACCAGCTTGGATGCAGGAAAGGCTTATGGAGGCAGGAGTAAGACCTATAAATAATATTGTAGATATAACAAATTTTGTTATGATAGAACTAGGTCAGCCAATGCATGCCTTTGATAGAAGAGAAATTACCTCAAATAGTATTGTTGTAGAAAGAGCAGAAGAAAATGAAAAGTTTGTAACTCTTGATGGAGTAGAAAGAGCACTTAATACTAATGTACTTAACATTAAAGATGGTAATAAGACTATAGGTCTTGCAGGTATTATGGGAGGACTTAATTCTGAAGTTAAGGATGACACAACAGAAATTATATTTGAAAGTGCTACCTTTGACGGAACTAATATTAGAATAAGTTCTCAAAGTTTAGGGCTAAGGACAGAAGCATCCTCTAAATTTGAGAAGGACCTAGATCCAAATCTTGCAGGGCTTGCCATAGATAGAGCCTGCAGCTTAGTAGAGGAACTAAAGGCTGGTCATGTTATGGAGGGGACTATAGATATTTATCCAAAGCCTTTAACAGAAAAACAGATACATGTTAGTGTTAATTGGGTAAATAAGTTCCTAGGAACAGAAATAGCTGCAGAGAATATGAAGGAATACCTTAATAGATTAGAGCTATTAACAGAGCTTACGGAAGGAAACCTTATTATAACTGTTCCTACCTTTAGAGGAGATATAAATATAAAAGAAGATGTAGCTGAGGAAGTTGCTAGAATATACGGATATAATAATATTCCTACAACAATTATGAGCAGCCCTTCCCTACATGGTGGAAAAAATAAAAAGCAAAGATTAGAGGATAAGATTATAGAAAGCTTAACAGCCAGCGGTTTAAACCAAGCAATAAGCTATTCTTTTGTAAGTCCTAAGGTCTTTGATAAAGTACTAATACCAGAAGACTCTAATTTAAGAAAGGCTGTAATTATTAAAAATCCTTTAGGTGAAGATTTTAGCATAATGAGGACTACAACTCTTCCTACAATGATGGAGGCTTTAGCTAGAAACTATAGCAGAAGTAATGAGGAGGCTAAGTTATTTGAAATTGGAAAGATTTATATACCTAATGATGATGCTTCAAAGCTTCCTG
>Ga0255336_101189_pt1 | contig 21868 bp, 16 predicted proteins | sample MeOH1_35cm_T3_17_FD_189102 | JGI IMG/M metagenome (GOLD analysis project Ga0255336, IMG submission 189102) | Sandy soil microbial communities from University of British Columbia, Vancouver, Canada - MeOH1_35cm_T3_179 | ecosystem: Engineered > Artificial ecosystem > Sand microcosm > Unclassified ...
GAGTCAGATTAAATTCATCTTCCATAATCATATTTTTGAAGGCATTAATTGCTATATGATATCCGCTGCCCTCATCTCCAAGTAAGTGGCCCCAGCCTCCTGACCTTCCTGCTATGCCATTACGCAGGCCATAGCTAATAGAGCCTGTACCTGAAATAGTCAGGATTCCAGCTTCACCTTTTAATAATGCTGCAAGTGCAATCTCCGCATCATTAACAGCTTTAACAGGCAGATTAAAATCATCTTTTAATGTTTTTTCAAGTTTAGCTTTAGTACTTGCAACCTCAATGCCTGCAAGTCCAAGATAGATAAATATACAGTCTGCATTACCGCAGCCTGCCTCTACACTTTTCATGCAGTTTTTCAAGGATAGTTCAATGTTGAAAATTGCCTTTTCAAAGCCAAGCAAGGCATTTCCAAAGCCTCCATAGCCTCTTCCAAGCTCCTCTCCATCAAGGCTATAAGCAATAGCCTCTGTTTTAGTTCCTCCTCCATCAACCCCAATAATGTACCTCATTTAACACACTTCCTTATAAATTAATATTTTTATTAATATCCCCAGTGCTCAATTTGTCTTATAAATTAATCAATATTTCTACTAAATTTCCTATATCATCCTGAGTAAATTTTATCTTTAAACGTTCCTCTAAATCTTTAAGACCGCTTTCTAAATATTCAAATATATCCTGATGTCTTGACAAAATTAATTCTAAGTTTCTGCAGCTTTCCCTATCCTCTCTGTTAATAAGCCTTTGTACAAGGCAGCCAAAATGCATTAGTAGCCCATTTAGCTTTTCGCTGTCTAGGTGTATTTCAAAGGAATATTTTAAGGTTGATATAAGCTCCATAAAGCTGATTACAATATAATCGGCATCCTTAAGCTCTAGATAGTCCTTATAAACAGTCTTAATATTTTTTATTAGCTTATCATCCTTAATATGCTCCTCAAAATCTTCTCCCATAAATTCTTTGAAAAATTTATCCATTGGCATATAGTCGATTCCTTCAATTTTTAAATTAAAAGCACTGATAATTGATACTATATTAGTATCCTTTCTTATGTTTTCAACTGCCTTCTTAAATTCTTCCTTATCCTTAATGCTTAAATTTATTACCTCATATTTATCCTTACTATATTTATTGAAGATAAACTCCTTTAGCTTTTGCGCTGTTCCTTCTCCAGTGGAGCAGGCAGTAATAATTACTTCCTTTTTAGGTTTTATTGCTTCCCCCATAAAGGTTCCTAAGTACCTGCTTTCAAGGTCTACTGATTTAACTATTTCCTCAAGGCTCTGATGCATAAGTGCCTTTCTAGTAGCCTCTATAACAGTAGCAGTAGTAACCATATCCACTGCTTTTACCTCAATGCCAGTATTATTTATAATCATTTTATCAAAAAATTTAAGAGATCCCATATCCACTAAAAGAATGGCTCCTTTACCCTCATCATTTTCCTTAATAAGCTCCTCTATTTTATGAAGAGCTATTTCAGGCCTCATAGAAAGAGGCATGTCAAAAGCAATAGTGTGGGTTGTATTTAGAAGCTGATTTGTAACCTCTGCCATTGAGGAGGCGGTGCAGTTGCCATGCATAGCCACAATAACCGCCACGCTGCCCTCTACTTCCTCCAGTTCAGCTGCGTAGAACATAGTTATAAAGCCTATTTCATCTAAAGGCACAGTTATATCGTATTTACGTTCAAGTTTTTCTGAAAGAGTCATGGCAAGCCTAAATTCTTCAGGATACTTTTTTCGTATTTCATCTATCTTCGGGTTTTCAATTATTCTATTTTCTCTTATTCTCCCAAGGAAGGTATCAATATGCACTAAAAGTCCTAAGAAAGTATTTTTAGAAATCTTCCTTTTTAATTTGTATTCTGCTATATACATAAAATTCTCTAAAAAATCATAAAGCTCATTATTAACTATTCTCTTGATATCATCTTCCCTTGAATAGTTTTTTATATTAGATAAATAATTGTTAATAAAAATCTCAACTTCATTAGAAATTTTAATTTTTATATCTTCCTTTTCCAGACCTTTTTCCTTTAAATTTTCTGTTTCTGTCTCAATAAATTCATATAAATTTCCTGACAGACTGTACTTATCTTTCATGTATTCATTATTTAAAGCTTCACTACTGCTTATTTTATGTTTAAAATTTTTAGGTCTTATTTTTTTAGATACTAAAAGACCAGCTCTTACCTCCTCAGATAAGTCAGTAAGCTTAATTTTAACCTTCTGCGCAGTAAACATTGTACGCAGAAAAGCCTTTGCAGCTGCAATCTGAATATGCCCTTTTAGCTCACCAATATTATTTGGGCACTCATAATTTAAAAGAGCAGTAAAAGCATCAGTCTCTACTTCTATTTTCTTTCCTATCCTTTTAGACTCCTCTTCAAAAAAGTTATCAATAAGGCTTACTCTTTCTTCTGCAGTTCGTTCCCGTAGGCTAGGAAGAGTAATGGTTACTGGTATTCTTCTTTTAAAGGTTTTTAAAAGAGATGATTCTATATTTTCAGTAGTAGCACAAATAATCATTGTGTTTATATTTATATCCCTTGTACCTCCAAGGGGTGTATATTTTTCTTCATCTATTAGGGTAAACAGCATTTCCTGCCCCTCTGCAGGCAGCCTGTGAACTTCATCTAGAAATAAAATTCCATCTCTAGCCTTCTCAATAATCCCCTCTTTATCCTCATTTGCCCCAGTATAAGCCCCCTTTTTTACTCCAAAAAGATGTGATACTAATAACTGTGGATTATTGGCGTAGTCTGCACAGTTAAATACTGCAAACCTTTCACTGTCTTTAATATTGTTATTTTCTAAGGCGTACTTAAACATACATTTTGCAAAAAAGGATTTTCCAACTCCAGTCTCCCCCACAATTAAAGTGTGAAGACCAGAAGGCGGATACACTATAGCAGCCTTTGCCAGGGCAATAGGATGTTTTAAGCTTGTGTCCTTGCCTATAATAGTGTCAAATATAGAAGGCTTTTGCTCAGCATTTACAGTATCGTTTTTACTATCTTTTAGATTATTTACATAATACAGTACTGGTCTTCCCTCAATTTTTGAAATAGCACCTTCATTTATAAGCTTTCCAAGTTCTCTTGCCGCATTTGCCCTTTTCATACCCAAAAGCTCCGCTAAAGCTTCAGTACCTACACCTATTACCTTTCCCTGTTCACTTAATTGCTTAATGCATTGTGCTTTTAGTGTGTCTAATACAACATCTATCTTCACTGTTTACCCCGCCTCATTTAGTTTTCTTATAATTTATTATACCTTTAATCTCGTTATTTTCTAATTTTATTCTTGTAATTTCAAAAAACATTATACACATTACACTAAATATTATGGAGAGTATATTCCATATTATTGGATTAATATTATTAAATAAAAGTGATGGTATTATTAAAACTAGTGGAGCTGAGCCACCCACTATCCAGCGGTTAATTTTATATTTTTTAAGCAGGACTCTTGTAAGATACACTGAAGCTAAAAGTAAAACTATTAAAAATAATATATATAGAATTTTTGATAACATCAATATCCCCTCTATTTACTATGAATTATTTTTAGCATTTCAACCATTTGTTCTATAAGATTTTTCTCTGAAATAGTAGTCATAAGCTGGTCTTGAGCATGAACCATTAATAGTGACATCTTTAAATTTTCACCGTTTAATTCAGCTTGGATTAACTTTGTTTGAGTATTATGGGCTAAGTTTAGCTCTTCCTGAGACTTATTTAAAAGTTCATAAGCGCTATCCATTTCATTTTCTCTGGCTGCCTTTAAGGCATCATAAGCAAAACCTCTTGCATCTCCGCCGTGAGATATTATTTCAAAAATTTCTTGTTCCATTTGAAAATCCTCCATTTTATAAGCAGCACCGCAGCCAAAAGGCAAGCGGTGCATTAGAATATTAAGCAATTTCTGATTCTTTTCCTCTGAAATTCTAATCTTTTATTGCTTTTACTTTAAATCTTTTTCTTTTAAGCAACTTCAGATTGTTTTTCTTCTTCAATCATTTTCTTTTCATAAACTTTGAAGAATGGATAGTATATAACTGTAACTACAGCAATATTGATTATTACAAGCACTGCTGCCTTCCAGTCTCCGCCTGTTGCCATAAATGCTCCTATTGGTGCTGGAAGAGTCCAAGGTGCCAAAACTGTAACCTTAGCAACTAGTCCTGCTGCAGTAGCAGCATAGGCAATAATTGAAGCTACAACTGGTCCAAGTATAAATGGTATTGCAAGGATTGGATTCATTACTATAGGAACACCGAAAATTAGTGGTTCATTTATATTGAATATTCCAGGTATAATGGAGAATCTTCCAACTCTCTTTAGATACTCTGACTTAGAAAAGCACAAAAGTATTGCTAAGCTTAAAGTTGCTCCTGCTCCGCCTATCCATATAAACCATTGGAAAAATGGCTCTACAGCAATGTTTGGAAGTGCATGTCCAGCTGAAAGAGCTGCAGTATTTTGATCTAGTAGTACAAGCCAAATTGGTCTTATTAGTGATCCAATAACTGACATACCGTGAATACCTGCTGACCAAAGTAAAGTTATAAAAATTACTGGAACTAAAACTCCGCCTAAGCTGTTTCCAGCCACATTTACAATAGGCTTAAATAAATTCATAATAGTAGTTTGTATATCAAAGTTTAACCAAACTCTTATAAACCAAAGTACAGTTATAATAACTGCTGCTGGAATTAACGCTTCAAAAGATCTAGCAACTGATTCTGGAACCTGTTCTGGCATCTTTATTGTTACATGATACTTCTGTAAAAGCCTCATGGTTTCAACAGCGAAAATCATACAAATAATTGCAGTAAACATACCGGAGCCACCAAGGTTTCCCATTGGTAAAATCCAGCCCATTGGCTTTCCGCCTTGAACTCCTGCCTTTGATGCAGCAGTTACAAAAGTATCTACATTTAGCGGTATTGTAGTTAAAAGAAAGGCTGCAAGGGACAGTACTCCACCGCTTACCCCATCGAGTTTATAGGATTTTGATAAGCTGTACCCCATACCATAAGCAGCATATAGTGACATTAACCCCATGGTTAATCTATAAGGGACCATTATTTTGCCAACGTTTGGTGCAACTGCTTTTGCCAAAGATTGTATTGGCGGCTGTGCAATTATTAAGAAGAATGATCCAACAATAATTAAAGATAATGTAGAAATAACTCCGTCTCTGATAGCTCTTAAGTGTCTTTGTTCTGATAGCTTAGCCATTGGAGGCATAAGCTTTTCTTCAATCCATTTTAGAAATCTTTCCATTTCTTTTCCCCCTTTGTATTTCTTATTTTGCAAATAACAATTATTAATTGTTATGCCCTTTGTTTGTTACTTAGCATGTTTTTTAATTTGCTCTAATACCTTAGGTGCTCCTATTGGAGTATATCCCATTGGTACTATCATCTCTACAGGCACCTTAAGTGCCTTGGCTGATTCCTGAAACACTGATAATCTGTGCTTTACTTGTGGAGCTACAATTGCTAAGTCATAGCCTCCAGACTTAAGCTCCTCATCAAATTCACCTGTACCAACAGCCTTAATTTCTAGAGGAAAGCCCTTCTTATCTGCTTCTTGCTTAATAGCCTTAACAACGATTGAGCTGGACATACCTCCTGAACAAACCATTAAAACTTTCATCATTAGTTCCTCCTTTCATTAAAAGTTTTTACACTATTATATAAAGCAACTTTCGTGCCAACTTTTCTAGATGCTGGTAAATACATGTTCCGTTGATAGTGTATCACATTTTTTACAGTTTGATACACTAATTTGATACACTTCAGGTGCCATGTGTGGCATGGGGACGTTTCTCGTGGCTCGGGTGCTCGGACATGTGGCATGGGGACGTTTCTCGTGGCTCGGGTGCTCGGACATGTGGCAAAAGAAACGTCCCTTTGCCACATTAACCCCTTGATTTTAATTTAACAATATATTATAATGTATTTAACAATAATAATTATTACTTAATAATACAGGGTAAATTATTATATATGAGAGGTGTTTTAATATGATGACGGCTTTAGAAGTTAAGAAGGATACATATTGGGTAGGTTCATTAGACCCAGAGCTAAAAATTTTTGACGTAGTAATGTATACACCACACGGTTCAACTTATAATTCCTATGTAATTAAAGGCAGTGAAAAAACTGCAATATTTGAAACTGTTAAGGAACACACTTTTCCACAATATTTAGAAAGGCTGAAATCTCTTGATGTAAATTTCGATGAGGTGGCTTATATTATAGTTCAGCATACAGAGCCAGATCATGCAGGTTCAGTAGCTAAGCTACTTGACTATGCTAAAAATGCAAAAGTAGTTGGGTCTGCCCCTGCAATTAGATTCTTAAAGCAAATTGCAAATAGACCTTTTGAATCCATAATAGTTAGACAAAATGACACCTTAAGTCTTGGGAATAAAACTTTAAAATTTATTGAAGCACCATTTTTGCATTGGCCGGATTCAATTTATACTTATGTAGAAGAGGATAAGATGCTCTTAACTTGTGATTCCTTTGGCAGCCATTACTGCTTTGATGCTATGTTTAATGATTTAATTCCAAAAGAAAAAGAAAAGGAATATTTAGAGTCCTTTAAATATTATTATGACTGCATTATGGGACCTTTTAAGCCCTATGTATTAAAGGCTCTAGATAAAATAGAGGATTTAGACATTGATACTATTTGCACGGGACATGGTCCTATATTAAGAAGTAATATTAAATTTTATTTAGACAGCTACAGAAAATGGAGCACTGAAATAGCTCCTGATGATGGAAAAACTAGAGTAGTTATCCCCTATGTTTCCGCTTATGGCTTTACTGAAGAAATAGCAAATAAAATAGCTGAAGGTATAAAGTCTCAAATAAAGGATGCAATTATTGACCTTTACAATGTAATTTATCATAAGCAGGATGAAATATTAGATAAAATTTACCTAGCTGATGCTGTACTTTTTGGTTCTCCTACAATAAATGGGGATGCTCTTGAACCAATATTGGAGCTTTTAATAAAAATGAACCCATTAGTACATGGAGAAAAGGTAGCAGCTGCCTTTGGTTCCTTCGGCTGGAGCGGCGAAGCAGTTCCAAACATTGAAACTAGATTAAAGGCACTTAGAATGAAGCTTGTAACACCTGGACTAAGGATTAATTTTAAACCTGATGAAGAAAAGTTGAATAAAGCCTATAATTTCGGCGAAACTATAGCTGAAAAAATAAAGGAAAATTCAAGCAAAGGAGTTAAAAAAATGAGCAAAGGAAGCTTAAAGCTCTGGAAATGCATAGTTTGCGGTGAAGAGTATGAAAGTGAGAAGGCTCCTGAAGTATGTCCAGCTTGTGGTGCAGCAGCTGATCAATTTATTGAGGTTAAAAGGGAAGAAATTGAATTCAAGCAGTGTAAAAAGGAAAAATATGTAATTATCGGCAATGGTATTGCTGGCTATTATGCAGCTGATTCTATAAGAAAGAGAAATGTTGAAGCTGTCATTCAATTAATCAGCAGTGAAAAGGTGCTGACATATTATCGGCCTCAGCTTTCAGATTATTTAACCTCAGATATTTCAGATAAGCACTTTTTCGTTTCACCAAAGGAATGGTATGAAAAAAACAATATTGAAGTTACTCTTGGAAGCAGAGTAGAAACTATAGATGCGGCTAATAAAAAATTAGTATTAGATAATAAGGAAGAGATAATTTACGACAAATTAATTTTAGCAACTGGAGCTAGAAATTTCATTCCTCCTATGAAGGGCTTTGATAAGCAGGGTGTATTTTCAATAAGAGACCTTGAAGATGCAAAGATGGTTAAAGAAGAAATTAAAACTAGCAAAAATGCCGTTGTAATTGGCGGAGGCCTACTTGGACTAGAGGCTGCCTGGGAAATGAAGGAGGCAGGACTAAATGTAACAGTTGTAGAATTAGCACCTAGCCTTCTAAGTATTCAATTAGATGAAAAAGGTTCAAAGCTATTTGAAAAATCAGTGCAGGAAGTTGGTATCACTGCTCTTACAGGAGAAGCTGCAGATGAAATTCTAGGTGACTCTAAAGTAACTGGGCTAAGGCTAAAAAGCGGCAAGGAGCTGCCTGCTGATTTAATTGTCTTCTCAGTAGGAATAAGATCTAATATAAATCTAGCTCAAAGTGCTGGTATTGAAGTTAATAGAGGGATAATAGTAAATGAAAAAATGGAGACAAATATAAAGGATATTTATGCCTGCGGTGACTGTGCAGAGCTAAGTGGCAGAGTTTACGGCACCTGGCCAGCAGCCTCAGAAATGGGCAAAACTGCCGGTGCAATTGCTGCTGGTGAAGAAACAATCTTTAAGTCCTTTGTAAATTCGGTAATTTTCAATTCCATGAATACTCAAATTTTCTCAGTTGGAGATGTAAAACCTGAAGGACAAAGCACCGAAGTTATAGAACATGAAAATGCTGATAAAAGAATCTACAGGAAACTATTCTTCAAAAATAAAAGCCTTGTTGGCGGCATTTTAATGAATGACACTAGTAAGTCAGTTAGCCTTATGAAAGCTGTTCAGGCTGGAAAGAGCATGAATGAGGTTTTGAAGGAAGAGATTTAAGGTGATGTGGCACGGGGACGTTTCTCGTGCCACATGGTTTTTTCCACTTCTATGTGGCACGGTGGCACGGGGACGTTTCTTATGCCACATGGTTTTGTCCACTTCAGTGCGTAACCGGAGCGTTTCTTCTGCTAAATGACAGCATTGAAGCTTTCATAGGTATCTAAGGGAATTGTTTTAAGATTAATATTTGGTCAGGATTAAGTATGTTTGAAATTAATCATTAACTTAAGTGCTCATAAAATCTTCCCAAAGCTTTCATGTGTTCTTATAGGTTTAAGCTATTATTTTATTGGCAATAATTTAATTAAAAACTGAAATGTTGGTGATTTATTATGCCCAGATTAGCACGTGAAAAAAGCAATAGTGAAATATACCATGTTATGCTTCGTGGACTAGATAAAAGAGATATCTTTCTGGAAAAAACTGATTATCAAAGGTTTTTAAAGGCAATACAAAAGGCTAAAGAAAAGTCTGCTTTTGACATTTATGCCTATTGTTTAATGACAAATCATGTTCATATTTTAATAAAATCCGAGTCTGAGGATGTTGGTGATGTTTTACGCAGAATAGCTGTTAGTTATGCAATGTACCATAATTATAAGTATGGAAGAATTGGTCATCTTTTTCAAAACCGCTTTAAAAGTGAGCCCGTAGGTAATGATAGACAATTTCTTTCAGTGCTTAGATACATTCATCAAAATCCATTGAAGGCAGGACTTGTAAGTAATCTGGCAAGCTATCCTTGGAGCAGTTATTTTGAATATATAGGCAGTGATGAGATGAATATTGTAAATACATCCTTTGCTCTTAATCAATTTTCAAGCATTAACAGCTTTATAAATTTTATTATGGACAACAATGAAGATGCATATATGGAACATGAAATTAGAAGTGTATATTCAGATAAAAATCTGTTAGAAATTATTTCATCAATTTCTGATATTAATAAAATGCATGAAATGAATATTAGTAATAGAAATAAGGAACTTAGAAAGATTAGGGAAAGAACTAAAGCCAGTAATCGCCAGCTTTCCAGGGTTCTTAATATTGGAAGAGGGATTTTGGATAGAGTATAATGAAAAGGGACGTTTCTACTGTCATGTTAAATCACATGATATTGGAAGCATCCCTTTTTCTTATAACTTAATATTAAATATTCAATAGACAAAGGCTTCTATTTATTCTTCAATCATACAAGATGGCAGAAGAAATGTTTCGTTAACATTTAATTAATAAAATGTGCCACAAGATACGTCCCTCTGCCACCTCTGCCATCCCTGTCCAAGCTGTTGTGCCACAAGAAACGTCCCCGTGCCACACTCTGCCACATTCCACCTAGGAACCATAGAAATCGTTAATAATCTGCGCTATCTTTTGGGCCTTCATTTGCTGCTCATTGGTGTCAGCACACCTTTGAGCCTCAGCTTCATTACTTAAAAATCCGTTTTCTATTAGCACTGCTGGTATATTGGTATTTGCAGTGACAAATAAATTATGATCATGAGCCTTAAGATTGTTATAGCCTAAGGAGCTGGATAATTCATTAGCAAGTTTAGTTGCTAAATCCCTGCTTGTTACAGCTGCCTTTGATGGAGTGGTATCAATATTAACTCCATTGTACCAGCCGCTTGGATCGCTGCCGTTTGTATTTATACCACTTGTGTCTATTCCAGGCTTATAGGTGCTATAATGTGTGCTAATTCCAGATGTAGCTGTTCCTGGAGACGAATCATGATGTAAGCTTATAAATAAATCTGCATTAGAATTATTAGCAAGGTCAACTCTTTTTTGAAGACTTGTGGGCAAGTCATCAGTAGGTTTATCTGCAGCTTGTCTAGTTAATATTACATAAGCTCCCAAATTCTCTAGCTCAGCTTTTAATTTTACTGCCATTTGCATATCTAAATCTGTTTCAGCATACACCGCAGCTGGGAACCTGCCTACAGCGCCATAATCTCCCCCATAGTTATGACCCGGATCTACTACTATGGTCTTACCGCTAATATTACTTTTCTCAATGAAATTTGTAGTAACTATAACATCCTTATAACTAGAATTATCAAAATCTTTGCTACTATAAATATCTTTCACATTTAACTTTATTCTGTAAGTTCCAGCTTTATAAGCCTTCCAATTAATGAAACAGTTTTCACTATAATCCTGAACTATTGTCCAGCTGTTACTGCTATAATCCTTTACTGAAAACTGATATAACACTCTGTTGGTGTTTAAAGCTTTGGCATTAATGTAATAGCTTTTTCCTGGTATTAAATCTGAAGGCAGAGAAAATGAGCTAATTACTGCAGTTGACGGTTGAATCACTATGGTCTTAATAATGTTATATCTATCCACAATGTCACCGCCGTAATTAAGGCCTGTAGCCCAGCCATATCCATTAGGATTTTCATTTTTACCAAGCCATTCAAAATAAGGAGCAGAAGCCTTGGTTACTAAATCATATCTTGGATCAACTACTGGCTGTTTTAGTGGATCCTTTGTGGCATAAGCCTTTAAATGCTGAATTACTGCTCTAACGCCGGTTCTTATGTCAGGAAAGGAAGCACCAGCTGCTCCTCCTCCAGTTGCGCCAATTCCGGCAAAGTTATTTTGTGATTCTTTTACATCACCAGTAAATTTTAAGAAATTAGTTTCCTTCATAATCTGAGCAAAGGCCATGTCTCCTCTAATGCCCTCTATTGAAGCTTCCTCTAATACTATAGCAGCAAAGTTATTAATATAGTTATAATCTTTTATATTATTATTGTTCAAGAAGTATTGAATCAATTGATTTTTTGTTGCTACAGCTTGTCCCATAATTGGAGTTTGGGTATTATTAATAGTTACATTCCACTGCTTTTGCAAGGCTGTGCCATCTTTGCTGGTAGCAATTACTGTTAGTACATGCTTACCATTTGAATATTTTCTAGTATTAAAGCTATAATTAAAGCCGCTATTTAAAGCCTGCTGATAATTTGAATAAGCAGCTTGAACATCTGGTCTTGATGAACCATAAGTCATTTGGACTTTAGCCGAACCATCCACAGAAAGTTCAATCTTGTCAATTCCATTTGCACTAATAGCCCATCCACTTAAAGCTGCTGTGCCTGGAAGGGTCGTACCCTCAATATTAGAATCAAGCTGAAGAAGTGTTGGAAGTCCATCAGCAATTACCTTATTTCCTTGAAGACTAACTAAGGATAAAGCTGCAATAATTATATAAGCTGCCATTTGGCTGCATAATTTCTTAAATTTCATATCTTACCCCCTACTTGTTTGCACAATTTTTTATATCTCACTTTGAATTATCCACTTATGAAAAATTTACACCATTATTATAATAATACCTTAATTTCCAAATTAATAAAATAGTTTTAGATAGAAATTTACAGAATAAATTAAATTTTTCCAGAATGCTAGCAAATTTTGTGTCGAATATGTTATTATAAATATATACAACTAACCATAAAGTAGCAGGTTCACTCCAAATTGTATTTTTAGACATTGAATAACGCAAAAAATGTAGGGTTTATAATATCCAAACTAGAGAACCTTTATGTTCTCCGTAACTTCAACTTGTTCAGTGTCTAAAAATCTTTTAATTTTTAATACGTAATTTTCTTAGAAACCTACTTTAACCTATAAAGAAATTTACCTTAATTGGAGGTATTTGATATGAATAAAGAAATGAAGAGGAACTCTAAAATTGCTTTAAGTGCACTATTATTAGCAAGCTTAATTAGCTCTATATCTGTAAAAGCAGCAACTGTAAATGTAAATCAACTATATGCAAATGCTTATAATGCAACAGTAAATGCACTTTCTCTTAAAACTCAAAAATCAGTTAATAGTGCTAGAACAGCAATAGATACCTTAAAAGGTACAAGTGCAGCAGCTTATATTGGCGAATTTTCAAAGCAAGTGGATACAGTTCAGCATCCGATATTAGTTAAGGCAGTAAACGCTATAACAACAGCTCAAAATACTTCAACACAAGTAAATATTAATACTGCTAAGGCTTCCATTGACCCGGACATGCCTGCAGTCTGGAGAAATTCCTATAGCTCAGCAGTTGATGTAGTACAGCAAAAACTGATAAAAACTGCTTTTGATGCCTATAATGCTGCTTTACAATCTAATTTACAAGCCGATGTTGATACAGCCAGCTTAAAGCTTTCAGAACTGAAAACTGCAGCTGATACCTCTGTTGTAAATTGGGCAAATACTATTCAATTACAGGTAAACGCAATACAAATTCAGCCAGGAATTAAAATGGGAACCTTAGGAAGTGTAAGCATTACCGCAAATGGAGTGTCTTTAACAAAGACCGTAGCCCCACACCCATATAAAACTAATGTTTATAATATTACATATACTGATGGAAAAAATATTAATTCCGTAACTCCATTATATATTGATAATCTACAGGCGGCATATTCTATACCTGCAATAGGAACTTCAGGCTTTGCAGATGTATATGACTTGCTTCTAAACAATATAGCAAATAATTTATATATTAATTCAGCAGCAGCGGCTTTAAATGTAAATTATATAGATACGAACGCTACTCCAGTTTCTATTACCCTAAACCTGCAAGGTAACAATATAATATATACTGCTACTTCTTCTTTTTATAAAACTGTAAAATATACCTTTACTCCTACGGGAACCGGCGCCTTCTCTTTAAGTTATTAGTTTAAAATCCATGTGTCAATTATAGGAAAGTACTATATAGGCTTTTATTAAATGTCTTTATATAACAGGCACAGGTAATTATAAAAAAACTGCGTAATTAAAAATGCACCCCCTATATTTAACAGTATGTAAACTGTTTAATATATGGGGTGCATCTCATTTATTATTATGGGTGAGGACTTAATAATTTTGTGTAAATTCAGATCTATTTACTTTCCTTCAGATTTAGATAAAAAATTCATGGCATAGTATGGCATAGGGACGTTTCTTCTGCCATGAAAATATGGCAGAAGAAACGTCCCTATGCCACTATGCCACTATGCCACTATGCCACATTTTTTTATTTGTTTAACTTTGGTTTTCATAATTATCTAAAATTGAAGAAAGTGTCTGTTTTTGATTTAATAAGCTATCAGGCAATGCATTTACTAGGTTTCTTGCATTATTAATGGACTCCTGAAGCCCTTTTGAAGCAGCATTAGATACTGCTTGGCTATCATTTGTTCCTGCCTCTAATGAGCCTTCAAATTTAAAGAAGGATGGTTTTACCTTATTGTCAGTTGCTAATTTTGCAACCTGTTTTACAGCGTTATAAGCATTTTTATACTCTGCATCTAAACTATTCGTGCCATTATTATTTGTTTCCTTTGTTCCAGCATTTATTAAGTCAATATAATTTATTGAATTAGATGAATTTGTTTCAGGAAATACTATTTCACTTGGCGCAGTTAAAACATTAATATCATTGTTAAAATCTAAAGCTATGGTATATGTTCCTGTATAATCCTTAAAAGAGTTTTCATCTGTATTTTGCGAAAGCTCTCTAATGGTATTAAAGTCAAAAACAAATTGCACAGTTCCCTTTTCATTAACTATATATCCATCATTATTAACAGCATATTGTATAGTAATACCCTTGTCTCCCAATAATTTAACATTGTCTAAGGTATTAAGACCTTCATTTAATTGATCTATTATTCCCGGAAGTTCTTTAGACAAACTGTTAATCAATTCCTGAGTATTTATATTTGACGGCTGGTCTATTGATTGAGTCATTGAATCAACTCCCCTTAAGCTCTGGCATTTGTCCTGATAAAATATCAGGCATCTTCACAATCTCTTTCATTGAGCTTTTACCTTGTGAAAGGTCTGAGTTAACCCAAGCTTTCGCATTAATTGGTGTTCCAGCCATCATCATAGATACATCAGCTTCAGCCTGTGAGGCTGTCTTGTCTACGTTTGTATTAGCTCCAAGTGTGCCATGCGCCAAAATTATAATTATTTGCCTGATGCCTTAGCATCTGTAAGAAATTCATTCCCATCCTGCAAATATGCAGTAAGTTTGTTTTTCAAGTCTTCAGTTAAATTAAGGTCAACCCACTTTGAAACTTTCCCAAAAGTCCAACTGGCAGGTGTATTTCTTAGTAATTCATTAGAAACTTTTGCATCATTTATTGCCTTTTTTACTTTTGTGCTTCTCCCCTCCTTAAAAATTAAAAATAAATATAATTCTAAATTACCATAATTATCACATTTATACAATAAAAGTTTATGTGGCAGAGGGACGTTTCTCGTGGCTCATACTGTGGCAGAGGGACGTTTCTCGTGGCTCATATTGCTAAAAGCAAAGGTGGCAAAGTTTCCCTTGCCACCTTTTTAATTCATATTGTGGCAGGAGAAACGTCCCCGTGCCACACTTTTTTACTGTCCTAATGCAATAGCATCAGTAAGTAGTTTGCCCGCATTTTGTTTATAGGAATCAAGTTGAGTTTTCATACTATCTGGCAGATTATTTTCATCATAAATGTTGATTGAAGTAGTTTCTCCATTAGTAAGCACTATAGATACCCATTTTACTAAATTATTATCTTTTAAATATATTTCATTAATGTATTGTGTATTAGCATCACCGGATATTTCACCTATATAGTTAACATACTGATTATTAGAATAGTAAAATTCTTGATAAACATTATTGTCTATATTTGTAATGAGCTTAATAGCTTTATTATTGTCCTCGTAAGCATATGTTATAGCATTCACATTATTTAATGGAAGCTTTGTATATGTATTCATGTTGCTGTAAACATCTGTCATATTATTATCGATATTGATTATTTCACTATCTGACCAAACTGATAGCATTGGTTTTGTAAATTCCTTTGCCCATGCACCAATTGAAGGATCTACTGCTTGTTCTAATTCTTGAAGGAGAGCATTAACACTATCTTTTGCTCCTTGATCATCTGTAATTGCAGCTGAGTTATAAGAATCTATAAGTTCCTTCATAATACTTTGCTGAACTATATCTAAGGCTGAACTATAGGAATTTTTCCATACCTGTGGTAAATCTGGGTCTATTGTAGCTCTTGCTGCATTGATGTCTGTTTGACTTACGCTTTGCTGTGCTTTTGTTATTGAATCTACTATTTTAACTAGAAATGGATGCTGAACCTTATCAACCTGCTTTGAAAATTCGCCAATGGCCCAGCTTGCTGAAGTATTTTTTAAAAGTTCAATGGCTGATCTGGCATCATTTATGGACTTTTGGGTATTGATGCTTGCCGCCCTTACAGTTGCATGATAAGCATCAGCATAAATTTGATCTACAGACACCGCTTGAGCTTTGATCTGAGTTCCACCCATAACGCTTACAATAAGACCTGCTGCTAAAATTGTTTTGATAATTGCTTGACCTTTTCTGTACATAGAAGTACCCCCTATTATAATTTAGATTTAAATTCTATCATAAACATAGATATTCTAAAATAGGGGGTTATTGGGCATTTTGGCTAAATATGTGGCAGAGGGACGTTTCTTCTGCCATAAAAATATGGCAGAAGAAACGTCCCTCTGCCACATAAAAACTATTTAATTATTGCTACAGAACTACCATTTGATGTTTGTTCAATAGTTTGTGAATAGATGCCATTTGCATTTTCAACATTGATTTGGAATGTTGCTACTCCACCTACTACATCACCGGAATCAACTAAGTGTATTGCAGTATATACATTACCAACATGTGTAAATACGTCAGGGTTACTTCCATTTATCTTAAAGCTACTTAGCTTTGTTACTGCTTCATCTGCTGTAAAGTTTAGGATTATAATATCCCCACTCTTAGCTTTTGTAGAATCTGCATTATTTGATAAGATGCTTACATTTGAGATTGCTGGTTTCTTATCAACAATAGTTACTGAACTGCCATCAGTTGTTTGCTCTATAGTTTGTGAGTAAATACCTGCTGCATTTTTTACGTTAATCTGGAAGCTTGCTGCTCCTCCTACTACATCTCCAGCATCAACTAGGTGAGTTGCAGTATATACATTACCAACATTAGTGAAGGTGTCAGGATTGCTTCCGTTTATCTTAAAATTACTTAGCTTTGTTACTGCTTCATCTGCTGTAAAGGTTACTGTGATAATATCTCCATTACTAGCTTTTGTAGAATCTATATTATTGGATGTAATGCTTACGTTTGAAATTACTGGTTTCTCATCAACTATAGTTACGGAGCTTCCATCAGCTGTTTGCTCTATAGTTTGTGAGTAAATATCTGCGCCATTCTTTACATTAATCTGGAAGCTTGCAACTCCTCCAACTACATCTCCAGCATCTACTAGATGTGTTGCAGTATATACATTTCCAACATTAGTGAAGGTGTCAGGATTGCTTCCGTTTATTTTAAAGTTACCTAGCTTTGTTACAGGCTGACTTGATGTAAATGTTAATGTAATAATATCTCCATTCTTAGCTTTTGTGTTGCCCTTACTACTGTTAGATACCATACTTACATTTGAAATTACTGGCTTCTCGTCTTTATTAGAAGCTTGTACTAAGTCAACCCATTCAACGATTGATGAATTAGTTGAAGTTTTAATATCATCAAATATTGCTTTAGCTGCATCTATATCAGCTTGTACACCAGATTGTAGTGCCTTATTATATGCATCCACTGCCTTTTGCATATTATCCTGTTGAACTGCATCTACTGCTGAACTATAGGAACTCTTATAAAATGCAGGCATATCTGGATCAATAGCAGCCTTTGCTGCATTAATATTAGCCTGAGTAGGTGTAGTTTGTGCTGCTACCACTGCATCATAAGCCTTTGAAAATATTGGTTGCTGCACCGAATCAACTTGCTTTGAAAACTCACCTATTGCCCAATCTAAATTTTCTGGAAGCTGGCTTATTGCTTGTCTAGCTTCGTTGATTGATATTTGGGTTTTAGCCTGCAGTGCAGACATTGTAGAAGTATATGCATTTGCATAAATAGCGTCTAAGGATAATGCATCTACCTTAACAGGTCTCATTGCAGCCGCGCTTGTGAGTAGCATTGCTGATAATAATAACGATGTAACTTTTTTACTTACCATATGTACCATTCCTCCTATAATATATTAATTTAACATGAACTTCATCCATAATATGGTTTTCCAAATATGGTATGTTATGTGTTCCAGTTATACTATAATTTATTTTTACTGAAAGAAGAATGCTTAAAATACATACAATAAAGGATAATGTTACCTTGCAATGCATAATGTGGCAGAGGGACGTTTCTCGTGGCACGTTAGCTTGGACAGTTGGCAGAGGCAGACCCTGCAGGTAGCAGAGGGACGTTTCTCCTGCCATAAAAATATGGCAGAAGAAACGTCCCTCTGCCATGCGAGAAACGTCCCTCTGCCACATACATTATTTTACTAAATATGGTTTTAAAATATCCGCCAGCTTTTGAGCTGCCTTGTTATGACCGCTTTCAGAAGGGTGAACTCCGTCGTTGAAGTCACTTGGGTCAGTAAGCCATCCCTTTGTATCGATGAAGTGCAGCTTTTTATCTCCAGCATTTATACGTGCATTTACTGCAGTTAAAGTTGGGCTGCTTAAGAATCCTTCTTTAAAGGTTAGATTGCCAAAGGTTCTCATAACAAAAATTTCAGCTGATGGAAATTTAGCTCTTATATTTGCTAAAAAGCTTTCATAGGTACTTTCAAACATTGAGTCAGATACCTTTGCCTCTGAATCATTGGTTCCAAGATTTATTACTATTATATTAGGATTGTATCTATTAAAAGCCCAATCTGGTGAATAGGGATGCTCCTGCGTTGTCTGTAGCTTAAAGTAGCTTGTATTCATACCAATATTATGTGATAGAATAAAGTTTATATTATCCGTTAAACATATGCCCGGATAAGCTATCTGAGTATGCTCGCTGTTTAACTTTTCTCCAGCTTTCCAGGAATAAGCTGCTAGTGCTTCTTTATTATTTGAATATCCCTCTGTTATGGAATCCCCAATAAATTCAATTAAATTATTGCTTGTACTTGGCTGCCTGGTTACTGCAGCCTTGTCTAATATTAACCCCTCAAAGTTAATTACATCCTTATAAGAATAAGCAGTAACTCTTAAAGAGTGCTCTCCATTAACTAGTGCTGCTGGGGTAAGATTTACAATACCACTTACATTTTTATATAATACATCATCACCATTATCTATTTTTACATAGATACTAGAAGTTCCTGCTAATTTTAACTTTGCTGTTGTTCCAGTAAAATTGACTTTAAAATAAGAGCCGCCATTGTAGCTTTTATAAGCGGTGCTTGAGCTATTGTCCCATCTTCCAAAATATTTAATGTCGGGACTTCCTGGCCCTATGCTTACTTCATTGTTATTATTAATTATCTTTATATCATCTAAATAACCGCTAAACTGGCCTTTACTACCGTAATGATCATAGACAAGAGTAATGGCATCAATGGTCTTTCCTTTAAGCCACTTCCCAACATTGCTTCTAATTTCTGTCCAGCTGTTTAAGGGGATACTGCCTCCATGCCCTAAGCTTGGATGCATACTTGCTCCGTTTTGGTCCACTGCTCCACTATCTCTTAAGGTTGTCCCATCAGAAAGTAAAAAATCAATGCCCACAAACCTTCCATTTTCCTGCTCCGGATAAATAAAGTAATCAAGTACTGTGTCCTCTGTAACGTTTATCTTCTCTTCAAAAAGCCTGTATACAATATTATTTTCCTTATCGCCACTTGCTGTGCCTGCATACTTTAGTGCATTTTGTCCGCTGTGGGACTTTTCATTAGTACTAATTGCGGAAACTGGTTTTGCATCCGGGGTAAATCCAGTTATATTATTATTCACTTCAGCATAGTTAAACTCTATAGGCTGAACTTCACTTATTTCAAAGCTAGTGGAAAAAGCACTGCCATCACTTATAGAAATATTATCTATATAGCCTCTAAACTCACCAATACTACCTGCATGGTCGTAAGCTATTAAAATCTTATCAATTACCTTCCCATCTAGCCACTTACCAATATTGCTGCTAATTTGAGACCAGGCATTTAAGGGAATACTGCCTCCATGACCTGAACCAGCATTAACACTGAAGCCCTTTTGATCTAAGGCTCCGCTGCTGCTAAGGGTAGTGCCGTCAGTAAAATGCAAATCAACTGCTGCATATCTTCCATTTTCCTGACCTGGGTTAATAAAATAATCAAGTACAGTAAATTTTGAAACAGGAATATTTACATTAAACACCTTAAAAACTACATTTGTAGTATCTCCGCCATTTGCATAGCCAGAATAAAGTATTGCTGTATTTTTACCTATAGCATATTCATTAGATCTTAAAGAACATTCTGGCTGAACATTTGATGAAATGCCAGTTACATTGTTACTTAGTTCCATAGCATCACTCCATGCAGGTATATTTTTCCCATCCTCAAAGGTTGCTGTAAAGGAACGTGCTGTTAATGCAGCAGGTTGTCCATCTGTAGAGTCAGTAAAATCTATTGAAGCTATATCTGACACCAATTCATCAGCCCAAGCAGTAATTGAAGGATTAGTGCACTGCTTTATTTCTGTAAGCAAGCTGTTCATTACTGCTAAGTCACTATTATGCTTTGTTAAAACTGCATTATTATGGGCATCCACCAGCTTTTGCATTAGACTTTGCTGAACTATATCAATAGCCTGACTATAAGAATTTCTCCAAACATCTGGTAAATCCGGATCTAGTAAGGCTCTTGCTGCATTGATGTCCTTTTGGCTTGAGCTTTGCTGAGCTTTTTTAATTGCATCTACAATGTTTGCTAAAAAAGGATGTTGAATTATATCCACCTGCTTTGAAAATTCTCCTATAGACCAAGAGGCATCAGTACCATATAAAACTGCAATATCTTCTCTTGCAGTGTTTATTGATTTTTGTGTTTTCAAATTCATAGCATTTACTGCTGCTGAATATGCTATGGAGTAGAGCTTGTCAATTGTAACAGGATTATTATTAGTACCTTGATTATTTAGAAGCACCTTAGCTGCGTTTAAAGAATCTATATTACTACTTAAATCTTCCTTTACCTTTATATCAGGGGTTATTCCAACCTTATTTATTTGATTTCCAAGGGGGGATACAAATTTAAAGGTTGTCAATTTTAAATAGCTGTTATCTGGAAGCTGAAATATGTTTTGTCCAACACCCTTACCGTAGGAAGTTTGACCAATAAAAGAAGCCTTTTTATTATCCTTAACAGCAGCTGATAATATTTCTGAAGCACTTGCACTATAGCCATTAATTAGAAATATTGTTGGCTTATCTATAATTTCATTGTGATCTATTCCCTTATAAACTACAGCTTGTCCATCTTTCTGCTGAACCTTAAGGGCATCAGAGCTGCCTATAAAATAACCTGCTACATCAAAGGCAACATCCATATATCCGCCAGGATTGTTCCTTAAGTCAATTATGTAACTGTCTGCAGAGCTTTTTAGTCCTTCAAAAGCGTTTTTAAATTCCGTTCCAGTATTTTCGCCAAAGGTGCTTATTTCAATATATCCAATATGATTATTAATAAGGCTTGCATTTACAGTTGGTAAGGTAACTTGCTCTCTAAGTACATCAAAGCTTAGATTCGAAGTACCTCTTGTAATCAGAAGGTGCACCGAGGAACCTGAAGCCCCTTTTATATAACTTATTGCTTCATCTACGGAGAGACCTTTTAAAGCATGTCCATCAGCTCCAGTAATTACATCTCCCGCCTTTATACCTGCATTCATTGCCGGTGTTTTATCAAATACTGATGTGACCTTAACACCTTCCGCAGCAGCATCCACTTGAATTCCAATACCAACAAAGGAATTGTTTATGGAGCTTGTAAAATTATTAAACTGCTCTTCTGTAAAATAAGCTGAATATGGATCGCCTAGAGACTTTACCAAGCTATTCATATCAGAAGCGGCATTTAATTTTGAACTTGGCACATCTTCAATATAATACTGCTGTATAAACTGCCTTCCTGCATTAAGCACATTTTCATCCGCAGAAGCTGCAAATACATTTATACTATGTGTACTCAGCAAAAAGAAGCAGGTAATAAAGTTTATTATCATCACCTTTTTAAGTTTTGTATGTAGCTTCAAGGTATCAGCTCCTCATAATAATATATTTTCAATTATATCACATTTTGAAGCGACGTGGCAGAGGGACGTTTCTCTTGCCACGCCAATGTGGCAAGAGAAACGTCCCCTTGCCACACTCTTAA
>Ga0255336_101190_pt1 | contig 21850 bp, 16 predicted proteins | sample MeOH1_35cm_T3_17_FD_189102 | JGI IMG/M metagenome (GOLD analysis project Ga0255336, IMG submission 189102) | Sandy soil microbial communities from University of British Columbia, Vancouver, Canada - MeOH1_35cm_T3_179 | ecosystem: Engineered > Artificial ecosystem > Sand microcosm > Unclassified ...
CGACCGCGCGCCCGACCGCCTCGCCGCTCAGCTGCGCATCGCTCGCCGACTGCCGCGCGATCTTCTCGGTCTGCGACGCATTGTCGGCATTCTGCTTGATGTTCGCCGCCATCTCTTCCATCGAGGCCGAAGCCTCCTCGGTCGACGACGCCTGCTCGGTCGCTCCCTGCGACAGCTCCTCCGAGCTCGCCGACAGTTCCTGGCTCCCCGCCGACACATTCTCCGCCGCGCTCATCGCCTCGGACACGACACCGCGCAGCTTGTCCAGCATCCGCTCCAGCGCCAGGCCCAGCACATCCTTCTCCGACAGAGGCTGAACCTCCACCGTCAGATCGCCATCGGCGATCGTGTCCGCGATCTTCGCCGTCGCACGGAGATTCGATGTCATGGCGTTCACGGCATCGACCAGATCCTTGATCTCGTCATTGCTCTTGACCTCGACCTTCTGGTCGAGATCGCCCAACGCCACGGCATTGGCGAGCGCGATGGTCCGGCCGAGGCCGCGGCTGATGGCGAGCGAGATCCAGGCACCGGTCGCGACCGCAACCAGGAGGGAAATGATCACGGCGCCGATCAGCAGATTGCGGGCGCTCTCATATTCCTGTTCTGCCTTCGCCTCGGCGTCGGCCATGCGGCCGCGATTGAGAGTATCGAGCTCGGCAAGGTGCTTCTCCGCCTCGGTCACGAACTGCCGAGCCTCACCGTTGGAGATATCCCGCGCCTGGGCCTGCTGGCCATGCAGGGCGAGATCGATCAGCTTGTCCTGGACGGTCGAGTATTGCAGCCAGGCTGTGTGGAATGCCGCCCATTTGGGTTTACCCTCGACGGTGGCGGTCGCTTCGGCCTTCTCCACACGTCCCTCGATGTCTCGCCGCAGCGTCGTCAGATCGACACTACCGCGGTCGAGCTGCTCCTTGCTGTCGGTCATGACCAAATTCTTTTCGGCACGTACCACACGGAGCACGTCGGCCGCCAGCCCCATTGAAAGCTGCTGCCGCTGCACCGGCCCGTGGATCATATTGTCGAGCGAGCCGTTGAGCGCCGCCAGATCGGTGATGCCGAGCGTGGCCATGATCACCGACAGCAGGATGACGGCGGTAAAGGCCAGACCGAGCTTGAGCTTGATGGTGGCGCGCATCGAAAAGTTCCTTCCAAACAGCCGCTAGGCGGCGGCCTCGGCCGTGCCGAGAAACGCCGTCTCGGCCCCGGCAAAGAGAGAAGCGAGGTTGAAGATGATGACGAAGCTGTCGCCCCGCCGGGCGACGCCCTCGATATAGTCGGAGCGCCAGCGCACCCCGATATCGGGCGGCGGCTCTATGCCTTGACCGCCGAGGGCGGCAACCTCGAATACGCGATCGGCGACCAACCCAAGGACGAGCTGGCGTCCGCCGACCGGCGCGTCGAGCACCAGGATGCGTGTGCTCGGCGTGGTCTCCACGGCCGGCAGCCCGAGCTTGAGGCGCAGATCGATGACCGGCACGCTGCGGCCGCGCAGATCGATCAGGCCGAGCAGATAGGAAGGTGCGTCCGGCACCTTGAAAATCGACTGCATGTCGAGAATTTCGAGCACCGTCGAGACCGGCACGGCGAACACTTCGCGGCCGATGCCGAGGGTGACGAAGGGAGCGTCCGGCGTGGATTGCGCTTTGGTCTGCATGGCTTAGTACCGCTCGAATTCGGCGTCGCGAGCGTCGCCGGCGTTGCTGGCGAGGTCGAGCGCGAAGCCGGCGCCGTTGGCGACCTTGGCATGGCCGTTCAGCTTCCGACCGGCGCTTTGCGTGCGCGGCTTGGCCGCCGGCGCCGCCCGGCGCGGTGCCGCTGTAGGACGGGATGGCGGCCGTGTCGGCGCCGCCGTGCGGCCGCCGTCATTGTCGATCCGGAAATAGGCGATGCTCGATTGCAGCTGCTCGGCCTGCGCCGCCAGCTCTTCGGAGGTCGCCGACATCTGCTCCGACGCGCTCGCATTCTGCTGCGTCACCTTGTCGAGCTGCTGGATCGCCTGGTTGACCTGCTCGCCACCGATATCCTGCTCCCGGCACGCCGCACTGATCTCCTCGACCAGCGACGCCGTCTTCTTGATGTCCGGCACCAGCCGCTCCAGCATCTCGCCCGCTTCCTGTGCCGCCTTCACCGTCTGCGACGAGAGCGTGCCGATCTCGGCCGCCGCCGTCTGGCTGCGCTCGGCGAGCTTGCGCACTTCGGACGCCACCACCGCGAAGCCCTTGCCGTGCTCGCCCGCCCGTGCGGCCTCAACGGCCGCGTTCAAGGCCAGGAGATCCGTCTGGCGCGCGATCTCCTGCACGATCGTGATCTTCTCGGCGATCGTCTGCATCGCATCGACCGCGCGCCCGACCGCCTCGCCGCTCAGCTGCGCATCGCTCGCCGACTGCCGCGCGATCTTCTCGGTCTGCGACGCATTGTCGGCATTCTGCTTGATGTTCGCCGCCATCTCTTCCATCGAGGCTGAAGCCTCCTCGGTCGACGACGCCTGCTCGGTCGCACCCTGCGACAGCTCCTCCGAGCTCGCCGACAGCTCCTGGCTCCCCGCCGACACATTCTCCGCCGCGCTCATCGCCTCGGACACGACACCGCGAAGCTTGTCGACCATGGTGTTGACATGGCCGATGAGGTCGCCGATCTCGTCCTGCGACGGATTTTCGATCGTCTGGGTGAGGTCGCCGCCGGCGACCGCCTGGGCGAGGTTGCCGGCCCGGCCGAGACCTCGGCTGATCGTCATCGAGATCCAGACGCCAGCGCCGATCGCGAGCAGCAACGAGATCGTCACGGCGGCGATCAGGACATTGCGCGCATTGTCGTAGGCTTCGCCGGCGTTCCGCTCGGCCGTGGTCATCTTCCCCTGATTGAGATCGTCGAGATCGCCGAGCTGCTTTTCGGCGTCGGTCACCAGCCGGCGCGCATCGCCGTTCGAGAGATCGCGCGCCTGGGCCTGCTGGCCGTGGAGCGCCAGATCGATCATCTTGTCCTGCAGCAGGCTGTATTGCTGCCACGAGGCGTGGAAAGCCGCCCATTTCGGCTTGCCTTCGATGCTCGCCGTGGCCTCGGCCTTTTCCAGCCGGCTATCGATATCCCGCCGTCGCGAGATCAGCTCGGCATTATCGCGGTCGAGTTGCTCCTTGTTCTCGGCCATGACCAGATTCTTCTCGGCGCGCACCACACGGAGCACATCTGCGCCGAGCCTGGTCGCAAGCTGCTGCCGCTGCACCGGTCCCTGGATCAGGGTGTCCAAGGTCGTATTGAGCGACGCCAGGCCGTTGACGCCCAGCCCCGCGATCACCATCGACAGCAGGATGATGCCGGCGAAGGCCAGCCCGAGCTTCAGCTTTATCGTAACGCGCATCGTAGGGTGCCTCTCGATCGAATCCACCGCCGGCTCAGGCGCTCAAACGTTCGGGTGTGTCGGCTTCGGCCGGCATCGTCCGGGCGAAGCGCGTGAAAATGCGGCCGATATCCAGCACGACGATGAAATCATCGCCGCGCTTACCGATGCATCGGATGAATTCGGGCCGCCAGCGCATGCCGATGCGCGGCGTCTCCTCGAGCGAAGCGGCCGCCACTTCCGTCACCTCATAGACCTTGTCGGCGCGCAGTCCGACCGTGGTCGGCTCGCCGTCGAGTTCGATCTCGATCACAATGATGCGCGTGTCGATGGTCGGCGGATGCTGCTCCATGCCGAAACACAGGCGCAGATCGGCCAGCGGCACGACCTTGCCGCGCACATTGATCAGCCCGTTGACGAAGGGCTGGCTGTGCGGCACCTCGGTGATCGGGACGAGATCGAGGATCTCGCGCACATGGGCGGCATCGATCGCGAAGATCTCGCCATCCAGATTGAGCGTTACGATCTCGATCGAGCGGTCGCCATTCCATCGGGCCATCAGCGAATGTCCTTCTAGCTCGCCGCCTTGAGCTTTTCCTCGCGCACCTGGCCGAACTCGACCAGGTTAGCGACATCGAGGATGAGAGCCACGGTGCCGTCGCCCAAGATGGTGGCGCCGGAAAAGGTCCCGACATCGGCATGGAGCCGGGACAGGGATTTGATCACGGTCTGGTGGTCGCCGATGACCTGGTCGACCACGAGACCGACGCGCAGATCACCCGAGGAGACGATCACGACCTTCGGGTAGGGATCGACCGCCGTCGTGGCGTTGAACAGCTCGCGCAGGCGTAGGAACGGCACCAGCTCGTCGCGGATATTGAGGAAGCTGCGACCGCGCGAGCGGGCATCCTCCTCGGGCGAGAGCTCGACGCATTCCTCGACCGCCGACAGCGGGATGACGTAGCGGCCCGATCCGACCCGGATCAACAGCCCATCGATGATGGCGAGGGTCAGCGGCAGGCGCAGCGTCACCTCGGTACCGCCGCCCGGACGGCTGGTCATGTCGATGGTGCCGCGCAGGCTTTCGATTGTGCGCTTGACCACATCCATGCCGACGCCGCGGCCGGAAATGCTGGTGACCTCGCGCGCGGTCGAGAAGCCGGGCTGGAACAGCACCTGGAATAGCTCGTTGTCGGTGAGCTTGGTGCCGGGCACGATCAGGCCGTTCTCCTCGGCGCGGGCGCGGATGCGGTCGCGGTCGAGGCCGCGGCCGTCGTCGGTGATCGAGATCAGCACCTGGGCGCCGGCATGGCGCGCGGTCAGCACCACCCTGCCCTGCGCCGCCTTGCCGGCTTGGAGCCGGACCTCGGGCAGCTCCAGCCCATGGTCGATCGAATTGCGAATAAGGTGAACCAGCGGATCGTTCAGCCGCTCGACCACCGTCTTGTCGAGCTCGGTCTCCTCGCCGATCGTCACCAGCTCGACCGACTTGCCGAGCTCGCTCGAGAGATCATGGACAAGCCGGCGGAAGCGACCGAACAGCGAGCCGATCGGCAGCATGCGGATGCCCATGGTGGTGTCGCGCAGCTCCAGCACCAGCCGCTCGACCTCCTCGGCCACCGACTTCACCTGGCCGTCATGGCTCGAGGCCGCGACCTGGCGCAGACGCGCCTGGGCGATCACCAGCTCGCCGACCCGATCCATCAGCTCGTCGAGCCGTTCGGCCGGAACGCGGATGCTGCCGGCCGCCGTCTTCGCGCTCGGCGGCTCGCGGCGCTTCTGAAGCCCGGCCGGCGCGGCGTGGGCCACTTCCTCGACCGGCTGTACCGTGCCTGGCGCGGCGATAGCGGTCGTCTCGACCGGCGTTGCATCAATCCGCTGCAGATCGAACTCCATGTCGTCGATCACGAACATGAAGACTTCCTCGATGGCGCTTTGCGGCCGATCGGTCGTGAGCTTCACGTCCCAAGCGAGGTAGCAGCAATTCGGATCGATCTCTTCGATCGACGGAATTTCGTCCGTAAGCGCCGTGACCGTGGCTTGACCGAGCTCGCGCAACTCATCGAGCAGCAGCAGCGGATTCGTCCCCATCGCCATCGAATCCTTGGCGAGGCGGAAGCGCAGGCGCCAGGTCACGAGGCCTTCCGGCTTGATTTCTGCCGACGGCGCCGGGGCCGTCTCGGCCGGCGCTTCGACGCCGTCGACGACCTGCTGCAGATCCTTGAGGATCGCATCGCCGGCGGCGTCGTTCGCCTGCTCCGGCTGCTCGATCAGCATCCGCATATGATCCTTGGCGGCGAGCGCCACCTGGATCAGCGCCGGGCTGGGTGCCACCTTGCCCTTACGGACCTGGTCGAACGCGGTCTCGACGTGATGGGTGAAGGCGGCGACCCGGTCGAAGCCGAACATGGCGCCCGAACCCTTGATCGTATGAAGCGCGCGGAAGGCGCTGCCGATCAGATCCTGGTCGTCGGGTGTCAGGCCGAGATCGAGCAGATTCTGCTCGAGCACCTCCAGGAGCTCCTGCGCTTCCTGGCGAAACATGTCGGCGGGATCGACGCTCATCCGCCGATGACCTTCTTCACCACGGCCAGCAGTTGCTCCTGCTGGAACGGCTTGGTGATCCAGCCGGTGGCGCCGGCGCCGCGCGCCTCGGCCTTCTTCTCGCTGTCGGATTCGGTCGTGAGCAGGATGATCGGCACGCCCTTGCAGTTCGGCAGCTTGCGGACTTCACGGATCATCGAGATCCCGTCCATGACCGGCATGTTGAGATCGGTCACGATCATGTCGACCGCGGTACTCTTGGCCTTGGCCAGCCCTTCGGCTCCGTTTCCCGCCTCGACCACCTGATAGCCTGCGCCCGAAAGGGTGAGCTTCACCATCTGCCGAACGCTCGCCGAATCATCGACGCTGAGCACTGTCTTGGTCATTCCGCGGCAACTCCATTACGCCAGAAATCCTCGACCGCGGCGGCGGAGGGCTCGGCCGCGCCGAGAAAGCCGCCGCGTGCCAGCACGTCGAGGAGTGGCCCGTCGACCGGACCGAAGAGTGTAAGTGTCTTGCCCGCAGCGCGCGCGCTGCACCGGGCGGCCAGAAGCAGCTGGACCAGGCTCAGATCGATCTCGCTCGCCGAGCGGCAATCGATCGTTACGGCATCGAAGCTGCCGAGCGCTGCCATGATCCTGCCGCGCACCGGTTCGATATCTCGAATGGTCAGCGCGCTGTCCAGAACCAGCGAATGAATCTCGCTTCCATCTCGCATTCCGCCAGTCCTCATTCCCAATCCCGCGAAATCAACAGATCATGCGCACGTAAATCGCGGGTTAACATCTGAACGAAAAGGACAGTAAAGGCCGAAATACACCAATCATTCACGAATATCAGCCACCTGCTCAGAATATGTTAACTATACTGATTATTAACCACTTGACGTCGATATAAGTCGACTGAGCGAGCCTTTACGGTTTGGCGACACAGACTGTATAAAGCTAAAATGCCGAACAACTCATCGGTCCGTTCAAAACGACATTCAATCGACGATCGAGAGCGACAGATGGACGGAACGGGATCGACGCTGAAATCACTGACCGACATTTCCGGCTCGATCACGCGCGCCTTCCAATCGACGGAAGAAAAATTTCTGGCGATCGGGGATCGCCTGGGCGTGTCGATCGAATCCCTGAACGGGATCACCGGGCGGTGCGATGGGGTGCTGGCTCAGCTCGACAGCGACGAGATCCGCGGCGCCACCCAAAACCTCTCGGATGCCGCAGCGCACATCTCGCTGCTCGCCGGCAGCCTCGGCGACAAGAAGACGACGCTCGATCGGCTCGGCCGGCTGAATGGCGAGCTCGCGAGCCGTGTCGGCCATTTGACGGCGACGGTGAAGGCGGTCGACGTCCTCGCCATCAACGCCAAGATCGCGGCCTCCCACCTTTCCACGGGCGCTGCCGATTTCGCCGTGTTCACCGGCGAGATCGGGCGCCTGTCGAAACTGGCGCAGGCTAGCCTCGCCGATTTCGGCAAGGAACTCGCCGCCCTGACCGACAGCGTGCGGACCGCGGGCGCGGTCCAGCTCGACTTCGAGAAGCGGCAGGCCGAGGCGGTCCGTTCGGTGCCGCGCCGGCTCAGGGAGCATCTCGATTCCGTCACCGCCCACCGCAACACCGCCGCCGCGGCCGCCGCGACCGTGGGCGAGAAATCCCGCAAGGTCAGCCAGCGCATCGGCGAAGCGATCTCCGCCCTTCAGATCGCCGACATCACGCGCCAGCGCGTCGAGCATGTCGAATATGCGCTCGAAGCCCTGCGCCGGCTGCTGCGGCATGACCAGCATGGCGACAGCGCCGACCATATCTGGTGGCACGGGCTGGATGGCGACCATCAGCACGCGCTCATCGGCCTCGTCTGTCGCCTACAGGCGGCACAGCTATCGAACGCCGCCAAGGATTTCGATCAGGAGGTCCGCCGCGTCATCGCCGCCTTGCAGGCGCTCGCCCGCGATACGCGCGATATCGTCGGGCTGGCCCGGAAGGCGCTAGGCGCCTCCGGCGACGAGCACGGCACTTTCCTCACCGAGCTAGAGCGGGAAGTGAGTCACGCCCACGCGCTCACCAACGGTTACACCACGGCGCGCGCGGAGGCCGACCGGGTCGTGCAATCCGTGTCGAAATCGGTCGAGGGGCTGGGCGCGCATGTCGACATGGTTCGCTCGATCGAAGCCGATATCCGCCTGATGGGACTCAACACCACCTTCAAATGCGGTCGCCTCGGCGTCGAAGGCCTGCCGCTCAGCATCATCGCCCAGGAGCTGCGCACCTATGCCAACAGCACCGGCGAGGATGTAGAGATCGTCATGGCGCGACTGCAGGAAGTCGTCGCCACCGCCGCCTCGTTGACCGAAGCGCAGCGGCAGGACGGTGCCGATATCGACCCTACCGGCCTTGCGGACGGCATGACCGAGGCGGCCGGACGGCTCGGCACGGCCGGCCAGGCGTTGGGCGAAGGCCTCACGGCCCTGGAGCGGGACAGCGATCGGGTCGCAGGTTTGCTCGACGACACCAAGGGCAGCATCACCTTTCATGACGAGACCCGCGCGGCGCTCATCGGCGCTGCGGAAGCGCTGAACAAGCTCGGCGGCCCGGAGCCGCGCGGCGCCGATTTTGCGGCGCTCAAGGAGAAGATGTTGTCGCTGACCACCACGGACTACACCATGGCCAGCGAGCGGGCGATCCACGGCAAGTTCGGCCAGGCTGTTCCGGCGGTGACGCCGGCGGCGCAGAGCACGGAAGATCTGCTCGACGATATCCTGTTCTGAGAGACGGGGCGGCGGCCCCGTCTTTTAGAGACTTGTCTCTAATCCTATGAATTAGGCAGCGATTCAGACTTTAGGCCGACTCGACCTAAAGTCATCGCGGCCTAGTGCTGATGCAGCATGCTCGACCGCGCCATATCCTCGGCGCGCTGCGGCTTGATGATCTGCATAACGCCGATGAGCGCCGGCAGCAGGATGATGGCGCCGACCATGTTCATGAAGAACATCAGCGTCAGCAGCAGCCCCATATCCGCCTGGAACTGCAGCGGCGAGAACACCCAGGTCGCGACGCCGACCGAGAGGGTGAGACCGGTGAAGATCACGGCACTGCCCGTCTCGCGTAATGTCTGAACATAGGCGTCCTGCAACGACATCCCCGTGCTCATGTAATGGCTGAGGCGGCTGAACTTGTAGATGCCGTAATCGACGCCGATGCCGACGCCCAAGGCCGCCACCGGCAGGGTCGCGGTCTTGAGGCCGATGCCGAGCAGCGCCATCGCCGCATTGGCGATGAGCGAGACCAGCCCCAGCGGCACGATGATGCAGATGACCGCCCGGACCGATCGGAAGGTGACGGCGCAGATCAGGATGACCGCCGTATAGACCAGCACCATCATCGGGATCTGGGCGGCATCGACCGCGTCGTTGGTAGCGGCGTCGACGCCGGCGCTGCCGCCGGCCAGCTCGAAATGCATCACCGGGTTGGGGTGGTTGGCGATGTAACTCTCGGCCGCCTGGACCACGCTCGCGATCGTCGCCGCCTTATGGTCCTCGAGGAACAGATTGACCAGCATCACCGAGCAGTCCGGATTGGACATGCCGCTGCCGATATCGCCGCCGGTCGCCTCGCCCAGCACATGGGAATCGTGCGATAGCACCTTCCATCGGATATCGCCTTCGTTCACGACCATGGTCGTGCTCTTCATGAAGCTCGACTCGGCATCCGTGCCGTGCACGCCGGGCACGAAGCGCATGGCGCCGACGAACTCGTCGACCGCCTGGATATTGGCCTTGGTCAGGCAGGCATCGGCCGGGCCGGTGGCATAGATCGCCAGCGTATCGGTGCTGAGGCCGAAATGATCGGCGACGAACGCGGTGTCCTGGTTGTAGCGGCTGTTCGGCCTGAGCTCCGGCCGGCCGCGATTGAGGTCGCCCACCACCAGATTCTGCGCCTCCATATAGGCGCCGAAGGCGATGATGATGGCGCCGATCGACAGCACCACCGCATAGCGCGGCTGTACCAGGATGGCCAGCAGGTGCCAGAATTTCTCCCGCCGATCGAGCGCCGTCTGCATGCGCCGGATCGTCCGCTCGTTGATCTTGGCGTAGCTGACCATCAGCGGCAGCCAGATCAGATTGGTGAAGGCGAGCGCGCCGATGCCGATGGTCGCCGTCGCCGCCAGCTCGCGGATGACCGGGATCTTGATCGTGGTGATCGTGAGGAAGGTGATGACGCCGGTGATGAGCGCCACCGCGCCCGGCAGGAACAGGCGCCGGAAGCTGTGCCGCGCGGCGTGGTAGGTGTCCTGCCCCGCCGCTGCGAGCTGGCCGGTCGAGAGGATCATTTGCACGCCGTGGCTGACGCCGATCGACATGATCAGGAACGGGATCAGCACCGACAGCACGTCGATGCCATAGCCGAACATGGTGATGAGACCTAGCTGCCAGATGACCGCCGATAGAGAGCAGATCAGCGGCGCCAGCATCAGCCACCAATGATGGCTAACCCGATAGAGCAGGAAGGCCGTGATGGCGAGCGCGATGCCGAAGAACAGCACGACATATTTGGCGCCGTCCGCGATCTCGCCGACCGCGCGGGCGAAGCCCACGATATGGATGTCGACGTTCGGGTTGGCCGCCTCGTATTTCTGCTTCACATCGGCTTCGATGCGATGGGCGAGGTCGATATAGTCGAGCCGCGCGCCGGTGCGCGGATCATGCTCGAGCAGCCGGACCGCCACCACCGCCGTCGTGAAATCGCTCGAGACCAGCCGGCCGAACAGGCCGCGCCCCTTGAGGATGTTCGCCTTGACGTGCTCGAAGCCCTCTGCCGTCGGCTTGAAATCCTTCGGGATGACGGGCTCGCCATGCAGCCCTTCCTCGCTGATCTCGATGACGATGACGTTGGGCGAGAACAGCGAGACCAGCGACGAGCGATCGACGCCGGGCAGGTAGAAGACCTCGTCATTGACCTTCTTCAGCGTATCGAAGAAGTCGGGCGTGAAGATGCTGCCGTTCTTGTTCTGAATGGCGATCAGCAGCGGGTTGCCGCCGCCGAACAGCTTGCCGTACTTGTCCTGGGTCTGGATGAAGGGATGGCCCGCCGGCACCAGCTTGGCGAGCCCGGCATCGAGCTTGAGGTGGGTGGCCTCCCAGGCGAAGAAGATGGTGGCCAGCACGAACAGGCCGATGATCAGCCGGCGCGCGCCGAAGACGACATTTTCGAGCGTGCGGACGCCGTGAAGAATTGCGTTTTCTTTCATTGCTTGACTGCCACCTTAGCGGGCACGGCGATATGCACGAAGCTCGATTCGTCGGTCGAGATGCCGGCATCTCCGACGGCGATCACGCTGCCGTCGGGCGCCTGGATCACGTCGCTCAGCGTCTGGTGCTGCGGCTGCGGCAGCGCCGAGAACCGTGTGACGCCGGCATCGGAGACGACGACCGTGCCGCCGGAGCCGACCAGGACGACCCGCCCGTCCGCGAGCACGGCCCCGCCCATGAGGCCGACCGGCGTGTCGGTCGGCAGCGACGCCCAATGCGCACCGGCATCCTGGGTCCGGAACGCATGGCCGCGCAGCCCGAAGACGAGCCAATCGTCGGCACCGAGGGCGAGTGCTCCGAACAGCGAGCCCTTATAGGGGAAGTCGAGATGCTTCCAGGCCTTGCCGGCATCCTCGCTGAGATAGAGGTTGCCCGCCTCGCCGGCGAGCAGGATGCGGTCGGCCGACGGCGTCACCAGCGCGTTGGTGTGGGCGTCGGGATCGAGCGTGTCGTTGTGCAGGTCCTTCCAGGCTTTGCCGTCCTCAGTCTCGTAGAACAGGCCGTAGGTTCCGGCCGCCAGCGCATGCCCGTTGGGCAGTCCCACGACGGCGAACAGGCCATTATCCTGCGACGTGTCCTCATGCTGCTTGACCCAGCTTTCGCCGGCATCGTCGGTGCGCAGGATCGTTGCGTCCCAGCCGACGGCGTAAGCGCTCTTAGGGCCGACGACGGTGATATGGGTGAGCGTCGCCTCGCTTCCCGTCGGCGCGCTCCGCCAGGTGTTGCCGCTATCATCCGAGAGCAGGACGCTCCCTCTCTCACCGACGGCGATCAGCCGATCGCCGATGCGGGCGATACCCAGCATCAGCGATACATGCGGCCGCGCCGTCGCTTTCGTGTCCGGCCCCGCCGCCTGCGCGGTACCAACCGCGACAGTCAGCAGGGCTGCGAACACGAACGCAGTCAGCGTTCGAACCATGCCTAAACTACCTCTGCTATCGACCGGACCGACGAAGCACTTCCGGCGCGAAATCCGCAACCTGCAGGTCGGTGCCCGTGTAGGTCGGCACCGGATCCTGACCGAACAATCCCGTCACCGTGTAGCGCCGCGCCAGTAGATCACTATATTCCTGGGCGGCGGAACTGAAGATGGGCGTGTCGTAGAAATTGATCGGATAGGTCGTGTGCGTCCGCCATAGCTGGCCGTGGCCGTCATAGGCCTCGGTGATGAGGGCGAACCAGCTGTCCTCGTCGAGATAGAAGACGCGCTTGGCATAGACGTGATGGGCATCGGGCTTCAGCGTCGCCTCGACGACACGGACCCGATGCAGCTCCCACCGGCAGAGATCGGGATTGAGGGTCAGCGGCTTGACGATCTCGGCATATTCGTGCTTCGGGTCCTGCAACGTATAGTCGTTGTAGGGCACGTAGATTTCCTTGGTGCCTACCAGCTTCCAGTCGTACCGATCGGTGGCACCGTTATACATGTCGAAATCGTCGGTCGTGGCCAGGCTGTCATAGGCCGCGATCGGATTGTCGTAGCTCACTTCCGGCGCCCGACGGACCCGGCGCTGGCCGGGATTGTAGGTCCAGGCCTGGCGCTCCTCGACCGACGGGTCGGTAAACTCGTGAACCAGCGTGATGTCGCCGGCGGTGCGCGCTGGCGACACCGTCTCGGCATAGAAATAGGCATTGACCGTGGTCGGCTCGTTGCCGGGAAAATCGATCGGAAAAATGATCTTCAGATCGATCTTCTGCTCGGTGTAGGAGCCGCTTTCGGTGACGGCCGCCGCCATGGTGTGGTTCTTGAGCTGGGTTCCGCGCCAGCGCAGGATGTGGTTCCAGATCGCCTCGTTCCCGGTCTTGGCCAACGGGAACGGTGAGGTATGGGCGGCACCGGTGACGGTGTTGCCGTCAGCCGACATCTTGGCCTTCTGGGCGTTCTCGAGCGCGCCGTCATAGACATATTGCGGCGCCGAGAAGCTGCGATGGGTCGGATAGACCACGACCTTGAAAGCCGGATAGGCCTTTAACTTGGCGATCGTGCCGGCAGCCAGCTTGTCGGCATATTTATCAACATTGTCGGGCGTGATGGTGAAGAGCGGCTTGTCGCCCGCATAGGGGTCGACATAATGCTGCCCTGGCGTGTAGCCCGCCGGCGGCTTGGTGATGCCGCCGTCCCAAGCCGGAATCGATCCGTCGGCATTGCCCGTCTTGACCGCCCCCAGCGGCGTCAGCGTCTTGCCCAGATCGCCGATGTCGGCCGCCTCGGCCGTGACCGAAAACGCGGTCGCTGCAGCCAGCATACCGCAGGCGTGGAAAATCCTCCGCATCGTCTCTCCCCATTTTTATCGCCGGTCTCGTGCCAGATGCCGAGCCGACCATTTTTAAGGTGCTCACCTTATCCCGACGGAATGTCCTTGTCGTTCGATATCCTAACTTGCACAATCTTGAACGTTGCATCTTTATCAAGTGAGAAGATGACAAGCCATCGCCGCCGATCCGCAATAGCGCCCGCCGATCGACAGGAAGTTACAAAAAAGGGTCAATCCGTGTGGTTGAGCGCCGAGTCGCCGCACGGCTCGACACTGCTGCCGGAACTCGCTTCGCTCGGCCGTGCTTCGCGCGCAGCACTCGATCTCGAACGATCCCGTCGCGACAAGACCGGGCAAATGTTCGAAATCGTCTACATTCTCCGTGGCAGCGAAGAATGGCAGGGCCGCAACCAAACCTGCCGGCTGGCGGCCGCCGACCTGTTCATCGCCGGGCCCGATTGGTGGCCGACCAGCCCGGGCCGTGCCGCGACGCCGGGCGAGCTCTGCTGGATGACCCTGCGCCTCGACCGGACGACCGGTCTTCGCGGCCTGCCGCGCGCGGCCAGCAACGCGATAGCAGACGCTCTCGCCCAGGCGGCCGGGCGGGTCATGCGCGGCACGCCCGTGATGCCGCTGCTGTTCGACCGGCTGATCGAAGAGCATCGCCGGAGCGACGGCTTCGCCTCCTGGGCCGCGCGGGCGAGCCTGCACAGTCTGATCGCCGAGCTGCTGCGCGCGACCGGCCCCGACCGAGCGGTGGAGCGACCGCCGCCGAGCGAACGCATCGCCACGGCATTGGCGCTGGTCGAAGATCGGCTGGCCGAGCCGCTTTCGGTGGCGGAGCTGGCGACGGCCGCAGATATGGGACTCGTCCAATTCCATCAATTGTTCCGGGCCGAGACCGGCCACACTCCCGCCGACTACCGGGCGCGCCGGCGGTTGCTCAAAGCGCAGGAGTTGCTGGACCAGCCCTTTCTATCGGTTACCGACATCGCGCTTACCCTCGGCTTTTCCACCAGCCAGTATTTCGCCACCTTCTTTCGGCGATTCACCGGGCTGTGCCCGCGCGACTACCGGCGCCGGCGCCATCCGTCGTGACGGGCGGCGCGACGGCAGAGCGAGATAGGGCCGGAACAGGCTCTGCACCTGCGTGTAGCCCCAGTCGATATGGGCTTGCGTGATCTCCTCGACACCTTCGCGCGACTGCAGATAATCGATCCAATAGGTCGCGATCATCCAGGAATTGATGACCAGCCGATCGATCTCGGCCGCCGGCGCGCGCAGGATGCCGAGATCGTTCATGTCGAGGAGCACGCGCCGGACGTTCTGCTGGCCACGGTCGGTCAGGTGCACTGTGCGCTGGCGTATCGAGGGGGCCACGCGATAGAGCGTGCCGGCATCGCGATAGATGAAGCGGTAATCCCACATCAGCTCGAACCAGCCGCGCATATAGCGCGAATAGCGCTGGGGATCCGACGGCTTGCTCAAACCCTCGGTGGCGACACTTTCCAAGACCTGCTCGAACTCGTCGAACAGCGTCCGGACGATCTGCTCCTTGCGTTTGAAATAGTAATAGAGATTGCCCTCGTTGATGCCGGCCTTGGCGGCGATCTCCGCAGTCGTCGTGTTGGCGATGCCGCGCTCATTGAATAGCTGCCGGCATACAAGCAAAACGCGCGTCTTGGTGCTCGGCGTTTCACCGTCCATCCCTACACCAAGCCCTCTTGACGACTTTAAGGTGTTCACCTTAGCGTAACAGATCCAACGCGGCCAGCCTCTCCGGCGCGATCTCGCGCAGCCGGGAGAAATACGAAGCCGCGCCAAGGGGGGTTACGGTGGCACTTGCGACCCAGGCTTGTGGTTCATTCACACGGCCGCGCCGCGCCGAAATCGGCGCGCGTACAGTTTACTATGAGGTGGGGCAAAAATCACTCACCCCTCGTCAGACTGTTCCGAACCCCGGCGCTCGCTGTGGTCGGGTTGCAAAAGCAGTGATAGAACAATGCTATTCGCTTGAATGTCGGTCGGGGGATCGATGAATCTCGCGCTTCGGGGAGGCGTCGCCGTGGTCACGGGCGCGGCGCACGGGATCGGACGAGCGTTGGCCTTCTGTCTGGCCGACGAGGGCATGAGCCTCGCCTTGGTCGACCGGGACACCGAAAAGCTGGCGGAGGCCGCGGCGGCGGTCGAGGCGCGGGGGGTCCGCGTGTCCAGCCACGTGATCGACATGGGCGATCGAAACGCGGTGAGCGAGCTGCCCCAAGCCGTGCTCGAAACGCACGGCCGCGTCTCTCTCCTGGTGAACAATGCCGGCGTCGCGCTCATGGGCAGCTTCGACGAGGTGTCGCTCGACGACATCGAATGGCTGATGGACATAAATTTCTGGGGCGTGGTGCGGGCGACCAAGGCGTTCATGCCGGCCCTCAAGCGCGAGCAGGCCGCCCATATCGTCAATTTGTCGAGCGTCTTCGGGTTGATCGCTCCCGTCGGGCAATGCGCCTACAGCGCCAGCAAATTCGCCGTGCGCGGCTTTTCCGAAGTATTGCGGCATGAATTGGCGGGCACCAATGTCAGCCTCTCGGTCGTCCATCCCGGCGGCATCGCCACCGATATCGCCATGCATGCGCGGGTATCGAGCGGGATTGATCAGGCCGCCGCCAAAGCCGCCGCGGACGGCTTCAAGCGCGTGGCGCGAACCAGCCCGGCCGCCGCGGCCGAGCGCATCTTGAGGGGGATCAAGCGGCGCGAAAGGCGGATCCTGATCGGCGCCGACGCGCGGCTGATCGACATCGTGCAACGCCTGCTTCCGGTCAGCTATTGGGGGATCTTTCGCCGCGCCTTCGCGATATCTGGACAATAATAAAAAATACAAAGCCGAACAAACAAACGCCAAACAGGCAAATAACAATATTAGGGGGTTAGAAATGTCTAGAACAATTCGGCGTCATCTTCGCACGACAACCGCCTGCGCCTCGGTGGCGCTCGCCGCCGGGATCGCCATCCAGCCTGCCCTTGCCTTCGATTTCACGATCGGCGACGGCTGGACGGGCAATCTGGATACGACCATCTCGGCCGGGGCCACGGTGCGAACCTCATCGCAGGATTTTCGGCATTTCGGCGGCCCGGCGACCGGCAATCCGAACGGCACCGAGACGATGCTCGACGGTGATCTCAATTTTCGGCAGGGGGATCTGACCTCGCAGCCGAATCGCATCACCGAAGAGCTTGTGATCAAGAATGGCGAGACCACGATCTTCGTCCGCGGTACCGCCTTCTACGATACGGTGCTCGCGACCGGCTCCAATGCCGATTTCCGCCCCCTGCCCCACGGCTCGATCGACGCGTCGGGCCGCGCCGTCCGGCTGCTGGATGCCTTCGTCGACCAGAAGTTCGACATGTTCGGCGCCCCGGCCACGGTGCGTATCGGCAATCAGGTGATCAATTGGGGCGAGAGCACCTTCATCCAGGGCGGCATCAACACGGTGGCGCCGATCGATGCGACCGCGGCCCACTCGCCGGGTACCGAGCTCAAGGATGTCATCCTGCCGATTCCGGCGATCGACTTCAAAGTCTCGCCATTCGCCAACGTAAGCTTCGAGGCCTACTACCAGTTTCTGAACGCTCATGATCTGCTCGACGGGCAAGGCACCTTCCTCGAGGCGAACGACCTCGTCTCGCCGGGCGGACGGTTCATCGTCGAAGGCTCGGCGACGACGGCGCCCTTCCTCACCAACCTCAATTTCGTCCGGCCGCCGGACGCCACCTTCGGCCGCATCCAGCCCCAGGGCAGCGCGTCCGACGCGCACAACCTCTCCGACGAGGCGGGCTTCGCCGCGCGCCTGACCGTGCCGCAGCTCGACGATGCCGAGTTCGGCGCCTATGCCGAGACCTACGCCAGCCGCACGCCGTTTCTCAATTTCCGCACCGGTTCGGCGGCTGGCCTTGCCGGCAACCAGGCGTTCCTCAGCAGCATCCTGGCGCCGGGATTGTTCCCGCCCGCCCCGTCCATCTCCTACACCGGCACGTCCTCGGTCTCGCTCACCTATCCGGAACATATCCATCTCATCGGCGGCAGCTTCAGCTTCGTCGGCCCGGACAATCTCCAGTTCCAGGGCGAGGTCTCGCACCGCTTCAACCAGCCGATCCTGATGTCGCTGTCGGATATCGAGCTCATCGTCGATGAGCCGGCGCTGTGCAGCAGCGGCGGCATTCTCGGCATCCTGGGCACGACCGGACCGAACTCCGCCTTGTGCCAAGGCGAGCACAGCGATCCGGTCCGCCAGGCCATCGGCAACGCTCCGGCCGGCCTGAACTCGACCTTCAACCCGTCCAAGCGCTTCCCGGTCAGCCAGGTGCAGGCGTCGGTCACCAAGCTCTGGAACAATATTCCGGGCACCCCGATCGGATCGACCGTGCTGGTGGCCGAAGCAGGCCTCGTCTATGTCCATGACTTCCCGAAGAATGCCGGCCTCTTCCAGTCCCAGGGCACGACCGGCGCCTCGGCCTTCTCGTTCGAAGGCGTGCCGTTGGTCGGCACCTCTTCCGGCCTGATCGCCAGTACCCAGCTCGCGACGCAGGTTTCCTACGGCATGGACGCGCTCGCCACCTTCGACATGCCGCACACCATGCCGGCGGGCATCGATATGACGCCCTCGATCGCCTTCTCCTGGGGCATCGGCGGCAACAGCCCGGTCGGTGCCGGGTCGTTCGTCGCCCACGCCGCACAGCTCGGCTTCAACCTCAATTTCAGCTACCTGCAGAATCTGCAGTGGGGCGTGGGCTATGTGTACAATTTCCAGATCGGCGGCAACCCGTTCGAGAATACGCTCTACGATCGTGACTTCCTGTCGGCGTTCGTCTCCTACAGCTTCTGACCCCGTCCCCGGCTTGCAGCCGGGTCACATTTGATCGACCATGCCCCCGCCCAGTCCCTCGGCGGGGGCATCGGTTTTCCAGAGTACGATCGGACTGGCTGGAACCGGCCAACCCGTGAATCGTAATCTACCTATCCAAGTAGAGCCGGATCGGGAGCATCGGCGTGGCACGGCTGGCGGGACCGCTGTTCCAATCCTTCAGGCAGGCAAAGGCCCATCAGCAAGCCGGACGGCTCGACGAGGCCGTTCGGCTCTATCGCCACATCCTGGCAACCGAGCCGCATCATGCCGAAAGCCTCCACGCGCTCGGCCTGATCGCCCTACAGGCCCGCCGTTTCGATCTGGCGCTCGAACCGCTGCGCCGTGCCGTGGCGATCGATCCGGCCCCGGCCGCCTACCATTTGACGCTCGCCACGGCTCTCGATTCGACTGGCAGGCCAGACGACGCGATCGAGCAATATCGCGCCGCCGCCACGCGGGACCCGAAAGATATCGCCGCCCTCCAGCATCTAGGCGTGGCGCTTGCCCGGCGCGGCCGGCTAGCCGAGGCCGAGCCCTGTTTCCGCGAGATCTCGCTTCGCCGTCCAAGCCAGGCCGACGCCCACGCGAATCTGGGCAACGCTCTGCTCGGGCTCGGCCGGCTCGATGAGGCGGAAACGGCATTGCGCGAGGCCGTACGGCTGTCTCCGCGCTCGGCCGGAGCCCTTGCCGACCTGGCCGGCGCGCTTCACGGGCTGGGGCGCCTGGATGCGGCTGCCGCGGCCGCCCAAGATGCCGTCCGGCTCGATGCGCAATTGCCGGCGGCGCATCATGTGCTCGGCAACATCCGGGCGGCCCAGGGCCGGATGAGCGACGCCGCCAACCATTATGGCGAGGCGCTGCGTCTTGATCCGGCGGCCGTCACGACCGAGCACAATCTCGGCAATGCGCTGAGCGGCTTCGGCCGGATCGAGGAGGCCGATCGCTGCTATCGCCGGGCCCTGCAGGCCGAGCCGGGCTTCGCCCTTGCCCATAGCAGCCTGCTGCTGAACCTCAATTATCTCCCGGACCGCTCGGCCGATTTGCTCGCCGCCGAGCATCGCCGCTGGGATGAACTTCATGGCAGGACGATCCGCTCGGCCCGCCATGACAATGACCGCTCTGCCGACCGGCCGTTGCGCGTGGGCTATGTATCGGGCGATTTCCGACAACATCCGGTCGGCCAATTCTTCGAGCCCCTGCTCGATCGGCATGACCGCACGCAGATCGAGAGCTTCTGCTACGCCAAGGTCGGCCGGCCGGATGAGCTCACGAGCCGCCTGCAGGCGCGCGCCGATCATTGGATATCGATCTCGGCGCTGGACGAAGCGGCCGCCGCCGAGCGGATCCGGGCCGATCGCATCGATCTCCTGATCGATCTCGCCGGCCATACCAATGGCGGTCAGATGCTGCTGTTCGCCCGGAGGCCCGCGCCCGTCCAGATATCCTGGCTCGGCTATCCGCATTGGACCGGTCTCGACGCCATCGATTACCGCCTCAGCGATCGCATTGCCGATCCTCCGGACCAGGGCGCGACCGAGCGGATCGAATATCTCGATGGCGGTTTCCTGTGCTATCGGCCACCCCTGGACGCAGCGGCGGTAACGCCACCGCCGGCCCGGTCGAAGGGACGCGTCACCTTCGGCTCGTTCAACAACCTCGCCAAGCTCAATGACGGGATTTTGGCACGCTGGGCGGCCATCCTGCACGCGGTGCCGGACAGCAGCCTGCTGCTCAAGGCGAAACCTTTGGTCGAGCTTCCCGTGCAGGATCGGTATCGGAGCATTTTCGCGCGGCTCGGCATCGGGCCGGAACGGCTGGATCTGCGCGCGGCCACCCTGTCGCCGGTCGATCATCTGGCCCTATATGGCGAGATCGATATCGCACTCGACCCCGAGCCCTACAATGGCACGACCACGAGTTGCGAGGCGCTGTGGATGGGGGTGCCGGTCATCACCCTTGCCGGAACGCGCCATGCGTCCCGTGTCGGCGCCAGCCTGCTGACGGATCTGCACCTGACCGAGCTCATCGCCGCCGACGCCGACGCCTATGTCGGCCTCGCGGCTGCGCTTGCTCTAGATATCGACCGTCTGGAGGAATTACGCGCCGGGATGCGAGCGCGGATGCGGGCGTCGTCCCTGATGGATGCCGAGCGTTTCGCCCGGAGCATGGAAGCAGCCTATCGCCGGATCTGGCGGCGCCATTGCGGAGAAGCCGCTCAATAAGCAAAGCCGCCGGCACGGACAACCCATGCCGGCGGCATTGTTCCTGAAGTACGATTACTTGCGTTCGTAGATGACGATCTCGCCGGTCGGTCCGCTGATCAGACCGGGGCGATCGCTCATCTCGCTGGGCGGCGTGATGAGGGGGGCCGGCCTGATGCCGCTGCACGCCCCGAGCAGCACCGCCAAGCCGGCGAGCAGGGCTGCGGATGCCGCCCACCCACCGGTCAACCGAATACCCTTGACCACGTCACTCTCCTTTGGCTTCCGGGCGGCTTGCGCCGAGACGACGCAAGCGGCAACCCGTCCCCCACTTGTTACATTCTAGAACCGGACGATACCGCCGGCCGTGACCAGATCGATCGGCGCGTAGGAGCCGAAGTCACGTTCCAGAGTCTGATGATGGTAGCTGACGAAGAGCGAGGCCGAGGCCGGATTGATTTCCTGCTCGAACAGCACGCCGTAATCCTTGGCATGGTCGCCGGCATAGAGCAGCTCGTCATTCTCGGCGAAGCTGACCGCGAAGGCCGTCGGGCCTAGGCTGAACCACGGAACCGGGGTCTTCCAGCCGAGCTTGGCGTAGAACAGATCCGGGCTGATATTCCTGTGCAGCGGATCCTGGTAGATCACGTCCTGGTAGCCGCCGGCCAGCGTCAGATTGACGCCGCTCGGATGGAGCATCGAGATCGAGCCGTTATACTGGGTCGAGCCGTTGGCCGACGGGCCGGTAATGATCGGCGGGGTGCCGCCCTGGCCGACCAAGGCATTGGCCGCCGTCGGGACGCCGTTCGAATAGGCGTAGGCGTTGGGTGCCGCGTGGTTGAGGCTGGTCGCGAGCGTGACCGCGGCACCGGCCTGAACAATGGTGCCCCACCAATTGCCGCCGTAGCGGAGCGCGAAGTCGTAGGCGCCGCCATCGATGGCCGAAGTCGAGAACTGGAAGCCGTTCCACATCGGCGAGTCGTAGCGCAGACGATCGTCGCGGACCTTGCCGTCGAAGAAGAAGAACACGCTGCCGACCGCCGGGCCGAAGGCGCCGTTGGGCGAACTGATGAAGGTATTGCCGGCACCGGCCGGGACACCGGTCTGCGCGTTGGCGGCACCAGCCAGATGGATGGCATCGCCCCGCTGGCGGAACGAGAAGCCGCCGTCGGTATCCGAAACGTTTTCGTAACCGGCATAGAAGGTGCCGGACAGATCCATTTCGTTGGTCAGATAGCCCGCGGTGCCGCCGAAGCCGAGATGCAAGGCACCCCATTCCTTGTTGCTGATGAAGGCTTCCGCCCAGC
>Ga0255336_101191_pt1 | contig 21796 bp, 16 predicted proteins | sample MeOH1_35cm_T3_17_FD_189102 | JGI IMG/M metagenome (GOLD analysis project Ga0255336, IMG submission 189102) | Sandy soil microbial communities from University of British Columbia, Vancouver, Canada - MeOH1_35cm_T3_179 | ecosystem: Engineered > Artificial ecosystem > Sand microcosm > Unclassified ...
CAAACGTGTGGACCCGGGGCCTGAGCTGCTCCAGATAACCGCGAGCTTTGTTGCGAACCCGTTAGTGCTTGACGGCGATGGCGGAGATTTCGATCTTGGCGCCGCCAATCAGGCCTGCGACCTGAACCGTAGCCCGGGCCGGTTTGGGGTCTGGCATCTCCTTGATGTAGACCTCGTTCATCTTCTTGACATCGTTGAGATCGGTCACGTAGACGGTGATGGAAACGATGTCGGACATCTTGAAGCCGGCCTTCTCAACAACCTTCTTGATGGCGGCGATAGCGTTGGTGGTTTGCAGAGTGATGTCGGTCCCTGTGACCTTGCCGTTAGCGTCCGGTCCCTGCTGACCGGCGACGTAAAGGGTATTGCCCGCAACAAACCCATCACTGAAGGGCATGCCCTGCTTAAAGTCGATGGCCTTGTTCTGGGCAAAAGCGCTGCCCGAGGCACAGACGGTCATGATCCCGGCCAGGATAAGGCCGCGCTTCCGCATCAGCGAATACAACTTCTTCATCGTTCAGTCTCCTGTTTTTGTGTTGCTAGGGCATCTTCTCATTTCTTTGGGCGTTTCGACATCTGGCATCTGTCGTAGAGGCACCACCCATCGGCCTCACTCCTCATGGAATCCGCCCGCAACGCCATAAAGCGAAAAGGCTGGCTGCGGGTGCTCCGCAACCAGCCTTATTTCCTTTAGCTTCCCGCCTTAGCGACCATAGTAGCGATAGGGATCAGGCCCAAACCGACGCGCCCGCTCCCATTCCTGATGCCGTATCCATGCCTCGCGGCGGGCAATCTCGGCACGGCGAGCCTCCTCCCAACGAAGATGGTCATAATAGGCACGCCGCGAGTAGTAGTCCGGATACACCACGGGACGCCCGACCTGCACGCCGACAACGAACTGCTGTGCCTCAGCCTTCGCCGGTCCCGCCAGCATCAACGCTCCAGCCAGGAAACCAGCCGCCATCACCTTACCAACCATCGCTTTCAGAGTGGCCTTCATAACAACCTCCTCACTACATCTCACTGAACACTCATTCATTCGAGCGGTTGCGCGCAACTTTCTTCCGGCATTCGGTGTTGTCTGCCACTCCGTTCCTTCGATCCAAGTGGAGAAGTGGAAAAATTCGCCCTCGACGCCCGGACTCCCTATCACCGGAAGACGACCTGTCAATCGGCCTTGAAAATCTATGAGTCGATCACATGTAAAGCGTGGTGCAAACGCTCGAGTGCACCACCCTTCATGACGATAATCGTCGGGAAGGGTGGTTGCAGAAGCAAACCTACTTAGTCCGCTCCACGATACCGCCAGCCTCTGCGATCAGGGCCATATTGGCCATCCCCAGAAACAACCCATGCTCCACCACACCCACAATTGAATCCAGCTTCGCCGCTATCGCGACAGGATCATCCATCAGGACACCTGAGCAGTCCAGAATCAGATTTCCTTCATCGGTGATGTACTGTGATCCATCCTTGTTCGTCCTCACCTTGGGCGTGAACCCCAGCTCCCGCAGCGAATCGTTCACCAGCGGCTCTGCCATCTGGATCACCTCCACCGGCAGAGGAAACCTCCCCAGCCTCTCTACCTGCTTCGATCCATCGGCGACGATCACAAATCGCTTCGAGGCACTGGCGACGATCTTCTCGCGCAGCAATTTGCCTCCGCCACCCTTGATCAGCGCCAGCCCCGGTGCCACCTCGTCGGCTCCGTCGACCGTAAGGTCCAGCGTCCGGGTCTCTTCGAACGTGGTGAACGGAATCCCATAGCTCCGCCCCAGCTTTTCGCTGTCCTCCGAGCTGGCGATAGCGCGGATCTTCAACCCCTGATCACGTACCTTCTCGCCCAGCAGCTTGATCCAAAGCGTCGCCGTCGAACCGGACCCCAACCCCACCGTCATCCCCGGTTCAACCAGCGCGAGCGCCCTTTCAGCCGCCTGCTGCTTCAATCTCGTCTGCTCATCGACACCGCTGTTTGCTGTCATCGCTCACCTCTCGCTCCATTCTTCCACTCCGCAGCTATCTTCTGCTAACTCAAAAGATACGATTGGGAGCTATCCCCGTCAGGAGCCATCCCATGGCCTTGCTATGTTAGCCTCCTCACAGGGGTCGCACCACGAGCTACCTCGAAACCTCTCTTATGGATGTAACCCTGAAAAGGCTCTGGCTACCGTTTTCTGCGGTATTTCTTCTGTTCACTGTTGCGCAGACATGCTTGTCCCAGAACGCTGCAATCGGCTCCTCTCTCCCGGATGCCCCCCAGCCGCAGGACACCACGCCAAAACCGACCGAGACGCGGCCGAACGGCTCACAGTCTCAGACGCCTGAAGACATCACCCTTGCAGGAACACCGAAACGCCTGCTCCTCGACCAGAAGGCCATCTGGACCAGCCCGCTCCGACTGAAACCGAGCGACGGCATCTGGCTTGCTCCATTCGGTATCGCCACCGGGATGCTGATCGGCAGCGATCATCACACCATGACGCAGCTGGTACATGTGAACGCGGACACGCAGAAGAAGGCAGACAATCTCTCCACAGGAGCAGTCGTCGGGCTTGCCGCTGTCCCGGCATCAACCTATCTCTGGAGCCTCTTCAATAACGCTCCGCAGGCTCACGAGACCGGCATTCTCACCGGCGAAGCTCTCGCCAACAGCCTCGCTGTCAACGAGGTGCTCAAGCTCACCTTCCGCCGCGATCGTCCCCTGGTCGACAACGCGCGGGGCAAGTTCTTCAGCTCCAGCCCGTCTGACGGTTCCTTTCCTTCGAATCACGCCATCATGGCCTGGTCGATGGCCTCGGTTATCGGCTCAGAGTACCCCGGCTGGCTCACCCGCACCGCAGCCTACGGTCTCGCCAGCACCGTCAGCGTAAGCCGTGTCCTCTCAGAGCAGCACTTCCCCTCGGATGTCCTGGTCGGCAGCGTTGCCGGATGGCTCATCGGCCAGTACGTCTACCGGGCCCACCACAACTACACGCTCAACCCATACGACACACCGCCCCTGCCCAAGGACTACATCGCCCGCAACACTTCGACGGGCTCCGCAACCGCCTCGCTCCCGGCTCCTCCTCCGCCACCACAGTTTGCTCTTCCGCCTGACCCGATCGAGCATCGTCCGCCAGCCCCCTTCGACGCCGACCCCGACACCGTCGGCTCCACCAACGTGCCCATGGACAGCTGGATCTATCCAGCCCTCGAACGGCTGGCCGCACTCGGCCTGATCCCGACGCAAAACGCGGCTATTCGCCCATGGACGCGCCAGGAATGCCTCCGTCAGCTGCACCAGGCTCAGGAGATCTCTGACCGCATTAGCGTCTCCAGCCCACGCCTTGTCGCCGAGGCACGCCGGCTGATGACCGACCTCGACCGCGAGCTCTCCTCCGAATCGACCTCTTACCAGGAGCTGGCTCTCGAATCCACCTACGCACGCTTCGGAACGATCGCAGGCCCAGCGCTGAACGACAGCTTCCACTTCGGCCAGACCTGGTGGAACGACTTCGGCCGCCCTCAGGGCAGAGGTTCCAACGCCATCGCAGGCTTTTCCATGCGAGCCCACTACGGCCGCTTCTTCTTCTATACCCGCGAAGAGTATCAGCATGGTCCCGGAAACCCGGCACAATCGCCAGAGAGAACTGCTTTTATCAACCGGTTGGACCGTATCCAGGAAAACGATCCATATATACAACCACTACCAGCCAGCGCAGCCTATGAACGCCAACGTCCGATAGAAATGTATGCGGGAGTGGCATTCGCCGGGAATGCCATCTCTTTCGGGAAACAGCAACTTTATTGGGGGCCAACAACGATGGGTCCATTGGCCTTCTCCAGTAATGCTGAACCCACCTATAACGTGCGTTTCGTTTCGACCCGGCCACATCCATTGCCACTGATACCATCCATCGGTACATATCGCTTCGATGTTGTCCTAGGCAAGCTATCCGGTCACTCCTATCCTGCAAGACCCTGGTATAACGGACAGAAGATTTCCTTCAACTTCGGCGACAATCTCGAGCTCAGCTTCACCCGATGGTCTGTGTTTTGGGGAGTGGGACATCCCATCACACTGCACTCTTTCAAACAAAATGTCTTCAGTTTCAATTCTACGGGCGGTGGTGCCGGTGGGGGCGGTGGTAGCGCTGGGTACGGGGATCGCAACGATCCTGGCGACCGGAAAAGTAACTTCGATTTTCGTTACAGATTGCCATTCCTGAGTCGAATCGTTACCCTCTACGCCGACGCCTATTCTGACGATGATCCTAACCCAATCTCAGCGCCTCGACGCGCTATCTGGAATCCCGGCATTTACTTCGCTCGTCTCCCATGGATGTCTCATATGGATCTGCGGATCGAAGCTGTCAGCTCAACCGGCCTGTTTACCGATTTTGGCGGCCAACATTTCTTCATGAACAACCAGTACCTCGACAGCAACACGAATAAAGGATTTATGTTAGGCAACGCTATTGGACGTGATAGCCGCGCCATCGAAGGAAGAACTGGATATTGGTTCTCAGCAAGAACACGTGTGGAAGCAGGCTATCGTCAGAATAAGGGAGGAATAGCATTCCTTCCTGGCGGCAGCACTATCACTGATGGCTTCGTGAATGGATCTTACGCAATCACGCCGCACTGGACTGCACAAATCTTCACCCAGTATGAGCGTTTCCTCATCCCGTCCTACATGCCAGGCTCACAACACAATACTAGTGGATGGTTCCAAATTACCTGGAATCCGAAAATTTCCGTTGGCCGATAATGCTATCTTCAAACCTCTATGAAGCAGAACGTTGCTTGTTGAATGCAGCAGCACGTTCAGCGTCTTCACGTTTGGGGGCCCCAGGCCCCTTAATGATTCGCTTATCTGTTCCTAATTTAAATTCAAGCAACTTTAGAACATATCGAACTTGTACAGCCTTACGAATTAACCACTTGGTTATTTTGCTTGAGCCAAAGTAATCATAGTGATCGCTAAAATCGATAAATCCCTGATGCTGCATCCGAAGCCCCTTCAGTGCAACCTGATTAACACTTTGACTGCCATAATGAACAACTTCTGCTGAGGGAGTGTAATAGAGTTTCCTACCCTTCTTCATCAGCATGTAGCAATAAGCCAAATCTACTTGATACATCGGAAAAAGCTCATCCAGCATTCCATCCTGTTCCCATGTGCTGCGGCGAATGACAAATGCTGTACTCCCGATGAATTGAGGTAGTTGTTCTTTTGAATAATCAAACTGGCTAGCATAGTAAGCTTTCGATACCGCGCCATTACGAAAGATCTTATGCCAGTTCAGTCCCTGCAATATCATAATGCGTAAATTCGCAAAATTGCGGACACAGTGTTGAACTGTCCCATCGGGATTAAGCAATTTGGGCCCACATGCCGCTGCATCTGGATGGCTATCCATAAACTCAACCAGCTTGCGAAAAGCATTTGACCGGATCTCCGTATCGCTATTGAGCAAGCAAGCATAACGAGCTTGCGACATCCTCATACCAAGGTTATTGTTCTTAGCGTACATCTTATTTTCCTTATTCTTTACTAGACGTACATTGGGAAAATGCGATGCCACCATGTCCGCACTACCATCCGATGAATTGTCATCGATGACTATAACTTCAAATGTTATGCCTTCAGTGAATTGATAGATCGATGCCAGGCACTGCTTTAACAAAACCTTTGTATTGTAGTTAGGAATAATGATTGTTATGTCCAGCATGGGTTAGTACCATCCATCCGTTTATTGCAACGTTTATTTATTTTTAGCTGTCACTTCCCGTGCAGGCACCCCGACAACAGTAAGTCCTGGCGGAATGGTGCGTACAACGACGGAATTAGCACCAACAGTCACATGATCCCCAATATGGATGGCGCCAAGTATCTTTGCGCCAGCCCCAACCGTTACATTGTTACCAAGGTGAGGAAGCACATTGGGGTTAAAAAACATATCTACCGATTTTGCACCTAAGGTAACATTCTGGAAGATTGTCGCATTACTTCCAATCCTCCAGGCGCCAATCACTGTTCCTACTGTATGTGGCAGGAATAGCCCTGATCCGATTTCACACTTCGGTGTTATCTGAATGCCGAATAATATAAGGTTAATATAAGAAAATATATGTGGAATAAACGGAACACCTGACAACATCAGACTTCTCGATGCTCTATAAAGAACAATGGGAAGAAACCGCGGATTGGGCAACCGAATAAAAATAGACCACAGTGTAACGCCTTTGCGCTTTCCTTCAAGCTCATATTGGCGTTCAAGATCTGAGCGTAAAAGCTCTAGCAGCATTTGATACCCAATCTCCTCTCCCCTTCGCAGTGAGTCTTCCCGCTAAAGATATTCTATAATTCTTGTTTCTACTCTCCCAAAACCTGGCGATATGTTGTAAATGTCTTTGCAGCAGTGTCTTCCCATCGGTATAGGGATACTTGGTCGTACCCCCTCTTCCGGACAGCAATTAGATCTTGCGGCGAGGAAAGAAGCCTCTGAAGCATCGTCGTCAGGGATGTCGGATCATCAGCATCGAAGTAAAATGCTGCATTATCACATACCTCTGGCATTGACGAGGAATTTGCCGTCAAAACGGGGCACCCCAAACTCATCGCCTCTAACGGAGGGAAACCAAACCCTTCATAAAGGCTGGGGTATACCAAGATCGTAGCTCGTCGATAAGCTTGCGCAAGCACTTCTTCCGATGCCAAAGGAATCACTCGTACTTTCTTCTTCAATCCAAGTGATTCGATCTTATCCAACTCAAGAGGAGTAAAGCCCCCTCCTCCGACCGCAAGCAATTCGAAAGTGCTCGCCACCCCGCTCTTTGCAAATGCCTCTAATAAAGCTACAAAGTTCTTGTATGTTCCACGCGCCCCGACATAGAGGACATAAGGTGTACCTGGCACCCTTCCATCGTCAATCGCATCCGCCTGAAACGCAGAAAATCCATGATAGATCACATGCGTCCGCCGTTCGTCAATCGGATAAAACCTCAAAAGATCACGACGACTCGATTCCGAGACACAAATTATCGCATCGGCCGAAGCATAGAGGCGCCGTTTGTTTTCGATAACGGCCTTCGCATTGCGAAATAGTTGTGGATATATTTCATGAATACAGTCGTGGTGCGTGGCGACAAGCCTCCTCCGAGACACAAGTGGAAGCGCTCGGTAAAGAGTGGAGTGATAAATATCAAAACGCCCACGCCAAAGTGCAATCGCGTTCGAAAAAATATCATTTGCCACATATCGAACAACACCAGGTGCCAAGAAGGTCCGTGTTCCGCTCACTCGCACACCTACCCCGGCAACCCCTTGAAACGGGTAAACCGAATTGTGCAAGCCCTGCAAAAGATCGATACAAACCTTGTTTCGCGGAAGATGGTGAACCAATTCATAAAAATAGCGAGAAGCACCACCTGCATCCTGCAGAGAGAATATTTGGTGGTCATAGAAAATTTTCATCTAGTGACGAACGATACTGCCTATGTTTTCTCGGCTGGTCTTGAAGCTGTTGAAGCTGCTAGAGATCGCTTATTCTTCATGCTGATACGTCTGCTGCAAATTGATATGTCTAGCGCAAAAAACGATCCGAATAGTACGGTAATCCCTTTCTTATTGTTGATTACCGTCACGGCCCGATCTAGTCTTAAGTGAACTTTTGCGCTGAAAAGCCAAGCTAGACTCTACCATGCAGAAGGCCTTTCTCCTCCATCTCAAGTAGCGACCGCTCGTACCCCTGAACAGAGGGTGCACTCTCGCCTGCCCACTCAAGAAACAGTTTCAGGCCATCTGCAAATCTCACTTTCGGCTCATAGTTAAGTCGAGCACGAGCCTTTGTCAAATCGGCCAAACCATGACGGATATCGCCTTCCCGAAAAGCTCCCGTGGTCGTAACTATTGATTTTTCACCGTAAAATGAGTTAATTCGATCGGCAACTTGTTTTACAGTGATTCGCTCCCCCGCTCCAACATTGATTGCTTCGGAGCCACTACTATCCGCTATCTGACAAGCTGCTGCTGTGGCCTCGACAACATCATCAATATAGACAAAATCACGGCTTTCTAGACCATCCTCAAATACCTGAATCGGGCGACCTACCCGAGCAAGGTTTGAAAAGATTGCCAAAATGCCAGTATAAGGATTCTGAAGAGACTGCCCGGGCCCATATACGTTTTGGTATCTTAGCGCCGTTGAGGGAATTTTCAGCACTTCCCCAAACATAAGCACCATCTGCTCCTGAACCTGCTTTGTCAAACCGTAGAAAGACGATGGTTGAAGAGGCGCTAATTCAGGCGTTTCCACACTCACGCACTCCCCCCCACAGACCGGACAAACGGGGTCGAATCGCCCAGACTTCTTGTCAACGACACTGCGCGTTTGAGGGTACACGAGACCATCACGATTGCACTCGTATGCACCCTCGCCATAGATTGATCGAGATGATGCAACAACAATGCGCTCGATCTTCTGTCGGCCGCCTTTTGCTAAAATGTCGTAAATCAGAGCCGTACCCGAAATATTCGTCCGCTCATAGCGGCTAACCTCATACATCGACTGACCGGTCCCGGTCTCTGCGGCAAAATGAACGAGGCAGTCAGCATTCTTCATCGAAGTTTGCACCAGATCACGGTCACAGATATCTCCGATGATTAAACGTACGTACGGAGCGATATCGGGAGGGAGTGCGTATCCTGAAGGGTGAATCTGAGTGGAGAAGCTATCGAGGACGCTCACCTCGTAGCCGAGATTCAACATATATCGTGAAAGCCGACTCCCGATGAACCCGGCACCGCCAGTTATTAAGACATGCATTCCCTTGACTTGCCCCTCCAGCTTTATCTTGACAACTATACCTTTTATATTCTGATAGTTAGAATCAAGACTAAGTTTAAGATGAAACTATATCCCTCACGACTGCCAGCCATTCTTCGGCGACCGTAAAACGACTAGCCTGATTTTACAATCTGCTCTTTCATGACCATCTGTGACCCTATCGCCTAAAGCCCCGCTTGCTTTTGCTTTACAGAGAACGATGCTTCCATCGCGACCATGTGCAATTGTCAATATCGATTGATATGCACACGATCCGTGGATGATATTCTTCTATTGAAATCTAAGAGGTCATTTTTATCGGGTTCGAAACGGTCGTGATCGCTTAACGTTCACATTTAGTGAATACTACATAGTCGGCGCATTCGACTAACCATGATAATGGCCATAAGTGTGCTAGCCAGACACATCAATCGCTACTCGCACAGGCAGGATCCCACACCGAAGCCAAATAGTGCATAGATCTCCCCACAAATCATTTACGATAAAAGCCTAATCATGCTTGAGCTTGCGACTGCCTACCAAATCTACCCCAGGGTATCCAAAGTTCCGGCAACGTTTACGGATGAACAGTTAAGACTTTCCATACTGTGCCTCCTCTCATTTAAACAGACACTCTACGAAATACAGAGCATTTTTGATAGCTACGGAAATAAGTATGACGACGGACATCTGCGGCCATCGCTTACTCAGCAGACTCATCTGTTGAATCTGCAGGTCCACTGGAACACCTTAGACCGTCGCAAACCGTGGTTGAAACCTTGGGCGTGGAGTTGCGAACAAATCCTCTTCAAGTGTAAGACGGGATCTTGGCACGCTACTACTCCAAACCTAGTCATACATATTGAATCGCTATGTCCTATTTCTGTGATCGATTGGTATGAAGAGTTTGACAGCAGACTCAAGGAAGCCTTAGTGGCAGCAGCTCAACTTTTGCAGGAAATAGTCGCAAAATGAGGACAGGTGCAACGAAGCTTGTTCTCATCAAAAATGCCTTCGCAAATCTGGTACGAGGCGGTGCATCTGCTTTAATTGCAATTGCGTTACCACCATTTCTTACACGATCCATGGAGCCAGCAGCCTTCGGAGCATGGGCACTCGTTCTACAGTTAGCTGCTTACGTAAGCTTTCTTGACTTTGGCATTCAAACTGCGGTCGGCAGATATGTCGCGCACTCAAGCGAACGAAATGACAAAATCCAGCGCGACCGCATTGTCAATACAGCCTTGTTTGCTCTTGGACTATCTGCTGTTCTTGCCCTTGTTGGAACATTAATTTTGGTGTTTTTTTTGCCTAACATCTTCAGACAAGTTCCAGGACACTTACTGCAACAGGTTCGAATCGCGGTTATATTAGTCGCCGGTTCCCTTGCTGTTGGGCTCCCCGCATCAGTATTTACCGGCATCTTTCTGGGTATGCAGAGGAATGCCATACCCGCAATGATTATCGGAATCACAAAGATAGTAAGCGCTGTTCTGATTATCGTTGTGGCTTGGCATCAAGGCACGCTGGTGCAAATGGGGTTCGTAGTTTGCCTCCTGAACCTCCTGTCCTATCTTGCTCTCTATCTGACTTGCACCAGAACATGGCCAGACATAACATTCTCCCGTAAAAATATCACTCCTTCCACAATCAAAGAACTTGCCGAATACTGCTTTAGTCTGAGCATATGGGCAATTGGACTGCTTTTCGTTACCGGTATGGATCTATCCATCGTAGGATATTACCGCTTCAATGAAGTTGCATACTACTCACTGGCGGCAACGATCGTTACATTTTTGGGAGGGTTCTACAACGCCATCATTAGCCCTATGATGCCAGCCACTGCGGTACTCCATGCACGCGGCGATCACGATGCGTTATCTAGCATGGTTACAGTGGCTACTCGATATGGCGTCGCCTTGTTACTAGCTACAGGATTTCCTTTGATGCTGGGTATGCACCTTATCTTGCGCTTTTGGGTTGGCTTCAACTATGCCGCTCATACAGTACAGATTGCAACACTACTGATTGCCGCCAATATTATTAGACTTTCCATCACACCATATGTGGTCGCGATGATTGGCTCCGGTGAACAACGATTGGTCGTGCTGACTCCTCTGCTTGAAGGAATCAGCAACCTTATATTTAGCTTAATCGCTGGGTATTACTTGGGCGCGGTCGGTGTTGCACTTGGCACGCTTTTTGGAGCCATCGTCGGCCTCATCAGCATGTTGCTTTACAACATACCTCGGACGTCGATTCGTCTCAATGCCTCTGACTACTTCAAAAATTCTTTGTTCCGCCCATGCCTAAGCACTATTCCTTTATTAGCCTTACTAGCTCTTTCTAGGATGAGCAATCTAGACAAGTCAGTAGACAACACCCTAAGGGTATTGGTGTTGTTTATATGTCTTGCTCTTTTATGGCAATTCGGATTTACCTCTCTGGAACGACGACAACTCACCTCGAAACTCATGAGGCACCCAAGCTAACTCTCTAGCGCATAGCACAAACGTGCTACGTGCTTTTCCGAATTCCACGGATCACGAAGAGCAAGTTTATACCTGACGCAATCACAATAAATAGATGCGGTAAACCATTTGTTTCTCTCGAATCACCGCACAATCAAAACCTAAAAACATGTGGCGTATTTTTTTGTTCATCGAGCCTTGCCGTTTGTATTGCCACACAATCTGTTCGAACAACACCAATAGGCGTATTTTAAAGCAAATCGGAAACCCTTTTGTCATCGACAACACGATACCACCGTCTGTCTGGCACCGTGTTGTAATAGTGCTTACGGCAGCTGATCGACTGATTACAGACGAACCATCTGTGGTTGCCCTTACTCTAAATTAGAGAATGTGCAGCCCCCTTGGATAGACCGCAATGAAAACCATGATGCACGAATATCGGAGTACTCTATTTATGCCGATTTCCCTCAAGCGCTATGTGTATATTTCCACACTGCTTGGGGTATTCAGCGAGATGTTCGCCATCCATCTTGGTGCCACGATCTTTTTGTCGTACCTGGTAATGTTATCTAACCTTCTGCTGATCTGGGCCTTTCTATCACCGCTGATCGTCCCAAAATGGCTGAGTTGGTTCGTGCTTTTTCTTTTGGCTAGCGGCACTATCGGTATATATAGAGGAACAGACACACCCCTTCTGGTAGCAAAACAGGTAGCCGCAATCAGTCTAAGTGCTCTTTACTTTGCAAATTTCTTCCACATGGAAGGAAATAGAGTTAACCGCGCGTGGAGTGGATATACGAAAATCGCCTACTGGCTAACGCTGGTAGCCCTCCTCATGTGGCCCATCCAATGCTTGATTGAGCATAAGGTCGTCCGTTTACATGGGCTCACAACAGAACCATCTGCCTACTGTGTTCTCACGCTGCCCGCCTATTACTGGTATGCCTACCAATGGCATTCACGGGGCAGGCACCGCAAAGAAGTGCTTTGGATCACTTTAGGTGTTGCTCTTTCCGTTTCCTCCACTGGCTACATTGCAGTCGCTTTTGGTTTCCTATTGTTGTTTGGAAGGCGAGTGACTGGATTATTGATTGCGGTCATCATGGCCTGCGGACTTGCAGCTGGACTTTACGCAGTCTCTCCTGATGTCCGTCTGCGAGTCGATGATACCTTTGGAGCGCTGATTAATAACGACGTCTCAGGGACAAATCTCAGCACGTTCGCCCTAATTACGAATATGTTCGTAACAGAGCGCGTGCTCGCAGTGCACCCAATCCTGGGAAATGGCCTGGGGTCACACGTTCTATCGAACAAGAAATTTATTCAAGATGTACCAGGCATTGACCTGATAGAAGCCGTTGGATGGGACTCGGGTGCCAATGTCGAGGATGCATCCTCACTTACCTTGCGTGCACTCTCCGAAACAGGTCTGCTGGGTTTTGTCGGGATTTTATGGTTCATCTTGCATTTCCGCGTCAGCGGCGACAATGACAGAGCCGCGATTTGCAGCGCTATCTTGACCGTATTTTTACAGAAGCTTTTGCGCGGAGGTGGCTATTCAAATCCGGAGCAATTCTTTTTTATCATGGTTTATATGCTGAACTATTGGCAATTCAAGCAGGAAAACAACAAAGTTGCCGCGGCTCCCTCAAAATTCAAGCTTCTTCCGGCATTTTCTCCACCGAGTACTGGTAATGCATGATGAATCATCGTCCTGCACCAGTGCGAAAAATGTGGCACATCCCGCTAGTACGAGAACCAATCCAATAAATTCAGCTCATTCTTGTTGGCCGCCACACGATTCCAAAAGAAATCGGCCTTGCATATCAATTGTTTATAGTCCAACCCCCAGCGCGCTCAGAGCGCAAACAATGATCAAGCTTGGTATACGTAGCAAATTATGGCATAGGCATTTCTCCATTTATAATTCCATTTGAATTGGGATTTGGGAACTCACTTTCCGATGATTGCCAACGACCGCAAGGCGGCCTATTTTGATAGTTCGGAGAGCATCTCTAACATCAGCCTTTAGTCACAACCAACATGGCGATATCCGCTGCACAGCAGCCATGTCATACCCCGAAGCGGAGCAATCTGACCCTCTCTCTTTTGTATCTACAGGCAAGGGCGAGCATGTCTATATCATCGTCTTAAATTGGAATGGTTGGCGGGATACGATCGAATGCCTCGAGTCTCTAATACGATTGGACTATCCCAACTATACGATTGTAGTATGCGACAATGCCTCTTCGGACGATTCATGGGATCAGATTCGTCGCTGGGTATGTGGCGATGTAACCGCCTCTTGCACTAATCGGCAATTGGCGCACCTCATTTCACCTCCGGTAGCAAAACCTATACCGTCTATTTCACATTCTAGTCCCGACGCTAGCTTGAACAGTCCAACGCCCAGATGTCCTCTTGTTCTGATTCAGACCGGCAGTAATTTGGGATTCGCCGGGGGGAATAACGTGGGCTTGCGGTATGCGCTTAGTCATACCGACTGCAAATATTTCTGGCTGCTTAATAATGATACGGTCGTGAAAGCCGACTCTCTCAGCCGGATGGTGGAACAAATGAGCTCAGACCAACATCTAGGAATCTGTGGCTCGACGCTATTGGACTATGCCTCACCGCAAACAATACAAACACTCGGAGGAAAACGCTACAGTTCATGGAACGGGCGAGTATTGACTAGAAAGCATACGATGCAGCTTTCGTCCCAATCAATTGATTACGTACAGGGGGCGTCAATGTTGGTTCGACGTGAGTTCCTCGAAACCGTCGGACTCATGGAAGAAGGATATTTCCTATACTTCGAGGAAATAGACTGGGCGATGCGTTCTCGGGGGCGATTCCGACTCGGATACGCTCCTCTTAGCATCGTTTATCATAAAGAAGGTGCCAGCATCGGCACACACACCCGGCGACAGCAGCGTAGTCTGCTAGCGGAACATTACGCAACTCGCAACCGTCTCCTATTTACCCGGAAATTCTATCCGGCCCTAGTGCCTTCTGTACTCGGATGTGTAATTTTAAGCTTCGTTCATCGTCTTCTTGTGGGAGACCTAAGCAGAGCCAGAAAAATCTTTGCCGCCGCTTGGGAAGGTCTAACCTGTTCGAAGCAGTCCAACTATTGAACAAACAATAAACAGCGCAGATAGACTGCCTGCTAAGACGAAACGACCATCTTTCCCTATTGTAAAATGATTAGCGCACGTGGCCAGGAAGCAGTTCAAGTAACTTTGGAAGTTTGATTAGGATTTTCTTGCGACCTTTCGAGAATCACAGAGACCAGAGTGTAGCGACAGTCGATCTTGCGATCGCTTATAGGGTCTATCCCCACGTTTCTGCGACCCCTGCTCTTCATGCGGACGATAAGTTGAAACTAGTTCGGTTATGCCTCAGTTCTTTTAAGCGAGCGCTCGGATCGTTGCGGATCAAGATGTGGGTCTTGCTGGATAATTGTCCTATAGTCTACGAGGATCTCTTCCGGACCACCTTCCAGGACGAGGAAATCGAGGTAGTTTCTCTGACCAGTGCCGGCAACGCGGCAACATTTGCTATGCAGGTCGATCTTCTAGCTAGCCAGACCGTAGCCGACCTTGTGTATTTTGCTGAAGATGATTATTTCTATCTTCCCAATGCGATTGCCGATCTCGTTGAATTCGCGCGAAATGGCTCAGGAATCGACTTCGTAACTCCCTATGACCATCCCGATTGCTATGAAGGCGTAAGCAGGAAAGAGCGGCATCTTGTCCAGGTATTCGGTAATCGCCACTGGCGAACTACTTCTTCCACCTGTCTGACATTCCTCGCCACGAGGACAGCGCTGGTAGAGAACCGCTCGCTCTTCAAAAGCTTTAGACGTGGCAGCGATGATTGTGCAATTTGGCAGGCTATGACTCAGAAGATCTATCTATTTGACTTTCGTATCCATGCAGCTACTTCGGATAGATTCAGAATATGGGCTAAGACTTGGTTACGCGCATACCACAGGATTATCTTCGGAAAACGCTATAAACTGTGGGCTCCCCTTCCAAGTGTCGCCACGCACATGGCTCTTCCCTGCCTCGCCCCATCAATCGACTGGTATACAGAGTTCGATCGATTCCAGATGGAATCCTCTAGTACTCCGATGACAGATCTATCGAAGTACTAAGATCGCGGGTTGGCCATGGTTGTTTTTGCGCCGTTTTGCTATTGGTCAATAGGTACGCTCGAGTTCGGTTTGCTCGATCTGGCAATTTCTTAGGCTTTGGATTGTTGTTGATGGAGAAACGAAGGTTTATGGATCATGATAAGTTCGGTTTTTGGGCTATCTGAAAAACACAACTGCCAATTAAAAGCAGGATACCTCCCGCTAACATTGAACAAAGTGATGTTCTCAGATAAGTATGAAATCACAAATTTCGCGGAGCAAGAGGCAGCTTGAATGGAAAGATCGCACACGATTTACGATGCGCTGAATGGGCCTTTGCTGTCTTTTATTCCTCCATCCGCGGTTCGTATTCTCGATGTAGGCTGTGGAAGCGGAACCCTTGGAGAACACTTGCGACAGGGCGGGCTACGGCACGTCGTCGGGATCACTTACTCTGAGGTGGAGGCTGAATTGGCTTCTACGCGATTGTCTGAAGTTGTTTGCGTGGATTTAACCAATTTCGATTTTGGCCTGCTTGGCAAATTTGATTGCGTGATCCTGAGCCACATTCTTGAACATATGTATTTTCCAAACGTATTGCTTGAACGCCTCAAGAGCGTCTTGGAGCCTGAATCGGTAATTGTGGTTGCTTTACCAAACGTTGTCTGGTGGAAACAGCGCTTACATTTCTTGCTCGGGAGATGGCGTTATCAAGACTGGGGAATCCTAGATAGAACGCATTTCCGATTTTTCGATCAAAGGTCGTCTGTTGAATTATTAGAGGATGCTGGCTTCGAGATCCTTCAACGAAGGTATGATGGGCCATTTCCACTAATTAAGCCAATCCGATCGCTGATCGGACCATGGGCAGAGAAAATAGATCGCGTCACAAGTGGATTGATGCCAGGCTTATTTGCTTTTCAATTTATCTACTTAGCCAGGGTTAAGAGATAAGCAGGCCGTACCACTGACTCAAGAATTGGTGAAAAATACGACCGATGTCACCCACGCTTCCGGAAGACATCTCTCAGTTCCCTCAATCGTGTCGCATTCTCCGGCACCTGTTCCATCCTCCTGTAACCTTGCCTCACCAATACCCAGACGCACGTAAGGAGAAATCCCAGAAAGCCCGACACAAACGCAATTAATACACGATAGGGGCCGGATTTTTTTTCAGGAGGTACTGCCCTATCGACAACCTGAATAACAGGCGCTGACTTCGCTTCATCAATTCGAGCTGCTTGGTACTGTCTGGACAGAAGCTCAAAGAGTGATTCGTGAAACCTGACTTCCCGATATTTGCGAAGATACTCCAACGCCACTGCTGGAACTCGCCCAGCTGGCACTTCAACATCTCCAGGTTGCAAGGTGCGCTGGCTGTTCTCAAGAACAGCCAGTTGAGATCGAAGCGATGTGAGCTCTTGCTGAACACGCATAACTTGTGGATTCTGTTCAGTTGCAAAAGTACTGATCGATTGAATCTCAACCTCCTTACTTGCGATTTCCGCACGAGTTTCGGCGATCCTACGAAGAATTATCTCTGCCTGTCCATTCAACTGGATCAAACCTGTCTTTTGCTGCGTAGCCTTCAAATCGTTTTCAGCATTTATAAGCGCTTTTTTCTCGCCATCTAATTCCTTGTCGAAGAACACACGACGCTGAGCCGCCTCTGTAATCGCTAGCGTTGAATTCATTTGATACAGCGCATCAATGTAACCGTTCGCGAGATCGCTCGCACGGTGGGCATCGGCCTCCTCCACCGTGACAGTAATCAACCCTGCCTTCAACGCTTCGAATTTGGTGTGACGCAAAAGAACGCGGCGGGTCGCGTCGAGCCCCTTTGTTTTGTAAATGTCCTGCAAATGAAATTTTGCGATCACTCCGTCGGCGATTGTACGGCTTTGGAGAATTGCAACATACAAATCGGCTGGATTCCTAAGTATATTCCCGCTTGTGCCTCCTCCAAGACCAGCAAGTGATCCCAATTGGCCCATGATCGCGGATACGGAAGACTGCTGCTGCTGGGGAGGTAGAATTACGGCCGTCGCAGTGAAAGTAGGCCGCATCAAGGATGCAACAATGGCCCCCAGAAAAAACATAAGGCCACTTACAATGAGGATGCGACGCCAATTCTTCCCCAATAAAAGTGCAACATCCAAGAGATCAATGTTACTCGTCTCGCCCCTGCCATCAGAGTCTACTATTTGAGCCTGTCGACTCCCTAGCTCAGTCATATTTCGATGTTCCCCATGCTCAGTAGAGTCTAAGGATTTATGGTATCGCATCCAGTAGGCCAAGCTTCCAACCGATAGCTCAGAGACCTGAAAATCAGAGACGGACAGCAACTCCTGTTGTGGAGACTGTTGAATCCCTCGCTACTATGAAAATCTTTTCCATTCGTTCTGCCCAGAGGTCCCAGTTCAACCGCATTTCATACTCATCCCGCGATGAAATACAGAGTGACCGATATTCTCCTGGGCTCCGCAAGAGAGCCAAAATCTGCGCCGAATATTCTCCAGCGTTTGCTCCCGCAGGCAAACACAGCCCATTGATTCCGTGTCGTACTACACTTGATATTCCACCGGTGTTCCGAGTAATCGAGGGAAGCCCGCAAGCCGACGCTTCACTAAACACGAATCCCCAAGCCTCTGCCTGGGAAGGCACGATCAAAAAGGTCGAAGAAAGCAATAGTTGACGTAATTTAAGGGCCTCTTCGGGACGCGATTTGCTCAAGAACGGTATGATACGCATGTTTGGATGCGTTAGGCCAGCCGGAGGTGCACAACCGCATACAGTAAGTTCGGCCTTTAGTCCTGCATCTAGAAGTGACTGAAGAATCTTTAGGGTCAGGGGACCGCCCTTCCGTTCCCAGTCCACGCCCAGCATAAGAAGCCGACAGACTTCGCGGTCCCGTTCAACTAGTGCTTCTTCGCGGGTTGGCGGATCATCAAGATTCGCCCCATAAGGCACAACGTGCACGTGAGCAGGCGAACAGCCATAGTCCTCTCGAAATGACTTCGCTACCCACTCCGAACAGGTCACAACCTCAGACGCCCTTGTAATAGCCCGTCTCTCAATTGTCTCTCCCTCTACTGCAGTAAAGGGAAGCAAATTGCTAAGAGAATGGTAATACGATTTGCCAGCGGCATATGTCATGTCTGTCAAATAAACAATAGGAATAGAAGTCTTTAGATATGCGATCTCAGCCGACGCTAACGGGGCAAATATGACGTCATAACTATCTTTATCTAGTTGGGCGGAAAATTTCTTTCCCAACTCGTGCGCCCCCGCAAGGGAATGGATCCAATCATACCTCCGTCCAATGAGTCGAGCCGCTCCACTCACATAACGACCCAGTTTCATCCAAACCGATGTCATTGGGCCAAGTGATGTGACACTGACGGAGCGTCGCTCCAACGCTTTCACCATAAAGTGGGTGGCCCCAGAAAGAACGCGAACATCTGTTGCATCAAGTCTATTCACAAGTGCAACGCGTAACCTAGGCTTCATTGGTGCGATTATATAAGCTTCACATAATCCAAATCTATTTTGTTTCGTTGTGATTACTGCCCTAATACGGTATTTGCCGCAGCAATGGCGATACCGAACTGTCCAACGATCTGAGCGATATCTACGATCAAACGCATCGTCTTGCCCTTATCGAGGTTCAGCGGAATCACGATCGTGTCGCCGGGATACACATGGAGTGAGTTGAACCCATTACCGCGAAGAGAAGAACTGTATTGCTTGCTTATGACAGCTCCACCCGCTCGGATGACATAGGCACGTTTGGTGTCAGCATCACGATTTGCGCCACCAGCCAGCCGAATATAGTCCCCCAGCCGCCGATGAGGATCATACATAAATGAATTCTGGTTGTAGACGGCTCCATCAACCGTCACCGTCGCAGGAACGCGAGGCACAATGAAACGATCTCCATCTTCCAGAGGAAGATCGGGTAATTGATCAATGCTGTGACTATCAACTGGTATTTCCAGGACAACTCGTCCCGTCGCACGCGCCTGACGCAGACTGTTTACGATATTTTGATTCTGCTGTTGTGCCGCGGTCGCCGCTGCTGCATCTTGAGGGTTGATGGACCGGCTTGCGTTAGCACTGGCGACAGTGCTCGCCTGCAGTGCGATCTGGTTGACATACTCGTTGAGACGTTGCTGCTGCACGCGCCGCGTAGACTCCCGCGTGAACTCCGATCCATATAGATAAGCATCTGGCGTTATTCCGCCCGCCCTCTGCACAAGCTGACGCAATGTTTCGCCTGGATGCACGCTGTAGACGCCGGAGGAGCTAAACTCTCCCTCCAGGCGAACGAAACGCGTCTGCTGCGACTGGGGCACTCGAATGTCGGCCTTGGAGAAGATCGTCACAACATCTCCTGGCATCAACTCGAGATTTTGAGATGCGTCACTTTCAAGCACCAACTTGCCAAGGTTGAAGGGCAATAACGAAGTGGTAAGGTTCTCCTTACTCTGCCGTTCAATAACCGCATAAGACCAATCGATATCCGGTTCGTTCAGTTTGACATCATTCTTGGGCTGAAACTGGCCGGAGGAGACACTGCGTGAGCTTGTTCCCAAGCTTGCGCTTGCCGAGCTTACCTGGCTCGTCCCGCTCGTATCCATAGTCTGGCCCGTCGTTAGCCCTAGCCCTCCTAAGGTATTCGTATTATTGTTCTGAGCTTGCGAGTTGTACGGCGAACTGTTCAGAGAGCTCAGACGATCAATATAGAAAGGAACTTCGGCATTCTGTGAACAATCCAACCCTCCATCCGTCATTGTGGCGGGTTGGTCGGGATTAGCTAAACTAGGCCGGTTTGGAAAAAGAGAACCATCGTTATAGGTGTTTGTCTGGCTGTTCCGGTTCACAACCGGATATCCCCGCAGAGCCCTGTATTCAATCGAAGAAGAGTATCTCCAGAAGGGATCATCGCCTTCCTCTCCAACAGGAATGCCATAACGCAGGCTGGGAACACCATATGGTGTCGTTGGAAGGCAGGTGGGTATGTACGTCGTCATCGGTTGACCAAGCTGGCTGCGCTTCAGCCAGTAGTCCCGAGTAATCAAGGCATCCTTATCGGGCAAAAGATCTTTCACTCGCATCCCAGATTTCCACATGTAGCGTCCAGGATTTGCCACGTTACCCCTTAACGTAACAGCGCTTTTGAATTCGCCTGCAATAGCGACCAGTTCCAGCAGGTCACCGTCCTGCACCAAGGTCGTCTTCCCTTGCGTATCCAGAGAGATCTCCAAAGTGCTGCGCATGTGGCGTTCATCGACTCGCTCCAGGCGGAGCTTATCACGCGAAGCGACATTCGTCAGACCAGCAGCGAGTTCCAGTACATCGCCTACTGTTGTAGTATCGGCCGACCTCAATTCATAGATAGCAGGAACCTTTACATTCCCTGCAACGGCTACCTGCGGACCCACTGGCGGAATATAGATCACATCCCCAGACAGGACCGGAACATCGTTCGATTTGTCTCCACGTACAAGCAGATCGTAAAGATCAAAATCCACGATCAGCTTTCCGCCCCGCTTCAACTGGATGTGGCGAAGACTACCTTGCGGAGATGGTCCCCCGGTTACAAAGATCGCGTTGACCAGTGTGCTGAGCGAGCTGATTGTATAGGTTCCGGGTCTCCGTGCCTGGCCTACGAGAAAGATCTGGATCGACCTCAGCTGCCCCATACTGACGTTAAGCTCGAAATTCCGGAACAACTTGCTCATCTGAGCCTTGAGACTCGGTTGCACTTGATCGAATCGCAATCCTGCAACATGAACCGTCCCCACTTGAGGCACAAAAACATCGCCAGCGCGATCGACAGGAAAACGACCATTTGTCGTAACCTGCCCCCAGGATTGAATCAACAACTCATCGCCCGGACCAACGACATAGTCTGGAGTGACAGGAACAATATTTGCAGGCGCGAAGGTCGATGGAGGAATGCGGAATAAATTCGCTCCGAAAATCGGAAGCATCTTTCCGACCGAGTTAGCAACCATCTGCTGAAATTCAGTGGGTTGATCGAGAGGGAGGCGAGCAAACTGATTAAATGTCTGTTCCTGCTGGATCTGGTTGTTCGTTGTACTATTCTGCTGAGGCCCAGTAAGCACCGGTCCTGGGGGTAGATTATTTACCCCTTGTGGTATGCCGGTCTGTAGCGGCATCTGATCATTGATACTTCCACCGCAACTAGGATCAGAAGGGTTACAGGATGTCTGCTGCCCTGAATTACCGCCAAGGCTCTGGACAGGCAACTGAGCCGATGCCTCGATCGCTCCGCAAAATAGCAACAACGCAGCATAGCCTATCGCCCGAAGCTGCACAAAACCAGACTGCATCCGACCCAATTC
>Ga0255336_101192_pt1 | contig 21788 bp, 23 predicted proteins | sample MeOH1_35cm_T3_17_FD_189102 | JGI IMG/M metagenome (GOLD analysis project Ga0255336, IMG submission 189102) | Sandy soil microbial communities from University of British Columbia, Vancouver, Canada - MeOH1_35cm_T3_179 | ecosystem: Engineered > Artificial ecosystem > Sand microcosm > Unclassified ...
TTTCTCGTCGTGACGCGTGCGGACCCAGAAGTCGACAACCCGCGACGGCTTAGCGTCCGGGATGCACAGGGGCCGCTCGCAGTAAGTGATCACGTGCGGGTCTGATTCGAGGCGAACCCAGAGATCGAGGGCGAGCCGACCGAACAGGGTTAGCCGGCGCCCGATCTTCGGACCGAAGAGGTCATATCGATGGGCGCCGTGCGGACGTCCGTTGTTGACTGCCCGCAAGAAACGTGGTGGTATCATCGACAACACTCCGGTGTGCCCGACCATCATGTTTTAGTACAAAACGGACCGGACACCCGCACCTCTGACAGCCACGTGATTGCGGTTTTGCACGCCGATACAATCACTACAAAATACGTACCATTTGCTACGTTTTTTCGCGGCCAGTAGTGTGCGTATGCACACAGACCTCATTTTGGCGGCCTGACTGCTCGTCGACCGCGTCCAGCCGTGAAACAATCCACCGGAAAGCCGGATAAATTGGCCGCAAAGTCTTGCCGCCATTGCTTCTTCGGGTGCTGAAGTCGACAACCCGTCTGTTTCACGGACTTGCCGGCCGGACACTGCCAGGCATGTGACATTTCAGACATTCCCTTCCTTCATCTGGCATTTCCGACTTTCGCTTCTTGACGCGCGGAAGCAAAAGTTCTGATGGCGCAGACGGCAACCCAACCCTCACCCGTTACAGACCACTGAAAGGTGCTGCAACTTTCCCTTCAACCGACGAGCTACCGGGAAAACAACATGGGCGAGGCGAGGCGTCGCGGCACACGAGAACAACGGATCGAACAGGCGCTCGCGCGTCAGGGGCAGCCCACGCAGCCACGGCATCGAGCCAACGCGCAGGCCGGTATTGCGACAGGGGAGCAGTTTGTCGCGCGCACCGGGAACGGCGCGCTCGTCGATCCCGCGAGTGCCGTGCACCCGATCGTGCGTGTCAACGACGAGGGGCGCCATGTAGACGTGGTCGGTACCGGTTTCTTTGTCAGCCAGAGTCTGCTGATAACCGCGAAGCACGTCATCGACATCGCGCTGGACGACGACCCCAACGGGCGGGCGCCACTCTGGTGCGTTCAGATCCGCCCCGATGACGGGACGCAGACCATGCGTGCCATTGTGCGGGCGATCTGGCATCCGACCTCAGACATCGCCCTGTGCGTGTTGCAGCCGATGGCACATGTGACGACGGGCCTGCCACTACCGAACCACATCGTGCGTCTGAGCGACCGTGACCCCGCGATGGGCGAGCGCGTCTTCACCTATGCCTACCCCGACAGCGTGACCGAACGGCAAGGTGCACAGGTCCGTCTCGACCTGAATCCCCACTACTACGACGGCACGATCGTGGAGCATTTCCCCGTGAGGCGCGATTCCGCTGTGCTCACGTGGCCATGCTTCCAGACGTCGATCCACATTCACGGCGGCGCCAGCGGCGGCCCGGTGTTCGACTCCACCGGAACTGTATTCGGCATTAACACAATGAGCCTGGAACCCTATACCGACGTTTCGTACGTGACCAAGGTGCGCGACTCGTTCGACCTCCTAGTTCCCGTCACCTGGTCTGCGGGCGATGCAGAGCAAATGGTGCCCTTGCGCGAGCTCGCGGCGCGCGGGTACGCGCGGATCGACTTTTCCGCACCATCGGAAGCGGAATCAGGCGTGTCGGTTGAAGGCACATGAAAACAGCGGCCACTCGCCTCACGTCAACGCACTTCGCGCTCTACCGCGGCTACCTCGAAGGGGCCGCAATCGGGGGGCTGCATGCCGCCTACGGCGACGCCGGCACCGACGTGCGCGTCACGCGCCGGCTGATCGCGACCCTGCGCGACACGCTGGGCGTCGCGGCGCGGCGCGCGCGTGACATCGAGGCCGCGCATCTGCTGCGCCTGAAACCCGGTAGCATCCCTCCTGCCGAGCTGCATGGGCGGGACGATGCGCCGACGCTCGACGAATACCGCGCGCAGGTCGACCCGGACGGAGTCTACGGCGAAGCGGAGCTGCTGGAACTCTACCGGGCGGATTTCCCGCCGCAGGCCTCGACCCGGGTTGACCGGAAAATCGCCCGCAATGCCCGTCTGCGCGCCCGTCAGGCCGCGGCGCTCGCCCGCATGGAGCGGGCGCTCGCCGAAGATCCTGCGCCGGATCATCCGGTCGACGGCTGGTTCGAACCGGCGATCGCCGCACGCCTGCACGCGGCAGGGGTGGTCACCCTCGTCGACCTGCTGGCCCTGATCCAGCGCCGCCGGCAACGCTGGTACACCGCCGTGCCGCGGCTCGGTCCGAAGGGTGCGCAGCGCATTACCGACTGGCTCGACCTGCACGCGGGCTCCCTGCACGCCATCCTCTCCCCGCTGGCCGTGATCCCGCGCCGGCAACTGGCCCCGGGCCATCCGGCACTGACCCGCCCCGCCGTCTCCGCCGACGTCGCGCCGCTGGAATCGCTGCGTGTGCCGGACGGCCTGGACGGTTCGCAGGGCCTGAACCGCGCGCCGGTGCCGGCCCACCAGGCCGCGCTGAACACGGATCTGGACGCCGTCAACGCGTGGATCGCGATTCGCGGCGAACGCAGCGGGCACACCGCCCGCGCGTACCGGCGCGAAGCCGAGCGGCTGCTACTCTGGGCGGTTATCGTGCGGCGCAAACCGCTGTCGTCGCTCAATACGCTGGACTGCCGCGACTACATCAATGGGTTCCTGGCCGACCCGCAGCCCACTGAACGCTGGATCGGCAACGGCAAGGCAGAGCGGTTCGACCCGGCCTGGCGGCCGTTCGCGAAGAAACTGCCGCCGCCGAGCCGCGAGACCGCCCGAAAGATCCTGTCGGCCCTGTGCAGCTGGCTGGTTGAGGAACAGTACCTGCGGGTCAACCCGTTTCACGGGCTGCAGAAGGTGGACAGTGCGAAGCCGCTGGTCGACGTGACCGGGCGCACGCTCACCCACGCCCAGTGGCGGTTCGTGTTGCAGGCCGCCCGCCGGCCCCTCGACGTACCCGGCTTCACGCCGGCACAGCAGCGCGACTATTTCGCCCTGCTCTTCGCGTACGCCACGGGGCTGCGCCGCGCCGAGCTCGCCAGCGCAACGACCGGCGCCCTGTCGCGCAAGGCGCTCGACGCCGCGCTGGGGGACGCCTGGACCCTGACGGTGATGGGCAAAGGCCGGCGCGAGCGGCGGGTGCCGATGCCGCCGCGGCTGATGGACGAGCTGGCCGCCTGTCTGCAGCTCAGGCCGGTGCCCGGCACGCTGGACACGGCGCTGGCGGCCACGCCGCTGATCGCCCACCTGAAAACCGGCCGGCCGCTGTCGCCCGATGCGCTCGCGCGGCTCTACAAGGCCATCTTCACGCGGGCGCTGCGGCGGATCTGGCGAGGGCCAGCACCCACTGGCTGCGGCACACCCATGCGAACCACGCGCTCGACGCCGGCGGCGACCTGCGCGACGTGCAGACGGGACTCGGCCACGCCAGTCTCGGCACGACGACGCTCTACACCAAAGGGGACGCGGTACGGCAGTACCGGGCGGTGGAGCGGTTTTTTGAGGCGGCGCTGGAGGACGCTGCCGCCGCATTGCCAATCTGATCCGGCCGAAAACGGCTGACAAAGCCCTACTATCTGCCGTCCGCATGGCCAATGTCGCTAAGCGGCGTTAGCGGCATTGAAATGACGCGGCCGTTTTCAGACCGACGGTGACCGGGAGTGTCCAGCACCCGCGCCCGGCCTATCTGTCGGTACGGGGACGTTCTTGCACGCGGAAAAGTACACGAAAAGCAGTGGAAGCCGACCCCGCGAACAGGATCGAGACGCAGCGCGGCGATAGTCTCATTCCGTCTACTACCCTGCCTCACTTCACGCAGATTATTAGGTTTTTGCGCGAAACCGCCTGCGCAGGCGGCTCTGAGACGGTACATCCCCAAAAAAGTTAACTTGCGTTTACCGTTTACGACGGCTAATCTCCGTGTCAATTCGACCGTGGCGGTCCAGTCTTGCCGAATCGGTCCAATCATCGCGAACGGTAGGAACGTAAATGGACATAACCCTCGCTCACCCCGGAAAAACCACCGCGGACGACCTCATGCGCCTTGCGCAGCTGTCGGACGTGATGCTTCAAAAGATCCGGGACGAGATGCTTGAGCCCTTTCCCCGAAAGGAGGCGCCGCTCATTACATCGGCACGCGTCCAGGAGATGTGCGGGATCGACAAGCAGCGAATGGCCTACGTTCTGAAAAAGGGTGAACTACCAGAAGGACGACAGACCCGACCGGGCGCTCCGCGCTCTTTCTCCGTCGCCGAGACGATCGAATGGATCAAGGCTGAACTCAAGCCTGCACCGCGTCAAGGCCCGGCCAAGGTGCTGGCCGTCGCCAACTTCAAGGGTGGCGTCACCAAAACTACGACCTCGACATTGCTTGCGCAGGGTTTGTCGATGCGGCGGGGGCGCCGCGTGCTCCATATCGACCTTGATCCTCAAGGAAGCGCAACAACACTGTACGGCATCAACCCCCATGCAGAGGTTGATTCTTCCCAGACAATCATGCCGTTGGTCGAGGCCTATCTTAGCGATCAGCCATTCGATATGCGGGCGCTCCCCACTCCTACCTATTGGCCAAACCTTGATTTAATCCCGTCGTCCACGGAGCTGTTCAATGCTGAGTTCATGCTCCCGGCCCGAGCGTCTGCGACCGAGCATGGGGTGCGATTCGAACAGGTTCTTCACGATGGCCTCGAAAGCCTGAAGGACAAGTACGACTACATCATCATCGATACTGCGCCGACGCTTAGCTATCTGACAATCAATGCGATCTTTGCCGCAGACGGCGTCATCGTCCCTGTCGTGCCCGACATGCTCTCCTTTGCCTCGATGGTGCAGTTCTGGCACCTGTTTGCCGACCTAATTAACGGGATGAAGGCTTTTGGCGACGAGCGGACTAAGGAGTTCGATTTTGTCGATGTCCTCGTCACGCGTTCCACGCCAAAGGCGGCTGCGCAAGTTTTGCAGGCCTGGATTTCGCAGATATATGGCTCCCGAGTGATCCCTGTTGAAATCCCCGAGACCGATCTTGCACGCAACACGAACATGCGCTTTTCCACGATCTACGATCTTGCGAGCTACGAGGGGGGCGCGGAGACGCTTCGGCGCATTCGCTCGCCGGTCGACCAACTGGTTGATCGTGTAGACGACAAGGTCAGCTCGATGTGGACACGAGGAGCCTAGAAATGTCTTGGATCAAGGATCAAGCAGCCAAAGCCGCGAACATTCAGCTAACGGAAGCTGACCAGGCACGCGCCACCGCGACAAAGCCCGGCGGCCCCAGGACAGCCCCGGGGCAGCTGATGCACTTGCAGGCAACAGCTGCCGCACAACGAGAAGAAATCGAGCGCCTCAAGACCGCGCTTCAGGGGGCGGCGAAGGCCAAACTACCTGTAGCTCGCCTCCATGAGGTCCCCGGGCGGCGCAGAAAGCTGACTGCAGAGCAATACAGCGAACTAAAGGCGAATCTCGAAAAGTACCCACTTTCAACGCCAGTCAGTGTCGAAGAGCGGTCGGACGGAGACTGGGACATTGTCGCCGGCAACAATCGAGTCGCCATTTATCGAGAGCTTGGGCGAGAGGAAATTGAGGCGAACATCCTTAACATCGACCAATCGCTGGTTGAGAGAGTCGCATTCTTTTCCAATCTGCTGTCGCCGTCGCTTTCGGACTTCGAAAAGTATTGGAACTTCAAACGGCTGCAGGAAGGCACTGAGTTGACGCGTCAGGACTTAGCCGAAGCCGCAGGGCTCGCCAAATCGCACGTCAGCCGCATCTTTGCCTTCGAGGGTCTGCCTGAAGAGGCCAAAGAAATTCTCGCGCAGCGACCTGAGCGACTTGGCAGCCATGCGGCGGCGAAGCTTGCAACCGCGACCAGCGCCGGCAAGGCAGCCGAAGTCACGCAAGCAATCCGGCGTTTGGTCGAGGACGAGGCATTTACTCAGGAGAATGCCGTCAAGCTCGCCACAGCAAAGCCGAAGGCTCCCGACACAAACGCCCGTGAGACGCTGGTAGTGAAAGTTGGGAAAAAGCGCTTTTGCGAGATCACCGCCCGCAATGGCGTGATTGGTGTGAAATTAACCGATGAGGCTGATCAGGCCGGGCAGTGGGCCAAGGAGATTCAGGCGTTCATCGAGTCGAAGTTGAAGCAGCGCGAGTAGAGCGCGTTCCCACTGGGAACTTCTTTTGATTCAATGGCTTGGATTTAGCGATCTGCCGGTCGCGAGATGCATTAAAGCCGGTTCCCTCTGGGAACCATCGAAAAAACAAGCACTTATGAAGTGCCAATGAAGAACCGGAGCCGAAATGCTTAGCTTCTGACCGTAGTAAAAACAAAAGCCTTCGGCTGGAACCGAAGGCTTTTGAATATTGGGCTTGCTGTCGCGCACCCATCTGCTGCACTTCCCCGACTGGAATCGGGCAAGGGACCAAACACCTCGAAGTGTAGCGGAACGTGATTGGCAGTCAAGCATGTGTCATCCATTTTTTCGAAATGGACGTGTAGACATGCCTATCGCGCAACACTTCGTTGCCGGCGAGGGGGACATTCGCCCTCACCCGGCTAATCCGGCAGATATCAAACTTGATGCCGATGCCCTCGCCGAATTCACCTGCGACACCACCAATCTCCCGTGGATCGTCTTTCGCGCCGCGCATCGCGCCGCACATCTGCACGGCGTCCCCGCCCGTGCCCGCGCTCTGCTCTCGGCCCTCGCCCGCACCGTCGACGCCCATCGCCCTTACGCGGCAATTTACGCGCGCCGCGAACTGCTTACTGGCCGCGCCATGCAATCCATGCGCACGTTCTATCGTAGCCTCGATGATCTCGAAGAGGCCGGCCTGATCGTCCGCCCTCCACAGAGGCGCTATGGCGAGGCAGGCCTGTTTGGTCGTGCCTACCTCCACCTCACTGAACAGACTGCCCAGCTGCTCGGTCTCGTCGACGCGCCGGCCATCGCCAGCGCCCCCGAACCTGATCACCATGAGGCAGCCGCCCCCGAGGTCCTTTCCTTGCAGCAGCCGTCTGCCAGCGTGGCAGACGGTGCTATATATAAAGATCTTTACCCTGCTTCTTCTCAAAAGAGACAACCGGGCCAGCTCCCCAGCGACCTCGAGCGCCTTCGCCGCCTGGGATTTCATGAATTCCTGATCTTCAAACTGATGCGCGAAGCCCGCGAGCACCAAAAGCTGCTTTCCGATGTGGTTGACGTCGCCTGGGAACACCTCCGCAAAGCCGAGCGCCCCATCAACTACCTGCGCGCGCTGCTGCGCTCGACCGCCGATTTCGCTTGGCAGGCTCGCAACAAACGGCAGGCAACGGCTCAACGCCACGAGGTCGACCAGGAAGCGCTCCGGGTCGCCACCGTGGTCCAGCGGAATGCCGGCGGGATCTTCTTCGACTGTAATTCCTCGCGACGGATCAGCGTCGCCAGCGACGCCAGCATGGTCACGGTCCACGAATGCGGGGAGGCCGCACCACGCGTTAGCGCCGGAAACTGGCAGGTCAATTTCGTTGCCGCGATCGAAAGCGGACACCTCGTTCCGGCCACGACGGAGCGGGAGGCGGCATTCGAAAGCAAGCGGCAGCGGGGCAGAGAAGACCAGCAGGCGGCACCGCGTCTTCAGCCCACGCACGCGATGCCGCGGATCCTCACCGAGGCGGCAGGCGAACGGCTTGCCCAGATGAAGAACATGCTGCGTGCAACCGTTGCCGGTGTTCGTGCACACTGACGCCGTGAAGGTGCGAAGGTGCCTGTCGGCATGCGGACGCCTTGCAGGCGCCGGAGGCAAAGTGTAGGATTAAATCCTACACTCAGAAGGGAGACTTCCCGTGCGCTCAACCCAACAATTCAGCATCACGCTGCCCAACGAAATGGCCGAGGCAGTCAGGTCCAAGGTGGCGGCTGGAGAATACGCAACGGAGAGCGAAGTGATCCGCGATGGACTCCGGGCACTGCTTGCGCGTGACCGTGCAGTGGAAAGCTGGCTGCGCGAGCAGGTCGCGCCCGCCTACGATGCGCTAAAGGCTGACCCGTCCCGCGCCATCGGCGTCGACCAGCTGCGCGCGTCGCTTGCCGCTGAACACCGCAAGGCCATCGAAAAAGCCTAATGTCCTATACCGTCGCCTTTACACCGGAAGCGCAGGAGCAGCTGCTCGAGCTCTATCGTTACATTGCGGCTGCGGCCTCGCCGGTGATCGCGGAACGCTATACCAGCGCAATAATTACGTACTGCGAAGAGTTGCGATCGTTTCCGCATCGAGGCAATCGCCGGGATGACATTCGCGAGGGTCTGCGCGTTACGAATTACCGCAAGAGGGTAGTGATAGCCTTCGACGTCGACGCGGAGCAGGTCTCGGTTATTGGCATTTTCTACGGCGGACAGGACTACAAGAGGGTCCTGCAGGATGACACCGACGACTCTTGAAGCTGCCTGCGGGTTCATGGGTTCGCACCATGCGTGCATGCTGGCCGTTTACACCGCGCCGCGCAGACGTGGAATTATTTTGAGGACTTTAAACGGTGTCTTTTCCGATACGCCCCATCGCGTTTGTTCTGGCATCTTCCAACCACGGAAGCATGATTGTCAATCGCAACGACTATCACACCAACGACGCATATGGAGCCTATGGCGTTGGGCATCAACTACTAAACAGATCAAGTTTTGATGAGCCTGAAGTGCGCCTCGCGTTAGCACTACTTGATTGTCGCAGGAAGCATTTTGGTGACGGCGTTGTCGCGATTGACGGCGGTGCAAACATTGGTGTGCATTCGATTGAGTGGGCACGGCACATGTACGGTTGGGGCCGCATCCTCGCGTTCGAGGCACAGGAAATCGTCTACTACGCGCTAGCCGGCAATATTGCATTGAATAACTGCCTGAACGCGCGAGCAAGGCTTGCCGCCCTTGGGGAGCAGTGTGGTGAACTGGTTGTGCCGCAGCCGGACTATTTCAGGCCCGCCAGCTTTGGCAGTCTGGAATTGCGCCGGCGGACTGACAATGAATTTATCGGGCAACAGATTTCCTATGATAGCGTTGCTGGCACCACGGTTCCGATGGTCAGCCTGGACTCTCTAGGACTTGGACGTCTGGACCTGGTGAAATTGGACGTCGAGGGAATGGAACTGGATGTATTGCGCGGCAGCCGGACCGTTCTCGCGAGCCATCATCCAGTCATGATCATTGAAATCATCAAGTCTGGCGGCGCTGCGATCGAGGCTTTCGTCACGGAGCTTGGCTATCGCACTTTCCCGGCCGGACCAAACATCATCGCTGTCCATACCAGTGATCCGACGCTCGGCCAGATTTCGCTCAAGGATGACCAAGTGTGTATTACCGTGTGATGGATGTGATGAACGATGGGCGAAGTAGTCAGGTCTGACTCGCCCTGAATGCTGCCGAGCATTATGAGGATAGGACACGCCGACATTCGGCTGCGAGATTGTGGATTTCCGCCTTGATGTGCAGAATATCCTCAAAGTCGGGGCTGCGATGTTCCTCGCCTTCCGGCCACAAAGCATGTGCTTGGTTGGCAAGACTGTTAACCTCGGCCAGAAACTGAGCCGTCTCAACGGTGGTACCGCTCGCACGGGCTAAATTGATCGCTTCCTGGCATGCAAGGAGGTCTTGGTGGAGGCGGTTTAGGCGTTGACGGATCGGTGAGCTGTCGTTTGTCATGTTTTGGGGTTCGAGCGAATTAATCGTGGCTGTGATCGCGGGGCAGGGCAGCGTATGCCCGATCTTAGCGCGACTTTGGGAGGGCGTGCGCCGCAAGTGTTGGCGTCGGTGCGCGCCGGCAAGGTGATCGCACAAGGCAGTCTACGTTGTCGATCCGCTTTACTTAGGTTTCTCCAAGTTGAAAGCGTTGCGGTTGGCTGCTATTGAAGGCCTCGGCACATACCCGCGTTCTGACGGTCAGCACATACATGGAGTCTATCTTGAGACATATCGGGTTGGTCTTGTTAGTTCTTGCTTGTCTCGGTCAGGCACAAGCACAGACCGCACAGTTGACGCTTGACGTGACTGGCAATATCACGCATGTAACTGAAGCAGGTACACACACTTATCATTTTACGCGCGCTGACCTGCTCTCGCTCGGTGCGAAGAGCATCAAGACCTCCACGAATTGGACACCCGTGAGCGTGTGGCGCGGGCCAACTCTGGAAAGCATTCTGGAGAAAGTCGGCGCACGAGGTAAGGTCCTACACATCTATGCGCTTGATGATTACAAGCACGATGTTCCCATCTCTGACGCGAAACAGTACGGGGCGATTGTGGCCTACGAGCGTGATGGCAAACCACTGGAGCCGAAGGGCTTCGGGCCACTAATGCTAATTTATCCCCGTGATGAGCAACCGGACGAACTGAACCGCGCGTCGATCGAAGCTCGATTTGTGTGGCAGATTTATAAGATCGTTGTTGAATGACATTCCTTCGCGCTATTGGCGTCAAACGGGTCCTGGGCGTCGCGATTGCTCTCCTCCTTTGCGTATCCGGGGTATGGGTTTACTTCGCGTATTCGCTGCTCCTGTCGCCCGCGAGTCTCAAGGCGCTGGCTGGTCCTCAAGAGAATTACTACTGGCCAGTTGCGCAACTGGAAATCGCAGCAAACAAGGCCAAGAACGCCTTTCTCCTCTACGGCGCTGGCAGATCGGATTTTCGGTCGGTGCAGTTGCGCTTTGACGTATTGCAATCGAAATACGCCGTGTTGGCCACACCGTCCGATGCCACCCAGATCTTTAACGGCAATGCTTCCTTTCGAGATGCGATCGCGCAAATAGGTGCCGTGATCGAGAGGGTGAAGCCTGCGGTCGAACAGCTGCCGCAAGATCCACGCAGGGCCGTGGACCTGTCGCTTCGCCTAGGGCAGATAGATGAGCCTCTGGCAGTCATCACAGATCACGTGAGCGAGGCCGAGATAGACCGGCGCGACACAGTCTACGAAGACTTGATCGGGAAACGGCATCTTTTTTTCCTGAGCAGCCTGCTGTTGTTGATACTCCTGGCGGGAACGGCTGTGCTTGCCCTGATGCTTGGCGTCGATCGTAAGCGGCTAACGCGTCAGCAGAGCGCGGCGATCAAGGCAGAGCAGGACGCGGTACGCGCCAAAAATGCATTCCTCGGGATGATCGGGCACGAACTACGGACGCCCCTGCAAAGTATCGTTAGTGTGGCCGATACACTTCTGGATCGGCGATTTGCCGAACGAGACGCGACGTTGATCAAGAGGCTGGCGGTGGCCGCAAGTAGGCTAGAAACACAGATGAAAGATCTTACCGACTTCGCGCGACTGGACGCCGGACGCCTCACGTTGAGGGAGCGGGAATTTCAACCCGCCGACGTTATTGGCTCGATGATTGACGACGTGACGACGTCTGCCAGGAGCAAGGGGTTGGAGGTCGTTGCGCTGGTCAATAACGGCGATGGTTGGTATCTGTCGGACCCCGATCGCATCAGGCAGATAGTTGGAAACCTGCTGTCGAATGCGGTCCGGTATACGGATGCCGGTCGAATTCTTGTGCGTCTCGATGTAACGCCGTCCAGGGGTGGGGCCGTCCTTGACATCACTATTGAAGACACCGGACCCGGCATACCTGCGGCATCTGTTAGTCAGCTCTTTCAGCCATTCACGCAACTAGACCAATCCAATACGAGGAAGCACGACGGTGCAGGCATTGGCCTCGCGATCGTCAAAGGGCTGGTCGATCTGCTCGGCGGATCGATCAACATCGAGACTGAGCCGGGGCGGGGAACGAAAGTCACAGTGTCGATGCCCGTCAAAGCAGCCGCAGCTGCTACAGAGGCCGATGGAACAGAGATGCAAGTTACGGCGATCATCGAACGGAAGAGGGTACTTATCGTAGATGACCAGGAATCTGCAAGGGAGTCATTTGCGGATGTGCTGTCATCGTTTGGCGCGTATGTGGATGTTGCTGCCGATGCAGGCGAGGCTTTGGCTGCATTGAGTGAGGCTACGTATGACGCAGTATTGCTGGATGTGCAGATGCCAGGGGAAGACGGGATCGCCGTCGCTCGAAAGGTACGAGCGACGCCGGGACCGAATAGGGATGTTCCTATCATCGGCATCAGTGCGTTTTCCAGGGAGCTGCTGAAAGACAGTGGGGCTGAACTCTTCACACAACACCTGCACAAGCCTGTGCGAAACTCGGTATTAAAGCAGGCGCTACTGGATGCGCTTGCAGCTAACAAGCGGCACTGAATTCAACCGAACGTGATTGATCAATGACTATCCTTGATGAGGTATCGGCGCTTACGAATGCAGGTTCACTGCTTTCGCGCGATCGTGAGATTGTTGCCTCCTATGACCTTGAGGTATCCGATGTGTCGGCAGAAGGTTATTGCGCGCTTTCTGCTGTGCAGGCAATCAAGAATGCGAATGTGGCTCCGTTTGAAGTCGACTACTCGCGTCTAACGCGCGTTCATGTCATCAACGGAATGGGCGTCACGCTGGGGGACTCGATTATTGGACTCACGGCGCTGGCGTCGATCAAGAGGCGGCACCCGGAAATTTCCTTTGTTATCTATCGTCCGAGTCGCGCCCCTGCGTACGTCAGGCAGCTATATGAACTGGCGGCGCCGATCTTTGGGAGTGTTGTGGATCTTCCCGTCGATGTCGATTCTCTGCCCGACGATGAACTCCGGATCGATCTGGGTAACCATCTGTTCTGGCCGAACTTCTCGACGATGCCCATGATAGATTTTTTCCTGTGGGCGCTCGGGATCGCACCGGCTGACGTTGGCCGGGACCACAAGTCGAATGACTGGCTTCAGCGCGTAGCTGTGCCGGCGTTGAGCGCGGAATGGTCATCGAAGGAATATACGTTGCTCTGTCCGACAGCCAGCACGCCTGTGCGTAGCATTCCGCATTCGTTTCGAGTCGAGGCTGTAAATAGTCTTTGGGAAAGGTTTCACGTTCCCGTACTTGGCTTCGGCAAGGTCGACCACCAGCACTACACAGACATTAAGAGCCTATCGACGGACACTGCCGCCTTTATTGCATGGGTGAAAAATGCCCGCTTTGTTGTGACGTCTGACACGGCCGCCGTTCACATCGCAGCTGGGTTTGACGTGCCTACAGTGGCATTTTTCACTACGATCTCGTCTGAGCTGCGCGTGCGCGACTACCCGTCGTGCAAAGCTATAAACCTTCCTCTTCCGGAAATTCAGGGAATCCAGGCAAGTGGGCGAGCGGGCGATCTGGAGATAGTCGACCGCGCGTATCAGAAGTTGATTGCGAGCGACTGGGCGCTGCACCTTTGCGATTAGCTCGATGAGCGGCTCAGTTCGTTAGAGATTTGCGAAAACAATATGGGCATGTGGACCGGTTTCTCGATCCACTTGCAGCCAAACTGCTTAACCACCCGGGCAATGTCGTCAACACGGGCCTTACCGCTTTGCAACTGCCCGGTCAGCAGGTAAATCGGTGTCGATGGATCCTCGGCCTTCCGGATATCGACAATCGCAGCCTCGGCGGTGTCATCGTTGATGAGCCAGTCGATTATGAAAGCGTCGAACGCTTTGTTCTTCAGGCTCTCGCGAAAGCTGGCCAGATCATAGAACGGTGTGGCGTTCAGACCGTGGTCGTTAAGATAGTCACAGACGTTGTCGGCCGCCTGTGTGTCAGTATCATCGTCGAGAACCGCGATAGCCGGCTTATCGAGGTGCGGCAGGTCGGGGCGTATTTCGACCGACAGCACATTGAATATCCGCCCGGCCGGAGCAATTTCGGCTGGATATACGTTCCATGTGTCGCCCGACTGGATCGCTACCAGGTCGGCTGACCTGTCGCCACTCAGTTCCTCACCAATCAGCACTGAGCAGGGCAGTGGACGCGGGCTAACCATCAGCATCCCCTCGCCCGTGGTCGAGTCTTCAAAATCTTCGTTGTTTTCCACCAGAACACTCGGAGTTTCGCCGAAGTGCGTAGCAACTGCCCCGAGTTGCTTCAGATCCCATGGCAATTGGCCTTTCATCTTGCGGCTGGCAGCCGAGAAGCTGAGATTAAGTATCCGGCTTAGCTCGCTCGCCTGAGCGCGTTTGGTAACGCCGTGTCGCTCCATCAAATTGCGAACGCGGCTGGCGATGGCCGTTGAGTCGGTCTGAATGTCGTTATCAGGCATATCTAGATACCCCTCCTTTGGTTGCCGACTTTATCCATAACTGACCTGACACGCAAGGTTTTGGAAATATTTTGCAAAACATGACTTGACACGCTCGTTGTGGCTAGTAAAGTGACGCGGTAGGTAATCTTCATTCCGTTGGATGACGCGCGAGAGCAGGAGTTGACGGCGCGGCACCCGCCTAACCACGAATCACTGAAGAGGCTTGATATGGCAGACGCCGTTGTGGGTAAGAGTGTGGCGAAGCGCCTGTTGTCATTCATTTGCGCGAAGACTCGCGACGCGCGGGCGGTTTTCTGCAGTGTCGAAGCGAGCACATCGCGGCGCATGCCATTGCTGGTTGCTTTGCTGTGCGTAGCTGTTTTCCCTGAATTCGCCTATGCGATGGACTACAGCACTGGTACGGGTCTGGTTCGCGATTTCGTTAGCTGGCTGTTCATCGACGCGGGTCCCTATGTCTTCATGGCGATTCTCGGCATCTGTGTGCTCGGGGTGCCGAAGGGTTGGATTCCGATGAAGGGTGCGGTGATCGCAGTTATCTGCTCATTTGTATTCTTCGCGGTCCCTTCCATCGTCCGCTATGCGGCGTCGGTCGCTTCCTCGCAGATCTGAGGTGAGGCCATGCGTGAAGTACACGAAATACCGAAAGGCATGGTGCAACCCTGGATGATATGGGGCTGCCTGGCTGAGCTGTTCCTCGGCTCGTTCGTATTGCCCGCGGTTGTTTTCATGTTCCTCAAATGGTGGCCGGTGATGCTCGCCGTGCCCTTTCTGGTCATCGGCTCCTATCTGATTACCGCGAAAGACATGTTCGCGTTCTCGGTCGCGTATCAGAGCTTTGGCGCGACGGCGAAGCCACGTAGCCTCAAATACTGGGGCGGAGCCAAGACCTATGCGCCACGATAAATCTTCGCGCTCTCGCCGGCGTGTGTCGCCTGTGTCGCAGTCGACGGATTATTTTCCGGCCCTGTCGATGCCGTCGCGCCGTGTGGGACACACGAACCTTTGGGCAGAGGGCGGCACTGGCAAGACGCTCTCTGTGCCGGAACTGCTCATGCGGGCGGGCGGCCCTCGCGGCCCGAAGCGATAGGAGGAGCACGTCACTATGTCTCTCTCCACCTTTCTCGACCGTCATTTCGGCGCGTCGCCATTCGTTCAGCGGAGCGAGTCAGACAAGGATGATGCGGCTGATCTGCACGCCTCGCGCGAACTTCCGTTTGGCCTGAATGCGTACTACAACGGCCATACGTTGCGCACGCTTGACAGCGGACTGGTGCAGATTGTGCGTCTGCAGGGTCTCTACGCGGAAATGCTCGATGACACCGGTGTCGATGCGTACAAGCATCAGCGGAACACCGCGCTGGAGTCCATCGCTGACAGCAATGTGGGCATCTACGTGCACGAGATCCGGCGCAAGGCCAACCGGTGGCCCGCCGGGAAGTATTCGAACTGGTTTCCGAATTTCCTCAATGAAAAGCTGAAAGCGCGATTTCAGACGCGGTCGTTGTATCAGCACGAAATCTATATTGCCATCGTGCGCTACCGGCACTACAGCGGCGTAGTGGGGCGGCTCGATCGCGTATTCAATGCGTTCAATCCCTCCGGCACAAACGACAAGCTTGAAACCGAGTCGCGGCAGGCGCGAGACCTTGAAGAGAAGGTCAACTCGCTGATGAAATCGCTGGCGCACTACGCGCCTCGCCGGCTGGGCCGCGTCGAAACGGAAATCGGACCCTGTTGTGAGATGGCGCGTTTCCTGCGTTATCTGCTCACGCAGGAAGACGGGCCCGTGCTGGCTGATTCATACAACCTGGCCCAGGCGATCGCGAGTTCGTATCTGCATTTCGGCCGCAATCCGATCCTTGGGAAAGATGTTTTTGAGGTCAACGGGCTCAACCACCGGCGCATCGGCCAGGTGTTGGCCATGTCACGCTGGCCCGATGGCGCTGTCGCCGGGATGGCCGACCCGTTCCAGCGGCTGCCCGCGGAACTGATCGTCACGCAGAAGTTTTTCCCGATCGACAAGCTTGACGCGAGCATGGCGACGTCGACCAGTGAGGCCCGGCTATCGCATGACCGGACGACTGCCGGTATGTCAGCGGAAATCACCGCTCTGCGCATGCGGCAGGCTGCCAACAAGGCAGTTCTCGGCACCCACCACATGAGCGTCCTCGTTCATGTGCCGGTAGAAGGGCGCTCGCAGGAGGCGGCACTGAAGGCGCTTGAAGCGCTGGATGATGCCGTGGGTAAAACGGGCGAGTGTTTCAAGAGCTGGGGCGTGAAACCGGTTGTCGAGACGACCGGCATGGAGCGTGCCGTATGGTCGCAGATACCTGGTGCCAGAAAGCGGCACAACGGCCGGGTCGGCAAGGTCGAGACGCTCCAGTTTGCCGCCTTTGCATCGCTGCATAGCTTTCCGCAAGGGCGTTTTGACGGAAACCTGTGGGGTGAATGCCTCATGGTTCTGCCAACTGAAGGTCAGACCGGCTACTACCTGAACTTTCATGAGGAACGCGCCGGGATGGTGCCTGGGCATGGCAATTTCGCGGCGAAAACGGGTGTGGGCAAGACGTTGTTTGTCGCGTTGGTCACCAGTCAGGCCGATAAGGTGGAGCCTCGGGTGCACTGGTTTGACCGTGAGAACGGCGCGACCGTGTTCATACAGGCAATGAACGGCGCCGATATCGTACTCAGCCTGTCACGCTCGATTGGCAATCCCTGCAAGATGCCCGACACGGAACAGAACCGCGCGATGCTGCGCGAGCTGCTGCAGATGATGGCGACGTGCTATGGCTACACGCTCACTGTCGACGATATCGAACGCATTGCCACATCGGTTAATGACAACTTCGATGACAGGAAGACAAAGTTCGAGGACCGGCGCCTGCGGAATCTGGCCTGGCGCTTCGGCGCGAAGAATTCGGACCTGTATCGGGCGATTGCCGTGTGGCACGGCGATGGCGCGAATGCCGCTGTATTCGACAACGAACACGACACGCTCGATGTAACAACGCACCGTCACTACCGCTACGAGATGCGGGAGCTGATGAAAGACAAGGAGGGAAGGCCAGAGCTTCCCATCCTGCTCAACTACCTGACGCACCGCATCGAGCAATCGCTTGATGGCTCGCCCGCGATCATCGTGTGGGACGAAGCCCAGACGTACATTCGCAATCCGTTCTGGCAACAGAAGGTCGAGTTGTACCGCGAGACATTCCGTCGGCGCAACTGCGTAACGCTCTTCATTACGCCCGAGCCGAGCGCTCTCTATCGGCCGGTGGCGGCCGTCAAAAATCAGGCGGTGACGAGCTTCTATTTCGCGAATGACAAGGCTGATCGACGGGACTACGTCGATAACCTGGACTTTTCGCAGAGCGAGTTCGAATTCATCGAGCGCGCTGCGCCTACTGACTACAAGGTACTTATCAAGAAGGGCAGCGGAGTCAGTGTGCGCGCCTCGTTTGATATGTCGGACATGCCTGAGCTCGTGGCCGTGCTGTCGTCGAATGACAAGTCGGTTGAGCTGATGAACCGTGTCCGCGCCGAGTTGGGCACAACGGACCCGGGCCGATGGGTTCCAGTGTTCATGAAACGTGCGCTATCTGAACGGACGCACAACCTTTGAGTTGAGTGGTGAGGTGAACCTGTGATCGGACAGATTGCAATCGGTGTACTCGGTGCGGCGAGCATTTTCCTGTCGCAGGACCGACGCGAACACTGGCGTAAGTGGGCCTGTATCTGTGGGCTTGCAGGGCAACCTTTCTGGTTCTGGATGGCGTGGGAATCGCAGCAGTACGGCGTGCTCGCGCTTTGTTTTGTGTATGCGTGGTCGTGGTCGCGCGGCCTCAGGCTGTACTGGATGGGCAAGCCAGGGAGCGCAGCGCGATTGGCGGAATCGACCTTACAACCGGAAGTGGAGGTGCAGAAATGAAAGGACCATTCGTAGCGGCCATCGCAGTGATGGCCATATCGACGTCAGCGTTCGCAACGGGCGTTCCGGTTGGCGATGCCGGGACCTGGACAGCGCTGGCCGCGCAACTCGCTCAGCTCAAGCAGGAATACGACACGCTCAAGCAGCAATACGGCGCGGTAACCGGGTCGTACGGGCGGGGTGGGCAGGGGCTGACCGATGCAATTGACGCGTCGTCCATTGTGCCGGGCAGCTGGCAGGACGTTGTATCGCAGCAGAAGAGCGGTATCTACGGCAGCCGACAGGCGACGTACGAAAAGGTGATGAACACGATGTCACCCGATGACTTCGCGGACAAGGGCGCGGGCGCGAACTACAAGATGAGTACCGACTCGGTTCGCTCGGCACTGGCCGGCGGAGAGTCGCTGTACGACGAGGCCCAAACCCACCTGCAGAACTTCCAAAGCCTTTCGCAGCAGGTCGACACGACCCAGAACGTAAAGGACGCCGCGGATCTGCAGAACCGCATGTCGGCCGAGCTGGGGATGGCCCAGTCCGCGCAAACGAAATTGCAGGCCATCAACGCGAATCTGACGGCGAACCAGCTCAACGAGAGTAACCAGGCCACCGCAGAGCGTGAGAAGTTTTTCAGCAACGTATCGAAGTGAGGATCGACATGCGAAGCATCGTTTTTTATCTCCTGCTCGCCGGCGCTACGTGTCTGGCTGGCTGTGCACATTCCGGCGCGATATCGAAATCGCCGTGCGCGTGCGATTTTCATCCTATCGGGCAGCAGGCGTGACAGCGCGCCGTGGGCCTGCTGGCTCACGGGTGAAGAAACTGGAGAAAGGCATATGACGTGGACAGGCAAACTCAGTTGGTTCCTTCTCGCAGTCGCAGTTGTTGGAAGCGGCGGATTGATCGTTTACGTCGTGCATACGAGCAGCACGGGAGGCGGCACTGTCGAACCCCCTGCGCAGACTGTGCCGACGTTCGAGCCGAAGACGGAAGCGTATTACCTTGCGCATCGCGCTGAGATGAAAGCGCGCGAAGACGATTGCACAAACCGCGGCATTAGCCCCTTTGCTGACACCCCGGAAGCACGCGACTGCAACGCCGCCGCGGAGGCCTCCAAGCAGATATTTTTTGGCCCGGGGAAGTGACATGGCTGATCCGGTAGATCAATTCATCCAGACATTGTTCGACAGCATCCCGTCGCGAACGGAAGCGTTTCTGTCGACCAATTACCCGGTGCTGGGGCACGCAGTCACGCAACCGGCGCTCTACCTCGCGATGATCTGGGTGGCAGTGAAGGTAATCCGGGTTCATTCCGGGCGAGATCCTGCGGACGTGTGGCCTCTAGTGAGAATGCTGTTGACGATCATGTTCGTGTTCGCGGCATTGAACTGGGGCGGGCTTGCCGGACAGATTTTTCATTCATTCCAGGAACTGCGCGACGACACCGTAAATGCGTTGATGGGCGGGCAGTCCATGACGCAATACCTGGAGAACGCCTACAACAAGTTTTCCGATGCATCTGGCCAGATGATGAAGCAGTCGATGCTCAAGATCGGCATCGTGCTTCTTGGGCTCGTGTTGCAGATGGTCAATACAGCGATGGTCCTGGTCGCGCTTGTTCTGAAGGTCGGTTCTGACATGGGCTTTGCAGTCACGATGCTGCTCTTTCCGCTGTTCGTGCCGACGTTGATGTGGAACAGCACGCGTGGATTCGGCATGAGCTGGTTTGCGGCGATGGCGAAGTTTGCACTGGTCGGCATCCTGCTTGGCGTCATTGTGAAATTCAGCTTCGATATCACTGACCAGTTTGTATCGAAGATGGACCCCAACGCAATGACGGCGAACGATGCCTTTTCTGCAATCATCCTTGCAGGCGCCATCACACTTTTCATGGCCTTTACCATTCGCCCGCTGGCGTCCGCGCTGACATCGAGTGGCGCCGCCGGCAGCGGCATGGCGGACATGATCGGCGGCTTCATGATGTCCCAGATCATGTCGAAGTTTTCCGGCGGTGGGCGAGGCGGCGCCGGCGCAAATCCGGGCGCGGCGACTGCGCTGAACAGTATCAGCAACACCCAAACTGCTCACGGTAATCAGCTTGCCCGGATCGAGCGGGCGCTTTCCTCGGGCGGCGCTACGAGCCCTTCAAGCATGTCGAGCCCATCGGGTGCCGGTCAACCGGGCGGCCCTGGCGGCACAGCGCCGTCGAGCGGCACATCTGATGGAGGTCAATGGTGAGCGCGATTTTCCAGAAATCTTCCAAGGTTCGTCAGGCGGCAGCGCCTGACGCACCGCCAGCCGAATCCTATGAGGCGATTCGCTTATCCCGGAATCGCGCATATCTGCTCGCGTTGGTAGCGTGGCCGATCGCGGGCCTCGCACTGGCTTCAATGGCCTACGACAAGGCCAATCAGGAGTATGTGCCACCTGTGGTGCTGACTCTTGACAGAAACAACCACGTCGCAAAAAGCGAGATCGGCACACCTGCGGTGCTCAGCTCGAAGGATGCCGTGATCGAGAGCGAACTTGCCCGTTACGTGACTGAACGCTACACGCTGGATCGCGCGTTTCGCCAGGACCATATTGATTACGTCAGGCTGCATTCAGCATCGGACGTGGCAGACCGCTTCAATCACGAGATGGACGCGAAGAACAAGGACAACCCGTACTACGCGATCGCAGAGACGACGGTTCGTCGCGTGAAGGATCAGCGCATCCGCATTCTCGACCGTGACGACCACAAGGCCGAAGCAACCTTCACGACCTACAACGACGGCAACGGCGACAACAAGACGGTGTACTGGCATGTGCTGTTCCGCTACGACTTCGTGAAGCAGGCGCTAACGCCGCAGAACCGCTACATCAACGGTACGGGTTTCATGGTGACCGGCTTCGAGCCAAACACAGAGCCGGGTGCGCCGGCCCCATCTGGAGGTTGAGATGCGAACAGTCAGGAGTGCCTTGACGGCAGTAGCGATAGCAGTGGCGTTGTCGGCCGTGGCTCACGCAGTAACGGCTGCTGATCCGGTCCTGCGGGGAACGGAAGGCAATGTGCAGCGCCTGCCGTACATGCCGGACCAGATCTACGACCTGACAGTTGCTGACAGGACCTTGCTGGCGATTGACTTTCCGCGTGACGAACATATCAAGGCCATCGCGCAGAGCACGGCACCGGTCTTTCATGTTCAGCGAACGGGCGACACGCTGCAGGTGACGGCCGACAGGCCGGGCGAAAAGATGGGGCTGAATGTCACGACGACGCGCGGCACCTACCACCTGCAGATAGCGTCGATTGACGATGCATTGCAGGCCGCGCGTATCGTGCATTTCGTGACGCCCTCGGCGTACTAACCAGGAGAGGGAACGACATGAAAACGATTCGCCACGGCATGCTGGCATGGTCAGTGGGTATTGCGTGCGCCGTTATGGGTGTGAATGCGCAAGCGGCCAAAAATCCACGCTGCGTGATCACGGACAACCGGGTATGCCAGCTTCAGTTCGATCCGAATCAGGTGTACGAAATCACCGGTGTCTATGGTTATGCGACGACGATCGAGTTTGCGCCTGGGGAAAAGATCCTCAACAAGGCGATCGGCGATTCGATCGGCTGGCAGGTTCTGAAGTTTCGCAATCATCTTGTGCTCAAGCCGGTCGAGCCTGATGCGAGAACCAATCTGACGGTCACGACCA
>Ga0255336_101193_pt1 | contig 21788 bp, 22 predicted proteins | sample MeOH1_35cm_T3_17_FD_189102 | JGI IMG/M metagenome (GOLD analysis project Ga0255336, IMG submission 189102) | Sandy soil microbial communities from University of British Columbia, Vancouver, Canada - MeOH1_35cm_T3_179 | ecosystem: Engineered > Artificial ecosystem > Sand microcosm > Unclassified ...
CGTTGCCGTCGAGCGCATGAAGCAGGCCGGCGCGATCGTCATCGGCAAGACCAACGTACCCGAGTTCGGCTATAGCGGCGTCGGCCATAACCCGATTTTCGAAACCACCCGGAATCCCTGGAATCTGGCAATGACCCCCGGGGGATCGAGCGCCGGTTCAGCCGCGGCGGTGGTATCGGGGATGTGTCCGATCGCGCTCGGCAGCGACGGCGGCGGCTCGGTGCGCATCCCCGCCGCTCATAGCGGCATCTTCGGCATGAAAGCCTCGATGGGACGCGTGCCGCTCTATCCGGGCTGCCGCGACGAACTGTACCCGGGATTCTCGGGCTGGGAATCGCTCGAACACATTGGTCCGCTCACGCGCACCGTCGCCGACGCAGCGCTGATGCTGTCCGTAGTCTCAGGCCCCGACGAGCGCGACCGGCTGTCCCTTCCCGCCGCCGACTTCGACTGGAACGAAGCGCCGCACGGCGGCATCCGGGGCTTGCGTGTTGCCTACAGTCCGGATTGGGGCTATGCACCGGTCGACCCGAAAGTGCGGGAGGTCGTTGGCCGGGCTGTCAAGGTGTTCGAACAAGAACTGGGCTGCACGGTCGAGATAGCGCATCCAGGTTTCACCGATCCCTTCGTGGCTTTCTGGGCGCTGGTCGCGCAAGAGACCGACCTCGTCGGCATGCGCGAAATCGTCGAGCAGCATGGCGACCGCATGTCCCGGCATCTGGTGGAAATGATCATGCATCCGTGGACCGCCGAGGACTTCACCAACGCCAACCTGAAGCGAAAGGAAGTGACCAACAGGATGTGGCGTTTTATGCGCGACTACGACCTGATTCTGACGCCGACGCTCGCTGTGCCGCCCTTCCCCGTACATATCCAGGGCCCGGAAAAAATCGAAGGCCGGATGGTCTCAACGACCCAGTGGCTCGCCTTCACGTTCCCGCTAAACATGACTGGTCAACCAGCCGCATCCGTACCAGCCGGCTTTACGAGCGACGGCTTGCCGGTAGGCATGCAGATCATAGGTCGCCATCTCGCGGACGCCACCGTGCTGCGTGCCTCCGCCGCATTCGAAGCCGCGCAGCCGTGGCGCCATGTCCAGCCTCCCGTCGTCGCCAACCTTATCGGAAATCCGGCCGCAGGAACCTGACCTTCGTCGTCCCGCCGTCTATGTCCGATCCTTGATGTTTCGCGCAGGTCCCTTAAGGAGAATTGTATGAATCAGTCTGTCACGCCTGGCGCTGCAAACACCGAACACACCGGCCTTGCCGAAGAGTTCGAACACGAACCGGTTCCGCTCTCCAAACGACAATCGTTGAGGTCGGTAGCAGCCGTATGGTTTGGATTTCCGATGGTTCTGACACAGGCAGTGTTCGGCGGCATCATCACGCTGAACCTGGGTTTCATCCATGGCGTGCTCGCCATCCTGATCGGTAACTTCGTGCTGTTCCTCTACGTGGGCGCCCTCAGTCATATCGCGGGTTCCACCGGGCTCAACTTCGGCATGCAGGCCAAGGCGACTTTCGGCACTAGGGGCTATGCCGTCGCAAGCTTGTTTCTCTCAACTGTCGTAGTCGGTTGGTACGCCTTCCAGACCGGGTTGACCGGTGCGACCGTGCATACCGCGTTCGGCTGGAACGCGACAGCCGTGATCGTGTTCGCGATGGTGCTCTATACCTTCATCACGTTCCTTGGCATCAAAGCGCTTTCCATCATCGGCCTGATCGCGGTGCCCTTCTTTATTATCATGGGTCTGGTGGCGGTGGGATTCGCCGCGGGAGCGCACGGCTTGTCCGGCATCATGACGTACACCGGAACCGCGAGGACAATGAGCTTCGGTAGCGCAGTCACGCTTGTCATTGCAACCTTCGCGGACGCCGGCACCATGACGGCGGACTTCACGCGTTGGTCGAAGAACGGACGGGACGGGGTAATCGCTTCGTTCTCGGCCTTCCCCGTGGCCAACTCCATTGCCTTTCTGTTTGGCGCAGTCGTCGTGGCGGCGGGCGCCGCGGTCAACCCGACGCAGAACGGCGGCGACTTCCTGCCGCTCCTGAGCGGCCACGGGCCCGTGGTGTCGGCATTGGCGCTGATATTCGTGTTCGTCAACCTGGGTTCGGTCTGCGCACACTGCCTCTATAACGGCGCAGTGGGCTACAGCCACTTGTTCGGCAGCCGCATGCGCGTGATGACGCTGGTGTTGGGCCTGATCGGCGGCCTGGCCGCGGTCGCGGGCGTCTGGAGTCTGTTCCCGTACTGGCTCAGCATGCTCGGCATGTTCGTGCCGCCGATTGGCGCCGTGATGATCATGGACCAGTTGTTCTTCGGCAACGCGGGCCGAGTCGACGACGCGGAACCGTTCCATGGCAAGGCATTCGCAGCATGGGCGCTGGGTTCAATGGCGGCGGTCATCGTGCACATATTCCTACCGGAATACGGAGAAGCGCTGATCGGGCTAGTGGTAAGCGGCTCGACATACGCGGTGCTCGGGCGCGGCCGCACTCAGCGCGCTGCGCTCAATCAATCGATATGAGCGTACACGGTCGCCGATCCGGCGGTGTCGCGATGATCTGCGAAGGAGGGGGAGCGTCCTTCCTCGCAGATCGCTGAAAGAACAGTCAACAAGGTGCGGTTCCAAGTGTGCCGCTCGTTGCAGAAGTTAGAGAAAGCGGGCGACGCCCTCCGGTTGCGTTGTCACATTGCAGGGACGGTCGCGTAAAATCGTGTGATGAAAAATGCAAAATCGTTTTCCGGCCGCGGTCATCAGATGCGCCGTGCGTTGGTGTTTCCGGTTTCAGTTGAGCTTGCGCGACATTGAAGAGTTGCTGTTCCAGCGCGGGGTGATCGTCAGCTATGAGACGGTCCGGCGTTGGTCCGACACCTTCGGCGCGGGCTTCGCCCGTCGCGTCAAGGCTGCGCGTCGCAAGCCGGGTCGACCTGGCACCTTGACGAAGTGTTTGTGACGTTGCGGGGCGAGCCGTATCTGCTCTCTGGCGCGCAGTCGATCAGCGCGGCGCCGAGCTTGATATCCTGCTGGAGAAGGGTCGAGACACTTGTCAGCCGCGAATACTACCTCTCCCGCATTAGCGCGACAGAACCACTGGAAGGACGCAACGTCACGCGCAGCGTTGATAAAGGGGACCGGGGAGATGCCCTAACCCTCTTGCTCTTACGCCTGCGCCTCAATGGCGTAAGGGCCTGACCGTCGCGTCTTACAGAGACCCAACGAACCGGGCAAGATTCGGGCGGGTTTGCCCGACGATGTCGAGGCAAATTAGATCGAGCTGGCTTACGGTCAAACTTCTTGGTTAACTCGACTTAGAATCTCGCCATATCGCGTAACGTTCGACGCTACACTCAAGAATCGACTGTTATCGCTGACAATTTTCGGCCAGCCGTAGGTGATGCGGGATCCGTGGACAGGGGCGATAGAAACGATGGAGCACACAATAATTAGGATAATCAATGAAACTCGATAAATTCGCGATTTTTCGTCAAAGATGACGAAATGGTAATCGTAGTGACGGGATGCGGTAACGCACGCCTTGCTATCCTAAGATACGCTTTCGGGCGGCCTAGTGCAGACTTGAGTGCGAATACTGGCTACGCACCTGCGGCGAACGGACGAGCGTTGCTGGAAACTGCTGCTGAGGTCAACCTGAAATTTTGCGCTTCCACCACCTCGCCGAAGCCGTGAAGATCTACGTCACCGTGTTGATTTCGATCGCGATCGGGGCCCGAGTGTTCCGGCGCGAATAGCGGAGGCGAATCGTCTAAGTATCTGGCTGAACTAACTGCAAGTGGACGATGAGCAAGCTTAGGAGCATGGAGGGGTTGTTTGTCGGCCGACACTGCGACTGTGAAGTGATCGTTCTCTGCATGCGCTGGTATCTTCGCTACAAGCTGAGTCTGCGCGACCCGGTCGACATGATGGCGAGTAGGGTCTGCCACTTGCTCATACGACGATCATGCGGTAGGTACAGCCAAGGCCTTCTTGAAGAAAGCGATCAAGGATCAGGGGCGTGCACCGCACACCATCGCACTCGATGGCTACGAGGCCTTGCACCGCGCGATACGTGAGATGAAGGCCGGCGGCTTCCTTCCCGAGGACACAAATGTCCGGTCCTCGACATATTTGAACAACGTGATCGAGCAGCACAATCGTAACGTCAAGTCCAGGGCGAACGTCATGCTCGGCTTTAAACAGTTCAGCTTCGCGGCAGTCATCATTACCGGCGTTGAACTGGCGTACCGCATCCGCAAAGAACAAATCGACTTTGCGGAACTGGGTTTCAAGGAAAACCACTGCGCCCGCCGTTTGGGAGGCCGTCCTTGCCCCACGATGAAGTGACTTACCGGCAGTCCGTTTCTCGCATAAACCAGATATTTGAACCGGAACTCTCCATTCATGTACTTCCTCTCTGCTTTCATCTCCAAACTCGCCACCAGGCAGGCCTTCACCCGTGCGGAGTCGAGCACCCCGGCCACGCGCAGAAAGAAATCGCGCTTTCCCTGGCTTTAATCGTCGATAGCGCTTCCGCTCGCGACTAGGCTTGGCATCGACTTAAAGGACTCGTTTTTTGTGGGTCTTCTCGTTGGCTCTGGTAACCGTATAGCCGGCCTGCCTCCGTTCCAGTATCACTGAATGCAGGACAGGCTACCTATATCGGGGTGCAGACACCGACTTCGACGCGCAGGAGGCCGGCATGAACAAGTTAGTTGGAATCGACCTGCACTCGAACAACAGTGTGGTGGTGGTCAGCGACGAGGCTGACCGGATCACCTGTTCTGCATAGCTGGATACATATCGGAAGCAACGCTTATGTGGAGTACACGTTCGTGCCGTGGCTTGGTAGGAGCATCTATCGCTGTACCGTCGACCTCTCCGCAATATGCAACCAATAGCCGCAAGTGAGGGGTTACTCGACCTCTACCCTTCGTTCGATTACTGCTTCACTCTTTGCTAAATAGAGGACCACGATGTTGAACGCTGAACCCGATACGACTTCGGACGTCCTGTCAGAGAATGGCTCTCACCGTACGTCTATTGTCCCCGCGGTGCCCTCAAGCCATCATCCGTCGCCGCATCGGCTGGGCCGGCTCGCTCAGTCAAAGTCCACTCACGGCACTTCGTCGCCGAAGGGTTCGGACCCTTGGGCAACGACCCTCGCAGCCATCCATCAATTTTCTTCCCCGCCAGACGCGATGCGGAATTCTCCGGACCTGTCCGGCCTCCCCTGCTCCGCTGGCGAGCCGTTCCGTCCGCGGGAGATGGAGGGCGACGACGTGCGCACTTTTACTGTGACGGTCGTGGAGGAACTGCCCAACTCTCTCTTCGCGCTCCGCTGGCATGACCCGACCCTTTGCAACTACGAAGAGCAGGTCTGGTCGCCGTGTTTCGCTCGCGCGTCGGCGCGTTGCGCACTTTCCGGCGTACATATCAACCTGGGCGACTCGGTCTACCGCCCCCGAACCCGCGGACAGGTCGTGCCACTTAACAGAGACGCAATGATTTTGGCCAGCGAGATGGTCAAGGCCAGCACACGCGCCTGAGACGCGCTGGAGTTGGCGTATGTTGACTCAAACTCACCAGTGAAGCATCGTCAGGGCGCTGGCCGCCTCAGGGTGCGATCCACCGTCTGGCCACAGAAGGTTCAACTTGAAACTAGAGGCCGCCACGTTTGCGCGACTGCGCCGTCTCGCTCCGGTTCTCGATGACGTACTCAACGCAGGCGAGGTCGAGCCCGCAAACCAGGCTGCGGGCCTTCCTTCACTGGCCCCGCTACGCTCACAGCTGAAGGCCGATCGCTACGTCATCTCGCACAGCACGCCGGAGTGGACCGCAGACGCGCACCCTGAGCTTGTACGTGCCGGAGTGGGCCGATGAAGCGGACCGCAGAGACGCCAGCGATCCTGCGCGATCTGCGCTCGCTGAAGGTCGTTGTGATTCATCCGCAGGATCAGGACGGAGAGGAGTTGCTCGCGCAACTGCAACGCATCGGCTGCGACGCGAAGGTATGTTGGCCGAGACTCGACTGCTTGCCCTTCGGCACCGGACTCGTGCTTATGGCGATGCGCCCTGAGACCCTCTCGGTCAATTTTCCGTGGCTCGGAACCAGCACGTCACCGCCCGTGATTCTGGTGGTGACCTACGAGAATCCGATCACCATCGAAGCGGTGTTGCGCATGAACGCGTTCGCGACAATAGCGTCGCCGGTACGGTCATTTGGCCTGCTGACTGCGATTGCCGTGGCGCTGACGCAATTCAAGGCGTCCCGCATGCGCGAGCGATACATTGAGCGGCTTGAGCAGAAGCAAGCGAAGGTTCGCGTGATCCAACTGGCCCAGCAGATTGTGATGGAAGCGCGCGGCGTGTCGGAGGAAGACGCGTATCAGTTGCTCCGCTCAAAGGCAATGCTCAAGCGCGAGCAGATCGAGACGGTGGCAGGCGCGATCGTCAACGCGCGCGAAACGCTGAGTTTTTAGCCCGCGGGGATCCCCGCTCACGGTATTGTCAACTTGTTGGCCGCCGTGCGGCCGAACACGCAATACGTGAGGAAAGCTAACTTATGCGGCAAGGCGCTCCAACATCGGGGCACACGTTACGCTTTCCCACGCCTCGAAGGCCTGGATGCGTAGCGCCCGCTTCTGTCTTGCGTCAGTGTGGTAACGGCAATGCATCAGAATTGACAGCGCGAAGGCGGCCGTACCATCCGTGCCATTAAGCAAACAGCGCCTTGCGCATGATGGCATGCACGCCCCAGTTTGGGGTCGTCTTGATTTCGCTGCATTTTACGACGGTAACGCGCGCTATGCCTTGCGCGGCATAGCGCTCCGCCCCTATAAAAATATTGCGAGAAATCAGTCAGTTGCTGTTTGCCTTTTGCGTGTGTTGGGCCCGGTTTTCGGCCTGAAAGATGACCCGTGCGGGCTTACAACGCTCAAATCAAACGTTAGAAAACCACTTTTTGAGCGGGTGCCTCTCGGCTGAACGGCGATAACTTTGATCTGGGGCGGTGACAGGATGAACGCGGCAGCCCGCCAAACAGGGGTTCCGGCCGTGCGGCGCCGGCAAACAACGCGGAAATAACCAAACAGGAAGTGTTTGATTTAGTTCGAAATGTTATTAGGGTCGACTCGCAAACCCGCATGGGGCCAAGGGTCCGCTACCCCCGTATACTGCACAAAAATCAAAGGGATCCCAGTTACTGCTCGATGGCGCGACCCCTTTGCTTGACGAAGTGAACGAGGGCAGGCTCGATCTCGTCTTCACTCAACCCGGAGAAACCGGTGCCGGGATGGTGACACGAATGCTGGCCTGCGAGGATATTGTAGTGGTCTGTTCGCCGATGCATCCATTGGCCGATGGGCCCGCAACCAACATGCGGGGATTGTTGGACGAAACATTTGTCGATCTCAAGCCCGATTGGGGCATGAGACGTCTGCTGGACCGGGGCTTTGCTGCCCTTTCAGCCACCCGCACAACCGCCTTCGAAGTGAACGATGTATCCACGCTGCTGGATCTCGTCGCTCAAGGGCTAGGCATAGCGATGGTGCCCGAGTCCATCGCGCGAGCTCGCACAAGGGATGTTCGGGCGAGCCCGATCGCAGTGTTGAAATTGTCCGACAACTGGTTGCGGGTTTCGATCAGACTCGGCGCAGCGCGGTTGGCCGAGCGCTTGGGATGGGAAGAAATGGCTGCGGCGAAGCGCGCGATGCGATGATGTGTGTCGTGGCGGGAAGATTTCGGTATGGCGCAGACGAGCGGGATCACGGCGCGATGCGCCGACGGTGGAACAAAGGTCTCGAGCGGGAGATCAGCTGTGGCAGTAGTGGCGCAGGTTGATCATCGTATAAGCGAGCGTCTTTAACGCATAGTGCAACTGATTGATTCGCTCGAAACGTAATAGCAGGCGACGGAACTTGTCTTCCCAGGCGAACACGCGCTCGATCGTCCTGAACCGCTCCTTGAAAATGGCCGGATCGAACAGTGCCTTGCGGCCTCGCTTCTGGCTCTTCCTGCCGCGCGAATTCGGGTTGATATTGGGCGCCATGCCGCGATTGAAAATAGCTGTGCGGTTGCGCCGGCAATCGTACACGCCATCCAGACTCACGACGGTTCCCCACAGGTCCAGCCCCAACCGCGCGGGCGAGGCGCGTGAGTCGCGGCAGCGCTTCGCGCAACAGCGGCGATTCATTGCGATTGCCCGGGGCCGACACGAACGGCGCGATCACGTTGCAATTCCGATCGCACAGGGCAACGACCTTGCAGCCCTTGACCTTCTTGTGGCCGCTGAAGCCGAGGTTATCGCCTCCCTTCTTCGCTGCGCTCGTGGTGCCATCGCCATGGATGACACGCGTGTCCAGACGCGCGTCCTGATGAAGTTTGAGGACCGAGCCCTCGAAAATGGCATCCAGGCATCCGTCCGCTTCCCACCGCCGGAAGGCGCGATAGATGCGCGTGTAATGGATCTCGGGGCGGCCGTGCCGATCCTTCTCGATGGGTAGCTCCTTCCACCGGCAGCCGAGATAGAGCGCTTTCAGGATGTAGTTGAAGATTGCGTGCGCGCTGAGCTTTCGCGTCGGGCCGCGACTGCCTCGGCTCAGATGCGGCCAGACAAATTGCTCGAACTCCTCGGCACTCAATTTCGTTGGAATCTCTTGCCACGACTGGCTTTGGGCCATTTCGACCTTCAAAGCATCGGGATTCTAGCCGATTCCAGTGGGGCGACGGGGACCCATGCCCCATGGACCTTTCAGCCGATTTTGCCTCTGCAAAAAACCCGCAACCAGTTGATCATCAGAGCGTGACTTCTGACAAGCTCGTCCGGTAACCTGCAATCCGCCGATCAAGGTGCTCCCTCTGCATGCGCGGGAATTTTAGTGAGGAAGCAATAGGGCATCCATTTTTTACATTGACAGAGCTTAAATTTTATTGAATTTCTCTGGGCGCAATTGATTATTGGATTGCGATCCCGGCCTCGTCTTCCTTTGCATTTGTCTGTGCGCTCAACTTGATTTGGGCTGCTCCCGGCCAGTGGCAACGATCTAAACCTCTTTGGTAATCGAACCATCTAAATATCTTGAGATGCAACCAGATCCTGGGTCGGACTAGGAACATTCAGTCCCCGATAATCAATTGGTCGAATGAGAGTTTGTGAGTACAAAAACAGAACTTACAAAATGTAGAGAAGCGAAACGTAAAAACAGAATCAGAATGGACTTAGAGGAAACTTAGAAGAAAAAAACTATCGATTCGTCTTGATAATTAAGAAAAATAAGGTTGAATTGTATTGTCTGATGTTACATGCTGTTACTGTATCTTTTGCTTAAGAGAAGTATTGGCTGGAGAAACTAGCGGCGCTTATCTCTGACCCTACAAAACATAACGTTCTGATCCTAATTTTGATCGTAACGAAATTATTTTGATATGGATCGCTTTTCTTAAACTGCAATCGGCGTAGGTAACGCTCGTTTTGAGGTTTCAGTCTCGCTTATAAAGTAATCGGTCCGTGGGGCGTTAGTGGAATAGCGAATATTTAACTGTCTATTCGATAGCACGACCATCGAACATGTGACTCGCGTATAAGCGAAGCTGCGTCGGTTTGGGCACTGCTCAAATAGAAATATGACGCTTGGAGCGCGCCACATGAGCGTTTGCCATGTCGCGTCGAGAACACGATCGCAGCACTTCACTGGGGGCAGGTAATTATGAGTATTCTGGGCAGCGCATTGCAAAGCAAACGTTTGGCAGACCAACGATCGCATTTAGATAGGCAATTTGCGCCCTTTCGCGCAATTGGCATTGATATGCCGTGGCCCTTCGGCCCTTCATAAGCAAACGGCCCGCTGCAGTCTGCGCGGCCAGGATGCCAGAAAATAGAAACGGCCTAGCCGCCCCTCATGGATACCTTCCTCATGTGAATTTTCTCGGCAGGGTAGCGAGCAGAATGAAATGAGAGTCGTGAGTCTGCCGTTTAGCTCCAAGGATCATCCAATTCAACGCCGGTAACTGTCCTTTATGGTGAGAAAATGCAACAGGGATTTCCATCGCAAGCGATCACGGTGGTTGCGAATCAAAGCTGGCAGTCGACCGGGATCACCGTCGAAGGCAACGTTGGCGTGACCATCGTCTATCAAAACGGGTTGTGGACAGCAGATCCCGATAGCGAGGACGGCTATGACGCGAACGGGAGTCAGATGTACGAAGCCATCGGCTCTGCTCCCCTACCCTATAAGGCAACTGGTGCGCTGGTCGGGCGTATCGGCAAAACCGGCGAGCCGTTCTTGATTGGCGACGGTCCCACTATGGTCCCGCAAAACCAAGCCGGCACACTTGAGCTTGTCATCAATGACGATCTGAACGACCTGAGTGGCAACAGCGGCAGCGTTACCGTATATGTCTATTCCAACAACACTGCTCCCGACCTGTCGACACCGCTCGTCAGCGATCCGCCGCAGTTGATGCCGGGCGTCCCGACCGCTCAGTTGACTCCGCTGCAGCATTTGATCGGCACCTGGACCAACCAACCCCTTGGGAGCTCTGGCAAAGGTGGCCCCGACAATCCGTTCTCGTACAACGTGATGCCGCTCCCGCAAGTCGATCCCTCGTGGCCCCCAGGCTATTTCCTCAAGAACTTCTCCTATTACGAGGAGCTGACCTTTAGCGCCATCCACGGCCCGGTGCTCAATCGCAACGGCATCGGTGCGCAAGTCGCCCATACGTTGTTCTACGAGCAGCGCGTCTATTTCGCGGAGGGTCCAAACAAAGATGCCCTGGTACATGCCGAGAACGGCTCACTGTTACTGCTGGCCGGCAAGAAGCAGCCGCTCGGCCCCTACGGAAATGGCTTCCGTCCAGGTTTGGGCAACCAGACCGTCACGAACAGCGTTCCGCCTACCCAGGCCTTCAATCTTGCCAAGCAGGTGGCAGTCCCGCACGGCAATTCGATCCTTGCCCTTGGCTCATACACCGTCGGCAACAGTGTCCCAGTGATTCCACCGGCGACGGTGCTGCCCTCGGGGGCCGTCGACCCTGCTCTGTACTCCTTGAAGGACGCGGTGGCGAATCCACAGCCGTCCTACACCTTGAACCCGAACCAGGCGCTGATTGACGCGCTCTCGATCCAGGCGCCGAGCAATTACATTGCGTTGACGGTCAGCTCAGCCAACGGAAACGGCGTTGTCAGCAATATCCGCTTCGAACAACAGTACAGCAATGTCACCCGCTACGACTTCACCTGCTGGCTGGAAAGTTTTGATGGGGGAACCAGCTTTCCTCAACTGCAATACAGCCAGACCATCACATTGCTGCTGCCGGTGCGCGGCGGCCTCGTGTCCTTCCCCCATGTGACGGCCAACACGTTAACGAAGAAATCTTCGTGACCGTCCGATCAGGAGAAACGAACATGTCCGAGCTCGATTCCACGAACAAAGGCCTTCCCGTGCGCCCGCTCTCCGAAGCGGAGCAACGCCTGGTGCACCATATCGACGAGCATTGGGATCGCGCCCGCGCGTTGGCGGAATTGCGCGACGGATTGCAGACCGCTGTCGAGATCGAACTGGCGACGGTGCCGCTCTATCTTTTCGCCTACTACTCGATCAACCGTGTTCCTCAAGGATTTCCGGCAACCGACCTGTCCCGCTTCGCCGATCAGGCGGGGGGCATCATGATGAGTGTGGCTGTCGAGGAAATGCTTCACTTGTCCTTGTCATCCAACATGCTCTTTTCGCTCGGAGTACAGCCCCAGCTCTATCTTCGCTCGCCCTCGCCCTATCCCACCGATCTGCCCGGTCATGCGAGGCTCGGGCCGGACCACAAGCCGATGGCTCTTCCGCTCGCCAAATTTTCGTCCGGGCAGTTATGGCAGTTCCTCGAAATCGAATACCCGGCGGCGGCGGACGCCCCGCCTGAGCTGAACAATTGGCAGACGATCGGCCAGATATATTCCTACCTGCGCTGCATCATCAGCTCGAAGCACATCACCGACGATGATTTCAAGGCGGGCCACGTGCCGGCCCAGATCCAGCCGTCCAACTATTCGCCCAACAACATCGACTCGGTCTATCCGACTGCCGGCTTCAATTACGGCTGCCCGGTACCGGCTCCGGTCGGCGGCTCCGCGGCGGCCGCCGCCGCTTACGCGAGCCGCGGCGATAGCCATGCCGGCCGCAGCGCGCTGATGACGATCGCCTCGCGCGAAAACGCGCTGCAGGCGATCCAGACGATCGACGCCGAAGGCGAGGGCTTTGGCCCTGACAAGTTCGACGATGAGTCGCACCACGAACTCTCGCATTACTACAAGTTCCTGACGCTGCAATCGCAACTGGCAGGCTACGATCCCAAGGATGAGAAGTTGCGGAAGCAGCCGCCCCCGCCGCCGGCACCGGCACGTCAGTTCAGCCAGGAGGAACTGGCGAAAATCATCTTCGATTTTCCCGACAATCCGGTTGCCGCCGCATACCCGCCTGGGCGCCGCGACCTCGCTGACATCGTCAACGGCCTGTATCAGTACATGTTGATCATGACCGAGAGCATCTTCCTCATCGAACCGACTGAGCAAAAGCTGTATTTCAACCAGACGCTGCACCGATCGATGATCTGGATCCTGGACAAGGCCATCCAGGCCATGCGAAAAATCTCCTTGTACGGCACTGATGGCTACCCCAGCACCCACCAATTGGCGCCGACGTTCGGGAACATCAATCTTGGCCCGCGCAACCAGGCCTTCGCTACCCTGGTCGTCATGTGCAAGGGGATGGACGCCACATATGGCGGCGAATCCTGGTACAGCAGCGACGCGCAATATTACGTCGACATGATCCCCTCGTTGCCGGATGTCAGCGGGCTATGGCAGGCGCAGCCCGATCAGCCGACATTGGGCAAGCCTGGCTGCGATATCAGTAAATATCTCGGCATTCCGAAGTTCCCGCAGCATCCGCCCGCGACCGGCGATCTACTGCCTGGCGAGGCGCGGCATGCATGCATGGGGCTGAACCAATGCAAGGGACAAGGCCGCACCCGCGATAATGAATGCGCCGGCCAAGGCTATTGCTCCACCGCACTGGAATTCAACTTCACAGACCCGGACTCGCCGCTGGTATCGGATCACACCTGCCGCGTCCAGAACGCTTGTGCCGGTCAAGGCGGTTGCGGCCTGTATGGCACGGGACAAGAGCAGGAAACGCCAAGTGCTAATGCCTGCGCCACCCAAGGCTGCTGCGCCACGCCGATCAATGCCGAGCGCTTCAGCACCGACGGCCGCAACCGCGGGAAAAGCGTCTGGTTGCGCGCGCGCGAAGTGTTCGCCAAGCAAACCTGGCCGGAACTGCACAAAAAGAACGCCTCTTTGCCAGCCCAGCCGCCAGAGCCGCCGCATCCCGAATTGTTCCAGTATGGTCCGACCATCGAGTGGATCCAGGAATATAGCGGTCATGGCATGACGGCTTGCGGGGCGAGCGGCATGAGCGGCGCTGGCAGCTGCAGCTGAGGAGTGCTGGACATGACTGAACTTCGCGGGGGCGCAGCCGGACATCGGCTGGGATTCGGCGTCGGGCTGCGCAACCAGCATTTCGACCATATCCTGGCAACGCAGCCGCCGGTGGATTGGTTCGAAGCCATCTCGGAGAATTTCATGGATTCGGGAGGACGGCCGCGCGCCGTACTGCGCCGGATCGCCGAGCATTATCCGGTCGTACTGCACGGCGTTTCGCTGTCGATCGGCAGTACCGACCCGCTCGATCGCGACTATCTAGCCCGCTTGCGGCGGCTGGCCGACGAGGTATCGGCCCGCTGGGTCAGCGACCATCTGTGCTGGACCGGCGCGCTGGGTGTCAACAGCCACGACCTTCTGCCGCTGCCGCTAAACGAAGAGACGCTGGAGCACGTGAGCGCCCGGGTCGCCCAGGCGCAGGAGTTATTGGGACGGCCGTTGGTGTTGGAAAATCCCAGCACCTATGTCCGCTTCCGCCAGTCGACTCTGGACGAGCCGGCCTTTCTGCGCGAACTCAGCCGCGTAACGGGCTGCTGGCTGCTGCTGGATGTCAACAATGTTTATGTCAGCTGCTTCAATGCCGGCACCGATCCATTGGATTACCTGAACCAGTTCCCATTCGATCGCGTCGTGCAATTGCATTTGGCCGGACATCAGCATTGCGGCACCCATATCGTCGACACCCATGACCGCCCGGTTTCCAGCGCGGTGTGGCAACTGTTCCGCCAGGCTTGGCAGCGCAGCGAACAAGCCGCCACCTTGCTCGAATGGGATGGCGATGTGCCTGCCTTCGAGCGCGTGCACGCCGAGTTGATGCGGGCGCAACAGATCATCGACGGCGACGCGCCCGCCGAAGTCGAAGCTGCCCCGCGGCCGCGGCTGGACAGCACAGAGGCGGTGTCCACCCCAGTCGCGTTCCTGGTGCCCGAGATCATGAGCAACAGCGTCGTGTGCTCGTCATGAACGTCGGCCAGGATCGCTTGCAGTGGCTGCAACGCTGGATGCTCGGGGCACTAATCGCGCCGGATGGCGTCGACGCCGACACCATCGCCGCCACCTTATTGCCGGGGCCGAAGCTGTCGCCCTCGGCTTGCCTGGCGATCTATCAGCGCAGCTATATCCTGCGGTTGCGGAAATGCTTGGAAGAGCAGTTCCCCGCCAGCTGCCACGCCCTGGGGACTACTCTTTTCGCCGATTTCGCTAACGAATATCTGCGGGCCCGCCCGTCCGACAGCTATACGCTGCATGAGCTCGGTCGGCGTTTTCCGGAATGGTTCGAGGAGAATCGCCCGGATCGAGACCAGCCGCCGGAAAGACGCGAGTCCTGGATCGATTTCATGGTCGACCTGGCCGGTTATGAGCGCGATCTGTACCGCCTATTCGACGCACGGGGCCACGAGGGACGGCCCTGGCCCGACATGTTGGCCGACGATGGCACACTGATCCTCCAGCCTTGCCTGGCCTTAGTCGAGTACCGCTACCCTGTCGCCGGGTATTACCACGAGGTTCGCGCCGGCCGTTCGCCACAGTTTCCAATTGCCATGCACTCCTACGCAGTTATCCTACGCCGCGACTTTCGAACCCACACTTATCCGGTCACTCGCCTGCACCATAGATTCCTGTCGCTTGTGGAACAGACTCGACATGTGCCAGCGTCGCTGGAGGCGATTGCCGCCGAGGCCGGGTATCCCGTTGACGAGGTATGGCGATCCTGGCGCCACGAGGTGCGCCGGCCTTGGTTGGAAGCGGGCTTCTTCGTCGAGAGGACGGTGATCGAGGGCTAGAGGTTTCGTGGCCCCGGATTGCGACTTGGGGCAATCGTTCGGTCCGTGCAATCATTGCGACGGACCTCATGGAAGCTACCGTGGTACTGTCACGTTGTTAAAGGTCGTACGAGCGAATACGTAGAACATAAGTATTCCTTATTTATGCAGCAAGACGATCGAGCATTGAATGTCCGGTTACGGTTTCCCACGCCTCGAAGGCCTGCGCGCGCCGACCGCTTCTCTTGCGCGTTCGTGGGCTTTGATAATCATGTAGCGGGCCCCAGCCTCGCCGCGAGAGGGGCAGGGTTAGAGTCAAGGTGAAGCAAACCCTTTGACCTGACGGAGGCCGACATGAAATTCTGCGGAATAGACCTGCACTCGAACAACAGTGTGGTAGTGGTCACTGATGCCGAAGACCGGATCGTACTGCAACGTCGCCTACCCAATGAACTCGGCGCAATTCTCGCGGCGCTGGCGCCTCACTGGAGAGCGTGCAAAAGTTGGGGAGGTCGATTTCGTCAAGCCACCCTGGCTTGCGGCAGCGTTGCATGTTCTGTTCGTTGGTCGGTGCCGACCTGGCGATGCTGCCCGGATGTATTTGCCGTGACGCGAGGCGGCTATCTCGAGCGCCGAGATGCGGCGGGGCGAGAGTTCCCGTTCAAAACCGCGACCCTGACCTGCACCATGCAGTGCGCCCCTTCGTTAGTCCAGCGCATCTGTCGCTTCTTGGCCATGCGGTGGCTGACGACCTGGTTCACCGCGGACTCGGCGATGCTGCTGCTGATCGGCAGGCCCTTGCGATGTCGAGCGCCGTAGTTGACCAACGTGTGCGCGTTGTTCCTCAGGTACCCGCAGACGGTGTTCAGGTTCCACCACAGCAGCTGAATTCGTACCCTTCCCTCGTCAGCAGCCGAGCGTCCAGTGCCTTGATCCGCTCCACCGCCTTGCTGCCTTTGCCATGCCAGACTAACCACTTGGCGTGGGTGATTTCGGTCTCCACCGACTCCCGTTCCAGCGAGGCGATCATCTTGCTGCCGAACACGGAACGCGGCGCCGCCTTGCACTTCATCGCGATCTGGAACCAATCGAGGATCCGGTCGCGAGCCAGCTGACTGCCGTGGACCGCCTACTCAAATTCACCAGCGTCGTCGCTGATCACGTCAGGCGTTCATCGGTCGCCACGCCGTTTCGGCTGAGGAACTGATCGAGTCGCGCTGCAGCCGAGAGGACTTCCTTGTGCACATAGGCGTATAACTTTGGAGTACCGTCCATGAACGTCGCTCGCCCGGCGACGATGTTCACGTGGCGGCCAAGGCCTCTCTCGGAGTCGCAATGCCGCAGCCACGCCGAGTCGACGCTCACGGAGGCGACATGGCTGGATTCGCGAACCTGAACGTCTGCAACGGTCTGGGGCAGCTTCGCGATGTCACGCTCGATGTCCGCGTCAGCGCCGACAATGAGTCTGGCCCCAGAGCCACCACTCCACCTGTTTCGAAACCAGCTGGTGGTCGCTGAAATCGTTGCCCGAGCATGCGATCCCCAACGCTCAAAACATTGATTGCTGTGTAGCGTTTCACGCTTGAAAGCGCGCCTGGCTTCACTGCGGCGTTTGACACCGATCTCATCCATCGAACCGGCTCATTGTCCGAACTTCCGCAAACGAAGCAGTAAAAGTGGCGATGTGAATCTTCGATAAATCAATGGGTTACCGAGATAGCAGGTAACTTCTCAATAACCTGGGGCGAGCACTGGGCATCTGTGCGCCGTTGGCCACCTCCGCCGAACAAGATTGGGCCGACTCCCTCCTTGTAGGCGGTGACGAATTTCGCTTGTAAACCGCGGGTAGCGATGTTAACTTTTGCCGCACCGACATCCTCCGATCCCCGGCCATGACCCTCCCCAAAAAGTTCACCTTACCGGACATCGCGCGAGAAGAGTTGACGCCGCAGGAGCTTGAATTGCTAGCGTTGGTCGAGAAGCTGGCAGACATGGCTAACGGCTTGCAGGCGGAGGTGGAGCAACTGGAACAGGAAGTCGCCCAGCTCAAAAAAGCCAAGAAGCGTGCGTAGCTTGACGGTCGCCGTGATCAAGAAACTCGCGGCGCCCTATGTGGCCGAAGCCGATCGGACGCCGGCGGTCATGGAGCTGCTCGCCTGGGGTGTCACCTTTCGGCGTAATGGCGCCGGGCGTTTTCGCCGTAATGGCGCCACTGGAAACGAGTAATTCGAGGGTCCGAACGGGGATCAAGGTTGCTTGATTTTGCCTCCTTTTGCAAGCTCGGTTCTGAGTGTTTCGACGCCTGGTTTCAGTCCGCGATAGCTCTCGCCGTCGAGGACGATTTTGTGGGCGCCATGACGCAAGCGGTCGAGGGTTGCCGCGCCAATCATCTTGTTACCTGGGAATGCTTCACCCCATTCGGGGAAGTCCAAATTTAATGCAGGGTCTATTTTTATGCGGGGCCCCTTTCGCAGAGCCCCGCCCGTGCTTCAGATTTGATGCCTTCTTCTCTGCATAACAGTCGATGGCGTCAACGAGGCAATCAGTGTATCGGTCGCTTTAAAACGTCCCGATCGCAGCGTCGGAGGGGTGACTGCCTCATGTGATCCTGAAAACTAGCCATCAGAATGAGCGTCACCGCTACAAACACAACGCATTCCTTAACTTGGTACTGCAGCATCGTCTTTTCCATTTGGTTCCGGTCATAATTTGCCGGGTCGCAGGCCGACCCTAGTTCCGGCGATTTTTTCAAAATCACGCAGCAGCTCAGCTTCTGCCGGTCGCAACACAATCGTTCGATTTACATCCGAAAACCCGGCGATGACGGCTCGTCATCAGGCCGGTATTCGTCACGCAACCCCAGAACTTCGAGATACGTGTCAAGCGAGCGCTGCACCGAGTTCGCCACCAGTTGCGTAATGCCGCTGAAGTCGCCACTCACGCACGCCTCATCCAGCGAATCGTAGTAGGCCAACCTGTCCTCTTTCCGGATGATTGCTGGGGGATAGCCAGCCTTCATCAACTCGAAGTTGAGAAGCAAGCGCCCGGTCCGGCCATTTCCATCGACGAACGGGTGGATCTTGACAAATCGCGTGTGCAGTTCGGACGCACGCTCGACCGCGTGCATCCGCCCGGCGTGGTCGTGCCACTCGATCAGCGACTTCATTTCCTCCGGCAGATGAAGAAAGTCGGGCGGTGTCGTGCTCGCACCGGCAATCACCACGTTCTCCTGCCGATAGCGGCCAGCGTCCTTGTCGTCGATGCCCTTCAGCACCAGGCTGTGGATATTCCGTATCTGCCACTCCGTGAGTTCCTCGTTCTTCCCGACGATATCCTCCACAAAGAGGATTGCGTCGCGGTGGTTGGTGGCCTCGAAGTGCTCGCGCAGCGACTTGCCTCCAACCGTAATGCCCTCAAGCACTACCTTCGTCTCGCGTAGCGTGAGCGTGTTTCCCTCGATCGCATTCGAGTGATACGTCCATTCCAGCATCAGCTTCTCGCGTAGCGACGCGAGCGTGTTAGCGGGCAGCGGACGCGCTGCGTCCAGCTTCGCCTTATCGGCGTCGATTGCTTGCAGCAGTGGCTGTCGTTGGAGGGTCATCACGTTCCTGCGCCTTTGTATAACGGATAAAACATGGTGCAATTAGATACCCCCAATGGGGGTGCGTCAAGCGTCTTTCTCAGCCCATGCCAGGATTTCACGGACATACGCCCAAACAACCTCCGGCATGTTGCGGAAATCGCTCGTTTCCGAAGGAGCCATCCACTTGTCCAGCGTCTTCATCGGCACGCTGATGCGCTGTGCAAACTCAGCGCGTGTCATACCCAGCGTAGCCATCGCCTCGCGAAGGAACATCTGTTGAGACTGAGTTGACGGTTTCATTTTCTCAACCATCAAACAATCCCTGCCACCAAATCACCGAGCTTCACCGGATCGCTGTCGATCAGCCGCTCGGTCGCCGTCAACGTTGAATGCCCCAAAAGCAGGCTTATCAGCTTTAGGTCAAAGCCTTTGCGATGAAGTCGAACGGCGAAGGTCCGGCGGCCTGCAAGAGCGTGTGCGCCGTTTAACCCCGCCTGCGCATGCAATTTTCGATAGAGTTGACCGAGGCTGTCACACGAATAACTGAGCGCTCCTGCGCTTGTTTTGCGCTCGGTCAGTTGGAATGGTTCTCCGTCGCCACGCCTAAACAGTGGGGTGTCGGGATCAAGGCCGCGAAAAGCCGCTTTTCTGACCGTTAGCCCGTGCCCCAGGCGAAGACGCTCCGCGATGTACGCATCCAATGCACCAACTACTTTTGCGTTTGTCCAGGGAAGCGGGCGGGCGGTGTTGTTGTAGGCGATCGCCGCGCGCACGCTGCTCATTGCACATACCGACCCGTCTTCACGCAAATAGTCGCGAACGGTGAAAGACGCTATCTCCGTAAGCATCATGCCAGTGCCATAGAGTACGTACACCAGCGCGACGTTGCGAATCGGACTTTCGCCAGATATAGCCGTCACTTTCACCAGATGGCGAAACTCGTTTTCTTCGACAACAGGGGCTTTTGACATTTACGTTACGTGCTTGATTTCGATTTTGTTCAGAGATTGTAAATCGAATCGGCCGAACGAAATAGCCTGTGCGGCAGTGCGCATCAACGAACCTCGGAAAGTAGCGCGGTGAATCAGGATCTGGGTGTCCGCGGCACCTTGCGCTTGCCCACGGGTTTCGTCGGTGGTGTCTGCCGCCGTGTGTCGCGCTGGCCCGCGACATTGCCAGTTGCTCGCGTGTGCGTGCCAGTTCGTCGGCGTCCCGCGCGTGCGCCACCTGAACCGATGCGAGATTGCCCTCCAGGACACCCACCTGCTGGCGCAGATCGCCAAGTTGCACGTGGAGCGCCTGGAGTTCGGTGCGATAACGAGTGTCGCCCTGCTCCCGTTTGCGAGCGACGGCGTCCAGTTCCTTCTGTAAGCGCGCGGCCGCTTGCCGCTCGCGCTCGATTTCCAGCAACGCCCGGGTTTCGGCGGCTTTGAGCCGTTCCTGAGCCAGTGCACCGTCGGCACGCAGCTTGTCCAGTTCAGAAGCGAAGTCATGGCGGGCGGTTTCAAGCGCCCGCTGCAACTGATGCTCGCCCTGTTGCGCGAGCCGTACCTGCTCCTGCAGCGTCGACGCCGCGGCGACGGAGATCGCCAGCGCCTGTTCCCCTTCGGTGATGCGGGTGTGCGTGGCGTCGAGCGCGGCCGCACTGCCCGTCAGTTCCTGGCGCACCTGGTCGCGCTCGGCGTCGGCCCGAATCTGCCGGGCGTTCGCCTCCGCGACCGATCGTTGCGCCTCGAGCTGCGCGGCGGCCAGTTGTTCTTGCGCCATGTCGACCGCCCGCGTCCAGAGCGCGACCGCCAGTTCCCCGGTCGCGGACTGTAGTTCCGCCGGCAGGTCGGGATGCTCGATGCGCACCCGGCTCTTTTCCCGCAGGGTCGCCCAGAAGCGCGTCAGCGCCTCGGCCGGCGCGCTCTCCTATGACGCAGATAGTTCGTTAGCGATACCGTTCTGAATGAATGCTCCGGTTATGAAATCCACAAACGCTCTTGTTTTGGCGGGTAAAAGCTTTTGACTCGCGAAGTACAGCGAGACCGGACCAACGTCCATCTGCCAACCTGGGAGCAGCCGAATCAAAGCGCCGCTTTCAATAAAACGTCGTACATGCGCCATTGGCAGCAGCCCGATACCCATGCCCATGATCACGCTTTTGCAAAGGGCGTCCGGGTCGTTGACCATCATTCGTACATCCAGCGATATTTGCGCTTCTTTGCCTGCGGCGTTTCGCATTCGGTGTTCATAAGGCTTGCCCGTGTTCGGTGACCTCATGCCCATGGCAACGAAATCGGAGAGGTGCGCGGGCGTTTTGGGAAAATGCTTGCCTTGCATAAGCAGGGGCGCGGCGACGGCAACAATCTGTACTCGGGCAAGCTCGCGGGCGACGAATCCTGGGCTGAGTTCAATTGCTGTCGCGTTGTAAAACACGAATTCGATAGGCTATTGCCGGATCTACTGGCGATCTAAATAAGATGTCGCTTCTCGAGGCGCGAGACCCGGCCCTAAGGACAAAACATGCTTGCACCGAGTACATGGCGAAATCGTCGCTAACATAGCGGTTAGAGCAATGGACTCGTCATCCATTGGTACCCGAACGAAGAGTCCCCGATTGTCCGAGAAGAGAAGCCCGTCTTTGTAAAGTTGGTTACGTCGGCGGCAGGCTCCGGTTTTGGCAGGGTGCCATACGATAAGCGCTTCTTGCGTAAACCAGATCGCGATATCGCCTCGCTGGCGCAGTGTTTCGCGCCGTAGCACTTCGCGCCGGCAATCCGGCAGTGCTCATGCCCGGCGTCGTCACGCAACCATTCGGCGACGCTGTTTTCCATCAACTAGTTGCTAGTTTCCGTGCAACGCAAGCCGGGGGTGGTGCGATGAAATGCGAGGACGATCGAGGCGGGTTTTGGTTGTGAATGGATTTACGTGTTTTGTGACGTGTGATTATTTTTTTTCAGTATGACG
>Ga0255336_101195_pt1 | contig 21630 bp, 22 predicted proteins | sample MeOH1_35cm_T3_17_FD_189102 | JGI IMG/M metagenome (GOLD analysis project Ga0255336, IMG submission 189102) | Sandy soil microbial communities from University of British Columbia, Vancouver, Canada - MeOH1_35cm_T3_179 | ecosystem: Engineered > Artificial ecosystem > Sand microcosm > Unclassified ...
TCGTGTGCAGATCGAGGATGCTATTGCGGCTGATGGGATCTTTACTACGCTCATGGGGGATGATGTGGAGCCGCGTAGGGCTTTCATCGAGTCGAATGCATTGCGGGCGGGGAATATTGATGTTTAACTGTCGTTGTCGGGTGACACAGAAAGTGAAAACTGTGCCAAGTAATTGAAAAGTTGCTGCCACAGATAGTGAAAAAATTCAGCAACTGCCCAAGGTCAAACGCCCGGAATTCCCGGGCGTTGTCTTTGGTGTGTAATTTAGACGCGTCGGCGGGGTGGCTGGCGACGCCGGTAATTGCCCATGAGGAGTCTTGGAGGCATAGTGCTTGCCGGTTTCGTAAGCCGTGGTGAGAATTGAGTCAAGAAATTTAAAGGGTTACAAGCAATTCGCCTGAGCCCTTTCAGTTTGCGGAGGCACCTTATCCGTGTAACCCGATTTGCCGAACGTTAGATTTATGCAGATTCATAAGGATAACTGAGGAGAACATCCGAGACACAAGACTTCAAACAATGTCCTTAGGTTTGACCCACGTTGCAACTACGCGGCTGTTAAAAAAGTCGCTGCGCGGCGTTTCTGGCAATCGCGGCGGTTGTGGGCTCATCGCGGTCGAAGGCATTGATAAGAAGCGACTCCTTCTCCGTCGGCGCCGCCGGATGCCAGCCCTCGACGGACAAACCAATCCCCTTAAGAACGCTAGCAAACCGCCAGAGCTTGCCATACTCGACCCCGATATCGGGCAATCGCTGCTCATTTAGCCGATAGGTCAGATCGAAGTTTAATTCAATACGCCCTTTCACGGCTTGCGCGGATAGCGGTTTCCCATGTTCGCAGATGGCCTCGCTTAAAGTTCCGTATACAGCGGAAGCAGATCCTGATCGACGAGTCTCTTTTCGATAGCGTTCGCCACGGCTACATGTTCCTTGTTCGTCGCAGAGAAAGGCTCATCAATCACACTGACAATGATGGTGCCCTTCTGCCGCTTGCCGTCCATCACAGGAATAAGATCACGTGCCTCCGGAATTTGCGCGGCGGTGAGGACGCGCGGCAAATAGAGCATCCATCCAGCGCCCGGCCGTTTTTCAAAAACTCTGTATTCCGATGAATACCGGAAAGATCCGACTTCAACACTCAGCGCCGGCCAGATATGGGTCGCCTCGGTCACGATATCTGCCACGACATCACATTCTGCAAGAGACATGACGCCTTTAGTCTGCAGGCTTAAGACGCACAAACCACTCACAGACAGTTGGTCCGTGAAAGCCGCGCCCCCGTTGCCTTCGATACCGTTCCACGCGCCAAACGAGCGTACGTGCGGATACGGCTGCTTTTCGGCCTTTGCCATTGCTATGGCAGCAGTGGTCGGTCCGGTGGAATCGAAAGCCCGGTTGAGAAGTGACGCTTTCACGTTGTCCGCTGGCGGAAACCAACCATCGATCGGAAAACCCGCGACTTGCAATGCGCTCGCAAATTGCCACAATCGGTGATACTCAGTTTCGATCGTCGGCAGTTCGGGCGCGGACAGACGAAAAGTCAATTCGAGGTTCAGACTGTAATTCATGATGTCGTCAATTCCAGTTCACTGAAGCGGGCGCAGCTCAGTTCGAATAAGTGGAGCGGCTAGCGTGAAAGCTCGCGTGAAATAACGGTAACTCAATCGCTGCATGAAATACCAGTGAAGCTGGGCGGGCGGATTGGCTACCACGATACCGTTTTGGGTAGACGCTTGGTCGACCATTTTTCGGACCCCGGAAACTCTGAAAAAAAATTTCGGCTCACCCGTCTCCGGATCAAAAAACTGATCATAATTCGCCTTTGCCTCTTCCAGCTGACACAGCGACGCACGAAACCCATCGAAGTCGAGCCCGCTGAAACTCCACTCCGTATTCGGCGCGAAGCCTGTCACCTGCGCCTGATACGTGCGCGAGGTGTCTGACATATTCCAGTTACGCGTCACGAGGTTACCCGCATCCGGTGGACACTTCTTGCACGCTTCGTCTGTCTTCGGCATGGTTCGCGCGACCGGTTGGGTCTTGCTCATGTCTTGCGCCTGATCGCCGGATAACGACAGGATTCCCGCAGCAGCGGTCCCGCCTAGCAAAGCGGGGAATGCTTCGGCGAGCAATGCGCCCGCTCCTTCGATGAGCGGAATTGCCAATACAGCCATCAGTTACTCTCCCGTCAAATCGATTTCACAGATCCGTGAACCGCGGCAACAGGTCTAGATCCACGAGTCTTCTCTCAATGGCATTCGCGGATGCAACATGCTCCGCGTTATCGATGCGAAAAGCGCCATCATCGACGCTTACGACGATCGCTCCCTTCCAATGCCCGCCTTCCATCACGGGTATCAACCTGCGCGCCTCGGGCACCTGAGCGTGTGTGATTTCGCGCGGCAGGTACAGCGCCCACCCTGCGCCGGGCCGATCGTCGAACACCTGTTGTCTCGCAAAATATCTATACAAACCGACCTGAGTGCCCGATGCAGGCCAGATGCGGGTCATATCGTGCAGCACTGCCACGACCACAGCCGGATCGAACAAGCTGGCGATGCCGTCGGAATCGACTTCGCAGGTGCACAATCCCGCGACGGCAAGCAGATCGGTCATCATTATGCCGCCCGCTCCTTCTATTCCGTTCTATGCGCCCAAACCTCTCAGACCGGGATAGTAGTCCTCAGCCGCCTTTGCTATCGCAAGCACCGCTTCGGTCGGACCTGAGGCGTCGAACGCCTTGATGCGACGCGACGCCTGCGGAGTGCTCGACGGAGGGTGCCAGTCATCCACACTCAATCCGGTTTTTTCGAGCGAAACAGCGAGCTTCTACAACCATCCATAGCTCTTCATGGGAAGGAAGTTCCTCTTGCTGCAACCGGGAGCTCAGGCGAATGTTAAGGTCTGCCGTCATCCTCCTCTAGGCTCGCAATGCGAACAGCCGCCGATAGCCAACACAGCCATCACCGCGTCTCCTAATCCCTATCGATCAACTTCCGCCGCGTCACCGCCAGCAGATCTTCAAACCGCTCCTCAACCGGTCGTCCCGGCTTCGCGAGCCAAGCCGCGATCCCCGGCTTGCGATAAAACTCTGGCACATCCGCTTCGATATAAAGAAACTCCACCAACTCCTTGTCCTGCTGAAACCCCATGCGCTTCGCGTCCCCATACGCCCGCACCAGGCGGTCTAGCAAGGTCGGATCGTCGGCGTAACGAGGGGCGTCGCGCACGATATCGTCGCGAATCGTAGCGACAAAATTGCGTTCGTCGCTTGCGCACAAAGCGGCCCATTGTTCTGCGGTCAGTTCAAGCATGGTGAGAGACGTGAAAGCGTTTGCCATCCGCGAGGCCGTGCCACTCGTCCACATCGCCGAAATAAGCGCGACGTCCTTCGGTGTCGAGCGCATTGAAGAGCGGCACGAAAACGCGCGGATCCCAGAACCGGAGCAACGCAATCTTGCCATTCGGCAGTTTGCTGTTGAGCTTGCGTTGCAGTGTCCGCACTAGCGACTCGATATCCTGCGTGCTGAACAACCACATCACACCAGGCCGCGCTGTTTCCAGTTCATCGAGTGAAGCCACCACGTCGGCATCGGGCTGCGCGATGTCGACAAGCCATGGTCCAGCGGATGCCAATGGCTCATCTTCTGTCCCGGCGAACAGCGTGTGCACAGTGCCCCAGCGGCGCCGCAAGCTGCGGCCGAAATGCTGTTCGTACTGCAGGCCATCGACCAGCGCATACGCACGCAGCGCCGGCGCATCCGCACGCAAACGCTCCAGCCGTTCAGCGAGAGTCGTTGGGATCATGAGCGCACGACAGTGGAAGCGCCCGTTTCTGCGGCATGAGCGAGGCACTCGCGACACAACGTCGGCGCGACTGTGGACTCCGCCGCCGCGGCCGTCGTGCCCTGCATCGACGCAGGTACATTGCCGGTGGTCTCGGATTGCGCGGCGATCAACACCGCACCGCACGAGGTCTTGTCGCCATGAAAAGCGAGCGGCACACCTTCCACGGTCATCGCCGGATTCTGCGATGTCACAATCGGAAACGTGCCGTCGCATTTCGGACAATGGACGAGGTCACCGAGCCGGGCAGCGCGCCGTCCGCTGTCGCCGACGCCGATGGTTGCCGAAGCGGAAACGATCTTGCCGCCGTGCGACGTGTTATCGCCTTCACATGCGATCGAAGTCATAAGTCACCTGCCATCAATCTCGAATGTCGAATCACGTTCAAAGCTAGGTCCGTTTGCTGTGGCGCCCACCGCTGAAGTCGACGGTGCTGACAAAGAACACACCAACGGCGAAGAACGGCAAGCCGATGACAAAGAGGATGGCAGGCAGTCCCCAGTGCTCCCAGAAGCTGTCGATCATCGCGCGATCGGGCGTATTCGCATCGTAGAGAACACTGACCTCATCACCGCTGCCGAGATCGTTATGCGATGACGACGACCCCTGCGCAAACGTGACTTCTTTCCCCGTCGTGGTTTTGAACGCGACAATCGCCGAGTACACGTGCGAGCGCGGCTGATAAGGCCGCTCGGCTTCCTGGACTTCGACGACTTTGCCAGTCGTGCGCGTATAGCTTCCAATGATCTGCCGTTCGCGCATCGCCGAAGCGGCAGCGCCCAGCAGAAATCCTGTGCCGATGACAATCGGAATCAGGCAGATCAGTAGATTCTGTCGGCCGCGTTTGCGCCTCGCCTGCGAGTACGACGAAGGTGCGACATGTTTAACCTTGCCGCGCTCGATTACGAACATCACCGCGCCAATCGCTGAAAACACCACGCTGAGCAACATCACTACGCCGACAGGAAACCAGCGCTGCCCGAAGTCGTCGATGATCGCCGAGCGTGCGGGGTTCGCAGGGTCGTAGAACACGCGCACCGTTTGGCCGATATCGTAGGCCGGCTGCGTCGACGACGTCTGGCCCGTGATCTGTTCGCGCTCGCCGCGTGCGGTCGTGAAGACGATCACGGGTTGATACGAACGCCAGCTCCGGCCGCCCTGGTCGTAACTCACCACGGTTCCTTCGGCGACCGTCATGCGATGCGTGGCGATCAGTGAAGACACGAGCCAGCACAGCGAAAAAAGCAGCGCGCCGAGACTGAGCGTCAGGATGACGACCGTGCTTCGGCTGTGCGGCGACGGGGCGGCGGCTGAATTCATCATGAGTGGACGGTTGGAGCGTGCGTGCGCATCTCACTGACCTGTTGGCGAAGACTGGTTGAGCACGCATCGAAACCCGAGATCGGCCTTCGCGGTATCGGGCGCGAAGCCCGTGCGGTCGATGACGAGTCGCGTGCGGCTATCGGTTGCATACCGGACGCTGCGCAGGCTGCCTCGCTCCGGACCTCGCGGATCGTGCGACGCCGCGTGGCTATAGTAGTTCTTGTCAAACCAGTCATAAGTCCATTCCTTGCCGCGGCCGAACACGTCCGACACGCCCAGCCGATTGTCGCCATACGTGCCTACCGGCCGGCTAACCAGCGGCTCCGGGCTGGTGCCGTTTTCTTCCATTTTGTCGATGATGTTGTCGAGCTGTTCGAGGTTGTATTTGCCGGCGACAACCGGCACCGCGGCGCTGGGAATCACCCACAACTCGCCGCGCGAACGTGCTGCATATTCCCACTGCGCCTCGGTCGGCAAATCAACCGGCAGACTCACGAGCTTACCGACCCATGCGCAGAAATCGCGCGACTGTTGCCACGTGATATGCGCCACGGGGTAGTCGGGAAAACGGAACTCCAGGTCTTCGTGTTTGCTGATCGCGATCGGCGGCAAGCTATTGGCGCGCGTGTAAAGGTCGTAGTCGGCGTAAGTTACGCGATGCTTGAAAATCGAGTAACTGTCGAGCGTGACGTTGTGCGCGGGCGCGGCGCCGTCGTTGGCGGAGTAGGGCAGTCTTTCCTGCGACTTTTCCGGACCGAAATCGCCCATCAGGAACTGGCCGCCTTTGACGAAGACCAGTTCGCGATGCACTTTGTCCTTGAATCTGGCGAGTTCGTCATTGGAAGGTGGCGGCAACGACTTGAAGTAATCCTGCAAGATGCGCATGGTGTCGTCGTACGGCTTACCGGTTCCCCAGTTCAACACAGCGCTGAGATGTTCCCACGTGTCCTTCTTCGGTGACGGTGTCGTGATCTCGCGGATCAATCGATCTTTGTCAGCGGGTGCGTTCACGTCGACTTTCTGTGCAAAAACGCTGCCCGACAACAGCAACGATATTCCAGCAACCAATAGCGCCCGTGATTTCTCTTGAGTCAGACGAGACCGATAACCCATGCAGCACCACTCCTCTATTCTTTATTGAACCGATGTCGCCGCTCAAGCCATCTGGGAGCCGTCGCCCGCGGTCGTTTTTGGATCCATCCAGGCGAGCGCGGTTCCTTGCTGCATCTGGTACGCGGCCGAATCGTTGAAGACAAAGCCGAAACCCGGCGCCGGGTCGACACGTAGACGGCTTTCCACCATCGCCAGCTGGCTCGTGCCGACTAACTGTCCGATCTCATTGCGCGCAACTTGCGCATTGCCCTTAACCGCAATTTCCGACGAAGTGAACTGGTAGACGTTCTCCAGTTCGTTCCGTATCTGGGCGGAGGCAAGAATACGGCTGATCGCATCGGTCGCTTCCAGCCGCCATTCGTCGAATCGGTCGGCGATGGACTTTAACGCATAAACGATATAGCCCTTCACCTCTGCAAGACTATTCAGCAGTGAGTCGTGTGCGTTCCTGATTGCGTTGAGAAATGCCCGAGGCTGGGTACGGATAAAGTCGGTCAGCTCGGTTCTCATTTCGTCGAACTGTTTGCCGACGTAGGCGCCGATCTCCTTACCCTTGGCAATCGCCAACGTGTACATCGCCACGAACGTCTTGAAGGCATCCTTGGCGAAGTACTGAAGGTTTTTGTCGCCAGCATAGGCGATCTGGGTTTTGGCCCACCAGGCGAACTCGGCCATGTTGACGACGTCGACCGCGGCTTCCACTTCGCCCTTCAAGCCAACACCGACGCATAAGCCCGCCCTCATCAGAATGCGAAATTTCTCGTCATAGGTAATGTGGAACGCGGCCTGCGCGCCGGCGCCGGCTTGGCCGCTCACGCCCGGCTTGACGGACGCGAACGAGGTCCATTTGACCTTTTCCTGCGGGCGCCGCCATTCGAATGCTCCCTCCACGGAGGCCTCCGCCTCGACGCCGGCAAAGGCCTTCAGATCACCGCCTGCGTCAGCCTTGACTTCGACCTTTGTGACATCGAGTTTGGGCTGCTGCATTTGCGCCACGTTGCGAGTAGCACGCGTACCTTTGACCTTCTGCGTCTTACCGTCGCGGCCGAGTTTGAATTCGACCCCGCCTTCCGCGAGGAGGCTCGCACCGCAAGAAGCTTCCGCCTTTGCCGCGAGCGAGATCCTGAAGAAACCCAGCGTGGTGTCGGGCGTGCTCTTCCACGAGATCGCGCCGCTCTGGCTCTCGGTCGGTGCCGGAATCCATAGTTCAAGCCCGGATTTCCACGGCAGGTAAAGCGTGGCTTTGATGTTTCCGTCAGCCAGCACTCCGCCGACTTCACCCTTCGCTTTCGCCGATGCAGCGACTTCGCCGCGCAGGTGCAACAGGTCGTCGAACGACTTGATGGTGCTTTCCGCTTTGGCGCTCGCGCCAGCGCCGGCGAACAGCCGCAGGATCTGAGTGCCACCGGAGAACTCGCACATTGCGTTGGGATCGTCCGGTGATTTGAATTTGGCGGCCTTGTTGAACGCCTCTGCAAACTCAGGTGCCCACTCGCGACCCCAAGGCGGTGTCTTCCATTCGTGGAGCTTCGCTTTCTTGAACGCTTCGTCGAGCTTCTCCTGGATCTTCTCGTGATCCAGCTTATAGTTGCCCGTCGTCGCGTCCTTGACGAGAAAGGATTTGAGTTGGGGCTTGTCGGAGTCCAGCTTGTAGCGTCGAAAATGGTTCTTCACTTTCGACGACCGCACGTACGTAAAGCGCTGACCGCTGTACTTATCTTTGCCGGCCGCTGTCTTGCGCAAGGGCAAAAGCTCCCACACGCCATCCTTGTTGAAGGCGGGCGTCTCCTCGAGTTGCTCGTGAACTTCCGCGGTGGCGGCTTCTTCTTTCTTGATCGCTTCTTTCAGGTTCGCTTCGAGTTGTGGACGCAAAGCCACATTTGCCTGTTGCTCCAGCCAGGCAGCGTGCGCGACGCCCAGTGCTTGCCGTGCCTCGATCAGGTTCTCGGATAGCCGACTCATCAGCGCAATCTCTTTCGCCACGGCATCGACGGATTCGACCGGGCATTCGAAAAGCTCGGCTGTATCCGGATAAAAAAAGAGGAGCGGCCGCTGCGTACCCTTGGCGTCGGCGGTGCTGCCTTCCTGCGCGTTCGATTGGCTTGTCCCAGCTGCGTTCTGACTATTCATGATTTGATCTCGACTCACCCGTCATGTTGTTGTCGATCCTAGGCCTGATCGTCCTCATGGAACATCTTCAACTCCTGCTCCTGAGTACCGGTGAAGACCCGCACGGTTTTGCCCTCGGCGTCGGTAATGCCGCGAGCCAGCACCTGACCATCGCCGCTTTCGATGCGGTAAGGCGCGAGCGGCATCACGTTGCCGGTGGTCTCGTCCTTCAGGATGAATTGCTGGTCGTTGACCACACTCTTGGGCAATGCTGCGGGTTGCCCGTCGTAGCGCGTCGGGCCGGTGAACGAATGTTCGGAGCCTTTGATATCCACCTGGCTCGGCGCGTGAACCTGAATGTTTCCGCCGCTGATGCGGATATAGGCGCCGCCCGACGTGAGCAGAATTTCTTTTTCCGCGCTCAACTGGATGGCATCGGTGGAGGATGAAATCTTGATGCCTTTGCTCGCAAGCACGTCGATGCCGTCTGTCTGCGCCTGAATCTCGAGCTTGCCGCGCGCGGCGATTAGTTTCATGCCGAGCTTGTATGCGAACAGGCTGATCTTATCGACCGCATTTGCGACGAGGCTTTTGCCGATCGCAACATTGATATCGGTGTTCGCGGATATCGTCGCGTTCTCGCCCGCGTGAATATGGACGCTTTCCGGCGTGGTGATCCCTACGCCTTTGGGGGAAGCGAGCAACAGCACGGGATCGCTGAAGCCGTTGGCTTGGCCAGTGCCGCCCGACGTCTCCTGTCCCTGCGCGGAGGAAGCCGACAAGGCAGGCGAAGCGCTTCCGCCGTAGCTGGATTGAGTGGCATTTGTGAACGTCTTCAGCGAGTCGATCGCTTGCATATCGGCTGCACCGTGTTGTTGCGCAGTGTCCGCCGTTGCGCTCAACAACTGCTGACCTGCGGTCAACTGACCGCGCGCCTCGGTGGCGTCGAGTTGCTCACCGCTCGCAGCCGGACGGCCAAACGTGCTTATGTAGAGTCCTTTCTGGGAGCGGATCGCGCCGTAGGCATCGGTGGCAAGTTCGAAGCCCGTGCCGCGGAATGCGCCACGCGTGTTGTCGGTTTGCGAGACCAGATAGCCGAGATTCAACTGTGCTGCGGTCTGCGTGCTGTAAAGCTGCGCGCGATTCTGACCGGTGGAATCGTCGAGCACTAGCTGGTTATACCCCGAGCCTTTATGTTCCTTTGACTTATAGCCGGACAGCTGGCCCTGCGTGTGCCACTGCGGCGAGCTTGCGGAGTTATAGACGCGGCCTGTAATAAGCGGCCGGTCAGGATCGCCGTCAATGTACGTGATGATGACTTCCTGACCGATGCGCGGCACGAAGACGCCGCCCCAGTTGCTGCCGGCATTCGGGTATGACACGCGCACCCAGCAGGATGCCTTTTCGTCGCCGCTATTGATCCGGTCCCAGTGCATGCGGACCTTCACGCGATTCAACGAGTCCGTAAAGACTTCTTCACCCGAGGGACCGACGACCGTTGCGGTCTGCGTCGGCATGACGGGTTTGTGATGGTCCAACGGACTGCGAAACGGAATGCTGCGCCGCTGAGCCTCAATGGTCGCCATGAAAAAGCCGGTGCTGCCGTCGCCGCTCGGAATCAGCGCGGACGGCTGCACTGGGCCGAAATTGGCGCGTGTCGTGTTGACCTTAGTCTGGAGGCTATGCGGAAAATCGGCACCGCTACGTGATACCGGCAGATTGTTCTCGATCACCCACTCCACTGCGAGCACGGCGAATTGCCGCTCTTGCTCGTTGCTGCCTGAATGATCCGGATGATCGGCGAGTTCAAACCACTGCCCTGCATCGATCCGCCGCACTGCGCCTACGCCATAGAAGCGCTTTGCGCGCGACTCCCACTCCTCCATGCGGATCTTCGAAAGCGCGTCGCCACGGTCCTGCTCGCGATACGTGTACGCACCGGAATATTCGTAGACTTCCGCTTGCGAAGGCAATGAACCCTGATTGCCGACCGTCGGGATATTGGTGCCTTTCGCATATTGCGGCGATTTATAATCGAATGTACTCGTGACAAGTGAGGTGCTTTGCAGCGTCCGGCTACCGGACCATTGAACGAGCGCGTCGGTTTCGCTGTTAGTGCCCGCCCGATAGAACGCCACGCTTTGCGGTGACGCAGATTTGAACGAATCCAGATTGTCCGTCACCACCAACTTGTGCGATTGTCCGTCGTCGGCCTGTTCAAAAAAGCTGTACCAGCCTTCAGCTTCCATCAAACGATTGACGAAATTCCAGTCGTCTTCGTATTGAACGCAGAATGACCGCGGCTGAAGCGGCTTATTCAGCGCAAAGCGAAATGCGCCTTGGGCTTGAGGATGCTGATTGAATACGTCAGTAATGATTTCATCAACCGTGACGTCCTGCCAGATGCGCGCATCACGTCTGAAGCGCAGAAAATGCAACCAGCATGCAAATGCGACTTGATAGCTGGTCAGCCCGCCATCCGAGCCGAGCCGGCGAGCGGTGTGAACGAAGCCGTGCACTGGCCGATACGTTTTGTCGGTTTGTTGCATCCATAGCGTAACGGGCTGCGCGATAAGCCGTTTAAGCTCGATGTTTTCGTCTGTAGACGCGACGTCGACGGTGAATGCGTAATCGCGGCCTATGCGGCTGTTTCCCACCACTCGCTGGACGAGCAATGCATTCGCACCGATAGGCGTATCCAGTTTGAGCAAACGCTCATTCTGGAATATTCCCGAACGAATTTGTTCGATTAGGTCAGCTGCGCCCATTTCTTGCACCCCGTCTTGTCACGTATTGGTTCTAGCCCGCAGATTCTAAGTCTGATGATAGCGGATGGTAAACATTCCATTTGAATGTAGCTATCTGTTCCTGTTAAAGGCGGCAGCGATCGGAAATACATTCCGATCAAATTGTTAAATTCTGTAAGTCGGAAATATCTTCTTGAGCACGTGTGCGGTACTGTAAACGTCTTCCAATTAGCAAGATGAGATTCGTGACAATGAGTTTGCCCTCGTAAAACAGATCCCTTGCTGAACAGATAAACTCAAGCAAGGAGCTGGCGATGACCGGCAAGGCAAAGCGGACAAAGTACGCGCTCGAATTCAAGCTAAAAGCGGTGCGGCGGGTCAAAGAAAAGCAAAGCATGGCGGTAGTGGTAAGGCATTTGTTGAAATAACTTCGGCAGGACTTATCGTCCATTTTGGAAGCGACCACGAATGACCGAAAGTGGCCGCGCTCAGTCGCCTTCGGCTCGTGGCTCCGCCGGTTCCAGTTCCTTTAGCGAAAGAAGGACAGATAGTTCGGCCGAGGAAAGACGCTACACTTTCTTTTCGAGTTTTCAACATCCGCATGGCTCTTGTGCCCATTAAGCCGATCCGGCGCTTAAGCATCTCGCCACCCGCCGATCGATCGAGCTAACCTGATGAGGCAAGACATTTAATCGCCGCAAAAGCATAAGCGATCGGCGGAAGGCTCCGCAGCAGCGCTCGTTACCATTCCGGATTCAGATGCGGGAGTTTAAAACGGCCTTTTCAGTCAGACGCGAATGCAAAATATCAAGACACTTTTCTTGTTCGGGTCGACGCATTTCATAGAATGACAGTGCGGCTCGACGCGGACTGGTACGCGCTTCATTCGGGCGGTTATATCGGATCACCAGCAGAAAGCGCCCCCGGTTTACAAAAGCGATGTTCTCGTAAAGAATCGTGGTGCGACCCACCTTGCATCGATCGACATAGAAAACCGCGCGTGTCGTGAAATTCATGCTTACCAGGGCAGCCAGAGGTGCTAGGAAGACCATAAAAACATCGCCAAAACTCATGAATGGGTTCGACTGCGCAAAGACGATGTAAGACCCGGCAATAATGAGAAAAATGATACCGAGAGCCGGCATTGCAAAGCGGCTGCCACGCACGATCAATTCTGGCTCGATAGTCTGGGGTAGGCTGTTCATATAAGAAATAAGACAGTTGAACTCGCGGAAGACACCAGGCCCGGCACTTCCCTGCACTTCCACGACGTGGATAATTCAGCGATATTTTTATTCGGACAAAAACGAATAGGCTGGAAGAGTATTCTGCACGACAGTCCGGGCTTTGTCCGCAATAAAACTTGATATTGATTCATCGCGCATAAATTCAACAAACTCGGTAGAGTCGAGATGTGGCGCGGTAGCGGTAGGCTCGGTTTGTCTGTTGCCGCCCCTTTCGTCTGGCGGTGCCCCAATAACCTTGCCCTAACCCCGTTTCCACACCCCGCTCATCGAACCCAGCGTGCAGATCTCCCGCACTGGGCTCTCGGACAAGACTTCACGCCTTCGTACACGGCAGGTTACAACCAAGGCCCAGTCAGGCGCACGAGACCGAAGTGCCCGTAGAGGTGCGAGGATGGATAGTTCCCGCCCCTGCGACGCCTGAGCTTGTACTTGTTGCGTAACCACCGACGCAACCGCGCAGCGGTGTAGTTGTCGAGCACCCGATACGCGCGTCTGTCCGTGCCTACATTGAAGTAGTTCGCCCAGCCGCGCAGCGTGCGGTTCAACTTGCTCACCAGCTCCGTGGTCTCCTGCCATACCGTCTTGAGGGCGGTCATTGCATGAATCTTCTCGACCATGCGCCGGATACTCTTCTTCGACGGACGCATCCCCATTCGGGCCTTGCCCGTCGTCGCCGAGTACACCCGCCCAAACGTGTAACCCAGGAAGTCGAACTCACCTTCCGGCACCTCACAGATTCGTGTCTTTTCCTCGTTGACCGTCAGCTTCAGTTTGCCCATGATCTCGCGCAGTTTCCGTAACGCCTCTTCGGCCTTACCTTTCTTGCACAGGATTACGAGATCGTCCGCGTAGGTCACGATGCGACTGCCAAGACTGCGCTCAAGCCCGAGCTTCTTCCATGCCAGCACAAACCGGCGCATGTACACATTTGCCAGCAGTGGTGAGATGGGGGAACCCTGGGGAATCCCGCGTCTGCTGTCCATGGCCTCGGTCGTGCGTGTCTTCCGGCCTCGGTTGTCGGTTTCTTCGACGGGACATTCCAGCCACATCCTGATCAGATGCAGCACACGCCGATCAACGATGCGTCGCGCAAGCGACAACATCAATTCGGCGTGTGGAATACTGCCGAAGTAGTCCGCCAAGTCCGCGTCAACGACGTCCGTTTGCCCTCGGTGCAGCCGCTCTTCCACCTCGATTACCGCTTGCTGGGCATTTCGCCCCGCGCGGTAAGCGTACTGCTCTGGCGGGAGGTCCGCTTCGAAGATCGGTTCGAGCACCAGCATCGCTGCTGTCATGCACACCCGATCCCGCAGGGTCGAGATGCCCAGTGGCCTCAACTTGCCATTGGCCTTCGGGATAAACACTCTTCTGATAGGGTCCGGCTGGTAAGTCTCCTGCCTGAGCGCAAGCGCCAGTTCACCAAGCCACTTCTGCACCCCGTACGCCTCGACCTCCGCGAAGTCCTGCCGATCGACACCCGGTGCGCCCTTGTTCGAGCGGCACTGAGCGTACGCGTGCGACAGCACGTCCTCACGATAGATCTTGTCGTACAGGGCATAGAAGCGGTACCCGGCTTCTGCCTTCGCTTTCGCGTGTAACGCCATCTGCAGCTTCTGAACACGAATCGGAGTTGATAGGTTGCCCAATCTCCACGTCCTCACTACGTATTGCGTCTGTCCTGAACTGAGGCCCCTTTCCTCCACCAGCATTACACCGGCTTCAACGGTAGTACGGGCCTCTCCGTCACCCCAAGGCGCCCGGCCTGTCCCTCGCGGGCGTCCGGTTGGTCATCCCTGACTACGCCAGGGGGCTTCCCGTGTTGCGTACGCTTTCCTTGTGTACATGCTGTCGCCACTACCCCGGCGCAGCGACTGGCGGCACTACCTTGCTCATCCGTCCAGTCGTATCAGCCTTCCCCGATAGGGTGTTCGGGTCGGCCTGCGCATTGGCATTTTCGAGGCTTGCTCGGCGTTCACTCGCGTTACGGCCTGCACACTCGCGCTGTCACCAATTCGTGACACGCTTCACCAGAGGCTTCAGCCACTTCGTTACCTCCATAGCTGCTCCGGTCGCTTCCGGCTGGAGCGATTGCCGGGCGGGGCTTGCACCCACTGGAAAGCGCCACCTTTTCACGGCGCACACCCTCAACTGCCATTCGGACTCCAACCAGCATCATTGACAGCATAACCAACAACCATAGCTCCCAGATTGGCGCTCATTCCCGCGGCTGAATGTACTGCCCGTATTCATCCGCGACGCTAGGATCTACTCTGATTAGCCTGTGCTCTCGATCAAGCTTGATCAGACCAGCGTCATATGCCCGGTGGACATCGGCGCGCAATGGGATTCCGTCACGGCAGCTATTGTCCCCCGTCTCCCATCGTCGTCCCTTAAGATGCGCCGCTTCAAGAAGAGCCTCCACAGCGCAACCCGTAACCACACAGCGAGCACCCAGAAATTCGAAAACGGCCTTCCTGAATGCCCGTTGTTGAAGCCGCTGCTTAATCTCTGCGAGTCGAAACGTTGGGCCGCTCTCCATGCGGTCATCCACTTCGGTTGCCACATCTGGCTCGAAATAGGAGTAGGTCACGGCCCCCGGTTTTTTGAGGATCTCACACAGTTCGCGCTGGTGCTCATCGGCGAGGTTAAGGTCTAGAACTTCAAAACATTGCACGTCACCGAGGATGAGCGAATAGACGCCAGCGCGACCATCCCATTCTTCTGCGCCCAGATAATCGCCCAACCAGACGCGGTTTAGCCGTTCAACAAAGTGAATGGCAAAGCCGTTACCAGCCGTGACGCGTGTTGGTTTGCCGGTCCAGTACCCGTCCAACATTTGCCACGGACGGTCTGGACGCTCCCGAAAATTTCCCTCGGATTCCGGATGCTTGTTCTTTGTTATGACGGCTGGCGCGCCGAGAGACCGCAGGATATCCAGAAGTTCAGCTGCTGATAAGGTGATGCGCTCGATGCTAACCCCGAAGACTTGGAAGAATTTAGGCGAATCGCACCGCCGCGTGAAACTGCCATCTTCGGTCGATAGGCATCTTCGCGGGTTGCGCGTTCAGTGCAGTCTCTTCTGACCGCGAAAATTGAGCGTACATTGTTAGCGATTTATAGGCTCATGTCGAACGTCCCAAGCTGGGCCGCCTGCTCCCTGTCACCTATGCGGCCCGTTCTCAAAACTAACTCCTTCGAATAGCAGAGGTCGGCGGTCCATTTCGAGGTCTAATGCGACGCCATGCACCGCATTGGCGATCCGAAGAGCAGCTACGTGAGAGCGCTGAATTGCTGCTGTTCAAGCGAAACTGTCTCGACAATCGTTTCGAACTCGGCCATCAGGTCTGGTTGACGCTGCCGCAGGTATTGAGCTACCAGTTCGTTCTCAAGGAGTCTGGCGAGATATCCCTTTGCGAGCACCAGGTTCAGCACATCCTGTCCGTAGGTCTGTTCGACAAGTTTGTATTGGCCCTGTAGGTTGCTCATCTCCCGCTCCATCTTCGCCATCTGTTCAGGCGTCACACCTGTCAGCTTTGGCGGCTTCTTACCGTCAACCAGACGCGCAGCAGGTGTCGCGACGAGCAGCGCTTCGGCGTATGGGGCGGTCACGTTGTTCGCCGCTATCATCAGTTCGACACATTCGACCTGCCGCGTTGGCTTCATTTTTCGAATCGCGCGGGCAAGCTCTACGGAAAACTGACGGTCCCCCAGAAGTTCTGCGGCTTCCGGGCATATGCCATCCAGCAGTGAAAGCTTTTTCAGAATCTGAGATACGTCCATGGCAAGAGCCTTTGCCAGTCTCTCCGGCGATACGCCTCTCTCGACGACGCGCCGGATCATATAGTTCTCCTGAATTGTAGACAGCCGGTTCACGCGGTTATTGTAGGTGTAGCTTTCGTCGTCGGTCGCAACGAGGCACGATGCTTCGACAAATCCGATCTCCTGCATCGCAATAAGCCGCAGGTGACCGTCAAGCAGCACGTGTTGACCCGTACTCTGGTGCGCTGCTGTAATGGACAGCGGTTCAATCAGTCCGATCTCTGCAATCGACGTCTTGATCTGTTTGAACTTGCGGGAGTCGATGATCGTCGCGGGCGTCCTGCGCGACGGCAAGATGCACACTACTGGAACCGATAGAGGCTCGGGAATGAAACCGAGGGTCACGCCTGTCATGCGACGCTCCCGCCCGACCAGACGCGCTCGGCAAGATATTTCGGCAATGTCGCAAGGCCTTCTGCACGCAACAGATTGACGAAGTTCTCATCGGCGAACATTTGCCGGAGTGCACCCACCACGAACATAAGCCGCTGCTGCGCAAACTCGGCTTTGCGCGCCATCGATTTCTGGCGCTCGACTTCGTGCTGGTAGGTCCGCACCTGGCTCGATGTTGTCACGTCCGCGAGCTTGCCCGACATGTTGCGGCCGGCTGAGCGCCCAAGTGTCTTCCGTCGGTCGATGATCCGACGGGCGTCCATCAACTGTTTGCCACGCAATTTACCGGACTCGTAAGCCTCCTGCAGAGCAGCCTGTATCGCTGCGTCATCTTCACCGGCGCCGACAATCGTGAGCGCAGCGTTAAGTGGAATCCGTCCCCTCTCAACCGCAATGACCAGCCGCTCCTCTCCGTGGTGCAGTAGCATCAGAATGCCCTGGACATACTGCTGCGTCAGCCCGGTCTTTTCTGCGATCACCTTCGGCGTGTATCCCTGCTCCTGCAATTGCCGGATGCCGGCGAGGAGTTCGAGCGGCCGGCACTGACGACGCGCAATATTCTCGGCGAGACTCATGATGAATGCGTCTTCGTCGCTGACATTCACAACCATCGCCGGTATGGTCGTCTCGCCGAGTGAACGGAAAGCCTTCAGGCGACCTTCGCCGCACACAAGCAGATACTTCTCGACGCCATCTGCTGTAGCACGCGGCGTGACCTTGATCGGCTTCTTCAGGCCAATCGCCCTGATGTTGCCGACGATTTCGTTGAAGACGCGATTATTACGCTCACGAGGATTGATGACCTCGATCTGGTCGACCGGAATCATCCGCACCTCACCGGTTTGTTGCTGCGGGTTCATGCCACCCTCCGGAGACGGGCCCGCTCAGCCATGCCATAGAGATAATCAAGCGTGTCAAAACGGTAGCTCTCGAACTCAATCCTGTTCTGGTCGGCGAGGCTGATGCGCGGCTGGCCGAAATCCAGGCGCGGCAGGAGGTATAATCGAGCGCCGCAGAATTCGCGTGGTCGAGCCTAACGGCGACAGTAATGTCCGGCAGCAGGCTCGTGTCAAACCGGACCTTCCAGCGATGCCGCCCATTTTCGTGTGTCTGGCAACGCGCGAGAACGAGGCAGGTGGTGAACTCATGATTGACGGTCAGCATATCGGTGGCTGGATCACGCAGCACCGTACCACCGAGATCGGCGATCTTCTTCTCCGTCTGCGCAACGATTTCCGGGTGAAGCTGACGGAGGAACCGGTTGGTTTCGAGATAGCGGTAGTCGCGACCGGGCGTGAAGCCCACGGTCTGGTATGCGCGGATCAGGCTGCCGAATCTGTACATGTAAACGGAGCTTGATGGCATGCCATCAGTTTCGTCGATAACCAGGCCGGATAGGAAACCACGGTTGCGGTACAGGTTGCGCAGACGCTCGATGAGCTCCTCATTCGAATAGCGCCGGGCACGCGCCCGCATGATGCCCTGTGCTGTGTAAAACGTCTCACCTGGTACGATAGACTGGAATGCACCTTCCTTCCGGATCCACATGTCTGGTGTATTGACGACGCGCATTTTCTTGAGTTTGAACGACACGCGGTTGTAGACGTTGTTGCCGATGTATTTCTCGTTGGTCAGTACCTCCCGTACAGTCGCTCGCGTCCATTCCCGGTCGAGATGTGTGCGAACACGCATACCATTTAACCGGGCCGCAATCTCATATTCATTAATGACCCGTCGATAAACCAGCTGTAGATGAGATTGATAATCCGGATTTCGCTCTCGGGCCCTGGCATGAGGATCACCCGATCGGTCTGCAGGCTCTTGTGCTCGCCTCGCTGAAGTTCTCCTTTCATGATCCCGTGCTGATCGATGAGCACACGGCGTAATCCATATCCAGCCGGCCCCCCCTGCCGGAAGCCGAGCTCGATCAGCCGGCACTGGCCGGCAAACACCTTGGCCGACAATTCCCGGCTGTATTCACCGGCCATCGCCCGCTTCACTCCTTTCACGATGGTGGATACCGGCGAGCCATCGTTTTCGAACTGTTCGGCGCAGTAGGCAACCTGGATGCCGACACGCCGGCAGACATACTCGTAGTACGCGCTTTCGTCCGCGTCCTGGAATCTCCCCCAGCGACTCACGTCATAGACGACGATTACCTGAAAATCCGCACGACCGCTTTCAACGTCCTTGATCAGTTGCTGCAGCGCCTGCCGCCCGTCGATACGCAGACCGCTTTTACCCTCGTCGGCGTAGGTGCGAACGATCTCGAGACCGCGCCGCACGGCGTACTCCCGGATCCTGTCGCGCTGGTTCTCAGTCGAGTACTGCTGGTGCTCAGTTGACATCCGAACGTATTCGGCCGCCCGTACCGAGGGGGTCTGCGCGACGGCGGTATCGCCTATGTGATCGAGTGACACGGTCCTGCTCCCGCTGCTTCGAATCCTCGCTCCCCTGAGCTTGCGCGCCCGGCATCGCGTCGGACACGCAGATCGTCACTTTCGAAACGCAACCGCGTTGCAACTGCGGTGGTGTCTGATTCAGAGCGGGTACAAGGCAAAGGTAGCAGGCGTGGCGCGGAAGTCGATCACGTCATCTCTTTGCAATCACGTATGGGTGGTCCGTTTGGTGCCGACAGCACGGCGATATGGACGGTGCACGCGTTCATCTTTGCAATGCCCGTTTCGACCGCACGGCGCAGTATGTAGAAGCCTGATGCGAGCGGATGTAAAGGCGGTGACGCGTCCATGTTTGCAACTGGACTGGAACTTCGTCGCGCATTCCGGTCCCGTTGCCTCGCGCAATTGCGCTCCCGATAGACCGGGTGCGTCGCGCGGTATTGGCGCCAGTAGTCCGGGTGACGAGCGCGCCATTTGGCCTGCGCCCGCGCCTGGTTGTCGCGATAGTCGGCGTCGCTGCGCAGATGCTGGCGTTGCCAGCGTCGTCGGCGCTCACTCTGACATGCGGGGGCGGAACAGAACCGCTGGCTGGGAACCTGGGGACGCGGCTGGAAAGCGCAGCCGCAAGCGATGCACCGCCGGATCGTATTCATAGCCATGCTCCATGCAACGTTTCCTATTGGAGCATCGGCCGGCAAGCCGTACTATCGAAAACGTCGTAGCATCGGAATCGCGATGGGCGTACCACGCGCTAGCTAGCGCTACCCCGCCACGGTATGACGCGGTCTGTGTCGGTCTGGTGTTTAATAGGGCCGGCGATCCATCGATCCACTGGGATAATTCAATGCGCCGCATGCAAACGAAATTGCTCCGCTTGGCAGGGGCCATTGGTGCAGGGCTATGGCTCATACGCTTGGTCGTTTCAAAAAAGGGGAGCAACGAGGTCGATGCGGCAATGCGAGCGATAGATGAAGCCACTCCTCCTACCGGCCCGCGAAATGCCTCGGCGCATTAATTGCGCCGCTTTCCCTTCATTGGGCCACTTCGGCCCACCGTCAGCTCTTCCGCTGTTGGCCGGCCAAAGTCCTCTCGCTTGATTGCGGTGGCGCTGTTCCACCGGCGTTGCCACTCGCGAAAATGGCATCAGGTCCGACCAGTCGCGCTGATCGCGACCGAGTTCTTGCCCAACGTGGACACAACTGCGTTCTAACAAGGCTGCTGGCGTTGCCGTCCGAGCCAGTACCGGCGCGGCCTTTGCCAAGGGCGCCGAGAATTTTCACTTATTGAGGCACGGCTGCCGAGTTTTTTCACTTTTTGTGACAGGGGCGGCGTCGGCGCATGTCACTTTTAGTGAAAAAGCCCTTTAAATTCAGTCGCGTGTTTTTCACTAATCCTGTCACTCGACAGTCGTGTAGCTGAACCGATAACGTGAGAATTTGAGACCCATAAGTTGAGAAACCTATGGGTCTTTTTTATTGATAGCTCCAATTTGCTGACATCTCGCCGACGCCTTCGGTCTCCGAAGATTTCTGCGAGAAGAACCAATGGTGGGGACTTAGTTTGGCCCGCAGAACCGTGCGTCTTGCCCGTTGAGCCGGAACGCCAGTTGACAATCCTCAGGATGTCGCGTGGTCATGTCATCGGCCGAGGAAGTCAACAAGGCGTGCCCTCAGATTTCCCGACGACATCTCGCACGTCCAAATTACTAGGACAGACCAGCCCGAAGCACTGAGCTGTCTAATATTCAACGCGTCACGCTCTGCGTTTCGCGAGAGCTTTGCGCTCCAATATTCGGAGTTTGACGCTGGAATCCTCGAGGACTTGCAATCATGCAGGTGCCAAAAACATCCGTTGACAAAAATCACTTTTTTTCGCTTACGGAAGACTACATCGGGGGTCCCCGGCAGGTCGCGGCAATGGAGCCGATAGCGGAAATGGACACGAGCGACTGTACGGGAGGTACTGACCAACGAGAAATACATCGGCAATAACGTCTACAACCGCGTGTCGTTCAAACTCAAGAAAATACGCGTCGTCAATACACCAGACATGTGGATCCGGAAGGAAGGTGCATTCCAGTCTATCGTACCAGGTGAGACGTTTTACACAGCACAGGGCATCATGCGGGCACGCGCCCGGCGCTATTCGAATGAGGAACTCATCGAGCGTCTACGAAACCTGTACCGCAACCGCGGCTTCCTGTCCGGCCTGGTTATCGACGAAACTGGTGGCATGCCATCAAGCTCCGTTTACATGTATAGATTCGGCAGCCTGATCCGCGCATACCAGACCGTGGGTTTCACGCCTGGTCGCGATTACCGCTATCTCGAAACCAACCGATTCCTCCGTCAGCTTCACCCGGAAATCATTGCGCAGACGGAGAAGAAGATCGCAGATCTCGGTGGCACGGTGCTGCGCGATCCAGCCACAGATATCTGTCCGGCGCACTGGTGCACAGTACCCCGCGAGGCTCGCGTGCCGGCGATAACCGTCGTTCACTGGATTACCGGCACTTCATCGAGGGCCTCAAACGCAAGCCACAGGCCTTCAAGGGACTTGCGTTTCGCGACGAGCTGTTCCCGCGTGAGGCCTATCGCCGGACATGGGAACAGCTGGAGGTAAGATTGGCGCAACGCG
>Ga0255336_101196_pt1 | contig 21623 bp, 23 predicted proteins | sample MeOH1_35cm_T3_17_FD_189102 | JGI IMG/M metagenome (GOLD analysis project Ga0255336, IMG submission 189102) | Sandy soil microbial communities from University of British Columbia, Vancouver, Canada - MeOH1_35cm_T3_179 | ecosystem: Engineered > Artificial ecosystem > Sand microcosm > Unclassified ...
GCATGGCGTGCAGTGGGTACCAGGCCGGGTCCATGGGAGAGACGTAGATGGATGAGCCCGGGGAGCCGAGGACAAAGTGGGCCCCTGAATGCAGGCCCAGCTGTGTGCCGCCGAAGACGCCGTTGACTTGGTCATAAAAGTCGGAGACGTTGGTCGACTCGAGAGCTTGGTAGAGGAGGTCATAGTTGGTGTATGTCTGTGCGACATATGTGTTGAGGTCACGGGTCAGGCAACTGGCGTTGAGCTGGAAGGCCCAATCTGGGAGCGGCAGTCCCTCAACGATGTAGCTAATGTCGATGGGCTGCATGGTCGTCTGCATGTTCGCAAACGGGCCGTTGGTGACACAACCTCCGCCTGAGCCGTGAGGAAGCGTAAAGGTGGGAGAGAGGACGACGGGGCCTGTGTCCACGTACTCACCGTCGCCCGACATCGAGTACTCGGAGCCGTCGAACATGGCACTGCCGTGGAGGTTGTCCGCTGTAGCGGGCCAGTTCCAGTAGGGGAAAGCACCGGTGTAAGCACACGTGGTGGCCAGATCTTGCTCGTACAGCCACAAAAGGTATCGATGCCAGGTCAAGAAAAACCCTGATAGATGGACCTGTCTGGTCCTGTTGACGTGGATGACGGCATAGTCCATAAAGCGGTTGGTAGCCGCAGGATAGACGGTCTGGTCAAGTTGAGAAGGCTGTTCCATCAAGCACTTGACCGCATCGGTGTAGGCCCTTCTCTCTTCCGGGGCCATGGAATCAAAGTCTTTGCGAATGCGGATGGTTTCTTCGGTACATTGCCACCCATATTTGCCGGGCGCGTGGTCTTGTAGCCAAGAATCGACGACGGGGAAGGATGTTGTGGGGCCCCATGCCTCTGGGGTTGGTGCAGCTTGTAGCACCGATGGGAGGACCAAGAATGCCACCGCAGTGAACGACAATCGGAAATTCACCATGATCACGACAGATGGCGCGTGGTGCGCCGTGTGATGAAGAAGAGGGAGAAAAGATTGATGACAATATTGTTGGTCCAGTACAAAACGAAAGCAAAACGAAACCCGAACGAGGTGGTCGACCGGAGCTCTGAACGCAGAAATGTGGACAGTGTGACGATCTTTATGACGGGGATGGGACCAACCTTGTCATGTCTGTGTGGAAGCTAAAAGCAGGCCATGTGAGAGGCGAGCCATGACAGCAGAGAAGCAAGCGGTACCAGCCAGCAACGAGGAATGGTATGGGCATGGTATGGACAGGTGGGTGAGCCAGACACTAGATGGAAAACGTGGCACATCTTTTTTTGGTTGTGCAGAATGCAAGCCAAGAGGCCAAAGCAGGGATCAACAGCAAGGGGCCGCAACGGAGCGGGCCTGATCGACAAGAAGGTTATTGGCCTCGACTCAAAACGGCATGCTTCTCAATACTGCAGTCGATCATGATTCATAATATTTCCGTGTGTCACTCTCACATCTGTGGAAACTCTTATTTGTGCAACTGTTTCAGCTACAATTGCGCGGCGGGCAGCGACAGGCATTCTGGTTATTGGAGTAATGTGGACGGCCTCAAATCCAAGGGGGCCTTTTTGGGACGAGCCGAGTTTGGTGGCGGAGCATTAGGCTTAGACGTCGGAGGTACGACCCAAGCAGTAATGACTACACCGCCGACGCAGGGATCCTGATCAACAATACTCAATACTGGCTAGCGACAATGATGCCGTCTGAGTCGAGGTCAGTCGTTGCGGCTGAGCCTGATCGGCGCTGTCCACTTCCGACTCCGGGACCGTCCGAGTCAGCGTCCATTCGTTTATAGCTATTGTCCAGGGTTGCTATTCAAGACGGCGCACGTCCATTCTCGGCGGCGAGAGTATTACTTCGATATGCCTCGTCATCTGAAGAGTCATTCGTGCTTTACGACGGACTGAACGGCAAGGTGGTGCGTTCAGGTCTTTAGTAACAATCTTAGGAGTAAGTATGTCATCATGGATGGCTAATCGGAGCACACAGATGGCGGCTTGACTTGGACCTTTGTTCGTCATGGCAACTTTTGTCATCTCTCAACAGCTCTTCTAGTGAAATAAAGGACCGCTGGATACGACACCGTCGATCATTCCTGAGCTGGCAGGGCAGATCCGGACTGACACGACCGTCCACACTCCGCTGGCTGAACATGACTCCAATTCAAATGCATAGGCTAGAATCAGATGAAAGCTATCTTCGCCTTCACCAACGTTTGTGGTCCATCTCCGTCGGGCTCAACAACTCTTCTCTTTGCTTGCCACTCAGACGCCAGCATATGACTGCCGATGAAAGTCCAACTTCCAATGCTGAACCCTCCTCACTCGGTCTCAGCATAGACGCGCGTCCAAATGACCTGTCCATGCTGAGGATCTAGAACTGTTGCAAAATGGGTCGACTCATTCGTGGTGGGGTACGCAGAGATCCACTTGACCACCTCGGCAGCGGTCACCGCGGCATTGTCCTCGACGTTTCCCAAGCTTCTGCTGCCGTCTTTCTTCGCCTGTCGCGCTGTCCTCCGCGTTGTTGCTTTCCATTTATTCGCGATACACTCGAGTCTATCTCTGCTCTCGTCGAGTAACTCTTCTAACCCCTCAACCCGTTTGGCAACGTTCGTACCCATTTGGTTTGCGGCGTGAGATGAGCCGGATTCGCACTCCGGTTCGTCCGCATCATGATTGGTAGCGGCAATAAACGAGGACGACTGCCGGATGGCGGCCGTATTATAGTCTTTCTCCATTACGACGGTGGAAACGCCATCACTGAAAACCAAATAGGCAGCAGTGGTGTGGCGCGGCGTCAGTTCTTGGGAGATGGTCGCGAGGCTCTTGGGAGGAGTTTCGGCTCCCGTGGCCTCGGGCAATAGATAGCTTCTGAGCAGGCTCGATATGGATGCGCGACGCCCGAGCAAGACGAGGAGGTGATGCAAATAGAATCGGAATTGAGCGGCGCGAGTGTCGGCCTTGTGGACCGCGCGAAAGTTCAGAGACATGCTCAAACCCTCGCGGACGCCGGTCAGGACGCCCACGAACCCGACATAAGTAATGGTCGTCGCCAGCACTTGGGTTGGGTGGGCAGACTGGGTTCGAACAAAGTCCAGCTGGACGACGACAGATCTCAAGGGATCCATGCTCCAGTCGAGCGTGCGAAAATGCACCATTCTTGCCTGGCTTCGTGACTGGTCCCGCTCGAGAGTCCTCACGCCGCCGGAGGTACAACCCATGAGCAAATCGAGCACCACATTGAAAGAGACGAGAAGGTACATGGGAATACCCGCGCTGGTCGCAATCCCTTGGAGCTCGGCTGTCTCTACCGGGGAATGAACGCCGCGAAGAAGCAGACCGGCAAGACGATTGATCGGTTGGTGGCATAGCACAGGGATTCCCAGGTCTGCGAGCAGGCCATTGAACAAAGACGTGAGGCTCCGTAGTTGGGGTCTGTATGCCTCTGCCAACCCCTTGTATCGCTCTCTCGGGCTCAGGGACAGATCGATGACAAAGCGAGGAACGTTCGAGATGAGTTTTGGTTTGCACCGAGTGGCAGGCATGGCGAGCAAGATATGCTGCCAGTCTGGACTGGAATATGCCGTTACCAGGCAGTACCGGATCAAAGTCGGAATCTCAGCCTGCGACGGCCACGGAAGTTCCAGCGGTCCTTCCTTCAGATCCAGACTGTGCTGGCACCTCAGATCCGTGACATGAAATAACGCTCCAGAGAGACAGCTCAAGTCAAGAAAAGGGCATGATCTTTAATTGAGGCTGCGCAGAATGGCATCGGCCCAGCGGCACCGCACTGGGCTCAGGCTGCCAAATCGGCTCGTGTGGGTTCGCAAGCGACCGCGTAGTCCTCCAAATGTGAGTCACTAAAGGTGACCGGGCTTCAAACCCGTACCTTTCGTTCAGGCATCAGTCGATAAGGCTGTGGCTGTTACGGCAGTGCGGTAGAGTGAAATCACAAAATACCAAGACTTGTTCGGCCAACCTTCCTGCCAACACGATATGATCCACAGCAAGACCTCTCGACTCAAGCAGAAGCTGTTGCCTGGGAGCAGCTTGAGTAGCGTGTTCAGCGTCAGGACAGAGGAGAGCCATACCACATTCTGTCCCTGCAGGTTGGATATGTTTCAAGCACAACGGCGTGGCCATGAGTGAACTCGGTCAGCCGCTCTGAATTCCTCACTAGGATCGACGTCCTGTCTGAGTGGCCAACAAACTATCCAAGGAGGGTTGGTGTACCTCGCTGAGGATTGTTGAACATTCCATTCACGCAGACCATCCTCCATTCCTGGACTTTGAGGTGGCCACCGCAAGAGACCACTGGTGTGCGTTTTATTTGTATTTGCCAATAACCCACAGAGATGGGAGGGACTGAAGAGAGATGAGGTCTTTGATCTCTGCGGAATTCTTAGCCAGCCCCACGCAGACGCCGATTCCTTCAAACCAGTGCGCTCTTTCAGTCTTCTATACATAGACCCTGCTCAAAAACCAACACCATCGCCTGCCGCTCCGAACCGGTTCACAATCAAGACTTCACATGCATCATGGCACCCTCCATCCACAACTTCGTGTACTGCTGGTGCAACCATACCATGAAATCCGGCATCGGCGGCCCTTCTGCCTTGCCTAAGCCCTGAAAAAAAATGCTCTTCAGCCTGAACTCGGCGTAGCCTTTGTCCACGTTGGTCACGGCTGAAATTTCAAACAGACCATCGCTGGGCCGTGCCGCGTCCGGGCTGTTCATCGGCGAGTCGCCGCAGCGGATTAAGATCGAAGTGGGTGTCTTGTCGAGCACGACGAAATGGTCGGTAATCTCGGTGCCCGGCTCGTAGGTCGACGTCAGCAGCTCGGGCCGATCCCAGAGTTGGTGCGCCGTGGTGCTGCTGTTGCGGTATTTGGCCTCCAGGTACCTGCGTTGGATCGTATAGCCTGTCCGCGGGGCGTGTGTGTCAGAAGTCGTCCATCGGGCTGGCCATGGTCTCGCGAAAGCATCACGTGACATGATTCCCCAGAGCATGCGACTGCACAGAAAGGGAGGAGGTACTGACCAAAACTTCCCCAGACACCCTGGCAAAAGGCCTCGACTAGCTTACTCCCGCCCTTCTGCGCGTCCTCGACGAGCTCGGGCTTCAGCTTGAACAGCGGCAGTCTCCTCACACAGACGTCGTGCATGGTCGGGTTCGACTGTGGATTGAACTTGGTGTAAAAAGGAGATTTGAAGAGCGGATCGGTAGCAGGCGACATGTCGACAAAATGGCAGTGCTTGCTCCAGACGAAGAAGCCGCCAACGGCGGTCAGCGACGTGACGGCGAGAGATTGGAGGGCTTTCGAGGTGAATGAAGGCATCTTGGTGTATGTCGGTCGTGAAGCCTTTTCTGATTGAAATGCTCAGATAGTCTTTTGTGAGACTATGCTCTATAGGAAATCTAAAGAGAGAATCTAAACAGCCACTCTCGTTATGGTATTATCACCTATCTCATTAACCGCAATATATGCGGACATAACCTCGGTCGGCAGATTTCCAAGTCTGGACTGGGCTTGGCGCTCTGCTGGACTGGAGGTTGGGTCGCTTGCAACATTGCATACAGATCGCAAGACACCTAACTCAGCATCCCGGATTGTGTGATGCTCTATCTGGCCGCTACAGCAGATTTGAAATACACAAACACACTTCAACCAGTCATCTGTGGTGGCAAGTCCTCTGGGAAGAGTGCCCGCACGAATGTGCTGAGAAAACCGGTCAGAGACCCAGACCACAGAAGAAAAGCAACAACAACAGCTAGAGAAATAGTGAATATCGACGCAGTTACTGGTGGACTATCAAACTTGGAGAACATTGCAGGGTGGCGCGCTTGGCGGGTCTGAAATCTGCTGGAGTAAGTTCGGTGCGTCACAGAGTCCAAGCTGGCAATATCAAGTTTGCATCAGCGACCAAATTTGGCCACTTCGATCTCTCGACATCACCACCATGGCCACGGGTTTGCTCGCTTCATTACCGAAGCCAAAGTATACAGGTGAACATGAAGAATTGCCTGCACATGCACAACCCAAGGGGCCGCGAATAGTGGGGCCCGGCGTCATCGATGAATCCCAGATTGTTCTCAAGGTCAGTGTGGTCAAGACGGGTGTATTCGCTCCTGATGCTGACATGGTCAATCAACAGCGGAAAGGACCTCCTCCGTATGGGCAGCGTTCAGGATGGCGCCCCCGATCGGTCGAGGACTTTGGCGATGGTGGCGCGTTTCCAGAGATCCCCGTGGCGCAATACCCTCTGGACATGGGCCGCAAAGGCACCGCCTCGACCTCCAACGCCCTGGCCATCCAGGTTGATGCCGAAGGGAAAGTCAAGTACGATGCCATTGCGAGGCAAGGACATGGCGCGAATCGGATCATCCATTCGAGTTTCAAGGATCTCATCCCTCTCCGACAGCGAGCCGACGCGGGCGATTTAAGCTTGGATCGACCGAGCGAGGAAGAAGTGGCGGCGACGGCGGAGAAAACAAAATTGGCATTGGAGAAGCTGGTGTCTGGCGCCGTGGCCGCGCAAAAGCCCAAAAATGTCAAGGGGGCCAGTCGAGACGAGCCGACGTACGTGCGGTACACGCCGGCAAACCAGATGGGCGACACGTCGAAGAAGAACGATAGGATCTTCAAGATTGTCCGACGTCAGGAAGATCCCATGGAGCCGCCCAAGTTCAAGCAAAAGAAGATTCCCCGAGGGCCGCCCAGCCCACCGCCGCCGGTCATGCACTCTCCGCCACGGAAATTGACGGCTGAAGATCAAGAGGCCTGGAAAATACCACCGCCGGTGTCCAACTGGAAAAACCCAAAAGGCTACACGGTTCCTCTGGACAAGCGTTTGGCGGCCGATGGTCGCGGCTTACAAGACGTGACCATCAACGACAAGTTTGCGCAGTTTGCCGAAGCCCTGTTTACAGCGGACAGACACGCCCGAGAAGAGGTCAGGCTCCGGGCTCAGATGCAACAGAAGCTGGCGGAGAAAGAAAAGCTGGCCCAGGAAGAGCACTTGAGAGAAATGGCCCGCAAAGCGCGAGAAGAAAGACAGCAGAAACCGTCCCGTGCAGAGTCCGAGGCGAGGAGGAGGTTGTCCCGGTCGTACTCGGGGTCATCTTATGACTCACGATCAGAGAGTGACCGTGAGGATGACGCCGCCAGAGAACGCATGAGGGCGCGACGGGAACGGCGACAGGAGAACGAACGGCAATTGCGCCAGAGCCGAATGGGCGCCGAGAGACGCATTCAGATGATGGCCCGGGAGCAGAACCGAGACATCTCAGAGAAAGTCGCCCTGGGACTGGCGAAGCCGACGCAGAATCAAGAGACCATGTATGACTCGCGACTGTTCAACCAAACATCGGGCTTTGACGCCGGCTACAACGAGGATCAACCGTACGACAAGCCATTGTTCGCCGCCCAGGACGCCATCAGCAGCATCTATCGACCCAAGGCGACAGAGGACGAATATGATGAAGAGGGCGCCGCCGAAAGCGCCATGGGCAAGATCCAGAAAGCCAACCGGTTCGAGGTTTTGGGTCGAGCCAAGGAAGGCTTTAAAGGCGCCGACCTGGCCGAGCGAGAGGCCGGTCCTGTGCAGTTTGAAAAGGACAAAGACGACCCGTTCGGGATCGACAGTCTGATCGCCGAAGCAACAGCCAAGCAAAGCGGAGAGAGCAAGAAGAGGTATGGTCTCGAGGAGGCTGGCCCGAGCGAAAGGGACCGGAAGAGAGCGAGGGTCCAGGATGATGATTAGATTGGGAGGAATCACGACGCACACCATCCGCCTGGAGTGGCTCCTGGTTGTGGAATGTTGCAAAATCTTGCCTTACTATTCTGATGGAGTGGTATCATTTAGAGTGCAGCTTTGGGTCCACACTGTCTGTAGTGTGTGCAATGCTGAGCATCGGTTTTGCGCTGGAAAGTCTATCCATTCAGCAACTGCCGGCGGCCGTCATCTTCTCCACCTCCACTCCTCACCTGGCGAGGAGAAGATGTCCGTCCAATCATGGTGCAAAGGCTCTCGGATCTCAAAACGACTCCATTGGAAGTACACCTCGTTTGGTCCGGCCACACGGCTCCCTTCATACTGGGGAAGCAACGCACGCCTTCAGCCGTTGGTCGAGTCATATAGCCACACAACCGAATGACAAAATAGACCAAAAGAGAGAGATATGTCAACACAATACGACACCATCGGCCTCGCTTACGAAGGGTTGAAGCGCCTGCCGGCCGCCAAACTGGAGCGCGATAACTTCCACGCCACCGTCGAGCCGTTCCTCCACGAAGCGACGACGCGGGTTCTGGACCTGGCCTGCGGCACTGGCTACTACTCGCGTCTCCTGTTGTCCTGGGGCGCCGCCGCCGTCGTGGGCGTTGATATCTCGCCGTCCATGGTCGCGGCAGCGCGTGCCTCGCTGTCGCCTGCGGAAGTGGACAAGGCGACATTCTTGGTCGGCGACTGCAGCAAGCCGTTGGAATTATCGGGCCTTCCCCCGAGCAACAGACGGTTCGACGTCGTGACGGGCGCCTGGCTGCTCAACTATGCGTCTTCTGCGACCGAGATGACCGCCATGTTCTCCAACATCGCGGCGAACCTGGCACCTGGCGGCCATTTTGTGGGCATCACGCCGCATCCGACCAATGACCTGGCGCTCATGGCCCAGATCTTTTCCTTGTCCTGGCGCCAGCGGAAGTATGGTGTCCGCGTCGAGTACGTTCGTGAGGTGGAGGATGGGTATCAGACGCACGTCCACGTCCTCGGACGGAGGGGAGAGGAATCAATGACACCACCGTCACCCCAGATCTCGTTTGATAGCTACCATTTCAGAAAGGACGTGTACGAAGGGAGCGCGAGGCGAGGGGGGATGCGTGGGCCTCTGGAATGGAGGAGCGTCACATTGCCAGGAGCGGGGAGTGAAGTCGTGAATCAGGAGGACTACGGCGTTGAGGAATATGATTGGGATGAGTACCTAGAAGCACCACACTTTGGCATTTTGGTGATTCAGAAATAATACTCCTCCAGAAGTCTCCAGTGCCAAAGAACGACGATCGAAACAATAGCCGACTTCTCTGCTTTCCCAAGATCCAGGATGACAAATAACACAAAATATCACAATCCTTCCATGTCTGCCAATATTGAGCATCCTGGCCCGTTCTCTGGAACCCATTTAGGACTCCAGCAACGCAGAGCCTCATTCGACGCCACAAGGTGAGAGGGGCAGAGATACGAGCGGCAGTGACCCCGTCAGTCGAGAGGCCACCAGGACGAACGAAAGGAGAAGCACATGAGCGGATAGAGCTTCGATCAGGTCAAAGAGCAAGATGCAACTAGGTGTCTGTGGAGAACATCGGGACCACGGACGGTGATCGAAAAGAGGCATGGCAAGCAAGGCGGGAACGAAATACCTCAAGGCAGATAAAGTGCTATTTCATGACTCAACGGTGGTACACTGACTTTGAATCCTGAGAACGGTCTTGAAAAGATTTGCCAAAATGGAATCGATTTGAGGATCATGCCTTGCAGACACCGCCGTCTTGCCGAGCCTTTTCCCTTGGCCGGATAGACCGCAACTCTCTCCCAACGCCAAACACCACCCGAGTCATAACATTGTCGGTCGTACTCTCTCGCGGTCGTTTCAAGCCTGGCCTGGACGGCTGTCCCGCCCGGTGGTGATGGCCGTGGAAGGAATGTCGTTGTTCCAAGAGAGATAGGTGTGATCGCCAAGTTTTCTACACCATCAGCAGGGATTCTCCGTGGTCCGCCCGAGACGCCTTACCGAGGTTTGATCAAATGGGCAAATGTGAAAATGACCCCGAGGACGACACACAGACCGCCCACGGCAACATAGGCGATGCCTAAGAAGGAGTTCTTGCCTCCCATGACGGTCCTCGTCGAGAGGAGAATGCTCTTGGTGCCCCCGTAAATGGAGACAGGAAAGACTGCAAGGGTCAGCACCGTCGGCGAACGGGGGGTGACGTACAATCATATATATCCATCTGATAGGTCCCGGCCGTCATGGTGTCGTCATCATTCCGCAGGGCCAGTTTGCTGAACGTCGGCAATCCCGCCGTTCTCATCCATACTTGAAATTCTTCATATTGTGACAGGTCCGGGATGGGATGGTCGTCGGTGTACCCATTCGGATAGCGGTTGATCCAATTCGGAGGAGGCATGACTTCCCAGTTCTGGTATTTTGTTTTCTTGTACAGCTTTGCATCGCTCGACCAGGCAATGCTCTTGTTGGTCATAGTGTACGTTTGGCTCGACTGGCCGCCCACACTTGTCGGACTCTTGATCGTGTCGTTGAAGAGCGAGTTGGCAATCAAGCCGCAAGGATAATAGGCCTTGCCATTGGGGGCAAGTTTCAAGGGGTTGCAGGCACTACCACCGATGGTGCCGTTGCTGACAAAGTTGCCCTTGAGCTGGTCGGTGTCGAGAGACTTGACGTATCGCCTGTGATTCTGGTAGAAGCTGGTCAGACGATAGTATAGATAGACCGGTGGACCGATGTCGTTCGGGATCGTGAATTGCAGTCGGCACACATTGACGTCCAGCGGGACACTGTACGGGACATCGGTGACGTTTTGCTCGAAACGTCTGGTCCACTGCGGTTTGGCCACGTTATTTGACGACTTGAACGAGGCCGAGAACTTGTTGTTCGGGATATTGGCGAACTCGGTCAGAGGCGCCGTGCTGTTGCAATCCGTGTAATCGATGACCAGCTCCTGCACCTACGGCACTGTCAGAGGGGTCTCATGCATCCAAGAACCGCACTCACACTGGCGCTCGCCCACAATAGTAAGCCTCCAATGGGAGCAAAAATGATGCCCACGGCAAAGAAGATGGGGAGAACGGTCTTTGGGGTGAGAATCGGTCTGGAGACACGGTCAGAACGCCAGCGGCAGAGATCGTGCTCGGCCCCAGACTCACTGCCATGCTTTCAGTCTCTGCTGGCGAAAGGCCGTATCTGTGCATCGAGTCTGTCAGCAACACGGCGAGGGTGGTCGGCGAAGACGAACATTACGTACTGGCCGGCCGTCTGCTCTTCTGCTTCTTGGGCTGTTCATTGTGAGGATCTTCCTCGTGTATGGAATCGGTATGTTCCAACTCGGTGCGCGACATGATTGAGATCTGGCGCTCCCGACTGCAGGTGGTCGAGAAGGAGACACTTGACGCCAGAGAATGGTGAGACGAGGCGTTGCACAAGTCCTACTCAGCAATGGCCTGGTGGCTTCCGCAGGCATCCAGAACCCACCTTGCCTCTTTAGTCCTTGGCGGCTTGGGGCCGTGCGTGGCAGGATTTATGCTCACCAATTTTTTCCCCTAGTTTCCTCTCCAACAATACTCATTTCAGGACATGATATTGTAGGAGGCAGGGTTGCCCAGCTCAGCTCAGCTCAGCTGCTGCACAAATCTCTTCCTCCTCTGCTATGTGATCCCAGAGCAGGCTGCGCCGTAGCTGGAGCGTGCTAGACCCTTTCAACTGCGAAAGCTTTCGATGATGCTTCTGTTCCCTTACCGACGGTCGCGACAACGGCAATTGTCCTGTTTCATCAGGTTAAATATGCTCAAGATGGACCAAATCATGGACGAATAATGGATCAATGGATGAATGGATCAGTGGTTGTTTTCAAGAGAGTTGACATACTCTCGTCTATATCTACGATAGTTTCATTCCTCCTCAAGCCTCGCCACATGAAGCGCTGTGATCATCTGAACATTCTGAGAACCAGACGCCAGCGCTATGCTCTTCATTATTGGTACAGTCTAGGATGAGGATGGTGCTGCATCTTGCAGCTCCCAGGTCTCGTCCTGTTTGGTCCCCCGGGGGAGCCAGCCAGAGGCAAAGTTCGAATCCGGTTTTCGCGGGATGCCGTCGTCTCTTTTGGCATCAGGCCCGGGAAACTCGGTCCTTCTCGGCGGGATGGCCGGGCCATTGTAGACATGGTCCGAAATCTCGCTGACGGGGAGCAGACTGGCTTTCTGGCGGAAATAGTCTTGTTTGGTCCTTCGCTCGGCGGCATCCTCCATGCTGGTCCGATCATACAGATATAAGCCAAACATGGTGAGGCCGATTCCCAGCAACTGAATGGGAGTCGTGGCACTCCGGAACCAGATGATGGCGACCGCAATCACCCAGACTCTTTTGATCAGCGATGCCACCGAGTAGGATACGGGGGACAGCATCGAGAGCAAGACAAAGGCCATGATGTTCTGCAGGAAATGGAAGATGCCATTGAACACAAATTCCAACAACAAGGCGCCATGGCCCAACGCGCCTTGTTCGGTGGAGAGGCCGATGGACCCTCCCTCCCACAAGTCATGAACAATGGTGAACCCTTCGGTGTAGAGCCAGACGGGCGCAGAGAACATGAATGCCCCCACCGAACAGTAGCAGAGGAGATTGAGCTTGTCGAGTTTGCGGCTGTGACCCTCGGCCTCGGCACGTGCCGCTTCGGTGAAGAGCTTCTTGGAGAAAATGTTTTGTGTGACAAACACGATGGCGGCGATGAATGAGGCCGAGATGCCCCAAAAATTGGTCGAGAAATCCGTCGAACAGGCCAACATGACGCCCAGGGTCAGGGGGACCAAGGAGAGATAGGTCGCCCGTCGATAGCGGATGCGGAAGACGACTCGGTACGCCAGCACGGTGAACAATGGAGAGAGGCCCTTGATCGTGTGGACCAAGGACACGGGAATTTTGGACGTCGCGTACGAGCTGAGGAGATGGCCGAGCAACTGGAACACCGACAGGGGTAAGGCCGTCGCCATCACGTCCCAGGATGGCCGTCGCAGGCCGTTTTTCAATGCGGGGATCGTTCGTTTGAGCGAAGGAAAGGCCGAAGCCAGCGAGGTGAGAATGATACACCAGATCCAGACCGAGGCAAATTGGGCGATGGTGAGAGTCGCCGGTTTGGGAAATACATTCAAGATCGACTTGGCAGACGTGTTGGTGAGAGCGGAGGTCAGGTACCAGATGATGCACAGGGCCTAGAATGTGTCAAAAGGGAGCTGGCTCAGAGAGCGGCGAAGCAGACATACGATGAGCCGGTACGAAATCGGCGCTTTCAACGCTTCGGCCAGTTCTTGTGCATTCTCACTGACACTCCCTTGACGAGTGCGGAACCGATGGATCGCTTCGCTTACGCTTCTCTTCTGTCTGTGTCCATAGATCCCGGTCTGCCGGGGATCGCGCCCCCGCTGACTGGATTTCCGCACCGGCCATTTGGATTCGGGCACGACAGGACTGATTTCCAGCGGACTTTCGGTGGCCACGGCCGACACCGTGAGGTTCGGAGGAGTGTCGTCGAAGGAGGGGAATTTCTCATTTCCATTGCCGTCGTTGGCACCACTGCGTGGTGACAGTGCTCGCTGAGTGCCAATGCGAGGCTCGGGAGGCTGGGTCATTGTGGTGGTCATGTTTCAAAGAAGGGGTTGGGGCGAGGACTCGCGCATGTTGCGGCGGCGGAAAGGACCGTAGGCGTGTCGCTCAAGGACAGCAGGGAGATAATTGTTGTGTCATGGTGAGAGCGGCGCTGGCGAGAAAGAGTGTGAGAATGGAAGGCGGTATCTGGAGTGGTAGTGGTGATGCGGCCTGGCTACTACAAGACGACTTCCATGTGCCAATGCGCACGCCACTGTGGTACCACTGAACAAATCCGGCGCTAGTGCGGTAAGTGGCCGTGAGATCTGATAAGCGTGCTCTGGTTCCGATTCACGGCTGAGGATGACGGTCATTGAACGCCTCTCTTTGTTGCCGTGTATTGCCATTGATGGCAGTTCTCGTATTCTAAGCCCATACGGTGGAAGGTCTGATGGTCGATGTGGCCGCCAAAGGACATCATCTCGTCCCGAGGCCCTGGCTGGTTGACTGTCTGCATTGGGTTGGCCCTGGTGCAACACCTCCCGCTGTTATGGGCTTGGTCATGGCAGCTCCCCGTCGATGATATGAACCCCGATCCACCAGCGGCCCGTGTGGTCTTTTCCGAGTGCTGGCATATTCTGGGGCCGTTTCGGCTGGGTACCCGAGGTATTAACCTGAACTACATCATCCCTCTCTTCAGAAGATTGATCTGTGGTCGGCAGAGGCCGTCTGGGGCGCGGACCCCCTGGAACGTGACGGGGGCTTTCGCCATCTTCTCCCTGATGCCAATGTGCTGTATCGCAGCCCCCTGGGCAGGAATGCGACCATCGCATGGCAAAGGCATGACTTTGAGCCACGGACGTCTGGGCAAAGTACATCAGTCGACCTGAGCATCAGCTTCCCGGACGTGGACTGGGACTTTGATCAAAAGATCTATGGTTGGTCGGCTCTGCAGCTCCAAGCGTGGGCACGGGGCGAATTGGTCAACTTGGCCCCGTCCTCTCAAAGGATTGTGCTCTACACCGATGCCGTCCTCGAACTCTGGATTGGTGATCAGCACCTCTTTGGAGGCGATTTCTATGGCTTCCGAAAGGCTCCCGCGGTCATTGATGTCCCGCCAGGCGTGACCGTGGTCAATGTGCGCCTCCTCCGCGACGTCCGGTCCATGGGAGGAACGCTGCCGCCCGAACTGCACGCGCTGTTGCGGGCCGACATCGTCCACGACGCGGTGGAGGTGGCCCAGGACAGCATGACAATTGCAGATGTCGTCGACCATCGCTTGACCAGCCCCTATGCGAGCATCACGGTGCGCAATCAGGGCGACCACTGGATTGCCATCCATAAAGTCACGACCGACCACCCAGCCGTGGGCGAAATTCGCCTGCTTGGATCTCCGATCCGCCTTGCTCCTGGTCAAACCCGTCCGGTGTCCGTGGTCATGGCCAGTGCGGACGGCGTGGGGACCACCATGACTTTCTCCTTGGTGTACTGTTTTCCGGGAGGGGAAGAGCCGGTCCATCAAAGGTTCACCGTCAACCTCAGCCAAAGAAACCTCACATCTCCCCACAAATTCACGTTTTGCCATCCCAGTGGCACTGTATCCTACGCGATCCTGCGACCACCCTCGTGTGCACCCTCCCACCGCCCATCTGGCCGCCGTTTTCCCATCTTTGTCAATCTCCACGGGGCCGGCCTCGACGTTGATGGCCATCTCGTTCGTCACATGTTCGATGGCGCCCCCGATCTGGCCGCCTGGGTGCTCTTCCCGACGGGCATGAGCCCTTGGAGCGGTGACGACTGGCACACCTGGGGCTTCGGTGATGTCGAGGCTGCCATCAAGGCCGTGCCCGACTGGATGGACACGGTGCAGTGGTCCGGACCCGGCCTTCAACCGGACCAGCTTTTCATTTCGGGCCATTCAAACGGCGGTCAAGGAACGTGGTATTATGCCACTCATCAGCCGGATCGAGTATTGGCGGCCGCCCCGGCCTCGGGCTATTCCTCCATCGAGAACTATGTGCCTTTTGTCCTCTGGACCGAGGCCGACCCCATGCAAGATGCCATTCTCCATGCCGCACGTGCTAATTTCCGTCACGAACTGCTCGTGGAAAATATGAGAGACATTCCCATTTTGCAACAGCACGGCTCGGCGGATGACAATGTCCCTCCTTATCATTCTCGTTTGATGAATAGCCTGCTGGCACAAGTCGGTTCGGCCGCCAGATACAGCGAATTGTCCAACAAAGGCCACTGGTTCGAAGGCGTCATGACCACCCCGGCCCTGTTGGCCTTTTATGACGACCAGCTGGGCAAGGCCGCCCGACAAGTGACGACCCCACGCTCGTTCGCTTTCGTGTGTCCCAACTCGCATGACCTGGGGTCGCGATACGGCATCGTGATAGAGCAGCTGGCCACCCCGGACCGGCTCGGCCGTGTGCAGGTGGCCGTGAGCACCGACCACGGTCGCACCCGTTGGCTGATACAGACGAGCAATTTGCACCGGCTGCGCTTTGATCTGAGGCCATCAATAGCAAACATTCCTGATGAGATCGTGATCGACGACACCGTGTCTGCGTTCAAGATGTCAGACATGACACCAGCATCCTCTCTCGTCATGTCCCCACGTGGATCTTGGGTCCGGGAAGAAGGCCAAGGGTGGAAAACCCTCGGCCAACGCCATGGGCGGCAAAGAGGCGCCCTGGACGCGATCCTGCGCACTCACGGCGCTTTCCAGCTCGTCTTCCATTCCAATCCGACGTTTTCGACGGCATTACAGATCAGTCGCAACCTGGTCCAATATTTCGGTGCCGATGCCGACCTGGTCCAATCGTCCCGATACGACCAAGCTTTGAAGCAGACGGGCAATGTCATTCGAGTAGTTCTGGGGAAAGATGTGCCTGGGGCCCAGCTGGAAAGCTTCCCCATACGCGTCGAATCAGACCGGCTCATCTTCCACCGTCCGCGCGCTAGGCCGTCCTCTGTGCCCCTTGTTCCCGGCATGGGGGGCGTCTGGTTGCAGCCACTACCCGATGAGCGACTCGAATTATTGGTCTGGGGCTATGATGAACCAGGTTTACGACAAGCTGCACGCCTCGTGCCAACCTTGACGGGCGCAGGTCAACCAGATTTTGTGGTGTTAAAGGACGAGGCGAGGTGGAAAGGGCATGCAGGCACTCTGGCCATGGGATTCTTTGACCATGAGTGGATGATCTCTGCAGGCTCATACCTGCCATAGCCTCTGTCTTTCCGACGTCGGTTTGAGACACTATCTAACTTGGCAGATGCTACCTCATGGACCAGCGGGCTGCCACGTTCAACCTGGAGCCTTTCTTCACCATTTTGTGCGAATGTGACGAGAGGACATGCTGAAGGAGAAGGGCGAGCATGAAAGTCCTGCATAAATCTGAAGCCACCAGGGGGGCCCGTCCTTGACTGAATCACAGAACCACTACCGTTGCCAAGCTCACAACATAAAACCATGAACTGCCATCTTCGACTGCTGCCTCGCACAATCGGTCCTTTTTGTTCAAATTTTTGAATCAGTATTTGCGCCTTGACCTGCATTTGCTGGAAAACGCGTAAAGTGATCCGTGTCCCCATCATCTTCTTGACTTCTTCCCTCCCTCGACCACACCTTTGCTTCCTTCTTCACGCCTGCCTCATTCCGACTCTGCTGCCTGTTCCATCCTAGTGGGACTCTACCTAGCAAGGTCATCATCCACTCCCACAGAATCGACTCTCCCTTACTCTAGACCTCGAGTGTCAGTTGTGCCAGACGTGGACGAAAGTGATGGCTACTCTCCTGTCGGGAGGCGCTCCAGAGTTGGGTCGAAGGTCCACGCTGAGTGTGAGAATTCTTGGTGAAGATGAAGAGGACGGCAGAAGACCAACCAACATCCTCAACGTATGTATCGAACACTGCCTAGGTTTCGGACCGTGTTGCTTCTAACACCTGTCAGATTTCCAACAAGAGACACGACCCGATGGCCAAGTACAATGGTCCCGCTGCTTTGCAGTCAGACACGTTGAGTAACCGGCAGCCGGCCAAACCTCAGGGAAAAGTGACCATTCCGGTGACTGCTCTCGTCCTCCCTCCAACTTCATTCACGCTAACACTGCCTTCGTGGCTAGACGACGGGTGGGCTGTCGACAGCTAATACATCGACTGGCATGGAAGAGATTCTCACCCGACTTCGGCTGAATGATTCTCGCAAGCAAAATCCTGCTCGAGCAGCATCCACATCACGCCAACCGGAAGCTGACCGGCTCAATAAGGTGTTGACCACCTTTCATGACCAGAACAAGGCTCTGAAGAGACAAGGGAAGGAGATCAGGGACGAATTTGACTCTGACCATCAGAGGGATGCAGACCGCTGCTCTAACTCTGACCTCTTCACCCCCGCGTCCGGGTCCTTGGACCTGGGATCCCACGAAGGCGGTCGAACTTCGGACACGATCAAGGTGGACCTTGCCGAGATGATTCGTGTCAAGAAAGAGCTCGAGGCAGCGCGGTCCGTCATCTCTCGTCAAGAACAAGAACTCGCGGAAAGCCGTCACCTTAAACACACCATGGACCAAGCCTTGGGTTCCCCGTCGCAAGTCGACTTTGGAACTCACAGCGACATGTCGGATCAAACGATGGGACACGCTCAGAGTGCGTTCAATGCTTCGGCTCGTCCGTTTACCTCCCGCGGCGACGTTTGGCTCTCTAACGGTTATGGTCGATCCGATCAATCTGATTCTCTGCCAGCCAGCACATTTCCTCAAACTCGCAGCATCTGGAGTAGCCCTCCTGCACCCATGAATACGAGCCTCCCGAATGCTAGCATCGGCAGCAACTCGGCCAGCAATCCTCGCGATGTCGGGCTTTCTGGTTCTCCTTTTGGCAGTCTCTATGGCACACCGCCATCTGCCGTCCACCAGGGTTTTCGGCCCCCTCCGACCTTTTCAAACACTTCGAGCGCGGGCGGCTACAACGGAAGGCCGACAAATGACATGATACCATATAACTCGCAAATGGGAGGCAGAAACAGCCAGGCACAGTATCGTAGTGGTTCGACATGGACGGACACGCTCCCACTGCACAGCAGTTATTCAACCAATGTCTCGGCTCCTCCAGCACCTCTCCCCCCGGTGAGGGCGCCAGCCAAGTATGGATATCAACCACGGGGTGTTCCAGGTGCCATCTCTCCCCTGGGGCCAGACTTCTCTAGCACTACGGTGCCGACTTTGGCAACCCAGGGGCCGTTACCAGTAAGTTCCCAACCGTTCTGTCAGTAAAAGTAGATTCTAAGACGACAGGTCGCATCACTCAACGGACTCACGTACGCGACTCCATTGGAGCCGATGAATTATCGTCGTCTTCTGGACAAGTCTGTTTCGTGTGACTGGAAGTACATTGTCGACAAGATCGTGTGCAACAACGATCAACAGGCATCTATTTTCTTGCAACAAAAGCTCAAGGTCGGAACGGCGCCGCAGAAATTCGACATTGTTCAATCCATTATCAGCCAGGCATACCCACTCATGGTGAATCGCTTCGGCAATTTCCTCGTTCAGCGTTGCTTCGAACACGGCACGCCCGAACAAGTCGTGGCGATTGCCCATGCGATCCACGGTCATGTTCTCCCTTTGAGTATGGATCCTTTTGGCTGCCATGTGATCCAGAAAGCGTTCGATTCGGTGCCCGAAGATCACAAGACAGACATGGTGAAAGAACTGCTTCGTCGCATCCCTGATACCGTCATCCATCGCTATGCGTGTCATGTCTGGCAAAAGCTGTTGGAGCTTCGCTGGAACGGCGAACCACCTCAGATCATGACCAAGGTCAATGAGGCTCTTCGAGGTATGTGGCATGAGGTGGCCCTGGGTGAGACCGGTAGCCTGGTCGTGCAGAACATCTTCGAGAATTGCATCGAGGAAGAAAAGGTAAAGACTCCCTGTTCTGATATCCCTCCGAACTAACGGGTCACCCAGCGGCCGGCGGTCGAAGAAGTCATTGCCAATATCGACCTCATCGCCCACGGCCAGTTCGGAAATTGGTGCATCCAGCACTTGTGTGAACACGGCTCGTCTCCGGACAAGCGACGGGCCATCGATCACATTCTTGCCAACGCATACCACTACAGCATCGATCAGTTTGCGTCAAAGGTGATTGAGAAATGTCTCAAGATTTGCGGCGTCGAATTTCTGGATCATTATCTGGGAGCCATCACAACCACACATCCTGACCGTCCTCGCATCCCCCTCATCGACATCGCCGGCGACCAATACGGCAACTACCTGATTCAATGGATCTTGATGAATGCTCATCACCACCAGCGGGAGCAGGTCGCAGTCCATATTCGCAAACATATGGTGTCCCTACGAGGCTCTAAATTCGGCTGCCGCGTGGCCATGCTTTGCTGCAATCCCCATTCGACCACTCGTCCTGGACCGGGGGCGATCGCCAATCCATTTGCTGTTCCGGTTCAGTCACGCCATCCGTGGCCTCGCTTCCGCTAACAAACATCCGAACGAGGTCTGACGGAGGCGCTATTTCAAAACTCCACTCTCTCCCTCGTCTTCTGACCGGCCCGTCTCGTACGAAAATGACGCATTCTACAGCATGCATATCGCTGAAAATACCAACTTGACCAACAGTTTGGAAGGGAACCCTCCCCCCAAGTCGGCAAGCTTTCTTGACTTGTATACCTTTGGCTTTACATCTTCTTTCACGACTTATCAAAGACATCCGTTAAGGTCAACATCCGCATGTGTTTCATATAACCATAAAACTTTCATATCTGCAGGCACCTACGTCTGGCAACCCGACGGCAACAATGCGAGAGCATCAGGTTAGACTCACGAGTTGGGCGTCAGTAGAGTGCTGAGCTTCACCTGGTCATCATGAGAGTTGAGAGATTTTTGCTCGGTATTAAGGCATGTCTCCATGGTCTTATCGCAAGAGCACGACACTCGAGCATGTACGTATCAAGGGCAAAGAGATCAGTAGGACCGAATGCCGGTGCGTGCATGATATCCTGACAGTGATCTCAAAGATGTTTAGCTGGCAGCTTTAGTTCGTTCATTATGCGTCGCCTTCAATGCAAAGCAGTTTGATACGGATGATCTGTTACGGTCGCCACATCATCTACTCTGAAGTTCTCTAATACAGAGTCGGCACTTTTGTGGCTGTCCTCAATCCTCGTCCAGGGCCGCTGAAATTACGTCCTGATCGGCACTGTATCTCCCCACCAGTCCAGACACAGAGGGATAGGTTGGGGCAATCTCTTCTGCTGGCCCCCATCTTCCATCCGCTCGCAACCCAGTTGAAGCTCGTCCAGCGAGGATACGATAGGTGAAGAGAAACGAAGACGATACCACGCAGCGTGTGCATATAAATTATATCAACAATGGTCAAATGTACCGAATTATCATCAGGACTTGGAGGTAGGTGCGCTGTCCCACTTTCGCGTCTTCCTTGCCCGTGAAGGAAGTGATGGACTGCTGGCATGATGTAGAGATAGATAGCAATCTTCACGGATCTCCGGACAACTGATGGACGACGATGATAATCCGTTCAAGGATCTCTCTTTGAGTTCTGGGGTGCCCATGGCGTTGGTGTGTTGTCCCAGTTCGACTTGCGGTTCACCCTTGGACTTTGTTCTTTTCAAATAAGGCTTTTGTCGCTGAATCTAGACTTTATTCTTTGCCGAGCAGCCCGCTGTCAGGCACGGCGCTGGGTTTGAGGATGTTGACGACGCCTTGGCCAGAGGATCTGAGGCTTTCAGCATCTAAAGTAGGGTCAGGGCTCCGCTCGTTGGTAGAGGGTGCCGTTGTAGATTGTGATTCATCCGTCTCCCAGGGTTTCTTCCGCCGAGGCGTCTTGTCAACTTTGCTCGAGCCCGGTTCGAGGACTGTGTCGGGGATCTCTTCGATGCCGGGTACGGGAAGGTTGCGGGTGATGAGGTCCACAATGGCAGCGAAGGAGGTCGGGTAAGGCGGTTGTGCATCGGAATCGGCAATTTGAGTGGTTATGTCGGTTGTCGGATCAGAAGAGGACGGTTCTGACGCTTGAGGCTGTGTCTGGAGCCCTTGGGACGACTCTCCACCTTGTGAGGTAGATGTCGATGTTGAAGGCGCGCTCGTCGAGTGTGCATGTCGAGGAACAGATTCAGTCCGAGTTTGGTTCTGCCGCCATGATGTATACGCCAGCGCATCGATGGGCGGAAGATTGTATTTCCTGGGGGATATGTTAGTATCTGA
>Ga0255336_101197_pt1 | contig 21602 bp, 17 predicted proteins | sample MeOH1_35cm_T3_17_FD_189102 | JGI IMG/M metagenome (GOLD analysis project Ga0255336, IMG submission 189102) | Sandy soil microbial communities from University of British Columbia, Vancouver, Canada - MeOH1_35cm_T3_179 | ecosystem: Engineered > Artificial ecosystem > Sand microcosm > Unclassified ...
TCAGATAGTAAATACTAAACAAATGAAAAAAATTTTTAATGCTACAAAAAGGTAAAACATTACTCACTTTTTTAAAAACAATAAAAGCTTGAGACTCACTGTAAATCAATGGGTTCCAAGCTTTTTAACTTCTTCAACTGTCAAAGATGAGAAATTGAATACTTTACAAGTAAATATATACTACTTTTAATAATAACTTTTATTAATATTATTTTATATTTTTTTCCATTCATTACTCAAGATTCCATAGAGATACATATCCCATCTCTTCCCATCTCTATGTATAAATTCTCTGTATATTCCTTCACGTTTAAAGCCAAGCTTTTCATAAAGAGACATAGCCCCTTTATTATAGCTAAAAACGTTAAGCTGAACTCTATGTAAATTTAACTCATTAAAAGCAAAATCAAGTAAAAGTTCCATAGCCTCTTTTCCATAACCGCTGCCTCTATGTTTTCCTTCACCTATACCGATTCCTAAGTTTGCTACACCATTCCACCATTGAATGTTAGTTAGTTCAATATAGCCAACCATTTCATCTTTATCAATTGATCTTATTGAGAAGGAGTAGCTTTTACCAGAGGTTTGAGTTTCTTTTATCCACTGCTTAAGCTCCTCTCTGGACTTGGGATTAGCTGGAATTTTATCGAAAAACCTCAAGAAATCCGTATTTTCATACCAGCAAGCAAAAGTTTCTATATCTTCAGTATTTATAGCTCCTAATCTCACTTTATTTCCATTTAACATTCCACTTTTAATCATATCCATTTGTACTCCTCTATTTATTTGTCTTATAAATGTATTATATATATATATTACTATAAATTAAAGGAAAAGCTAAACCACTTATTATTCTTTGTGATTTAGCTAAAAACAAACCTAAAAGCTATGCACTTTCCGATATATTAATTTTCACAACTTCCTTTTTATCTTTTCTTGATGCTATCCAATAAGGTACTGCTACAAATAATGAACCACCAATAATATTTCCTAAAGTAGCAAATATTAAATTATGTGCAATTCCTTCAATAGTTACTTCAACGCCTTTGGAAAGTATTGCTGCTAAAGGCAGAAGTGTCATATTTGCAACACTATGTTCGTAACCAGAGGTTATAAAGGCAAATATGCACCAAAATATCATAATAAGTCTTGCGGTCTCTTCCTTTAATTTATAATAACACCAAACTGCAAGACAAACTAATATATTGCAAAGTATTCCTCTTGCAAAAATTTCAATTGAGGAAGGTGCAATCTTTCCTTGTGCGCCTTCTATAATATATTTACCTGTAGCTCCTTTAGCTAAGCCAGTAGCTAAAAATAGCGCTATCGTTATCAAAGAACCTATAAAGTTTCCTATCCAGCTGAGAGTCCAGATCTTTACTGCATCCATCCAAGTTGTTTTCTTTTCAAGTGCACCCATAGTCATTACAAGGTTTGTACCTGTAAAAAGCTCTGCTCCTGCAGCCATAACAAGACTAAGAGCAACCCCAAAAGAAGCACCCATAGCTATTTTATAAGCTGGAGAATTTGCATAATGCAGCGCCCCTCCAATTGTAAAAATAAATATATAAGATATGCCTATAAACATTCCTGCTAGTATAGCGGTTGTTAAATAGCTTAATTTGCTCTTTTTTAATGCATTTATTTTCTTTTCAGCATAATGAGATACATTTTCAACCTCTGCTTTATACATTATATCTTCTCCTTTTCCCAATTTCTCACGCCAATTATACCATAGATTTTTGGACTATTTTTATTTAAGAATATTCTGTTTTTGCTTTGTGGAAAATGGAAAAAATTAGACACCGAGATTTGCAAAAAACACTAAAACATTGAAAGGATTTTTACCCCTCAGTGTTCTCAGCGTCTTCTGTTATGTCAGTGTCTAAAATCCTTTTAAAGATTAAGTAATTTATTTGTTCCAGTTTTCTAATAAGTATTTTTCTGCCTCTGGACACCAAAGGTCTTTATTCTTCTTAGTAATTTCAGCAAGCTTTGCAAAATGTTTATTGGATTTTCCCTTTTCTTCAAATTCATCAATTGCAGTTAGTTCCATATTTATATTTGTATATATAAGCTTCTTACCTGCTGGAACCTCTGGAAGTCTAAGAGTTGCCTCTGCTGCGCTGTCTAGTCCTCCTATATGAGTTACCATAACTGCTGGATTTATTTGTCTCTTTTCTGTCATTCTTAAGGATTCAATCATATCATTTGTATTACCTCCTGTAGTACCAACAATATGAGTGGAATTATAATGTACATTATAAAAATTACATTCTCCAGAGAAGTTTATGTCTGTAGGACCAGCAAAGAAGTTTAAGCATCCATCTCTTCCAAGAATTTTATCCGCCTGCTCTACTACCGTCTTAACAGGTGCAAAGGCATATACATCATCAAAGCCAGTACCTCCTGTTAAATTCCTTAAATAGCCTGCTGCATCTTCAATATTTCTAGTGTTTACAAATATTAATTCAATTCCATCTTTTTTTATTTCTTCTGGATTAAATATAGTCTCAGCTCTTTTTAATCTCTTTTCATCAACATCAGTTACAACTAGCATAGAAGGTCTTCTATCACAGTGCAGAGCATAATCTACTGCACCAAGGCCCATTGGACCAGCTGCTGCAATTAGTGCTAATTTACCGCCTTCTACTATTCCCATTTCATGAACATAGCTTCCCATAGTAGTATGATAGTTTGCATGAAAAGCACCTATAATACATGACATTGGCTCTGAAAGTGAAGCTTCGTAATAGGTCTCAGCATCATAATGAAGAAGGCATCCAAGCTCCATAACCTCATGAGGCATTATAACATAAGTAGCATCTCCACCGCAGTTTTTGTAAGAATATCCAGGTGAATCCATACTTCCCTTATAATTTAAAGCTGGCTGAATGGAAAACTTCTCTCCTATCTTAAATTGATCCTTCCATTTTTCACCTACTTCAACTATATTCCCAGCCATTTCGTGACCTATTATTATTGGGTTCACAGCTACATCCTTTGGAACTCTTTTATGATCGGGTCCTAGAATAGAAGCTTTATAAGAAGACATACATATGCTGTCAGATACAACCTGTACAAGTATTTCATCCTCTTTTATCTCTGGCAGTTCAAATTCTTCTAATCTTAAATCCTTTTTACCATATAATCTTACTGCTCTTGTTTTCATAATGTACCTCCTTTTATATTTCTTCTGTAAGTATATCAATTATTTCCTTCTTATCTTTTGAATTAATCAGTCTATTGACGTTAGCTTCATCTAGGCATACAATTGCAATTTTCGAAAGTATGTCTAAATGATCATTGTTCTTACCAGCAATTCCTATTACTATATAAGCTATATTTCCATCACCAAAATCTACTCCGTCTGGATATTGGAGTACAACTATTCCAGATTTATTAATATATTTAATAAATTCATTCATACCATGTGGAATAGCTATTCCATTTCCTATATAGGTGGTAATATCCTCTTCTCTTTTTCTCATACCAATTAAATAGGGCTCTTCCACAAAGCCGTTTTCAGCTAATAATTTACCTGCTCTCTCAATTGCTTCAAATTTTGCTTCAGATTTTAAATTTAAAAGTATATTAGCTTCATTTAATATTTTTCTATCCATTTTAGTCTGCCTCCTCATTTAGAATGGTTATAAGAGAGCTTCTTAAATCTTTTATATCACCTAATCTTAAGACTTCAGTAAACTTCTTATCTTCAATTAAAGCTATACTAATTTTACCTATTTGCTCTAAGCTGTAGCTATCTTCATTTTTTCTGGCAAGCATTACAATAAAGGTATCAACATTTTCATTGATAAAGCCTGCACTTAATAAGGGCATTTGCTTTTTTAATCTATAAACTCCTACAAAGGGACCTATAACACTATCAGACCTTGTATGAAGCAGTGCAACATGACTATTTGGTATAACCACGCTGCCCATTTCTTCCCTATTCATTATTAATTCAAAAACCTCAGCACTATCTACAATTAACTTTTTACTGAATAAATCCCTTGATATTAAATCAACAAGATCATTAAAAGAGCTTGCCTCTATTAATTCAAGCTGAATATTTTCTAAGATACTATCTATTAACTTATACTTTTCAGCTCCGACATTATGTTTTTTAATATTGGATAAGGCATTGAAGTTGCTGGATAGTCTATTAATTAATAAATAATTTTTAATAAATTTATTTATTTTCTCTATATCCCCACTTTGGAGAAAAGGAGTCACATTAATCACATTTTCGTAGCCCAGCTTTTCATTTAATTTAGTTGTAGTTAATATTATATCATAATTATTATCCTTTTCATTCCAATCTTTTAAGGACGAAATCGTGATAGAGCCAATTCTAGGTATGGAATGCTTGATTTTATTAGATAATATCCTTGCTGTAGCTATACCATTTGCGCATATTATTAAGGCTGACAGCTTGTTATTATTTGCGTTAGTTCTTTCAATGGCTGCACCAATATGCATTGTAAGAAAGCCAATTTCATCCTGCGACATAGTAATATTATATTTTGAAAATACTAGCTTAGATGCATAATTAACTGCATTAAAAAGGTTTCCGTAATAATTTTTTATTTCATTTATCAAAGGGTTCTTTACCTGTATACCCATATTTATCCTATATAATGCTGGATTAAAATGTTGAGTTAATCCTAAAATAAGTTGTTCATCACATTCAATATTAATATTTAAGTTTTTTTCCACTTCAAAAACCACTTCAGTTGATAGTTCTTCAAGGGGAACACCTAATACTTCAAATTTTCTGTTCCTGTTATAAATGTACTTATTTCCCATAAGATGTATAGCTATATACGCTAATTCATCTTCGCAAATATTAATGTTTATGCTTAATAAATAATCTTTAATTTTTTTAATAAAAGCAAATTCCTCTGACGACAAAATATCTTGTACTAAATAATTAGGTAATCCAATTGCAGAGCCTAATTTTGTTTTCTTAAGTGATAATAATATATAAATAAAAGAATTAAAATAGGACATATCGTCCATGCTTATCATTTCATCTTTTAACAGCTCAAGTATTTCCTTTGTCACTTCTATAAGTTCTTCGTCAAAAATTATCTTAAAGAAAGAATTTATTGCTGCATCATTTTTACTACCATATACAAAGGCCAGTAATTCATCAATAGATTTGTATTCATATAAAAGCTCAAGGAATATGTTTCTTTTAACCCATTCTGAACCACTGATTTCTATGCCATATCCTCTTTTTCTTTCTAATTGAAGGTTTCTTAAGTTTAGCCACTGCTCTATTTTATCCATATATAAGGTAATAGTACCTTCCACAACATTTAGCTGATAGCTGAAATAGGCTGATTTATATGGCTCTTTTGAAACTAAAAGCTGTGCAATAATAAGAAGCATTTTTTGATCTTGGCTAAGCAGCCACTGCATTGGAATGCCTACAAGGAACTGCTGAAGTTCCTTAATAGCATCCTTACTGCCCTTTATATTTAAATTAAAGTTTATTTCATTTATTGTAATACTTTTATCCAATAAAAATTTATTAATAACCGCAATTTCTCTAGAAATTGTGCGGTTACTAACTGCAATTTGTTCTGAAAGGTCCTTTATATTTAAAGGACCTTTCTCTATTATTGAGTTTAAGATAAACTTTTGTCTGGCAGTTAAGTCATTCATAGTTTACATCGCCATCCAATATTTTATTTTTTTAATGATTTAACAAAGTTATCATAAGTTGAATTATCTAAAAAGTTCTTAATTGTAACTATCTTAGCATTAGGTGCAACCTGCATAGCCCTTGCAGCTAAGCTCTCTTGTGTAAATACTACTTCCGCATCTTTAGGAATTTCATTTACAGCTGAATGCTTTACTGTTACATTAAACCCTGCATCTTTAATCTTCTTTTTAAGTATTGATTCTCCCATTGCTGATGAACCCATACCAGCATCGCATGCAAAAACTATTAAATTAGGAATTCCTATTGGGCTCACTAATTTTTGTCCCTTGCTTTCAGCTTTTAAATTACTAACTAAAGTTTTTGCATCGTTGAAGGCTTCCTCGTCTTCACCTACATTGCTTCTTTTTACTATAACAGATGCAATTAGGAAGGAAACTACAGCTCCTACAAGTATACCAGTTAAAACAGGCAGTAATCCACCTTTAGGGCTCATAGCTATTTCTGCAAAGATACTTCCTGGTGAAGGTGATGCAACAAGGCCTGCTCCAGTTATTACGAATGTGAAATCAGCAGCTATACCACCGCCTATTACTGCTAATAATAATACTGGATTCATTAATACATATGGGAAATAAATTTCATGAATACCACCAAGGAAGTGGATGATAACTGCTCCTGGTGCTGACTGTTTTGCCATTCCTTTTCCATGTAACCAGTAAGCTAATAATATACCAAGTCCAGGTCCTGGATTCGATTCTAATAAGAAGAATATTGATTTCCCAACTGCTTTTACATCTTGAACTCCTAGTGGATCAAAAACACCATGATTTATTGCATTATTTAAGAATAATATTTTTCCAGGTTCAACAAATAGTGCAATTAGTGGAAGTAATTTTGCCTGGGTTATCCAATGTGCACCATTTCCTAGGGCTACTGAAACAGAATTTACCACTGGCCCTATAGCTGAATATGCAAGTAAGGTTAATAAACCTCCCAGTATTCCTGCTGAGAAGTTATTTACCAGCATTTCAAAGCCAGTAGGAATTTTTCCTTCTACTAATTTGTCAAATTTTTTAATAACATAGCCACCTAGTGGTCCAACTATCATAGCACCAAGAAACATTGGTATAGTTGCTCCTACAATTACACCCATGGTAGCTATTGCACCGACTACGGCTCCTCTTGTACCATAAACTAATTTACCTCCCGTATATCCAATAACTAATGGCAGTAAGTAAGTAATCATAGGTCCTACTAATTTTCCTAGATACTCATTTGGTATCCAGCCAGTTGGAATAAATAATGCTGTTATAAGTCCCCAAGCTATAAAAGCTCCAATGTTTGGAAGAACCATTCCTGTAAGGAACCCGCCAAACTTTTGCATTTTAGCTTTGCCTTTACTATTTTTGATAGTTATAGGCATTGCTGATTTTTTAGATGTTTCCATATGTTTTTACCCCCTTTTCTTATTACCTTAACTATAAGAAAAAGTAAACGTTTTTTCAAGTTAATATACTTTAACTTTGACCATCCTTATATCTGACAACTTTGAACATAAATTTATTATATCTATTTTTGTGTATGTAAAAAGCTGAGAAAATCTCAGCTTTTTACATGTTTTATTATTTAACTACTTCAACTGCTAAATTTAGCTTTTCGCCATTTATGCTAGTTTCATTGTATTCTCTTTCTGCATTATAAATAACCTCTACAGTAAGAGTTTCCTTCATAATATGACTTTCGAATTTTTTAATTATGGTTTTAAGCATTTCATTTTCTGTAACATATAATTTTATCTTATCAGCAACCTCAAAACCACTTTCTTTTCTCAGGTTTTGAATCTTACTAATAACTTCCCTTACATGGCCTTCTTCTTTAAGCTCCTCAGTTATATGAGTATCAAGCACTACACCTATTTGCCCCTCTCCAGCAAATGCATATCCTTCAAGTCCCTTCATTGTTACAAGAAGGTTCTCACAATTTAGTTCAATTTTTAAACCTTGAACATTTATAGTTACAGTGCCGCCATTTTGAATAGTCTGAGCTAATTCCATCTGATTTCTTGCATCAAGTTCTTTTCTTATTCCAGGTATATGCTTTCCATAAGCTTTTCCTAGCACAGGAAGATTTGGCTTTATTTCAAAGTTTACATACTTTGATAAATCTGCACCTAATTCTAATTTCTTAATATTAAGCTCTTCCTTTATAATGTCACTGTAGTATTCAGGAAGTACCTTTGTACTTAGAAGCATTTCAGAAAGAGGCTGTCTGTTCTTTATATTAGCAGCATTTCTTGCACTACGTCCTAAATTAACTACCTTATAAGCTAAATCCATTTCTACTTCCAAATTGTTATCGATAAATTCTTCCTTAACTACTGGCCAATGACATAAATGGATGCTTTCTGGAGCATTTTTATCTAAATTAACCACAAGGTTTTGATACATTTCTTCTGTAATAAATGGTACAAAAGGAGCAGCTATTAAACTTAAAGTCTTAAGTACTCTATACAAAGTAACATAAGCTCCAATTTTATCATCAGTTAATTCTTCAGTCCAATATCTTGATCTGTTTCTTCTTACATACCAATTTGAAAGTCCATCCACAAATTCTTCAACAGAAAGTGCAGCTTGAGTTATTTTGTAATTAGCTAGATTTTCATCAACATTCTTTACCAAGCTATTAAGCTTTGACATTATCCATTTATCCATTACATTACCGCTTACAAAGTCTTCATACTTTGTAGGGTCAAATTGGTCTATTTCAGCGTAAAGTACATAGAAGGAATATACATTCCACAAAGTGCTTAAGAATTTTCTTTGTGCTTCAATAACAGCTTCTTCATAGAATCTTGATGGAAGCCATGGTGCACTGGAAGTATAGAAATACCATCGAGTAGCATCTGCTCCTTCATTATCTAAGGAAACCCATGGACTTAGTACATTACCCTTATGCTTTGACATCTTAAGTCCGTTTTTATCAAGTACATGGCCTAAAACTAAACAGTTTTCAAAAGGACTCTTATCAAATATTACAGTTGATATAGCAAGTAGTGTGTAGAACCATCCTCTTGTTTGGTCAACAGCCTCTGAAATAAACTGTGCAGGGAAATTCTGCTCAAACAATTCCTTATTTTCAAAAGGATAATGATGCTGTGCAAAAGGCATAGAACCAGAATCAAACCAGCAGTCTATAACGTCTGAAACTCTAGTCATTTCCTTGTGACAATGTGGACATTCTAAATGTACAGCATCTATATAAGGTTTATGAAGTTCTATATCGTAAGGTACATTCTTTCCTTTAGCTTTAAGTTCTTCAAGGCTACCTATCATTTCTCTATGGCCGCATTCACATTCCCATATAGGAAGTGGAGTTCCCCAATATCTTTCTCTAGAAATACCCCAATCTATAACATTTTCAAGGAAGTTACCCATCCTGCCTGTTCTTACGTTGTCTGGATACCAATTAACACTATTATTATTTTTAAGAAGCTTATCTCTCATAGCAGACATTTTTATAAACCAAGATTCTCTTGGATAATATAATAGTGGAGTATCGCATCTCCAACAGTGTGGATAAGAGTGAATAAAGCCCTCCGCCTTGTATAAGTTTCCTGATTCTTTTAATGCTTCAATAATCTTAGCATCAGCCTTTTTAACAAATAATCCTGCCCAGGGCTCAACTTCAGCTACAAATTTTCCTTCTACATCTACAAGGTTAACAAGAGGTAAGTCATACTTTCTACCAGTAATATTATCATCTTCACCATAAGCAGGAGCCGTATGAACTATACCAGTACCATCAGTAAGTGTTACATAGTCTGCATGAACTACATAAAAAGCTTTTTTATCTGGTTTTGCAAACTTAAATAACTGTTCGTATTCTACTCCTTCTAATTCTGAACCCTTGAACTCCTTAACTATTTCATACTCACAATCAAGCTTATTAAGCAGTGCTTTTGCCAGAATTAAGTGCTCCTCATGATGTAAAACTTCAACATAATCGTAAGCTCTATTTATTGCTAAAGCTACGTTACTTGGCAATGTCCAAGGTGTTGTTGTCCAAGCTAATATATATTTATTCTCTTCACCTTTAACTTTAAACTTAATATACACAGAAGTTTCTTTAACATCCTTGTAACCCTGTGCAACCTCATGGGAGGATAAAGAAGTTCCGCAGCGTGGACAGTAAGGAACAATTTTGTGTCCCTTATAAATAAGCCCCTTTTCCCACATTTGTTTTAAAGCCCACCACTCAGATTCTATATAGTTATTTTGGTAGGTTACATAAGGATTCTCCATATCTACCCAGTAGCCAACTCTCTCAGTCATATCCTTCCACTGCTGTACATAGGTAAATACGCTTCCTTTACATTTCTTAATGAAATCTTCAACTCCATATTCCTCTATTTGAGGTTTTCCAGATATGCCAAGAGATTTTTCAACCTCAAGCTCCACAGGAAGACCGTGTGTATCCCAGCCAGCCTTTCTTAGTACCTTATAACCCTTCATAACTTTGTATCTTGGAATAAGGTCCTTCATAACTCTTGTTATAACGTGGCCTATATGTGGTTTTCCATTAGCTGTAGGAGGTCCATCATAAAAGGTAAAATATTCTCCGTCTTTATTCATATCAAAGTTTTTCTTAATTACATCATTATCTTCCCAAAGCTTTAGTACATCTTTTTCCATATCCACAAAGCTCTTTGAAGACTCAACTTTTTTATACATAATAAAACTCCTTTCATCTATTTAATTATTAACATAAAACTTATAAAAAAAACTTCATCCCAAAAGGACGAAGTTATACTCGTTATACCACCTAATGTTCAAATGCTAACACATTCTATCCTTTAACGCAGGATTACGGATAAACTTAAGATAATGATGGATACTGTTTCATTATATTTCAGTTCTCAGCTCAAAGGTGATTTTCCTTAAAACTTCCCTATGGGTTTCCACCATGCCCCACTCTCTGTAAGTTCTGAATTTAAGTACTTTTCCTTATCAATGCTTCTGATAATTCTCTACTTATTTTAATATACTTAGTTTTAATTGTCAATTTTTTTGTAAATTTAATTCTACATTATTTTCTAAATTTAATTCTATATAAATTTATTTCATAGGAAATAATCCTGCCATCAAATGCATTTGCTGCTTAAACCTGATATTCAATAAGCTCCTCTGCAAGAGCTATGTTATTTAAAAGTCCATTAGCATCATTTATATAGTTTTCTTTAGGCTCTTCAAACCAAAAATGTGTTAATAACAGTTTTTTAGCTTCTGATTCTTTTGCTATGCTGCAGGCTTCTTTAACTGAAAGGTGCGGTACTTGCCCCATTGCCTTAATATTTTCAGTAGCATTTGCATCACATAAAAATAAATCTGAATTTTTAGCGAGTTTTATTATATTATCACAATAAACAGAATCTGCACTATAAGCAAAAACCTTGCCATCTTTCTCAATTCTCATACCATAGCACTCAACTGGATGAACTGTTTTATAAAACTTAATTTTAATATCTTTAATTTCAATTTCCATATTTTCTTGAATAATATGAGTATTAAAGATGCCCTTGACATTTATATCATTATATTCATTATCTGGAGTTTTAGGTGTATATATTTCTATAGCTTTATTCATGGTTTTAAAATTTTGTTTAATTTGCACAGCATATTTTAAAATATGCATATCTGAACAATGATCCCTATGTAGATGTGAAAGTATTATAGCATCTAACGCTTCAATTTTACAATATGTTTGAAGCCTGCTTAAAACGCCATTACCGCAGTCTATTAAGATATTTGTGTCTTCATCTTGAAGTAAATATCCAGAGCAGGCTCCACCCTTACCAGGGAATGGACCATAGTTACCTAAAACAATCAGTTTCATAAGTTTTCCTCCTTTAATTTATTTATCTTCTTTCTATTAATCCAAAAATATATATAATTTGTTAACGGTATTAAATACAAATAAACTGCATAAAGTATAGAACTTGCACTTACACTTAATGTGGTTAGTGGAACTAATACTGCTATATTCCAAGGTATTAAAGGGGCTATTATTATAGATGTATTTTCTATATCCACTGCAAATTGCTCGGCAGTAATATTGTTTTTTTCATAGGCATTTTTCATAAGCATATTACTGAGTATAACTGCTAAGGCTTGGCTACATCCAAAAGCTGCTGCTGCAATACTTACAACAATATTTGAGAAATATACATTATGTCTGCCTTTAACATTGCTTATCATTAGCTCAATTGACTTTAACATTTCTGTACCCTCAAAGATTCCAGTAAAGGCAGAAGATACAAAAACAACTATAGAAATCTTAAGCATAGAAAGTATGCCGCCTCCAGAGATTATAGTTGATAAAGTACTTTTATAGGGTATACTATAACCAATTACTATATATTTTAACATTTCAATAATATTTATATGCTGAAATAAAATTGCAATTATACTGGCTATTAAAACACTCAGCAGCATTAAGGTTTTTACATTGACCTTAAAAATTGAGAAAATTAATATAATTGCTGCTGGTAGTAAGGTAATAATATTAATATCATATACTTTTGTGATTTCTCCTATTAATAAATTATTCCCTATAACTAATGGGAACTTAATAGAAAATACAGTATAAATAATACAAGATAAAATGAAAGGTACAATTGAGGTTTTAAACATATTTTTTATGTTTGTAAATATATCTGTTTCAGTTAAACTTGCAACTAAATTTGCACTTGAGGACATAGGTGAGCATCTGTCACCAAAGTAAGCACCTGATAAAATAGCCCCAGCTGTAATTGGAAGGCTGACATCTCCGCCTCTAGCCATTACCATAAGTGCAATCCCAACGGTTCCTATAGTTCCAAAGGAAGTACCAATTAAAAAAGATACAATTGAACTTATTAAAAATGTGCACAATATAAATATGTGCGGATTTAAAAATTTCATCCCATAATATACAATTGCAGGTACTGTTCCTGATGCCATCCATGATGCTGTTATGGCACCAATTAATATAAAGATTTTTAAAACAATTAAAGATTTCTTGCCGCCTTCATAAGACATCTTTAAAAGGGACTTAAATTTAAAGCCTCTTTTCATTCCCAGTATAATGAATAATACTAAACTAATAATTAATGGATATCCTATAAATATTCCTTTGAAGGCACTGGTTAATAATAAAATAAAACATATTATGAAAACTATTATAAGGTCCATGTAAATCTCCCGTAAAAATTAAATTATTTTGTGCAGCAAAATCTCACAAGTTTATAATATCAAAATTGAATTTAATTTCATAGCTTGTATGATTATATTTTGGGTTATAATAATAAATATGATGGTATTTAAAGGAGTGTATTGAAATGGAAATAACTTGGCTTGGACATTCTTCTTTTTTGTTTAAAGATATAAAAGGAAGAACACTAATTACTGATCCCTTTGATGAAAGTGTAGGTTATAAAGTTTATAATGGTGCTGCAGATGTAGTTACCATTAGTCATCATCATTTCGACCATGATTATACTAAAAATATCACAGGAAATCCGGAAATAATAGATAAGGTTGGATTTTTTCATGCATGTGATATAGACATAACAGGTATTCCTTCCTATCACGATAATGTTAAAGGTGCTAAACGCGGAGAGAATGTAATATATATTTTTAAAATGGATGATTATAGAATTTGCCATTTAGGAGATTTAGGTCATATTCTTTCAGTGAAGGACTCTGATGAAATTGGAGACATTGACGTGTTATTAATACCCATTGGTGGAAATTATACTATAGACGGAAAAGAAGCAACTGCAGTTTGTAAGCTTTTAAATCCAAAACTAGTTATACCAATGCACTTTAAAACTTCCTCTATTTCATTCCCTATTGAAGGAGCTGAAACATTTTTAACACATATGAAAAATGGGGAAAGAATTCAAAGCAATACACTAAAGCTTGAGGGAAAACTTGAAGGGAGAAATGTAGTTAGAATTTTAGACTTTAAGGCTTAAGTTGGTTATACTACTCAATTTAATAACTCCGCAAGTTGTCAAACTGAAAAAATTAGTTTAAATACTTCTTTCTAATTTTTTTAAATAATTAACATCACAAAACTATATTGACATAATTACCATAATTATGATATGTTACATCCATACATAAGAAAAATTATCAAAGCTATGACTAAAGCCAGTAAACATTTAAATCTAAAGAGAGCAAAATTCAAGGCTGAAAGATTTTGTGGTCACTAATTGTTGAAACCTACTTTAGGAGTTGTAAGTGAATCTTACCGGATTTAACCCGTTAATGTTATTAAGATGGATTGTCTATACAATCAATTTGAGTGGTACCGCGGATTAACCTTCGTCTCAATTTTTGAGATGAAGGCTTTTTTATTTTATTATTGTTGCATGTAGAATAAGTAATACAATGAGCGTAACAATTGATAATTGTTACGTGCAGGTAAAAGCCCTAAATGGGCTTTTACTGGCAACCTAGTCGATGAGAATCGGCGGGTACAGGTTTCCAAGTACAGAGGAATACAAGGAGGAATATAATTATGTACATGTCAAAAATGTTTATAAAAACCTTAAGAGAAGCGCCAAATGATGCTGAAATTGCAAGCCATAAGCTTATGATAAGATCAGGATTAGCACGAAATCTTGTTTCAGGTGTCTATAGCTATTTACCCCTAGGAATTAGAGTATTGGATAAAATCAAGATAATTATTAGGGATGAATTAAATAAAAAAGATGCAGAAGAAATTTTGTGTTCAGCCCTTCAGCCAAAAGAACTTTGGGAAGAGTCAGGAAGATGGAGTGATTATGGCAAAGAAATGTTTAGGCTAAAGGATAGAAATGATAGAGAATTTTGCCTCGGCCCAACCCATGAAGAAATCTTTACCAATATAGTAAAAAAAGAAATAACTTCATAGTAATTATTTAGATGAAAGCGGTAAAAGCAAACCTATGGTTATGGGATGTTATGGCATAGGAGTAACAAGAGTTCTAGCTGCAATTATTGAGCAGCACCATGATGATAATGGCATAATTTGGCCTGTCTCCGTAGCACCTTATCATGTGGTAGTCGTTCCTGTAAATGTAAAAGATGAAAATCAATTTATAGCTGCTAAAGAAATATATGGAATGTTAAAGGAAAATGGTATAGAAGTAATCATAGATGATAGAGATGAAAGAGCTGGTGTTAAGTTTAAAGATGCTGACTTAATTGGAATTCCTATGAGGATTACAGTGGGTAAGAAAATTGGGGAAGGAATTGTAGAATTTAAACAAAGAAGCGAGAATATTATTGACGAAATTCATGTTGATTCAGTTTTAACCAATGTAAAAAAAATAATAGAAAAAGCTTAGACGTCAAAATGAGCCACGAGAAACGTCCCCGTGGCTTATTTTTAATGTGAAAAATCTATGTCTGTTGCAATAGGTGCTTTACCATGTTTCTCTAAAAATTTATTTATAGCTGGTAAAATTACATCTAAACACTGGGTAAATAGAACTATTACCTCCCCTTCAATGGCTGTTTCCATAGCATCTACAATAGCCTCTTCTTCCTTATAAATTATTTTTAAATTTTTCTCATTAAAACCGCTTTCTATAACACCTTTCTTTAGTAAATTTGCACTTTCTCCTACATTTCTTTCTCTTAAATCTGCTTGCTCTCTTATAATAATATTACTGCAATAAGCAGCCGCAATACTTCCAAGCTCCTTTATATATTTATCCATTCTATCACCAGGCGCTGCAATTATTGCTGTTAATCTTGATGGCTTAAGAGAGGTTGCAATGTTTAATACTTCTTTAAAAGCCTCTGAATTATGTCCGTAATCTAAAATCACTTTATAGCCTTCAAACTCTAGGATATTTTGCCTTCCAGGATTAAAATATAAGTCACACTTAATTTTTGTTATAATTCCCATAATTTTATCGATATCATCACAAATATTAAGTATAGCTGCTGTGGCTGCCATTATATTCAATATATTTCCTTTGGAATAGCCGCCGTGAGTGAATGGAATTTCCTTTATATTTGAAAGTTTCTTTTCATTTTTATTTTTATTGTAAATTAGGCAATCATTTTCTAAATAGAAACATTCTCCTCCATTTTTTATATGTTCACTAATATATTCATTTTTTTCTATACTAAAAAGGCATACATTTTTTTTATTTTTTGTATGGTTTACTAAATCCTCCTGAGCCTTTACAACTATTTTTCCGTCATAATCAAGCTCATCAAGTACTACAGCTTTAATTTGTAGTAAATCCTGAACATCTTTTATTCCGCACATCCCAATATGGTCTTCAGATAAAGAAGTAATAATTGCAGCGGTTGCTTTTTCGTATCCAAGGCCATTTTTTAAAATTCCACCCCTCGCAGTTTCCATAACTGCTGCTTCCACAGTATTGTTACATAAAACTGCTCTGGCGCTTAAGAACCCTGTTGTATCTCCATTTCTTATTTTTTTGCCGCCGACAAAAATTCCACCTGTAGAAGTTAGTGCTGCATTAAAACCTAGATTATTTAAAATGTAATATAAAAGACGTGCTGTAGTTGTTTTGCCATTTGTTCCTGTAACAGAAAATATAGGAATAAGTCCAATTCCTTCATCTACTAATTTATTAATAAAACAATTAGCTATTTTGTCCTTTACATCATTTAGTTCCTCGTAAGCGTCAAAAACGTTTCCTAGATCCACCAGCATAAGCTCTTTATCTTCTTGAAGGTCAATGTACATAAATTCTATTGGAAAATCCCTATATACATTTTCACAAAAACTTTCCAGTCCCTTTAAGGCTGTTACCACCTCAATGACTTGTAAGCTATCACTTTCTATTTCCATTACCTTATAAATGTCTTCTTTTCTTAAAACTGTTAAAACCTTGCCCTTATAGCAAATAGCCCTATATTTAACTCTACCACTATAAACAAAAGCTCTAGTATACATCTTCATTACATTATCCAATACAGTATTTAATTCCTCTTCATTGTTTATTGTTATTTTTACTTCTTTATTTTTATTAATGCTCCTTATATTTAAAGGATATTTAAAATCCGTCTCCTCTTTTATTTCTTCAATTCCATATAAAACCCTTCCTTGAGCCTTAGGAATTTCAGTATATCTTAATTTCTCCCAAAGACCCTTCCTGTTTCTTGAAAGCTGAGTCATCATTATATTTTCATAACTTTGATAATCTCTTCCTAGTATTATTGAATTTTTACCGTACCCTGCTTGAAATAAATCCTCACTAAGTTCTATAATAGGAATTCCTCTTTGTCTAGTCAAATTTACTATATAATATAAAAAATCTTTTTTAATTAGATTCTCTGACTTTTCGGCAAGCCATTTTGGATTATCCAAATAATACTGAATATTACTTAATAAATACTTAGAAAGTTCCTCCACTGTATAAGTAACCCATAAACACCATTCCTCGGCTTTTCTTTCAATATCAATTAGTTTTTCCTTAAACCCTAACATATAGGAAAGCTTAAAATACATTTTTAAATATGTTCTAATCTCCAAATTATTTGTGCTTTTAAAACTTACCTTTATTATTCTTTTATGTCTTTTAATATTATTACCTTCGAACACTCTTAGAGAAGCTATTTTCATTTTTATTACATCCTTTTCATGATAGCTTTTTATAGATAAACTACGCTATGATTAGTATGCCAAATTTATGCAGTTATATTTATAAATTAAAAATTCTTTTATTAAATTAACTATACTAGAATTGGTATTTTTGAGCCATTGACATTTTTAAATATTCTTTCTATTCTTAAAGTGCAGATAATTTTAAAATAAGGAGAAACATCATGATTAGTATAAGAAATAATTGCAAAGATCCACATTTTAACCTTGCACTTGAAGAGTATGCAATTAAGTATTTAAATCCATCTCAAGCTTATATTATTTTATGGCAAAATGAGCCCTCAGTAATAATTGGTAAAAATCAAAATACCTCTGAAGAAATCAATTCTAAATATATCAGTGACAATAATATTAATGTTGTAAGGCGTTTATCTGGCGGCGGTGCAGTTTATCACGACCTTGGAAATTTAAACTTTACCTTTATAGTTACAAATGAAAATGATGTGGCAAGTAATTTTAGGATATTTACCGAACCTGTAATTAATGCCTTAAGAAAATTAGGTGTTGAAGCTGAATTTACAGGTAGAAATGATATAACTATTGACGGGAAGAAATTTTCTGGAAATGCTCAATATTACTATGGTGATAGACTATTACATCATGGTACAATTTTATTTAATTCAAATTTATCAGTAGTTCAAGATGCTCTAAACGTAAAACAGGAAAAAATAGAGTCAAAAGGTATAAAATCTGTTAAAAGCAGAGTTACAAATGTATATCCCTATTTAAAGAAGGATATATCCATAGATGAATTTAAGGATACACTTTTAAAGTTCTTTATGAATGATGAAAATTATAAAGACAAAGAATATATTCTTACAGAGGATGATATTAAAAAAATCCATGAGCTTATGAAAAACCGCTTTTCAACCTGGGAATGGAACTATGGTGAATCCCCTGCCTTTGACGTTGAAAAGGGAAAGAGATATACTGGAGGAAAGCTTGAACTGAAATTTAATGTAGCTGATGGATTAATTAAAAAGCTTAAAATAAATGGAGATTTTTTTGGCAGGAAAGGAGTTGGTGAACTAGAGCCTGCTTTATTAGGCATAAAATATAGAGAATCAGATGTTAAAGCTGCACTTACAAATACTGACTTTGAAGGCTATTTTGCCGGAATATCTGTAGATGATTTTATTGATTGTATGTTTTATTAATATTCTTAAAGGTAAGGTTTTTATGTTGTATTTATTTAATAGTTCTTCAGGTAAATCACAAGTACTATCAGCTATTATTTTTGTCATCTAAAAGTTCACCTTATTAAAAATTAAACATTGTGATAAGTTTGATTCCTTTACTTTCCTGCAAGTTTAGGTGAAGTCATAAAAAGTCCTTCAACTTTATGATTTTCATCCTTTTCCTTAAAGGTAATTGAAACAAGAGCTCCTTGAGGCTCCTTTGAATACTTAGCATTGTATATTACAATTATATAATTTATTCCTTTTTCTTTTTTTGTATTTACTTTTATAAAATCTTTAGAAACATATTCTCCTATTTTATCTTTTACTAGAGCATTATTTTTATTAAATAAGTCCTCTGTCAGAGCAGCTTTCATATTGTCACTGAAGTCTTTAGAATAATCATTATAATTCCTTAGGTTTCCTGAAATAAGAATATTTTCTAGAATTGAATCTGAATAATTTCTCACATCTCCAGTATTTATATTGTTTCCACAGCCAGATAATATAGTCAATGCAAAAATTAAGATTAGTATGTCATAAGCTCTTCTTCCTTTCACAAATAATACCTCCTTTAACTCATAATTTTTTCTGAACTATTATTTTTTATTTTAATAATCATAAAGATTAACGTGGTCATAGCTGCTACTGCTGCCCAAAGCTCAATAAAGAATATACCTTTAATAAAACCTATCGCTGAATCTAAAATACTATGAGCTAAAATTGCATATAACACATACCTATATTTTCTCTCTCTTACAGCATAAAGCACCATAAGGGAAGCCCCAACATGAAATGTCATTGCAGATATTCTTTCTATACCACTTACTAAAAACAAATATGCAGGCTCATTTGGCAAAGTACCAGTAGCCAAACTATTTACTATAGTTATAATTAGAGGAACACCGCAAAATATTATGGCTTCAATTCCCCCATGACCAATACCATAAGCAATTCCATTTTTCCATTGCTGCTTATCTTTGAGAAAATATTTTATACCAATAAATCTTCCTACCTCCTCAAAAATTCCGGCACTAAGCCCCGCCAAAATATATATTAGCCAAGGATTTACAACTAAGTTATAGCTATACCAATAGGTTTTCTGAAGGTATTGCAATAATGGAATTCTTGTTGCTAATTGGAATATAACAAATATGGCAGCACCTACTGTTACAGCTTTCCAGCTTGCTTTATACTTCATACTTAAAAATACAGAAATAATTATAGGAATGAATACCCCTATAAAAGCACTAATAGCCATAAATAAAATTGAATAGCTAAAAATCATATTTTATACCACCTTAAAAAATTAATCTCTATAATATATATATTATAGAAAACATAGTTAAAATTCAATTTATAGTTATTCCACCATAAAATGTTAAATAAATTTAAATTTTATTTTTTATTTGTTAACAGTTTAGCTTAATTATGGTATAATTTCCATACATACAAAAAAATAGAATTGTATTTTATAAACTAGTGAGGGTATTTATAATGTGTATAGATTTTTTTGAAAGCGGGTCATGTTGTTATCGTGCTGAGCTTACTACTAAAAATAATACCATTGTTAATATAAGTAAAGATTTTAATAAAATCACAGGTTTTTCTTCATCAGATTTTATTCAAAAATCCATTGCTGATGCCTTTATAATTTTAAAATCTACCTTAAAAAACATTTCATATCTTATAGGAACATATCACTGCTACATAATTACAAAACAATTAGATGCTGTTGAGATTAGTATCATTATTAAAAATATAAATAATGATACAAAATTATTAACTATTATTGAAAGAAATTTTAGTCGTATAAGTGAAAGACTTTCTTATGCAAGCAGAATATGTAAAGATAACCTTTCTGCTATTGCAATCTTCAGTAATTCAGATATGCAGTTATTAAAAGCCAGCGAAATGTACAATAAATATTTTAATGAAGATAAAAATATAGAAGATAGCCTCGGCAAATGCCTAGATGAATTAAATCATGAATTTTCTGCTAAGGTTTTTAACTTATTATATGAAGAACATAATAAAATTAATAAAACTATAATATTACGGGAACTTGAGCTTAAGACATCTAAATATGGAACTACCTATTGGGATGCTGTTATTACACCAATGTTTGAATATTCTAATTTAAAATTTTTAATTCTTAATTGTACTAATGTTACAGATAAGGTACTCAGCAGACATCAATTAGAACAACAAGCTAAAATTATTAATGAACAAAATGAACTATTAAAAAAATCCTTAAAAGAACAAGAAGAGTTTTTTTCAAGTATGTCCCATGAACTCAAAACTCCTCTGAATGTTATCTTTAGTGCCCTGCAAGTACTTGACCTCTATAACTCTAACGATAAAACAATTAAGTATTCAAAAATTATGAAGCAAAATTGCTATAGGCTTTTAAGACTTATTAACAATCTTATAGACATGTCTAAAATTGATTCTGGATACTTAATGCTGAATTTAGGTAATTATAATATTATTGAAATAATTGAGGATATAACTTTATCAGTAACTGACTTTATAGAAGCCAAAGGTCTAAGTATTATTTTTGATACTGAGGTAGAAGAAAAAATTCTCTCTTGCGATCCAGATAAAATAGAAAGGATAATTTTAAATCTTCTTTCAAATGCTATAAAATTTACGAATCCTGGAGGAGAAATTAAGGTAAATATCTATGACAAAGGACAATATGTAAATATTATTATAGAGGATACAGGTATAGGAATTCCAGAAGATAAATATACTGTAATATTTGATAGATTTAAGCAAGTTGATAAATCTTTAGATCGTAATCATGAAGGAAGCGGCATTGGCTTATCCTTAGTAAAATCTCTAGTAGAAATGCATGGCGGCAGTATAGAAATTCAAAGCACCTTAGGTAAAGGCAGTAAGTTTTCTATACTGCTTCCTGTAAAGGTTGTAGGTCCTACTCCTGTTAATATTGTTCATGACAGTATTTCCAATAATATTGAAAGGATTCATATCGAATTTTCTGATATATATTCATTAACCGAGTAAAACTTATAAAACCGTATATAATTATGTTTAAAATTTTATAAAATTAG
>Ga0255336_101198_pt1 | contig 21560 bp, 19 predicted proteins | sample MeOH1_35cm_T3_17_FD_189102 | JGI IMG/M metagenome (GOLD analysis project Ga0255336, IMG submission 189102) | Sandy soil microbial communities from University of British Columbia, Vancouver, Canada - MeOH1_35cm_T3_179 | ecosystem: Engineered > Artificial ecosystem > Sand microcosm > Unclassified ...
AAAAAACCCCGCGATGCGAATCGCGGGGTTTTTTCATGCATGCCAGCATGCCTCGACGGAACGACGCGCTCAGCCTTTGTGATGTTCGTCGCGATTGCCGCCGCCCGAGTGCTGTTCGGCGTGCTGTGGCTGCGCCTGAGGACGCGACTGCTGCACCTGCTGCGGGCGAGGTTCCTGGCGCGGCTGCTGCGGTTGCGGTTGCGGTTGCGGATGAAACTCCGGCCGCGGTTGCTGCTGCGCCTGCTGCTGACGCGGCTGCGGCGGCGGCGGATGGAATTCCGGCCGGGGCTGTTGCTGCACCTGCTGCGGGCGCGGCTCAGGACGAGGTTCTTGACGCGGCTGCTGGATGGGCTGCGGATGGTATTCCTGACGCGGTTGTTGCTGCGCCTGGACTTCAGTTGGACGAGGCGCCTGCGGCTCGGGCTGATGTTGCGTCTGGGCCTGTGGTTGTGACTGCGACTGTTGCTGCGGATGAAACCCCTGCTGCCGCGCCTGCTGCTGCTGTTGCATCGCCGGGTTCTCCGCGGGATGCGGCACGCCGTGTTGTTGCGTGCCGGGCTGCTGCGCTACCTCGGACCCTCTTGCCTGCGGCTGCGCGCGAGGCGGCGGCGCAAGATCCGGCCGTCCCGCCTGTTGCTGCGGACCGCTATGCTGCTGGGCCTGCTGAGCCATCGGTGTGTGCGGCTGCGTCCAGGCCGGCTCGTGGCGTTCGTTGACGCCCGGCGGCTGGCCGGCCTGCTGCTGACCGGCCTGCGGCATACCGCGTTGCTGCGGCGCCAGCGCCGCCGCATTGCCGCCATTCACTTGCGGCGGACGCGGCACCCCGTTCGAAGGATGCCCCATCTCACCGGGCTGCTCACGCTGGTTAGCCACTTGTGGCGGCACGCCCGGCCGCGCTTGCGGCTCGCCGCCATGCGGCGCTTCCCCCGGCCGCTGCGGCGCTTGTTCCGCCTGCCGCATCCCGCCAGGTCTACCGGGTGCACCTGGCGCACCCGCCGCGATGCCAGGCGCACGTCCCGCAATATGCGACTGCACGACCCGCACGTTCTGCACCGGCAGCGCGCTCGGGCCACCCGCCATGTGCGCCGGCACCGACGTTCGCACGATAGGCTGACCGGCGCCCGGCACCCGTCCGCCGCTTTGCGCGAAACGTTGCGCGAGACTGTCGTGGTAAGCCGCCGGCACCGCCGGACTGCGCGTCGCCACCACCGGCCGGGCCGTCACGGCCGCAGACGGCCGGTAATTCGCGTTGCGCAAGCCAGGCCCGAAGCTTTCCCGCACCGGCGCGATTCCCGGCCCACCCGGGTTGATTTGCGCGTTGCGCCATTGCCGCGGATCGACCTTCTGGGCGAAGCGTCCGACCGGCTGACCGTGCACGAAGGCCGTCGCCGGCACTGCGGTCACGCCGCCCGGCGCGCGGTAGTTGATATACGTGTTGTGAATGTTGGTCACATTCACATTGCGGCTGTAATTGTTGACGATCGTCGTCTGGTTCACGCGGTTGTAGTAACCGGGGCTCCAGTGATCGTGACCGCCCCAATGCGGATGCCACGGCTCGCCCGGGCCGAGCGGGAACCACGCGACGCCGGCCGCGACAACTCCGCCGATCGCCAGATCCACACCCCAGTTCACACCGCCGCCACCGCCCCCCACGAAGGCGACGAGGGCCGGCGCGTAGACAGGCGGCTCGCTGACCGCGACCGGCCCCGGCACCCATGCCCACGCGTCGTTCACCTGAGCCCAGCGGCCGTAGTGGTAGGGCGCGAAGCCCCACGGCGCATCGTCGACCCAAGTCCAGCCCCACGGCGCCTGCCACACCCAATGGCCGTCGTGATACGGTGCCCAGCCCGCAGGCGTGGCGCGCGGCACCCACACTTCGCCGTACTGCGGCGTGCTGCGCCACGTGCCGTTCGCGTCGAGATCCTGATAGCCGGGAATGTCGCGCGACACGTAGCGCGCCGACACCGAGCGGTCTTCGGCGGCATCGCGGCTCGCGGCCCACTGATCGAAGCCGTCGAGACCGGGGGCGCCGTTGTCGGCCAGTTGCTGCAGGGTGGTGCCGCCGAAGCGGACCTGCTGGCCGGCTGCGACCGGCACCTCGCCGTTGTCGCCGTATACCGTCGCGCTGCCGCTGCGCACGGTGACGGTGGTGCTGCTGCCGTCCGGCGCGACGTCGACGCGATAGTCGCCCGGCCCGTTCAGGCCGAGCGCGAGATTCGGCGTGTCGATTTCGTACGACGAGCCCGGCGCGAGTTCGCGCACGCGCGCGGACAAGGTGCCTTGGGCGACCTTGAGCTGCGCGCTGCTGTCGTCGAGATTCAGCAGATCGAGACTGGTGGACGGGCCGAGGCGCACCGCGGTCGAGCCGATGTGCAGCTCCGAGCGGGCGTTCTGATCGTTCCACAACTGGTCGCCGGTGGTGAGCGGGCGGTTGATCTGCGCGTATGACCAGTCGGTAGCGCCGGCCGGTTCGGTGGTCACGGCGCCCGCCGTGTAGTTCAGGCGCGCGACGCGGCCGGGCGGGTCGGTGTTCTGCGTGGCGGCCGCATTCTGAGGCGCTTCCCCGATTTCCTGCGCCACGGTGGCCTGGGCCGCGAACAGGAACGCGGCGGCTGCGATCAGCGTATAGCCGGTGACCCGGCGGCTCGAAGGGTGGTGTGGGGTGACTGTTCTCATGATTTATCTCCGACGGACGCGGCATCTTGCGGCATCCGTCCAGTCACTGTACCTGCGGCGTTTGTTTCAAGGCCCCCACTTTTGTAAGGCTCACTGGCGAGCGTGTAACAAAAGGTCTCAATAAAGGTCCCGATCAGAGTTCCGACAAGGCGAGTCGTCAGCCGATCGGGAATCTCCCGAACATGCCGTCAGGCAGCGAACCACGCGTCAGGCGGCCAGAAACGCATCGAAATGACGATGCCCGGCTGGCGTAATGCGCAGGATTCGCGGCCGTTCCGTGCGTTCGACCCAGCCGTGCGACGACCACGAGTCGAGCAGCGCCGCGCCGAGTGCGCCGCCCAGGTGCGGACGCCGCTCGCTCCAGTCGGGACAGGTGCAGGCAAAGCGGCGTCGCCGGCTTTTCTGCGCCGACATGTCGATGCCCCAGCCGGCGAAGCGGGCGGCGCCCTCGACGGTGGCTTCGAGTGACGTGCCGTGCAGCGTCAGCAGGCCGCCCCCGATCAGTTGCTCGAACACGCGCACCGACAATTCGCCTGCCATATGGTCGTAGCAGGTGCGCGCGTAGCGCATGTCCAGCGGCACGGTGCGCGCGGGGCGCGGGACGGGACGCTGCGGCGCGCTGACCTGCGCCACGTTGGCGAGCGCTTCGATCGACGCGGCGATGTCGGGCGACGCAATCCGGAAATAGCGATGCCGGCCGCGCACTTCGAGCGCGAGCAGGCCGCCGTCGGTCAGGCGCGCGAGATGGGCGCTGGCCGCCGACGGCGAAAGCCCGGCGATCATCGTCAGCTCGCCGGCCGGGCGGGCGCTGCCGTCCATCAGCGCCCACAGCATCGCGGCGCGGCCGGGGTCGGCGAGTAGCGCGCCGATGCGGCTCAGGCCGGGGAAATGGTTCTGCTCGTCTGCGAGGGTGGCGGTCATCTGAGGTCTCCTGGAGCGGCGCGGACAAAGCGCCCTGCAAGCTCACTGTATCGGGCTGCGCGATTCGATGTTTCAGCTTAGCGTGAACTGTCGAATGCAGCGGTTACGGAAACCCGGCAGACGCACTGAGCCCGGCCGGGACGGCGGCCATCCCTGCCCGCGCTTCGGTGCCGCGCAGGTCCGCCAGGCTAGAATTGAAGTCTGTCTTTGGGAACACGCTGTCATGAAAACTTTTCTTGCCGTCATTGCCGCAGCCCTGCTGATCAGCGCCTGCGCGCAGGGCGGCACCGGTTCGGGCTCGGGCGCGGGCACCGGCAGCATCACGATGTACGGCACGATCGACGAAGGCATTACTGTCCGCAAATAGACGGCTGGCCAGCGCTTCCACAGAAATCCGCAGGACAACCACAGCGGCTGGCAGAAATTGATGCATCATTGTCATCTCTGCCAACGGCGCCCATGTGACGATCGGGTCATCTTACTTCCGCCGCCCGGAAACTATCGATGCCACCGTCCGCCGCGTCCGCCGTTCCCGCCCATTCCACCGGCCTGCACGATGCCGATCCGCATGGCCGGCGCGCCGCGTGCGTGCTGGCCGTGTGCCAGGCGCTGTACACCTCATCGGTATCGATCGATCTGACGTTGACCGGCCTCGTCGGCTACACGCTCGCCGACGACAAGGCGCTCGCGACGCTGCCGTTCTCCCTGATCACCGTCGCCGCCGCGCTGACGACGATCTTCGCGTCGTTTCTGATGGCGCGCATCGGCCGCCGGGCGGGTTTCGTGCTCGGCGCGGCCGTCGGTGCGCTCGGCGGCGCGGTTTCCGTGTGGGCGATCTTTCATCAGAGTTTCTGGGTTTTCTGCGCGGGCACGGCGACGGTCGGCGTCTTTCAGGCGTTCGCGCAGTACTACCGGCTGGCCGCCGCCGACGCGGTCGGCATCGAAGGAAAGAGCCGCGCGATTTCCACGGTGCTGGCGGGCGGCGTGGTGGCCGCCGTCTGCGGGCCGCTCCTCGCCGCGTGGAGCAAGGACTGGCTGGCGCCGGTCGCGTTCGCGGGTTCGTATGCGCTCGTGACGGGCTTCGGGCTTGTGTCGGTTGCCTTGCTGGCGCTGCTGTATCGCGACGCGGCGCCGGCTGTTGGCACGGCGGCGCGCCACGACGCGGCGCGGCCGCTCGGCGAAATCGTGCGGCAGCCGATCTTCGCGGCGGCGCTCGCCAACAATGCGCTCGGCTACGCCGTGATGATGTTCGTGATGACCGCCACACCGATCGCCGCGGTCGCTTGCGGCCACACGATCGGCGACGGCGCGGCGATCATCCAGTGGCACCTGGTCGGCATGTTCGCGCCGTCGCTGTTTTCCGCGAGCCTGATCAAACGCTGTGGCGTGCTGCCGGTGATCGGCGCGGGCATCGCGCTGTCGGCGGCGTGCGGCGTACTTGCGTTGCGTTCGACCGATCTGCCGCATTTCTACGCGGCGCTCGCCTGTCTCGGCGTGGGCTGGAATTTCATGTTCGTCGGCGGCTCGACGCTGCTCGCGCAATCGTACCGGCCGTCGGAGCGCGCGAAGACGCAGGCGACCAGCGAATTCACGACTTTTGCGTTTTCCGCATTGGGCTCTCTGTTTGCGGGTCAATTGCTGGCCCGCTTCGGCTGGGCGACGATCAACGCCGCGATATTTCCGCTGCTCGGGGCGGCGGCGCTCGCCACGCTGGGCTACGCGTGGTCGCGCAAGCGGCAGGTAATGGAGGAAGTGTCCTGATGGCAGCGCGTCATATTGTTTTCGCGGTTGCGCCGGATCTGGTGCTGCTCGATGCATGCGGGCCGCTGGAGGCGTTCTGGCGTGCGGAGTTGACCGTCGCCGCGATGGCCGGCGCTGCCGCCCGCGGTGTGAACGATGCCGAACATGCGAGCGCCGGCCGACCGGCTAACGCCACGGGTTCGGCCGGTAGCCTGCCGCAACCCGTGGCCTACCGCACGACGGTCGCTTCGATCGACGGCGGCATACTGCAAACTTTTCCCGGCCTGCCGATCGTTACCGAGCGGCTCGATTCGCTGGACGATCAGCCGATCGATACGCTGATCATCCCCGGCGTCCCGGTCGACGAACACTGCACGCTGCAACCGGAACTGGTCGCGTGGATCGGACGCCATGCGCCGCGGGCGCGGCGGGTGTGCTCGGTCTGCACCGGCGCGTTCTATCTGGCGGCGGCCGGGCTGCTCGACGGCCGCCGCGCCACCACGCACTGGCGCGACGCTTCGCAGCTAGCGCGCCGCTTTCCGAACGTCCAGGTGGACGCCGACCCGATCTTTATCCGCGACGTGGGGCGCCGTGAAGGCGAGGGCGTGGTCTGGACCTCGGCGGGCGTGACGGCGGGCATCGATCTGGCGCTGGCGCTGATCGAGGAGGACGTCGGCCACGCGGTCGCCATGCAGGCGGCGCGGCGGCTGGTGGTCTTCATGAAGCGGCCGGGCGGCCAGTCGCAGTACAGCGCGGCGCTGGCGGCGCAGGCCTCGGCGGACGGTCCGTTCGAGGCCCTGCATAGCTGGATGGCGGCGCATTTGCGCGACGACCTGTCAGTCGAGCGGCTCGCCGAGCGAACCCGGATGAGCCCGCGAACTTTTGCACGGCGCTATGTCGACGAGGTCGGCCGCACGCCGGCCAAAACCGTCGCGGCGTTGCGGCTGGAAGCGGCCTCGCGGGCGCTCGCCGACTCGCGCCGGCCGCTCAAGCGGATTGCGCTCGACTGCGGTTTTGGCAGCGAACAGAACTTGCGGCGGGCGTTTTTGCGGCGTTTCGGCGTGCTGCCGCTCGATTATCGGGAGCGTTTCATGTCGGCGGGCGCGTCGCCAGGCGAGACCGCTTGCGAATTCGCCGAGGCGAACTGACCGCGGACGTCAAACGGTAGCGCCTCGTCAATAAGCCCTGTCGGCAGTTTCGCCGGATTTCACCGCGCCGTGCATTTGGCCGCGACGAGGTCAATATTGCGCTCGTATAATCGCCTCCTTTCAATGCATCCGATTGACCGGAGTCAAGATGAGCACCCCTTCCGCAGCGCCGCTGGACCGTTCCGAAACCACTTTCCGCTTTCTCGCCGAACCGACTTCGGTCAACTTCGGCGGCAAGGTGCATGGCGGCGCGTTGATGAAGTGGATCGACGAGACCGCGTATGCGTGCTCGGCGGTATGGTCGGGGCGCTACTGCGTGACGGTCAGCGTGGGCAACATCCGTTTTCGCCGGCCGATTCTGGTCGGCAATCTGGTCGAGTTGCGCGCCCGGGTCGTGGCGACGGGCCGCACCAGCATGCACATTCACGTGTCGGTGCAGGCGGGCGACCCGAAGGGCGGCGAGCTGCTGCAAACCACGGACTGTCTGATCGTGATGGTCGCCGTCAACGAGAACGGTCAGCCCGTGCCCGTGCCGGCCTTCGTGCCGGAGACGGACGAACAGAAACGCCTCGCCAAATACGCGATCGATGTGAAGGAAGCGCTCGATGCGATCGTCGAATTGAAGCCGGAAGAAGTGGCGCAGGGGAAAGTTTAAGCGGCGCCCGAAGGCGCCGTTCGCCGGGCTGCGCGAATATTGTGTTCGCGCGGCCGGCAGTCTTCAAATCACGTTGGGCGGCTCGAAACAGCTTGGCCTTGTCACTTGACTCCAACGTCCCTTGACGCGGTGATGCGGCCGATCACGCCGCCGAATGCCCGACCATGTCTTTCGGGCGCACCCATTCGTCGAACTGCTGCTCGGTGACGAAACCGAGCGCAAGCGCCGACGCCTTGAGCGTGGTGCCTTCCTTGTGCGCCTTCTTGGCGATCTTCGCGGCCTTGTCGTAGCCGATGTGCGGATTGAGCGCCGTCACCAGCATCAGCGATTCGTTGAGCAGGGTATCGATGCGCTCGTGATTCGGCTCGATGCCGACCGCGCAGTTGTCGTTGAAACTGTGCGCGCCGTCGGCGAGCAGACGGACTGATTGCAGCACGTTGTGCGCGATCATCGGCCGGAACACATTCAGCTCGAAATTGCCGCTCGCGCCGCCGATATTCACCGCGACGTCGTTGCCGAACACCTGCGCGCACAGCATTGTCAGCGCTTCGGACTGGGTCGGATTGACCTTGCCCGGCATGATCGAACTGCCCGGCTCGTTCTCCGGAATCGACAGTTCGCCGAGACCGCAGCGCGGGCCGCTGGCCAGCCAGCGGATGTCGTTGGCGATCTTGTTCAGGCTCGCCGCCACCGTCTTCAATGCGCCATGCGCGAACACCAGTGCGTCGGCCGCGGCCATCACTTCGAATTTGTTCGGCGCCGAGACGAACGGCAAGCCGGTCAGTTTGCCGATTGCCGCCGCCACCTTGCCGGCGAACTGCGGATGCGCATTCAAACCGGTGCCGACCGCGGTGCCGCCCTGCGCGAGTTCGTACAGATGCGGCAGCGCCGATTCGACGTGACGAATGCCCTGGTCGAGTTGGGCGACGTAACCCGAAAACTCCTGGCCGAGCGTGAGCGGCGTGGCGTCCTGCAAGTGTGTGCGGCCGATCTTGACGATGTCGACGAAGGCTTTCGCCTTGCCGTCGAGCGTATTGCGCAGCGTCTTCAGCGCCGGCAGCAGATGCTTGACGATCGCGTAGGCCGCGGCCACGTGCATGGCGGTCGGGAACACGTCGTTGGACGACTGGCCGCGATTCACGTCGTCGTTCGGATGCACCTTGCGCGCTTCGCCGCGCTCGCCGCCGAGCAGCTCGCTCGCGCGATTCGCGATCACCTCGTTGAGGTTCATGTTGGTCTGCGTGCCGGAGCCGGTCTGCCAGACGGCAAGCGGAAATTCATCCGGGTGCTTGCCGGCGATGATCTCGTCGGCGGCCTCGATGATCGCCTTCGCCTTGCTCTCGTCGAGCACGCCGAGGTCCAGGTTGACTTCGGCGGCGGCGCGCTTGATGACGGCCAGCGCAGTGATGAGTTCGGGCGATTGCTTCTCGGTCGAGATGCGGAAATTCTGCAGCGAGCGCTGCGTTTGCGCGCCCCATAGACGAGCGTTCGGCACGGCGATTTCGCCGAACGTGTCACGCTCCATTCGTACGTCTTCAGTCATGTTCAACTCCGCTTTCAAAGTTCTGCGTTGACGGGCAATAGGGAGAATAGACCTGTTAGCGCATTCCGGTACAATCCGGCCTGGGGATCGAATATGTAGGTGCGGCGCATGCCGTCTTCGACGTCGGTCCACACGAGCGGGGAGAGCGGTGCGCCGATCGAGCGCAGATAGGCAAGCTGCGCTTCGTCCGCGAGCGTGACGCGATAGCTTTCGTCGGGCGCCGTGGCGCGTTCGAAGATTTGCGCGACCTGGTCGGCGAGCGGGGGGCTGTGGATCACCAACGCCAGTTCGGTGTTCAGATTGGCCGAACGCGGGTCGAGGTTCATCGAGCCGATCACCAGAATCTTCCGGTCGATCACATACGTTTTCGCATGCAGGCTGGCGCGCGAACGCGAGCCCGTAAAGCCGACGCGCGGCATGTGCTGCTCCGGCTTGAATTCGTATAACTCGACGCCCTGTTGCAGCAGCGGCACGCGAAACGGGTTGTAGCCGGCCTGCACGGCGACGGCGTCGGTGGCGGCGAGCGAATTCGTCAGCACGGCAATGCGTACGCCGCGATGCGTGAGCTCGCCGGCCGCTTTCACACCTGCTTCATGCGGCACGAAGTAAGGCGAAATGACGAGGAAGTCTTTCTGTGCGTCGCGCATCAATTCGCCGAGCCGCTGCATGGGCGGGCTCACGTAATCCGGCGACGGGTGGACGATCTTCTCCGGGAGGTCCGCTTTGAACTCGGCCGGCGCCCACGTGAGACCGAGCTGATCTTTGGCGATCTGCGAGGCGAGCGGGGTGGCGTTCAGCGGCTTCGCGTTGTACGGGTCGGCGTTGGTGCGCCAGTGCTGGCGCAACTCGTCGCGTGTCTGGTCCAGTTCCTTCGCGTCGAATTTCTGCTTGTTCAGCACGCGCAACGGATAGGCGATGCTGCTGTTCCAGTAGTCGTCGAAACTCGCTGAGATGTCGGCGGTGATCGGGCCGGCGGCCAGCACGTCGAGATCGCGGAACTGCAGCGTTTCGCTCGCGCTGAAGTACTCGTCGCCGAGATTGCGGCCACCCACGATCGCCAGCTGGTTGTCCGCGATCATCGCCTTGTTATGCATGCGGCGCGTGAAATGGCCGATCTGCGTGAACACGTTCGTGGTGCGTTCGAACACGCCTTGCTGCGCACTGCCGAACGGATTGAACACGCGAATCTCGATGTTCTCGTGCGAGTTCAAGCCCGCCATTACGCGGTCGATGTCCTTGAAGTTGAGATCGTCGACCAGCATGCGCACCCGCACGCCGTGATCGGCCGCATAAAGCGCGGCGCCGAGCAGCAGTTTGCCGGTGGTGTCCTCGTTGGCGATGTAGTACTGCATGTCGAGCGTTCGGGTCGCCGCGCGCGCGAGTGCAATGCGCATCTGCAACGCGTCGGTGCCGTTCGCGAGCACCCGGAAACCGGACTGATCCGGATGCGCGGCTTCGACCGGCATGAGTGCTGTGCGAAGTGGTGTGGCTTCCGTGACGGGCAGTGCGTGAGTGACGTGGCGCTCGAATGCGGTGGCGGGCGGCCTCGTAGCGCAGGCGGTCAAAAATGCCGTTGCGCAACACAGCAGGAAGAAATGTCTCGTTGTGCCCCAGGCGAAACTACGCCGGGGTGTGCTGAACGCGCACTTGTGTTGTAGTGCGGTCCGGTTCTGATCTTGATACGACGGCACGCTTTTCCCCTGGTTTGCAGACTTCTCATGGCGGCAGCGCGTGAATGGCTCACGCTGTCGAGAAATGCATTCTAAGGGGAATCAGGCTGGCGGGTTTCGTTGCTCCGCTTGTTGCTCCCGCCTGTTGCTCGCGTGGTGCTCGCGTGGTGCGACGCGGCGCAGCGCAACGCTATCAGGAGGCGAACGCGCCGCGCTATCACCGCGCGAAAATCCCGCTAGCCGCGTTCGGCGTTCAACACCTGTTCACTGTCCACATGCGTCGAGCCTTTCGCGGGACGCCCTGCCCAGTAGCCGGCGAGCAAGGAGCCCGACAGGTTGTGCCACACCGAAAACAGCGCGCCCGGCAACGCCGCGATCGGCGTGAAATAGAGCTTGCCGAGCGTGGCCGCGAGGCCCGAGTTCTGCATGCCGACTTCGATTGCGAGTGTGCGGCACACGGCTTCGTCGAAGCCGAGCAGACGCCCGCCCCAATAGCCGCCGAGCAAGCCGATGCCGTTATGCAGCACCACGCCCAGCATCACCACGAGGCCGACCGACGCGATGCTCTTCTGCGTGCCGCCCACCACCGCGCCGATGATCAGCACGATCGCGATCATCGAGATCAGCGGCAGGACCGGTTCGATCTTGCGCACCACCTTGCCGAACAGATGATTGACGATCAGGCCGACCACGATCGGCAACGCCACGATCTGCAGAATGCTCACCAGCATGCCGTGCACGTCGACGGCGATCGAGGCGTCCACGTAAAGACGCGTGAGCAGCGGCGTCGCGAATACGCCGACTAGCGTGGACAGCGCGCTGATCGTCACCGACAACGCGACGTCGCCACGCGCCAGATAGATCATCACGTTCGACGCCGTGCCGCTTGCCACGCTGCCTACCAGCACCATGCCGGCGGTGAGATCGGGCGGCATGCGCAGCGCCTTGGCGATCACCCATGCGGCGAGCGGCATGACGAGATAGTGCAGCACGATGCCGGCGATCACCGGCGCGGGCCGCGTGAAGACACGCTGGAAATCGGCCACGGAGAGTGTGACGCCCATCGCCAGCATGATGATGGTCAGCAGCGTGGTGACGTGCGGCGCGATGCCTGAGAACGAGGCGGGCGAGAAGTACGCCGCAATCGAAACGAGCACGGCCCAGAGCGGAAAAAGACGGGTGACGCGGGCAAGCATGGCGGGTGATCCTTGTTATGTTTTATCGCGAGAAGCAGGGTCGATCGAGCGGCGCGCCAACAGTGGTGGCGTGCTGCCGGGAATCTGCCGCGTGAGAGTGGCGAGCCGTGATGGCGGGTGATGAGCCTTCGGGCGGCGCAGGCGGCGCGGGCCTTCGTGAGGCGCGCAAGCGGGTTTTCGGCGTGCGGGCGCGGGTGTGCGCGAGTGCGCCGAAACGCGTATTTTACTTTCGCGGCGAGTTTTCCGTGCGCCTATGGTTGCGCGTGCAACCATAGGCGCCGTGCTGAAACGGCACCGGCAGGCGCCGCGCCGGGCGGCGCCGGAACGCGCCGCAAGCCAGGCTTCAAACGGATTTGGCCGGCTGCGCGCCGGGCTTCGCCGGCACGCGCCGCAGGCTCAATTTGTGAAAGCGTAGCGTCATCAGCAGTGCGACGCTCGCGAGGCCGGCGGCGAGTCCCCACCACAAGCCGCGCGCGCCCAGGCCGAAGTGAAACGCCAGCGTGTAGCCGGTCGGAAAACCGATCACCCAGTAACCGAACGCGGCGGCGATCATCGGTACGCGGGTGTCTTTCAGGCCGCGCAGACAGCCGGAACCGACCGTCTGCATGCCGTCGACGATCTGGAAGATCGCGGCCACGCCGAGCAGCGAACTCGCGAGCGCGACCGTGGCCGCGTTGGCCGGATCGTCGAGCTGCAGATAGAGGCCGACGATCCAGTGCGGCGCGGCGATCAGCACGAGGCCCGACAGCGTCATGAAGCCGACGCCGAGCGCCAGCGCGACAAACCCGGCGTGGCGCGCGGCGAGCGGCTGGCCGGCGCCGGACCAGAAGCCGACTCGCACGTTGGCCGCCTGGCCGATCGCGAGCGGCACCATGAACGCCACCGAGGCGACGTTCAGCGCGATCTGATGTGCGGCCAGTTGCGACTCGCCGAGCAGACCGACCATCAGGCCGGTGGCGAGAAAGAGCGTCGACTCGACGCCGTAGGTGATCGCGACCGGCCAGCCGATGCCGAACAGTTCGCCCATCAGCGGCACATTCGGCCGGGTGGCGACGACGAAATGGCGATAACGCGGCCGCAGGTGCAATAGCGCCATCAGCACGAGCGCGCTCAGCCAGACGGTGATCGAGGTCGCGGCCGCCGAGCCGAGAAAGCCGAGCCGCGGCAAACCATAGACGCCGTGGATCAGGCCGTAGTTGAGAAAACCGTTCACCCCGACGCTCACCAGCGAGACCCACAGCAGCCGTTTGGCCGCGCCGATCGCGGGCAGGAACGAGCGCATCAGGCCGACGCCGATCAGGCTGCCGAGCGACCCCCAGCGCAGCACCGCCGCGTACTCGCCGACGTTGTGCGCGAGCAGGGCGGGTTCGCCGAAGGCGAGCAGGATCGGCGTGGCGAACGAGAGCAGGAAGAACGCCGGCACCGACAGCAGCGCGGACAGCACGAAGCCGGTCCAGTAGATATGCGGCACGCGGCCCTCGTCCTCGGCGCCGCGCGCGTGCGACACGCTCACGCTCACGGAGGTCAGCACGCCTTGCAGCAGCGTGACCACCACGAAAAACAGGTTCGCGCCGAGGCCGCCGGCTGCGAGTGCGTCCGGGCCGAGCGAGCCGAGCAGGATCGTGTCGGTGACACCCATTGCCATTTGCGAGAGTTGCGCGATGGCGAGCGGCGCGGCGAGCCGGGCGGTGTCCGCCGCGTGGCGGGTCAGGGTTGGCGGCCTTGCGGCCACCCGGGTGAAGCCGGATTGAGTCATGGAGCGCCTGGCGGCGGAAGTGGCGATAAGCGGCAACGAGCGGCAACAAGCGAACGACAAGCACGACAGCGGGCGCGGCATTCGCGCGAGCGGTGGCGAGGGCGGCGGCTCGGTGAGCCCTGACGAAAGCACGGGACAATCGCCAGCCGAATGTGTCAGCCGATTGTTTATCTGTCGAAACTGACAGCTTATTGCCTGGGCGCCGCGCTGTCGATGGACGAAGCACGATTTTGGTGCGTGCGATCCTCCGGGTTCCCGGAGTTGCGTGGCGACGGCCTGCGGGTCAAGCCTCGTGGACCGCAATCCGCGTGTCGCCGAGCAATACGACTTGGCCCGCGCGGATTTTGCAGGTTTTACGCGTTTCGACCCGGCCGTCGACGGTGACCGCACCGTCCGCCACCATCATTTTTGCCGAGCCGCCGCTGTCCGCCAGCCCGGTTATCTTCAGGAGATTGTGCAGTTCGACGTAGTCGCCGGTGAGCGTGAAATCAAGGTTGGGCATGGCGTTTGCGCCTTCAGGCAAAGGGTTCGCATGATAAGCCAGAAGCTTGCCCTGGATGAAGTTCGAGGTGCGCGCCGAAATCGCATGCATTTCGCGTGAGTATCTGCAAGCAGATGTTATGCGCTTGTCAGAAAGTGAAACGTTGCGTAACACCGGTCGGAGGAATCGAACTTCACTCGTAAAGTGCAGGTCAGTGGGAAAGCCTGCTGGATTTATCTGGCAGCGAGTAGACCGGGCGAGGCGCGCAGAGGGCGCTCACACAGCGACTCAGGAATGTGCAGACCGGACAGGTCGCCCGCGTCACAACAACTTTAGAGAGGATTAGCCATGACCCAGATTCGTACGCTTCTGATCAGCACCGCCCTTAGCGCCGCCGCTTTCGCGGCTACCGCAGCCGTCGCGCAGACTGCGCAACCGGCAGAGGGTGCCAATGGCCAGCCGCAGGTCCAGATGCAAGGCGCCGACGTGGCCCCCGCCGCGCAGGGCGTGCAGCCGGTGACGCCGCCGCCTGCGCGTCTGACGGCGTCGGGTTCGACCGACCCGCTGGTGCAGAAGCGCGACGCCAATGCCCAGGCCAACGCTGAATATCGTGCGTCGAAGAAGGCATCCAAGGCGGAACTGAAGGAACAGCAGAAGGCAGCCAAGTCGCAGTACAAGGAACAGGTGCGCGGCGCCAAGATCAACCAGAAGGCGGACAAACAGGCCGCCAACAACGAAATGAAGATGGACATGCAAGGGCAGGCGGCCGACCAGTCGGACGGCGCTGACGTCAAGCACTAAGACTGAGCGGCAGAGCGGCAGAGCGGCGGCGCAACGGCTTGGACTGCTGCCGCCGCTTTGACGAACTTGCTTTGACGGACCGCGAGGTCCGCGCATCTCGTTTGATGGAGGTATCGCATGAGAATCACCCAGTCCGTGAAGTCCAGGATCTACGCCGCGTTGATCGCGGGTTGCCTGTCTTCTGTTGCCTTCGCGCAGGCTAGCGATCCGGCCACGGCGCCGGTCACGCATGCCGACAAGAAGGCGGCCAAGGAGCAGTCGAAGGCGGACAAGAAAGCGTCCGTCGCACAAGCCAAGGCCGACAAGAAGAAAACCGACGCGCAAGCTGACGCCGACAAGGCCAACGCCGACGCGAATGTGAAGGACGCGAAGAAGCAGTAGCAGGTTTCGCGGTAGACAAGACCGCGGCGCGGGAGCGGCTGTTCCGTTGTGGCTTCAGATCAGAGAATGGTCCGTGCGCTTTCACGCCACGGGCCATTTTTTTTGCGCTCAATTGATATACGGCGGGATAAACGTCGCTGATGAAGCACGGTCGAAAAAAAGGGGCGCTTGCCCATCGGGGTTGTATGGATATACAGTGTGCGTCGCCATACTGAATCCACCCACCGCCCAAACCGATCGTGCTCTCCGTCGCCGAATCCCCGTCGTTCGATACCGCCGCCTGGCTGGCCAGGCTCAACGACGCGCAGCGCGAAGCCGTCGAATACGGCGCCGACACGCCTACGGCGCCACCCGGCGCATTGCTGGTGATCGCGGGCGCCGGCTCGGGCAAGACCAACACGCTCGCGCATCGGGTCGCCAATCTGGTCGTGAATGGCGCCGATCCGCGCCGCATCCTGTTGCTGACCTTTTCGCGCCGCGCCGCGCTCGAAATGATTCGCCGCGTCACGCGCATTGCCGGCGCGGCGCTCGGCACGCGAGCCGCGCTCGCGCAAGGGCTGACATGGTCGGGCACGTTCCACAGCGTCGGGGCGCGGCTGTTGCGCGAGTACGCGGACCTGATCGGCCTCGCGCCGGCTTTTACGATCAACGACCGCGAGGATTCCGCCGACCTGATGAATCTGGTGCGCCACGAGCTCGGTTTGTCGGCGAAAGAGCGGCGTTTCCCGGCCAAGGGCACGTGTTTTGCCATTTATTCGCGCGTCGTGAACACCGGCGCGTCGCTCGGCCAGGTGCTCGACAAGGCGTTTCCATGGTGCCGCGAATGGGAGGCCGATCTGCGCATGCTGTTCGCTGCTTACGTCGAGGCGAAACAGAAACAGAGCGTGCTCGATTACGACGACCTGCTGCTTTACTGGTCGCATATGGCCGCCGAGCCGGCCATCGCCGCCGACCTGTCGGCGCGTTTCGACCACGTGCTGGTCGACGAATATCAGGACACCAACCGGCTGCAGGCGTCGATCCTGCTCGCGCTGAAGCCGGACGGCCGCGGCCTGACCGTGGTCGGCGACGACGCCCAGTCGATCTACTCGTTCCGCGGCGCCACGGTGCGCAACATTCTCGATTTCCCCGCGCACTTCGATCCACCGGCCAAACAGGTCACGCTCGAACGCAATTACCGGTCGACTGCGCCGATTCTGGCGGCGTCGAATGCGGTGATCGAACTGGCCAGCGAGCGCTACACGAAGAATCTGTGGACGGACAAGGCGTCGGCGCAGCGCCCGCGCCTCGTGAGCGTCGCCGACGAAGCCGATCAGGCGCGCTACGTCGTCGAACAGGTGCTCGAGGCGCGCGAGCAGGGCATGAAGCTCAAGTCGCAGGCGGTGCTGTTTCGCGCCTCGCATCACAGCGCCGCGCTAGAAATTGAACTGACCCGGCGCAACATTCCGTTCGTGAAGTTCGGCGGGTTGAAGTTTCTCGATTCGGTACACGTGAAGGACGTGCTCGCCGTGCTGCGTTGGGCGGAAAATCCACGCGATCGCGTGGCCGGGTTTCGCGTCGTGCAGTTGCTGCCGGGCGTAGGGCCCGCCACGGCGGCGAAGGTGCTCGACGAAATCGTCGCGCGCGCGGGCAGCGGCAATCCCGCCGACACGGCCGGCGGCGCGCTGGCCGCGTTCGCCGCGCCGGCTCGCGCGCAGGAAGACTGGCATCCGTTCGTCAAGCTGATGTCGAGCGTGTACGGCCGCCAGACACCGTGGCCCGCCGAGTTCGAAATGGTGCGCCGCTGGTATGAGCCACATCTCGAGCGCAACCACGAGGACGCCGCGATCCGTCATGCGGACGTGTTGCAGATGGAGAGCATCGCGGGCACGTATCCGTCGCGTGAACGCTTTCTGACCGAACTGACGCTCGATCCGCCCGACGCCACCAGCGACGAATCCGGCGTCCCCCTGATCGACGAGGACTACCTGGTCCTCTCCACGATCCACTCCGCGAAGGGGCAGGAGTGGCGCAACGTGTTCGTGCTGAACGGCGTGGACGGCTGCATTCCGTCCGACCTCGGCACGGGCAGCGAAGAGGAAATCGATGAGGAGCGCCGTCTGCTGTACGTGGCGATGACGCGCGCGAAAGAGGATCTGCATATCGTCGTGCCGCAGCGCTTTTACGTGCACAACCAGACGCATATGGGCGACCGTCACGTGTGGGCGTCGCGCACGCGCTTCATTCCCGCGCATCTGATGCCGTTGTTCGACGCCTATGCATGGCCGCGCGTACCGGTTCCGAGCGCGCCCACGGCGACCGGGCTTGCCGCCGCCGCGCGGGCGAAGATCGAGATAGGGGCGAAGCTCAGGAAGATGTGGGATTGAGAGGGCGCCGCAGTCGTTCTGCTCTACACGCGGCGCTTCGAGCTGATCTGCCGGCTGCCGGTGCCCCGGCGCCAGTTTCCGAAGATCTTGATCTTCAGCGCGACTGGCGTTGCTGCTGTTGCTGTGGCGCCGGACGTGGCGGCACGAAGAAGTTGCGCAGCCAGGCCGCCATGCGCGAGAACACGTCGTACGGCTCTTCCACGAAAATCTCTGGCTTGAGCAGGCGCAGGAACTCCATGATCTGCTGCGCTTCCTGCTTCTGGAACGAACCGTGCGAAATCCCCAGCCGCAGTAGCCCACGCAGTTCGCCGAGCTTTTCGCGCGCGGTGCTGCCCACGCTCGTTTCACACGCCACCTTGGCCTCGTAGACGCGCTGGCGCAGCGACTCCACCAGCCGCCAGGCCGGCGTCTGCATGACTTCCTCGAGCGCCTGAATGTCTTGCGCCGCGCTCTTGATCTGCGCCGCGAGCGGGTCGATCAGCGCGGCGTCGCCTTCCGCTTCCTTGACGATCGCCGCCGCCCACTCGCGGCATTGCTTGGCCAGCTCTTCCGGGGTCCACTCCGAGCGGGCCGCGAAGCCGAAGCCGAATTCGCCCGCCTGCCGCATCAGGATCGCGACGACGTCCGGAAATTCCTTGTCGAGCGTGCGTTTGGCCCAGGCGTACTGGCCGCCCTGCAACATCCGCTGAACCGCGTGTTCGGTCAGCGGCACCATGTTGTCGAGCAGCTTGGCGCGCAAGAAATCCTCGAACGACGGCGTCGCGAACTGCGGATCGAGCTTCAGCGAGACCCGCAGAAAAGCGTCGAAATCCTTGCGCAGTGTCGCAATGGTCTCGTCTTTGAGCGTAAGGGTGATTTGACCCATGAGTTATCCCGTTTGGTCCTGCCGCGCGGCCTTGTCGCGCCGCCCGGCCGCGCGGGCCTTGGGAGACGCGGCGTTCGATGCCGGCGCGCTTGATTCCTGCCTGTTGCCGCGTAACCAGCGGGACGTATCCCGACGAGCGGACCTCGACTGCATAACGGCGGATCTGGGGGAAACTTAAGGGTATACCGGGTGCGGGCGCCCGCTTTAGAGGGAAGCGTCGCCCGGCATGCGCGCGCTTGCCGCAAGCCGGGACGACGCGGATGCAGCCATGAATGCGGCGTGCGCTTATTTCAGCACGAGACCTTGCCAGGCAAAAAACACCGTCAGGCCGACCGCGATGGTCAGAAGCGGCCGCCGCGTCAACGCGCTGACGAGTACCGCGGCCAGTGCGCCGACCAGTTGCGGATTGCGCCAGGTCAGTTCGGCTTCGCTGCCGTGCGGGGAAACCGCCATCGGCACGATGATCGCGGTCAGCACGGTGACCGGCACGAAGCCGAGGGCGGCGCGCACGAGCGGCGGAAACACCAGCCGGTCGCCGAGCACGAAGACGGCGGCGCGGATCACCCACGTGATGGCCGCCATGCCGAGAATCAGAACGACATAGTTCATCGCGACGCCTCCGCGGTCTTGCCCGTGCCGCGCAGGTTGGGCCGCAAGGTCGACAGCAGGACGCCGACCGCCACGCCCGCGAATACCGCGCCGAGCAACCCGAGCTTGTACGGCCATGCCTGCCAGAAGAAGGCCAGCGTGCCCGCGGTGACGGCGGCCGCGATATAGCGCAACGCGACGAGTTGCGGCACGACGATCGCGATGAAGGTGGCGACCATCGCGAAATCGAGGCCGAGAGATTGCAGCCCCGGAAACGCCGCGCCGAACAACAGGCCGGCGACGGTCCAGATCTGCCAGTTCAGATACATGGCGAGACCCGCGCCGAAGAAGTAGTGCGGGCCGACCGTGCCGGGCTCCTTATGCCGGTAATGCTCCCACGCGACGGCAAAGACTTCGTCGGTGAGCAGTGCGCCGAGCGCCCAGCGCCAGCGTGCCGACAGATGCGCGACGTGCGGTGCGAGCGTGGCGCTGTACAGCACGTGACGTAGATTGACCACGAGCGTGGTCGCCCAGATTACGGCGAAACTGGCGTGGCCGGCGATCAGGCCGAGTGCGATGAACTGCGCGGAGCCGGCGAATACGACGAGCGACATCAACTGGCCGTGCCATAGGTGCAGCGGGCCGGATGCGACGAGTGTGCCGAAAATGACGCCGAAAGGTGCCGCGCCGACCATCATTGGAATGATGTCGCGCGCGCCGGCGGTGAACTCTTTTAAATGGCCTTGGCTCGTGGGCTGGCCTTCGGTGGAATGGGTCAAACTTGCCTCCTTGGTTCCGGAAGCATAGCGGGGGCGGCCGGGCGGGGCTTGTACGTTCTTGCGGCGGGCTGTGCTGGGCTTGGTGTGCTGCGCTGCTGGAGGTCAGGCGGCCTGCCAGCGTCCCGGCGGCACGCCGAACATGCGCCGGAAATGCCGCGTGAAATGGCTCTGATCGGTGAAACCGCTGGCCGCGGCGACATCCGTGACCGGCATCCCGGCGCGCAGTGGCGCGAGCGCGCGTTGCAGGCGTACCTGATTGCGCCATGCATGAGGCGGCAGACCGGTCGTTTGAGTGAAAAGACGCGCTGCGTGGAACGGCGAGAGGCTTGCCGCCCGGGCCACTTCGGCGAGCGTCATGGGTTCGGCGAGGTCGCCCGTCAAGCGCTCCTGCATGAGCGCCACGCGAGCGTCGTCGGTGGCGAGGCGCGAGCGCTCCGGCCGCGTTTGCGAATAGCGCACCAGCAGCGTGGACAACGCGTCGAGCATGGCGGCTTCGGCGGCGAGTGGGTCGTCGCCGGTTTCCAGCAGACGATGCGCTTGTGCCAGTCGCGCAGCCAGATCAGGATCGCGGATTACGCCAGGCGCAAACCACGGCAAGGCTTGCGGTTTGCCGCTGATTTCGTTGGCAAGAGTGTGGATGAACTCTACCGGCGCATACATCACGCGATACCGCCAGCCCGCCTCGACCGCCTTCGAGCCGGTGTGCAACTCGCCGGGGTTGATGATCGGCACGCTGCCGGCTTCGGCGACATAGTCGGAACCGAGATACCGATACCCCTCGGCGCCCGCGACGATCACCGGAATCGTGTACGCATCGTGCCAATGCGGCGTGAACTCGTGATCGTGGTATTCGGCCGTGAGCAGGTCCGCGCCGGGCAGAAGCGGCGTGCGCCAGTAGCGGGCGGAGTCCTGGAAACGATGGGTGGTAGTCATGGTGAAGGTCCGGCAGGACCGGTCAGTGTAGCGCGTCGGGACCGGCGCCGCTTCATCGGCCGGCGCATCATGCCGCCGCTTCACGTCGGCGCGTGGGCCGGGTGCGTTTTGCCGCCGGGTGGCGTGCTTACTTGAGCGGGATCGTGGTGCCGGCGGGCATCGGCACGGCGCTCACGCTGTTCTTCGCGCTGCCGCTGACGACCCGATCGCTGTAGGTGAGATACACTAGTGAATTGCGCTTCGCGTCGACCACCCGCACCACATGCAGCGACTTGAAGATGAACGACATGCTCACGGAGAACACGTCGGCCTGCTGTTTTATCGGACCCGTGAAATGAATCGTACCGACCTGGCGGCAGGCGATCGACGCCTCGGTGGGATCTTCAGCGATGCCGAGCGTCCCCTTGACGCCGCCGGTACGCGCCCGCGATACATAGCAGGTCACGCCCTGAACCAATGGATCGTCATAGGCCTCCACGACCACACGGTCGGAACCCGTGATGTGGAAATTGGTATTGACGCTGCCGACTTCTTCGCTGTGTGCCGACGGCAACAGAAGTGCGGCGGCCGCCGCGAGTGCGATGCGCAACAAAGTGGATTTCATGGGATCGCCAGAGATTGAGCGCCTCAGTTGGGCGCGGGATGCGTGCCGCAAACCGCCATCGTATAACGGCGAGCGGATCATGGGGCCGATACGGATGAGCCGGTTCAGCGCGCCGCCGCTCGTGACTGTTTGCGATTGCGGCGCGAGCATTGACCCGGAGATGCGCCGGCAATGTGATACGGCGTCCAGCAAAGTTGACGCGCAAAAACAAAAAGGCCCGCACGGATGCGGGCCTTTCAAAATTTTTTGGCTCCTCGACCTGGGCTCGAACCAGGGACCTACGGATTAACAGTCCGGCGCTCTACCGACTGAGCTATCGAGGAACAGCAGTACAGCTTGATCTACATAAAAAAGCCCGTCTTGGTTAACGGGCTTTTGCAATTCTTGGCTCCTCGACCTGGGCTCGAACCAGGGACCTACGGATTAACAGTCCGGCGCTCTACCGACTGAGCTATCG